>Ga0209211_10004375_pt1 | contig 22027 bp, 19 predicted proteins | sample RifGroA2_FD_183992 | JGI IMG/M metagenome (GOLD analysis project Ga0209211, IMG submission 183992) | Groundwater microbial communities from Rifle, Colorado, USA - Groundwater A2 (SPAdes) (version 2) | ecosystem: Environmental > Aquatic > Deep subsurface > Groundwater | place: Rifle, Colorado...
TCCAGGTGCACAGTGGGTCTTCTTCGAGCCGGATGTACGTTAAGCGGTAGTTGCGACCGTGCACCTGGATCGCTACGTCAACACCCTCGGCAAGCATCTCAAGGCCCGCTTCGGCCAGCACGTGCGGAAGCTGGCGCTGGATGCGGGATTTACCTGTCCCAATCGCGATGGAACACTGGGGCGCGGCGGCTGCACATTCTGCAGTGTTCGTTCCTTCAACGAGGGTGATGCGCGGATTCCGGTGATGGAACAACTCGCGGCGCGCAGGATGGAACTCAAGCGCGCCAGCCGCTATATCGCCTACTTTCAGGCCTACACCAGCACCTATGCCGAGGTGGAGGAGTTGCGTCGTCTCTACGCCGAGGCCACGCGTGAGGCTGACATCGTCGGCATCTGCGTCGGCACCCGCCCCGATTGCGTGCCCGATTCTGTGCTGGAGATTCTTGCCGACTATCGCCGGCGTGGCTACGAGGTATGGCTTGAACTGGGCCTGCAAAGCGCCCACGACGAGACCCTGCGCCGGATCAATCGCGGACACGGCTTTGCCGCCTATGCGGATGCCGTTGCACGGGCCCATCGTCACGGTGTCCCCGTTTGCACGCACGTGATCATCGGCCTGCCGGGAGAATCGGCCGCCATGTGCCGCGACACTCACGCCAAAGTTCTCGAGCTTGGCATAGCGGGCCTCAAGCTGCATCCGCTGATGATCGTCGCGGGCAGCACCTTGGCCGCCGAGTATGCGCGCGGCGAACTGCCGCCGCTGCCCATCGAAGACTATGCCGCGATAGCGGCGGGATTGATCCGGCACACGCCGCCGGACGTGGTATTTCATCGTGTGACGGCTACGGCGCGGGAACCGACGCTGGTTGCGCCCGACTGGTGCCACACTTCATGGCCGGCGATTCACGCCATCTGCGAGGACCTGATGCGCAACGGCATTCAGGGGTGCCGCGTTTAGATTCTCTCAGTGCAGTGCCGCGTCATCCAGGTGCGCGACGTCGTCGCGCTGGCGCTGGTTGCGCTCGTGCTGGCGCTTGACCAGCCACATCGTGCCGGCGACGAACAGGCCGAACAGGATGATGATCCAGTAAATCGACAGTTGAGCCTTGAGCAGCGCGGAGTAGGTGCTGGTCATGATCAATATCGAAATGTTCTCGTTGAAGTTTTGCACGGCGATGGAATGGCCCGCACCCATCAGGATGTGGCCCCGGTGCTGCAGGAGCGCGTTCATCGGCACCACGAAGAAGCCCGAGAATATTCCCACCAGCACCAGCAGCGGTACCGCAAGCCACATGTCGCGCACGGCGATCATGGCAATGACGCCAACGCCCATGGCGATGCCCAGCGGAATCACGCGCACCGACTTCTTCAGGGTGATCATGCGTGCCGCCATCACCGCGCCGATGGCCACGCCGAGGGCAACCACGCCTTGCAGCATGCTGGCCTTCGACAAATCCAGATTCAAGGCAACTCTGGCCCATTCCAGCACGATGAATTGCAGCGTCGCGCCGGCGCCCCAGAACAGCGTGGTCACTGCCAGCGATATCTGGCCCAGCCGGTCGCGCCACAGCAACTTGAGGCAATGGTTGAATTCATGGAACAGGTATACCGGGTTTTTCTTCAGCGGCTTGTGATCGACGCCGGTATCCGGAACATAGAGATTGAACAATGCGGCGATCAGGTAGAACCCGCCGACGACGACCAGGGTCATCTCGCCCACGGTATCGACGCCGGTCTCGATCAGCGGAAAATCAAGCGAGAGCAGCGAGTGCGCTATCTCCGGCCGGATCAGCGCGCCGCCCAGCACCACGCCGAGGATGATCGCGCAGACGGTGAGACCTTCGATCCAGCCATTGGCGACCACCAGTAGCCGGTGTGGCAGGTATTCGGTAAGGATGCCGTACTTGGCCGGCGAGTAGGCGGCAGCGCCAAGGCCCACGACGGCATAGGCCAGCAGTGGATGCATGTCGAAGAACATCAGGCAGCAGCCAAGAATCTTGATGCCGTTGCTGATGAACATCACCCGCCATTTGGGCATCGAATCGGCAAAGGCGCCGACAAAGGCCGCCAGTGCAACGTAGGACACTGTGAAGAACGTCTTCAGTAACGGCTCATATTCCGCCGGGGCATGCATGTCGCGCAGGATGGCAATGGCGGCGATCAGCAGGGCGTTGTCGGCCAGCGCGGAAAAAAATTGCGCCGCCATGATGATGTAGAAACCTGTAGTCATTGATCAGGTCGGTGGTCCGACCGTGTTTTGGCCTGCGGGTTTATATCATGAAAGGAGTGCCGCCATCAGGTTGCTGCGCTGCCGCAGAGGTCATATCCGCAAGGGATACCGGCTCCGGCGCAGGCGCCAGAGCCATAAAGTACGCTCATGGTGTGCTATTTGTGATTGAATACTGGCAATACAACAGTTGTTCAATTCGGAGGTAGTAGTCATGGCGGATCGCCGGCTCCAGGTCTTTCATGCGGTGGCCAAACAGTTGTCGTTTACCAAGGCGGCCGAAGTGCTGTTCATGACGCAACCGGCGGTGACTTTTCAGATAAAGCAACTTGAAGAGCACTTCAATACGCGGCTGTTTGACCGTGGCCATGGGCGTATAGCGCTGACGCCGGCGGGCGAGGTGGTGCTCGGCTATGCGGAAAGAATTCTCGGACTGGGTGCGGAAATGGACGTGCGCCTGTCGGAATTGACCGGCGAGATCGGCGGGTCCCTCATGGTTGGCGCATCGACCACGATCGCCGAATTCATGCTGCCGGGCATTCTCGGGGAATTCAAGTCGACCTATCCCGGCGTGCGCTCGCGCCTGATGGTAGGCAACTCGGAGGCGATCGAGAACCGCGTCATCGAGCACACCATCGACATCGGCTTCATCGAATCGCTCTCGCACGAACCTAGTCTCGAATGCGAGGTGTGCTGCGACGACGAACTGGTGGTGATCTGCCATCCCCGCTTTCCGTTGGCGCGACACAAGGAACTGACCCCGCAGAAACTGCTGGACCACGCGTATATTTCGCGTGAGCCGGGTTCGGGCACGCGCGAATTCACGGAAAGCTATCTGCGCCATTCCGGGATCGCACTCGACCAGATGAACGTGGTGATGGAACTGGGCAGCCCGATCGCGCTCAACGGTGTCGTCGAAACCGGGCTGGGTTTCGCCATCGCCTCGCGCGCATCGGTGACCAGGGAACAGCGCCTGGGGGACATCGTGGCGATACCGCTCAAGCCACGCCTGATCCGTACGCTTTCGATGGTCTATCCGAAAGAGAAATTCCGCTCGCGGCTGGTGGCCACCTTCGTCGAATTCGCTTCCCTGCGGCTGCGTCAGCTAATCTCGAAGAAGCCGGCATAGGGCGAGCATGTCGCGACCGATACGCGCCCGCCTGGACTGGTCGGCGCTGCGTCACAATCACCATGTTGTGCGGCAACACGTAGGCGGCGCAAGGGTCTGGAGCGTAGTCAAGGCCGACGCCTACGGTCATGGCCTGGCGTCCGCGGCGCGTGCCGTGGTGGACACCACCGATGGTTTCGCGCTGGTGGAACTGGAAGGCGCCATGGCGCTGCGCGACGCCGGAATTGCCCATCCCATCCTGATGCTGGAAGGCCCTTACCAGGCCGATGAGCTGCCTTTGTTCGCCGAACTTGAACTGACGCCGGTGCTGCACACGATGTGGCAGGTCGATGCACTGCTCGACGCCTACCTGCCGACGCGTCTGCCGGTCTATGTCAAGCTCAATACCGGCATGAACCGTCTCGGTTTCAATGAGGATGAATTCACCGCGGTGCTGGCCAGGCTGGCTGCGGCCGAGTGCACGGCATCGGTGACGCTGATGACCCATTTCGCCGATGCCGACGAAGCGCGCGGCATCGAACGGCAACTGGCCCGCTTCCACCTCATGACCGGCGCTGTCAAGTTGCCTGTGTCGATGGCCAATTCCGCTGCCCTGTTGCGATTTCCCGAGGCCATCGGCGATTGGGTGCGCCCAGGGATCATGCTCTACGGCTCGTCGCCTTTTCCGGCCATGCAAAGCGCCGCTGAACTTGGTTTGCGCCCGGTGATGACCCTGGAAAGCGAGTTGATTGCGGTGCGCGACATCGGCCCCGGCGACACCATAGGCTACGGCAGCAGCTTCGCCGCGAAAAATGCCATGCGCGTCGGCGTGGTGGCCTGCGGCTATGCCGACGGCTATCCGCGTCATGCGCCGACCGGAACGCCGGTACAGGTTGCCGGACGGCGTACGCGCACGCTGGGCCGCGTCTCGATGGACAAGATCTGCATCGACCTCAGCGAACTGCCGGCAAAAGTCGGCGTTGGCGATACGGTGACGCTGTGGGGCGGCGAAGGCGATATGCATGTGCCCGCCGACGATGTGGCCACCGCCGCCGGCACCGTGGCCTACGAAATGTTCTGTGCCCTCGCTGCGCGCGTGCCGGTTATCGAAGTCAATTGATAATGCGCTGATGGCAAAGGCAAAGACCCAGTACTCCTGCACCGAGTGCGGAGCCAGTTCGCCCAAGTGGCAGGGACAGTGTCCCGGCTGCGGGCAGTGGAATACCCTGGTCGAGGCGGTGATCGAAGCCGCCCAGCCGGCCGGGCGCAACTTTGCCACGCCGGGCAAACCCGGCGGCGTGCAGATGCTGGCGGGAATTCGTCCGCGCGACGAACCGCGGCAGCCGACCGGTGTCGAGGAGTTCGACCGGGTACTGGGCGGCGGGCTGGTGGCCGGCGGCGTGGTGCTGATCGGCGGCGATCCCGGCATCGGCAAATCGACAATGCTGTTGCAAGCCCTGGCGCGTCTGGCCCAGGCCAGCGAAAATGTGCTGTATGTGTCCGGCGAGGAGTCCGGCGAGCAGGTTGCCTTGCGTGCGCGCCGCTTGCAGCTCGATGTCGGCAGCATGCAACTGCTGGCCGAGATCAATCTGGAAAAGATACTTGCCACGCTGATCAGCCTGCGTCCGGCGGTGGCGGTGATCGACTCGATCCAGACGGTGTGGTCGGATGCCCTGCAATCAGCGCCCGGATCGGTAGCGCAGGTGCGTGAATGCGCCGCCCAACTGACGCGCTTCGCCAAGCAGAGCGGCACCTGCGTGATTCTCGTCGGCCATGTCACCAAAGAGGGCAGCCTGGCCGGGCCGCGCGTGCTGGAGCACATGGTCGATACCGTGCTCTACTTCGAAGGCGATACGCATTCGAGTTTCCGTCTGGTGCGTGCGGTGAAGAACCGTTTTGGCGCCGTCAATGAGTTGGGCGTGTTCGCCATGACCGACAAGGGTCTGCGCGGTGTTGCCAATCCTTCGGCGCTGTTCCTCTCGCAACACTCGCTCGATGTCGCCGGCTCCTGCGTGCTGTGCACCCAGGAAGGCACGCGGCCCCTGCTGGTGGAGATACAGGCACTGGTCGACAGTTCGCAGATGCCCAATCCGCGGCGGCTGACGGTGGGACTCGAACAGAACCGCCTGGCCATGCTGCTGGCGGTATTGCATCGTCATGCCGGCATTGTCTGCGGCGACCAGGATGTGTTCGTCAATGCCGTCGGCGGCGTCAAGATTGCCGAGCCGGCCGCCGACCTGGCGGTTTTGCTGGCCATTGTTTCCTCGCTGCGCAACAAGCCGCTGCCGGGCAAGCTGGTGGTCTTCGGCGAAGTCGGCCTGGCCGGCGAGATCCGCCCCGCGCCGCGCGGCCAGGAGCGCCTCAAGGAAGCCGCAAAACTCGGCTTCAGCCATGCCATCGTGCCTAAAGCCAACGCGCCGCGACAGGCCATCAAGGGCATCGAAGTCATCGCTCTCGACCGCATCGAGCAGGCCATCGAGCAGATGCGGGCGTGGTGATGACGGACAGGACGTCTTGACAAGGACGCGTTTCATGCATGACGACGATATTGAGTTTGACAGCGAGAGGACGGCCGAAATCGACAGGCTGATGCGCGAAGCCACCCGCATGGTGTGCGCCACCCGCGATTTTGCCGTCGCCCTGGCCCGCTTCATCGAAGCCTTCTCGGCGTTGGCGCCGCAAATGGCGCTCGCCGCCGCATCCAGCGATGGCGACGCTGAACGCGCGCTGTGCAGCGTGCTGTTCCGTGAAATCTGGAATCATGTGCCGCGTCCCGACAACGGTTTTCGTCCGCTGCCCATGACCAAGCAGGAGCGCAACAATCCCTGTCAATGCGGCTCGGGGAAAAAGTACAAGCACTGTTGCGCGCGTTTCGAGGACGCCGTTCCCTTCGATGCGCAGGGTCTCAGCCTTCTCAAGTATGTGCTGGAAGATATTCCCGTGTCTGCCTACGAAAACCTGCCCTTCCGCCATCTTTCGGCGGAGGAACTGGCTTTTGTCGCCGACCAGTGGCTGCACGATGGGGACCCCGACAAGGTCATTTTCCTGCTGGTGCCCCTGCTCGCAGACGTACCCAAGCTCGACGCCCGCCATGAAGCGGCGTTTGACATGCTGGGCGACGCCTACCTGCAACTTGGCATGCCGGAAGAGCGCGAGGCGCTGCTTGAGCGCATGATGAATGCAAGCGATCCGACGCTGCAAAGCGCGGCGCTGCATCGCCGTTGCACCGTACTGTCCGATGCCGGTCAGTGGCCCGAAGCATGGCGGGTTTTTGCCCAGGCCCAGCGCCTGCAACCGGACAATCCGGCGCTCTCCCACCTTGAAGTCATCATGCTGGCCGCCGAAGGCCAGACCGAGCGCGCCATGGAGCGGGCAAAATTCTGGCTGGTGCGTCTGGCGCGCAAAGACATGGTGGAGCCGAATGACCCGCTGATGGATTTTCTGCGCATGATGAGCGAGAACCCCGATGCGGCGCTGGCCATGATGCGCGGTGAATTGGAGACCGAGGACGATCTATTCGAGGCGGGCGATGAATGGGCGTTCGAGTTAATCGACCTGCTGGACGACCTGCCTGATCCCGAGTGCCACTATGCGCTGCATCCAGCCGACGGCAACGCCGGCGGATTGGAAGCGGACCGGAGGTTGCTCGCGCTGGAACAGCAATGGGGGGAGGTATTTCCGCAGGATTGGGAAGACAGGGATGAAGATTCTCCCTGGGAAGATACCGAATGGCTGGATTGGCTGGCCGCCAATCCCCTGGCCTGGCAAAGTTTTCGCATTCTGGACGAGGTGGTTGCCGTCATCGACAGCGCCGAACTGGCCGATGAGGATATCAACTACGATCTTCCCGAGGCGGAAACTGGTTTGCTGGCCCATGCCGCGGCACTGCTGGAAACAGTGATCGCCCGCAGCAAGGCCGAGGACTGCCGGCTGGAATGGGGCTGGCTGGAGAACCGTCCGGCATTGCGGCTGCTGTCCGCGCACATCGACCGACTGGAAGAGGAAAGCGAAAGACTGCGCCTGCTTGAATGGCTGGTGATCACACTCAATCCGAAAGACAACCAGGGTCTGCGTGAAAACCTCGCACGGGATCTGATCATGAGCCGCCGCGCCACCGATGCGCTGGCGCTTTGCGATCGCTATCCCGGTGACGGACTTGGCGCCATGATCTATGCTCGCGTCCTCGCCCTGCACCAGATCGATCGCCTCGACGAGGCGGCGACTGAGCTCGCCCTTGCGCGAAAAGAGAGGCCGAAAATCCTGAAAACCCTGCTCGCCGCCCGACCGCGCGTGCCGGAACTGGATTTCGATACGGTAACAATTGGCGGCGAAGATGAAGCCTGGTACTACCGCATGGACTGGCTTCCCCTGTGGCAGGAACTCGGCGCGCTGGCCTGGTTGAAAAAGGTGGCGAAGGGCGGGGCATAGTGGACGCTCGGCGCCGTTTTGGCGCCTATCGCTTCCGGCAAGCGTCCGTTGAACTGAATATCCCTGAGCGAAGAGTCCGCTCTGGCAGCATCGTCGCGGATGGCGTTCTGATCGCGGCAAGATTCCAACGCTGCCGTGGGGCATCGAGCCAGGTTTTGCAGTTTTTCTGTATTTCTGCAATACTATTAAGCATGAAAACTACACTGACCATGACCGAGCGTGGCGTCATAACGCTTCCGGCCAAGCTGCGCAAGGCCATGGGGCTCTCCGCCGACGATCAACTTATCGCGGAAACGACGCCTGAAGGGCTCTTGCTGCGGCCTGCCGTTACCTTGCCCATAGAACTATACAGCGATGAGCGCCTGCGCGAATTCGACGCGGCCGAGGCCGAACTGGCTGCCGTACTGAACAAGAAATCCCACTGAGGCAGTGCGAATCTTTCTTGATGCCAACATCCTGTTTTCGGCTGCTCGCGCCGATGGCGCGGTAAGGCAGCTGTTGGCCCTCTGCGAAAGCACCGGACACGAACTTTGGGCCGATGCTTACGTATTCGAGGAGGCGCGGCGCAATCTGGCGGCAAAAGCCGCCGGTGGTCTTCCCGTATTGCATGCCATGTCTGCCCGGATTGAAATCGGCGGGTTGCTCGGCGGCAGCGCACTGCTGCCGGACATGACGGTTTTGCCAGAAAAGGACAGACCGGTGCTGGCCGCCGCGATCCACCATCGTTGCAACATTCTGGTCACCGGTGACCGCAGCCATTTCGGCGCGCTCTACGGGAAAACGATTCAAGGCGTGACCGTTATGTCGCCGGCCATGCTGGCGGAAGAGATATTGGGCTAGATGAATAGTTCGAGCATGACCATTTTGCATTCATCTTTTCGTCTCGCCCTGCGCATGCTCGCCCGTGATTGGCGCGCCGGCGAACTGACGGTACTGGGCATCGCCCTGATGTTGGCCGTCGCCGCCCTGACCAGCGTCGGCTTTCTCACCGATCGCGTCGAGCAGGCGCTGAAGCTCGAATCGCACCAGTTGCTCGGCGGCGATCTGCTGCTGACGGCCGATCATCCCTGGGCTGACAGTTTTCGCCGGGAGGCGGCAGTGCGTGGCCTCAGACAGGCCGAGAGCGCCACCTTTCCGAGCATGGTGAGCGTGGGCAGCGCTGCCCAGCTCGCCGAGATCAAGGCCGTGTCAGCGGGTTATCCGCTGCGCGGGGCCTTGCGCACCGCACCGCAACTGAACGCGCCGGATGCCGAGAATCCGCTTGTGCCGCAAGCCGGCGAAGCCTGGCCCGACGAGCGCCTGGCGACGACCCTGAGCCTCGCCCCGGGTAGCTCGCTGGCGCTCGGCCGCATTTCGCTGGTCAGCGGTCCGGTGCTGACACTGGAACCGGATCGCGGCATGAACGTGTTTGCACTCGCGCCGCGCCTGATGATCAACTTCGCCGACCTGCCGGCCACTGGTTTGATTCAGAGCGGCAGCCGGGTGCACTATCGCCTGCATCTGGCTGGCGACACGGCGACGGTGGCGGCGTTCGAATCCTGGGCCAGGACGCAGCTTGGGCGGGGCGAGAAAATTGAAAGCCTGGACAACGCCCGGCCCGAAATTCGCAATGTGACGGAACGGGCACAACGCTTTCTGCGACTGGCAGCGCTGCTGGCGGTGATCCTGGCTGCCGTTGCGGTGGCGCTGGCCGCCGAGCGCTATATGCGGCGCCATCTCGACGGCTGCGCGGTGATGCGCTGCATGGGCGCCTCGGGGCCACAATTGCTGCTGATTCATGGCGGCGAATTCCTGCTGTTCGGCCTTGGCGCGACGCTGGCGGGCTGCGCCGCGGGCTATGCCGTGCAGGCGGCGCTGCAACAACTGCTCGCCGGCTTGCTGGTGACGAAGCTGCCCGCACCGTCCCTCTTGCCCTGGGCGCATGGCCTGCTGGTCGGACTCACGCTGATCATCGGCTTTGCCCTGCCGCCCTTGCTGCGCCTGAAACGCGTGCCGACGATACGCGTCCTGCGCCGCGAGTGGAGCGGGTCCGAATTTTCCTCACTGTCGGCGTCGGTCGGCGCCTACCTGCTCGGCGCATTGGTGCTGGCGGCGCTGATGCTGTGGATGGCGGGAGACCTGCGCCTGGGATTGATCGTGTTGGCCGGCTTCATGATCGCCCTCGGCTTCTTCGCGCTGATGGCGCGGCTGCTGCTTGCCGCCCTGGGTCGTTTGCGTCCGGCAGGCAGGGGATACGGCTGGCGCCACGGGCTGGCCAATCTGCGCCGACGGCTTGCCGCAACCATGGTGCAGGCGGTGGCCCTGGCGCTGGGCCTGACGGCCCTGCTTCTGCTTACCGTCGCGCGCGGCGATTTGCTCGACAGCTGGGAGGCAAGGGTTCCCGCCAATGCGCCGAATCGCTTTGCGATCAACATCCAGGGCGATCAGCGTGTCGCCATCGCCGACTTCTTCAAGGCGCGCGGGCTGGCGGCGCCGGAACTGGAGCCGATGGTGCGGGGTCGCCTGGTACTGGTGAATGGTCAGGCGGTGGGGCCGGAGAACTATGCCGATGATCGCGCCCAGCGTCTCGTCGATCGGGAATTCAATCTGTCGTGGTCGGCCCAGCTTCCCCCCGGCAATGCCGTCAGCGGCGGGCGCTGGCACGGCGCCACGCCGGCAGCGGAGTTCTCGGTGGAGCAGGGCCTGGCCGAGACGCTGAATCTCAAGCTCGGCGATCGCCTGGCCTACGACATCGCCGGCAATCGGGTCGAGGCCATGATCACCAGCCTCAGAAAACTCGATTGGGATTCGATGCGCGTCAATTTCTTTGTCATGGCGCCGCCCGGAGTACTGGACAATTTTCCTGTCAGCTACATCACCAGCTTCCATCTGCCGGCCGACAAGGCCGGCGCCATACCGGAGCTGGTACGGGCCTTTCCCAACCTGACCGTGATCGATGTCGCCGCCCTGGTAAAGCAACTGCATGCGACCATCGACCAGGTGGCGCGCGCCGTGCAACTGGTGTTCGGCTTCGCCGTGCTGGCCGGGTTGGCGGTACTCTACGCGGCGCTGCAGGCCAGCAGCGATGAGCGTCGCCACGAACTGGCCGTGCTGCGTGCCCTGGGCGCCCGCAGTCGCCAATTATCCAGTGCATTGCTGGCCGAGTTTGCCGCCCTTGGCGCGCTCGCCGGCCTGCTTGCCGGCATCGCCGCAAGCCTCATCGGCTGGGGCCTGGCGCGCTTTGCCTTCCGCCTCGACTACCTGCCGCAGCCGGGGCTGTGGCTTATCGGGCTGTTGGCCGGGGCCGTGCTGGTAATCGTTGCCGGCTGGCTGGGTGCTTCATCCATGCTGCGCCAGTCGGCGCTGCCGGCCTTGCGGGCGGCGCAATAGGGACCTGTACCGGCGCCGAGGCCGACCGGGCCAGCAGGCGTCAGGCGGAGAGGACTTGCTTGAGAAGCGGCGGGGAGGACCGGACACAGCGCGCCCGGTGCTGAGTGACGCAGCTTGGTCTGATGCATAATGAAACATGCGTGCGCTACTGAATCGCTCATTCATGCACGGCAGTCTGTCACCATTGTGGACTCGCGCTGCGATCATGTTCGCTGTGGTCGCCCTTGGCGTGCTGGCTTCACTTGTCGTCGCCTGGAGACAAGCCGAGGTCAGTATGCAGTCGGTGGCGCGTGAACGCGGTGCTGCGCTGTTCCGGTTGGTTGAAGTAACGCGCGACTGGAACCATCGTCATGGTGGCGTCTATGTTCCGGTTACGCAGGCCATGCAGCCGAGTTATTTTCTGGAGCACACGCGGCGCGACGTGCTGACGCAGGACGGACTTGAGCTGACGCTGATCGATTCTGCCTTCATGACCCGGCAGATCGCCGAGATCGCGCAGCAGGCTGAAGGCGTTCGTTGGCACCTCACCAGCCTCAAGCCGCTGCGCCCGGCCAATGCCGCGGACGCGTGGGAGACTGATGCGCTCAACCGCTTCGAGGGCGGTTTGGCCGAGATCGTAGAACTGATTCCGGGTGCGACGCCCGTGCATCGCTACATGGCGCCGCTCAAGATTTCCGAACCGTGCATGGTTTGTCACCAGACACAGGGCTATCACCTGGGGCAGGTTCGCGGCGGGATTTCCGTCACCATGCCGGCCGCATATTTGCTGGAAATTCGTGACAGCGCGCGCATCCGCTCGACGGTAATTCACGGTTTGATGTTTGTCGTGGTCTCCGCCCTGATGTATTTGCTGGTGAGTCGCACGCGAGACCATGTGACGGTCCTGGAACGGCTCGCTCGGGACCAGGAGCGGCTGATCGCCGAGCGCACCGGCGCCTTGTCGGACGCAAATGAAGAACTGGGACGTCAACTGGCCAACCGCGAGTTGGATGAGGTCGTATTCGACAACGCGGCGGAGGCGATCATCGTTACCGACGAAGCGGGCCTCATCGTTCAGGTCAATCCGGCGTTCTCCATCATTACCGGCTATGCCGCCAGCGAGGCGCTGGGGCGGTCCGTGGCGATCCTCAAGTCGAGCCGGCATCCGCCGGAGTTCTTCGTCGACATGTGGCAAGGCCTGAAGCGCGAAGGCCGCTGGCAAGGCGAGGTTTGGAATCGACGCAAGAACGGCGAACTATTCGTCGTCTGGATGGCCATTGGCAGAATCACTGCCGGCGGCCAACCGGTACGCTACGTGGCGACGCTGACCGACATCACGCGGCGCAAGGAACTGGAGGAGGAACTGCGGCATCGGGCCTATCACGATCCGCTGACCGACCTGCCCAATCGCGCGCTGTTCGCCGATCGCCTGCGAGTTGCGCTCTTGCAGGCCCAGCGCCATGGGCGCAGCTTTGCCCTCTGTTTCATCGATCTCGACTACTTCAAGCAGGTCAACGACAAGTTCGGCCATGCCGCCGGCGACGACTTGCTGGTCGAGACTGCCGGACGCCTGCGCAAGACCGTGCGTGCCGCCGACACGATTGCGCGGCTTGGCGGCGACGAGTTCGCCGCGATCCTTACCGAAGCCGGCTCGCGCCCCGAAGTCGAAGAGGTCGCCGCGCGTGTCGTCGCCGATCTGGCGCGGCCCTTCGAGTTGAGCGCCGGCACCGCGCACATCTCGTGCAGCATTGGCATCGCGGTGTTTCCGGAACACGGCATGGATGTCGAAGCGCTGCAGCGCAATGCCGATGCCGCGCTCTACGAAGTGAAGAACTCGAGTCGCAATGCCTATCGCATTGGCGTGACGGACGCGGCAGGCTGAATCGGTGCCGGAATGTCAGTTCAGGGTTCTCGCCAACCGGATGCGGAAGTCGCGCACCAGATCGTGATAGTGCGGGTCGCCGCCCAATAGGGTGAATAGATCGACCATGGTCTTGCGCGCGGCTTCTTCCTGCCATGTGCGTTCGCGGCGCACGATCTCCAGCAAGTGTTCCAGCGCGGCGCGATAGTCGTGCGCCAGCGCCAGCGTGTGGGCCAGTCGCAGGCGGGCGTCGAGATCGCCGGCGTTGGCGTCGATGCGGGCTTTGAGCGCGACGGGATCGGCGCCCGTGCCGGCAGTCACCAGTTTGAGGCGGGCTTGCAGCGCGCGCACGCGGTCGATGCCCTGGGCTGTGTGCTCAAGCGTGTCGAGGATGACTCGCGCGGCGTCGACATTGTGCATGTCGATGTAAATTTCGGCGAGATCGAGTTGCACGGTCTCGTTGGCCGGATCGAGTTGCGCGGCATCGAGCAGCAGTGAGCAGGCAGGCTCTGCCTCGCCCCTGGCGCGTGCTTCCAGCGCGGCGATGCGCAGCGGCTCGGCGCGAGAAGGCATCAGGTCGTCGATGAAGGCGCGGATCTGCGCTTCGGGCAGCACGCCGGTGAATTCCCTGGCCAACCGGCCGTTGACGAAAGCCTTGACACTGGGGATGCTGCGCACGCCATAGTGTGCAGCGAGTTCCTGATGCTGGTCGGAATTTACCTTGGCCAGAATGAAACGCCCGCCGTACTCGACTGCCAGCTTTTCCAGCACCGGTTTCAGGGTTCGGCAGGGCGCGCACCACTCCGCCCAGAAGTCCACCAGGACCGGGGTATGGAGTGAAGCGTCGATGACTTTTTGCTGAAAGTCGGCGACACCGATATCGAGTGAAAACCTGTTCATGAGCCGCGTGCGTCCGAGTGTTGATTGGCTTGCCGCAGTTTCTCAGGCTTGGCCGCCGAATGCAATTCGGCGCCGGGGCCGGCATTCGGCTCGGGGTATAATTCCATGCCTTGGATTTTCATCCCGCCTTCCACCCGCCCCGGTCCGTCCATCATGGCTGAATTCCTTGCCCTGCGCGGTTCTGCTGCGTTTTCGGCGTCCCGTCTTGCGCGCCTGCAACAGTCTGTCGGCGAAACGATTTCCGGTATTGGGCTGGCCGCCGAACACTGGTATTTCGTCGAACTCGACGCACCGCTGAATCCGGACGAAAAGGATAGGCTGAAGGATTTGCTGGGGATTCCCGTCAAGCTTCCGGTGGCGCCCGACGGAGATCTGCTGCTGGTTACGCCGCGCCTGGGCACCATTTCGCCATGGAGTTCGAAGGCCACCGACATCGCGCGAAATTGCGGCTTTGTCTCGGTCAGGCGCATCGAGCGCGCAGTTGCCTACCATGCGGCTTTTCATGTTTCCGCGAAGGCCGGGCAAATGTCGGCGCTGGCGGCACGCCTCCACGATCGCATGACCGAGTCCGTGCTCGATTCCATCGATCCAGCCGCAGCCCTGTTCCATCATGTCGCGCCGCAACCGCTGACCAGCATTGACCTGCTGGGCGGCGGACGCAATGCGCTGGTCGATGCCAATACCGAACTGGGCCTGGCGCTTTCCGCCGACGAGATGGATTATCTGGTGGAGAATTTTGCCAGGCTGCAACGCAATCCGACCGACGTTGAACTCATGATGTTCGCCCAGGCCAATTCCGAGCATTGCCGGCACAAGATTTTCAATGCGACCTGGACGGTGGACGGCGAGCAGCAGCCCTTGTCGCTGTTCGGCATGATCCGCGAGACGCACAAGGCGCATCCTGAGGGCACGGTGGTGGCCTATGCGGACAACGCGGCGGTGATCGAGGGCGCAGTGATCCGCCGCTTCTACCCGCGTGCCGATGGCGCCTACGCCTACAGCGAGCAGAGCACGCACATCCTGGCCAAGGTCGAGACGCACAATCATCCCACCGCGATTTCGCCCTTCCCCGGCGCAGCGACCGGCTCGGGCGGTGAGATTCGCGATGAAGGCGCCACCGGGCGCGGCTCCAAGCCGAAGGCCGGCCTCTGCGGTTTTTCGGTGTCCGACCTGCGCATTCCCGGCTACGCGCAAGCGTGGGAATCGAACTACGGCAAACCCGAGCGCATCGCCTCGGCGCTCGACATCATGATCGAGGGCCCGATCGGCGCCGCCGCCTTCAACAACGAATTCGGCCGGCCCAACCTGGCCGGCTATTTCCGCAGCTTCGAGCAGGAGTTTCGTGGCGAGATGCGCGGCTATCACAAGCCGATCATGATTGCCGGCGGCATGGGCAACATCGCCGCCGAGGATTCCTTCAAGATCAAGTTTCCGGCGGGCACCTTGCTGATCCAGTTGGGCGGCCCCGGCATGCTGATCGGATTGGGCGGCGGTGCGGCATCTTCGATGGCGACCGGTTCCAATACGGCGGACCTCGATTTTGCTTCGGTGCAGCGCGGCAATCCGGAGATCCAGCGGCGGGCGCAGGAAGTCATCGACAGATGCTGGCAGCTGGGCGACAACAATCCGATTCTGGCCATTCACGATGTCGGCGCCGGCGGTATTTCCAATGCCATGCCGGAACTCGCTCACGATGCCGGCCGCGGCGCCGCCTTTGATCTGCGCGCCATTCCCAGTGAAGAGCCGGGCATGAGTCCCCGTGAGATATGGAGCAACGAGGCGCAGGAACGCTACGTGCTGGCCATCGCTCCGGAACGACTGCCTGAATTCCGCAGCCTGTGCGAACGCGAGCGCTGTCCCTTTGCGGTGCTGGGCGTTGCCACCGATGATGGCCAACTCACGGTGAAGGATGATCACTTCGGCAACATGCCGGTGGATATGCCGATGGAAGTGCTGCTCGGCAAGGCGCCGAAACTGCATTGCGATGCGCAACGCCAGGCGGTTTCGATGCCACCGCTGAATGTCGCGGCTATCGACTTGAAGGAGGCGGCGCTGCGCGTGCTGCGCCTGCCGGCGGTGGCGTCGAAGAATTTTCTGATCACCATCGGTGATCGCAGTGTCGGCGGCCTTACCGCGCGCGACCAGATGGTCGGGCCCTGGCAGGTGCCGGTGGCGGATGTGGCCGTGACCACGATGGGTTACGACACGGTTCGCGGCGAGTGTTTCGCCATGGGCGAGCGTACGCCGCTGGCCCTGCTCAACGCGCCGGCCTCGGGCCGCATGGCGGTGGGCGAGGCAATCACCAATCTGGCTGCGGCCGATGTCGCGGATATCGGCAGGATCAAGCTGTCCGCCAACTGGATGGCGGCCGCCGGCCACGGTCACGAGGATGCTGCGCTGTTCGATACGGTCAAGGCCGTTGGCATCGACTTCTGTCCGGCGCTCGGTGTGTCGATTCCGGTCGGCAAGGATTCCCTGTCGATGCGCACAAGATGGGACGAGCAGGGCGCACAGAAACAGGTCACCGCGCCGCTCTCCTTGATCGTCACGGCCTTTGCTCCGGTCGAGGACGTCCGTCGCACGCTGACGCCGCAACTGCGGCCCGATGCCGAGGTGGGCGCGACCGAACTGGTCCTGATCGATCTCGGCTTCGGCCGCAACCGTCTCGGCGGCTCGGCTCTGGCGCAGGTGTATGGCGTCAGCGGCGATCTGGCGCCGGACGCCGAAGCTACCTCGCTTAAAGCGTTTTTTGGTGCAATTCAACGGCTAAACCGCGAAGGAAAAATTCTCGCCTACCATGATCGCTCGGATGGCGGCCTGTTCGCGACCGTGTGCGAGATGAGCTTCGCTTCGCACGTCGGCGTCGCGCTCGATCTCGACGGACTTGGCGACGTTTCATCGCTTGCGGCGCTGTTCAACGAGGAACTTGGCGCCGTGTTGCAGATACGCCAGGCGGATCGCCCGATCGTCGTGCGGACGCTGCGCGATGCCGGCCTGGATGGCTGCTCCCATGTCATCGGCAACACCCGCACGGATGACGAAGTGCGCATCTCGCGCAAGGCGGAGACGATTTTCGCCTCCCGCCGCCACGACTTGCAGCGTACCTGGAGCGAGGTCAGCTTCCAGATCGCCCGGTTGCGCGACGATCCGGTCTGCGTCCAAGAGGAGTTCGATGCGCTGCTCGACGCCGACAATCCTGGCCTGTCAGTGCAACCGAGTTTCGAACCGGCCGCCCCGTTCGTCGCCAACGGCGCGCGGCCGAGGATTGCCATCTTGCGCGAGCAGGGCGTGAACGGGCACGTCGAAATGGCCGCCGCCTTCGAGCGCGCCGGATTCGCTCCGTACGACGTACACATGTCCGACCTGCAGGCCGGGCGCGTGCATCTGGCCGAGTTCAAGGGGCTGGCTGCCTGCGGCGGCTTTTCCTACGGCGACGTGCTCGGCGCGGGGCAGGGCTGGGCCAAGTCGGTGCTGTTCAACAATCGCTTGCGCGACGAATTCGCCGCCTTCTTCGGCCGCGCCGACAGCTTTGCGCTCGGTGTCTGCAACGGTTGCCAGATGATGGCGCATCTGGCTCCCATCATCCCCGGCGCCGAGCAATGGCCGACTTTCCAGCGCAACCGCAGCGAGCAGTTCGAGGCGCGCGTGGTGATGGTCGAAATTCCCCAATCGGCGTCGATACTCCTTGCCGGCATGGCTGGCTCGAAACTGCCCGTGGTGGTCAGCCACGGCGAGGGCCGCGCCGAATTTGCCGCCGGTCAGGCTGGCAAGGCGCTGGTCGCGATGCGCTACATCGACAATCGCGGCGCGGTGGCGACTTCCTACCCCTTCAATCCCAATGGCTCACCTGACGGTTTGGCCGGCGTGACCACCGCCGATGGCCGTTTCACCATCATGATGCCGCATCCGGAACGCACGTTTCGCACAGTCCAGATGTCATGGCATCCCGCGGGCCTGGGCGACGACGCACCGTGGCTCGCCATGTTCCGCAACGCGCGGCGGTGGCTGGGATAAGAGTCGGCGCTGGGCGTAGGCGGGAATTTGCGGAGCACTGCTCCGCGCCGCCGTAGCCGGCCGACCGTGCAAAGTCGGCCGTGGAGGTACGGCGCTGAAATAAAAAACGGGAGCCGCGGCTCCCGTTTTTTTGATGCTGTCGTTTGTGCTTAGTCGACCTTGGCCTTGGCGCGCAATTCGTCGATATGCTTTTGCACCATGCGCTGCGTCAGTTGCTGGCCGATCTGGCCCTTGGCTTCGTCGATCCCCGGCAGCTTGAGTTCGCGGGTGTCTTCCAGCAGGATCACGTGCCAGCCGAAGTCGCTCTTCACCGGGGTTTCGGTGAACTTGCCCTTTTCCAGCTTGGTCATGGCCGCCGAGAAAGGCGGAACGAAAGAGGCAGGGTTGGCCCAGCCGAGATCGCCGCCGCGTTCCTTGGAACCGGGATCCTTGGAATCCTTCGCCAGGTCTTCGATCTTTTCGCCCTTCTTCATCTTGGCGATGATCGCCTTGGCGTCGTCTTCCTTTTCGACGAGGATGTGACGGGCCTTGTATTCCTTGGTGCCAAGCTTGGCCTTGATGTCCTCGTATTCCTTCTTGACCTGGTCCTCGGTGATGGGGTGGGTCTTCACGTAGTCGTTGAGATAGGCGCCGATCAGGACACCCTGACGGGCGAGATCGACCTGGCCCTGGATTTCAGGCTTCTTGTCGAAGCCTTTCTTGATGGATTCCTGCGTCAGCACCTCGCGGCGAACGAGTTCCTCGGTTACGGCCTTGCGCAGTTCCGGAGAATCAGGCTGGCCCTGCGCAGCTTGACCGGCAATCAGTGCATCGGCACGGATCTTGGGGATGGCCTTGCCATTGACGGTGGCGAATGCCGTGGAGTCCTTCTTCTGGGCAAAGGCGGGAGCTGCGCTTATCGACACGGCGAAGGCGAGCAACAGGGCAAGACGGAGAGTACGATTCATTTTGGTTCCTGAATGGTGTTGTGCGGGAAGTGTCATTTTTCGTAGGGAGTTCTGGCGGAAATGCTGAGCGCGTGAATTTCCTTCTTCATCAACGGGCCCAGCGCATCATACACCAAGCGATGTCTTTCCATTGTCCGGCAACCGGCGAATCGGGACGAGACAATGGTCAGCCGGAAGTGGCCGCCGCCGCTTCTGGCGCCGGCGTGGCCGGCGTGCTGCGCCGAGTCGTCGGCGATCTCGATCGACACAGGGTCGAGCGCGGCAAGGCGAGCCCGCATGGCATCCATGACGGCCTTCATGACTTGGGCAATACCTGCCTGAACGGGCGCACCGTGACGCGGGCATAGACGCCGGCGGCGACATAGGGATCGGCGTCGGCCCAGGCTTGCGCCGCGGCAAGCGAGTCGAACTCGGCCACGATCAGGCTGCCGGAAAATCCGGCCGGTCCCGGATCTGCGCTGTCAATCGCGGGAAACGGACCACCCAGAACCATGCGCCCGGCGGCTTCCAGTTCGAGCAGGCGGGCGAGGTGGGCGGGGCGACTGGCGACGCGCTGTTCAAGACTGTTCGGCACATCTTCGCCGACAATGGCATAGAGCATTACTGCTTCTCCGAAGGGCCGCCCCAAGGGGAAGCAGCGTTGAGACATGGAGCGAAGCTAACCATGGTCACCCCTTTCCCTGGGAAGGGGGCTGGGGGGATGGCGGTTCCTGCTCCTCGGGAAGATACTTGGCGAGCACGATGCCCTGGAGAACAATGAAGAAAATCATCAAGCCCATGCCGCCGAAAAGTTTGAAGCTGACCCATGTGTCGGTGCTGAAATTGAACGCGACGTACAGGTTAAGCACGCCCATCACCGCGAAAAAACCCATCCAGGCGAAATTGAGCTTGCTCCATAGCGCCTCGGGCAGTTGCACCTGCTTGTCGAGCATGGCGCGGATCAGATTCTTGCCAAAAAACTGCGCGGAGCAATACAGCGTGACCGCAAACAGCCAGTACAGCACCGTCGGCTTCCATTTGATGAAGGTTTCGTCATGCAGGATCAATGTCGCGCCGCCGAACACGACTACCAGCGCCAGACTGACCCAGAGCATGGTGTCCACCTTGCCGTGGCGATGCCAGACCCAGCCGATCTGCGACGCCGTAGCGGCGATCGCCACCCCGGTGGCGATGTAGATGTCGAAGACCTTGAAGGCGACAAAGAAGAGAATGATCGGGAAGAGGTCGAATAGAAATTTCATGGAGCGGATTGTAGCCGTTAAGCCTGTTTGTCGAGGTCGATCGAGGCCGAGTTTATGCAGTAACGCAAGCCGGAGGGTGCCGGTCCGTCGATGAAGACGTGGCCGAGGTGGGCGCCGCAGTGGCTGCAGATGACCTCGGTGCGGCGCATGAAAAGGCTCTGGTCGGCGATCTCGGTGATGCCCTGGCTAGCCACGGGTGCAGTAAAGCTGGGCCAGCCGCAGCCGGAATCGAATTTCGCGGCCGATTCGAACAGTGGCTCGCCGCAACCGATACAGCGATACGTGCCGGGGTCCTTGCAGTCCCAGTATTCGCCGCTGAATGCGGGTTCGGTGCCTTTTTCGCGGGCGACGTGGTATTGCATGGGCGTGAGTTGTGCGCGCCATTCCGCTTCGGTCTTGCTGATCTTTGGCTTATTGCTCATTGGTATCTCCGGGGTGCTGACTATAATCCGGTCCATGAAAACTAAGAGCGGGCGGCTCAAAGAAAGGTTCAGGGTTATGCGATGCGGGTGACCGTGCTTGGTGCCGGCGTGGTCGGCGTGACCAGTGCCTGGTACCTGGCCGCGGAGGGCCATGAGGTCACGGTCATTGACCGTCAACCGCTGCCGGCGCAGGAGACCAGTTTCGCCAACGGCGGCCAGATATCGGTCAGTCATGCCGAGCCCTGGGCCAATCCGCAAGCGCCGTTGAAGGCCCTGAAATGGATGGGGCGCGAGGATGCACCCTTGTTGTGGCGCTTGCGTGTCGATCCTGCGCAGTGGGCTTGGGGCTTGCGTTTTCTGCGCGAATGTACGGCGGCGCGGGCGCGGGCCAATGTCGGCGCCATCGTGAGCCTCGGGCTGGCCAGCCGCACCGCCTTGCAGTCCCTGCGACGCGAGCTGGCGCTCGAATACGATCATCTGGAACGCGGCATCCTGCATTTCTATACCGATCCCCGTGAATTCGAGCACGCGCTGCCGCAGGCGGCGCTGATGCGCGAGTTCGGCTGCGACCGGGTGCCGAAGACGGCGGCGGAGTGCCTTGCCATCGAACCGGCGCTGACAGATTCACGGGTGCCGGTGGTGGGCGGAACCTATACCGCCGGCGACGAATCCGGCGATGCGCGGCGATTCACCGAGGCTCTGGCAAAACATGCCGTGGCGCGCGGCGTGCGCTTCCGCTTCGGCGAAACCGTGGCGGCGCTGCAGCGCCAAGGCGATCGATTGGCCGGCGTGCTTCTGGCCTCCGGGGAACAGGTGCGCGCCGACATGACCGTACTGGCGCTGGGCAGCTATGCGCCGCTGCTGTTGCGACCGCTGGGGGTACGCCTGCCGGTGTACCCGGCCAAGGGCTATTCGGCAACGCTGACCCTGCCTGAAGGCGCGGTGGCGCCTTCGGTAAGCCTTACCGACGATGGTCACAAAATCGTTATTTCGCGTCTCGGGCAGTCTCTGCGCGTGGCCGGCACGGCAGAGTTCAACGGCTACGATACCTCGCTCAACGCCGCACGCTGCGCAGCCCTGTTGCGCCGTACGTGCGAAATATTTCCGGGGCTGGCGGCGGCGAGTGCTGTCGACTACTGGGCCGGACTGCGGCCGGCGACACCCGGCAATGTGCCACTGATCGGCGACATGGCCGCCGCCGGTCTGGCTGGTTTGTGGCTCAACAGCGGCCATGGCACGCTGGGCTGGACGCTGGCTTGCGGTTCGGCGCGATTGCTGGCCGATCTGGCGGCAGGCCGCGATCCGGGGCTGGACGCGGCACCCTACCGGTTCTGAAAATAGGCGTGTTGCCAGCGCCGACTTCTGCGGTCGCAGCCTTGGCCTCGGGCGGCGCGAGCGGCTGATCGGGCTGCTTGGAGCCATTGGAAACCGTGGTCTGTAGACCCCTGCTGTTCCCGCAACGACGCCATCACCGGTCGATATCGAGCGTACTCAAGAACTGACCCGCACCGAGGATCGGGCAGGCCAATTT
>Ga0209211_10004376_pt1 | contig 22017 bp, 23 predicted proteins | sample RifGroA2_FD_183992 | JGI IMG/M metagenome (GOLD analysis project Ga0209211, IMG submission 183992) | Groundwater microbial communities from Rifle, Colorado, USA - Groundwater A2 (SPAdes) (version 2) | ecosystem: Environmental > Aquatic > Deep subsurface > Groundwater | place: Rifle, Colorado...
TTCTGGACCCGTTCACAGGAAGTGGCGCAACTGGCGGCGTTGATCGCCGAGGACCGCGTCTCGATCTGCAACGTGTTCCCCGACCAGGCCTACATGGCCGGCATTTTCCATGAGTGCGGCGTGCCGGTGCTGATGCAGCGCTTCCCCGACTACTGCAAGGCGCTGCAACTGGAGAACACCTGCTGCTGGCCCAATCTGGCCGAGGAGGACGCGCGCTTCGGCGTCGATCATTGCAGCATCGGCTATATCGTCGCCAGGCACTGGAACCTGCCGGACTTCGTCTGCGCCGCGATCCAGTACCACCACGAGATGCCGCGCGACGAAGTCGGCACCGCCTGCACGCTGGTGGCGATCCTGCAGTTGGCGATCCACTTCTACCATCGCATCTCCAACGTCGACGATGCGCTGTGGCCGAAACTCCGCGAAGCGGTGTTGAATGAGTTGGGCATCCACACGGACGGCGAGCAGGAGTATTTCGACGAGATCAGCGAACGCTTTCTCGACAAGGCCTGATGGAACCGAACCGGCAAGCCGGCAACTGGGACGAACTCTGGGGCGGATTCCGCTGGCAGGTGCCGGCGCGATACAACATCGCCCGCGAATGCTGCGGCCACTGGGCCGGCGACCGTTCCCGCTTTGCGCTCTACTATGAGGACGAAGCGGGGACAACCTCGGCCTGGACCTTCTGGGACATCCAGCGCGAGGCCAACCGGTTTTCCAACGTGCTGGCGGCGCTGGGCGTCATGCGCGGCGACCGCGTCGCCATCCTGCTGCCGCAAAGGCCGGAGACGGCCATCGCGCATATCGCCTGCTACCAGATGGGTGCGATTGCGCTGCCACTCCCGCACCTGTCCGGCCCGGAGGCGCTCGAGTTCCGGCTCGCGCATGCGGCGGCGCGCGTCGCCGTCGTCGACGCGCCGATGCTGGAAAAGCTCGCGCCGGTGCGCGGCAAGCTGCCGGCGCTCCGGCATGTCATCGGCGTCGCCTGCGAGAACAGCCCGGCGCGCGAGTCCTGGCTGCGCGCATGGACGAAGCTGCTGCCGCTGGCCGCGACGAGCTATACGCCGATCGACACTGCCGCCGACGATCCGGCGCTGCTCCTCTACACCGCTGACGCAGCCGGAAGACCTCTGGGCGCCCTCATGGCGCAACGCACGCTGCTGGGCAACCTGCCCGGCTTTGTCTGTTCGCACGACTTCTATCCCAGGCCCGGCGACATGTTCTGGTCGCCGGCCGACTGGGCGTCGGCGGGCGGGCTGTTCGACGCCTTGCTGCCGGCGTGGAATTTCGGCCAGCCCGTCCTCGCTTATGGCGGACGTTTCGATCCGGAAAAGGCATTCTGGCTGATCGAAAAGTACGGCGTGAAAAACGCCTTCCTTGTCCCGGCGGCGCTGGAGACGATGGTGCAGGCCGCGCCGAAGCCGCAGGAGAAGTACGATCTCGGCTTGCGCAGCATAGTCAGCGGCGGCGCGGTGGCACTCGGCGAGGCCGTCTTCGATTGGGCAGGCGCGGAACTCGGCGTCACGATCAACGAGATATTCGGCCAGACCGAGATCAACCATGTCGCCGGCGGCTGCAGTTCGGTCTATGCGGCAAAACCCGGCTCGATGGGACGGCCTTATCCCGGGCACCGGGTGGCGATCCTCGACGCCGCCGGCAATCCCGTGCCGACCGGCGGGATCGGCGAGCTCTGCGTGCAGCGATACGGCGATGGCGTTGCCGATCCCGTGTTCATGACCGAGTACTGGAATGACCCGCAGGCGACGCAGGACAAATACTTCGGCGCCGGCGCGGCGGCCTGGGGCCGCACCGGCGAACTCGCGCAACAGGACGCAGAAGGCTATCTCTGGCGCCCGGGCCGCGCCGGCGGCGGCAAACCGTCTGCCTGAGCAGCCGCGGCTGGCGGCAAGCCTGTGGCGAATACTGGAATACCGGTACTAATACCTGTATTCCAGTAGCGAGAATATCCACTCCCAGGTATTTGAGGCGCACACCCGTCTCCGTATTATGCGTTCACGTGGAATAGCGCGTTAATCGCCATACAAGCTCCTGGCTGCACAGTCTGAACCAGGCCTCGTCGACGCATTGCGGGGCTGGCCCGTAATTGGAGGAGACAAAAAATGCACGAGATCATCCATGTCGTCGATCCGAGATCGCTTGCCGGAACGTTGCGGCAAGGCTTGGAGATCGAGGCAGTCAATGACCATCCCCTGGCGGCCGGTTATTACTTCGTTCTGTGGCCAGCCAGGACGCGCCCGTCAGACAACCGGGAGAAGCGCTATTTCGGTCCGTTTCCGACGCGGGCCGAGGCACGGCTGCTGCAAAGGAGTGCCCTGGCGCTGGGCATCGTCGAGGACGAAAAGGTAATCCAGACGGTTGCGGAATGCCGCTCGATCGTGCGCCGTCCGGCGGCGGCGATCGGCTCCGGCGCCCCCCGCAATTATTCGCAGTGGCGCCAGCAGCCGGCGGCGTGCGCTGCTTGACGACACTGGAGGACAACGACATGAACCAGAATCAATTGGCTGGCAAGTGGAAACAGTTCAAAGGGAAAGTGAAAGAACAGTGGGGCTTGCTGACCGACGATCTGTCGCTGGCGGTCGCCGGCGAGCGCGAGCAACTCGTCGGCAGAATCCAGGAGGAGCGCGGCTTGTCGGAGCTGCGTGCACAACGGCAACTCAACGAGTTCCTTTATCGCAACCGGAACTGGAAACATTTCTAGCGCCAGCCCTGGTTTCCACGGTGCGGAACGATAGCGCGATGGCTGGCGCCGATCCGTCGGCAACGGCATCGATATCGGCATGCGGTTGCGCCTCGCGGCCGGCCTCAGAGGATGGTCGTGATTTCTTCGCGCTGTATCAATTCGCTCTCGAACTCGAGGGCGTCCAGGCGTAACGCGTCGCGGGCGCTCAGGATGCCGAGCGGCCGCCCGCTGTCATCGACAACCGGAATGTGGTGGTAGCCACCCTCGTACATCAGGTGCAGCGCGTGGCAGAAGGGCTTGTCCGGGGTAATGGTCTGCGGCTGTCCGGTCATGACCGTCGCCACTTGGGTCCGAGCCGGGTCGAGGCCGGCGGCGACCGCGCCGATAACCACGTCGCGTTCGGTGCAGATGCCTATCAGCGCCTGCTTGCGGCCGACCACCATGACCGCGCTGGTGTGCTGCCGCTTCATCAACTGTGCTACTTCCAGCACGGTCGCGCTTGCCGGCACCGCCGTAAAACCCCTGCTCGCGATGATATCGCCGACGGGACGAGTAGGCATGGCATGTCCTGTCACTTTGAAATTGCCGGGCTCGCGGCGGCCTGCCGCAACGCAGCCGCCGCAGCCAGCGTGGATAAGGGCATGGAGAAGTAATTGCCCTGGACAAACGGACACCCCATCGAGCGGAGAATGCGCACTTCTTCGGCCGTTTCGGGGCCTTCCGCGATGACGTCCATGTTCAGGGATTGCGCCAGGCCGATGATCACGCGGACGATGGCCACCGCCTCGGCCGACTGGCCCAGATTGCGGACGAACGACTGGTCGATCTTCAAGGTATCGACCGGAAGGCGATGCAGGTAGCTGAGCGAGGAATAGCCGGTGCCGAAATCGTCCATGCTGATGCGCACCCCCGTATCCTTCAGTTGCCGCAGTTTGTGCGCCGCCGCCGTCACGTCGGCCATGAGGACGCTTTCCGTGATTTCGAGTTTCAGGTTCGCCGCGGGCAACCCCGTCTGACGCAAGGTGGCCGCGACCTGGGCGACGAGATCGCTCTCGGTAAACTGCCGGCTCGACAGGTTTACGCTCATCGTGACGCCATCGAGGCCTGGCGCTGCCGTGGTCCACGCCCGCAGTTGATGGCAGGCTTCGAACAACACCCATTTGCCGATGGGCACGATAAGACCGGTCTCCTCCGCCAGCGGGATGAATTCCGCGGGCGGGACAGACCCATGGCCATCGCGATGCCAACGAATCAGCGCCTCGAAACCAGCGATTTTCCCGGTCTGGAGCGCAATCACGGGTTGATATTCGAGGTCGAAACTCTGGCGCTCGACCGCCCGCCGCAAGTCGGCCTCCATCTTCAGGTAGGCCACCGCCATGGAGTGCATCGGCGCGTCGAACACCGAATAACAGGCCTTGCCCTGCGCCTTGGCGTGGTACATGGCCGTATCGGCATCGCGCAGCAGCTCTTCCGGCTGGGTGTAATGGGGCGAGCTCAAGGCCACGCCGATGCTGCCTGACATGTGCAGTTCATGCCCCTGGATCGTGAAGGCTTCGTCGAAATAGGCCTGCACCCGTTCGGCGACGCGGATCGCAGCGGCCTCGCCGGAGATGTCCTCCAGCAGCAGGATGAACTCGTCGCCGCCGAGCCGCGCCAGCGTGTCCTCCGGTCGGCAGCAGAGCGCCAGGCGTCGTGCGCACTCGACGAGGAACTGGTCGCCGACCATGTGGCCGAGGCTGTCATTGACGTTCTTGAAGCGGTCGAGATCGATGAACAGCACGGCGAAAATGTGTTCCCGATGCCGCTGCGCCCGATCGAGGGCGCGCTGCAGGCACTCCATCAGCAGGGCGCGATTGGGCAGCCCGGTCAGCGAATCGTGCAACGCGTCGTGCAGCAGTTGTTCCGCAGCCAGTTTGCGTTCGTGGATATCGGTCTGGGAGCCGGCGAGGCGCGATGTCATGCCGTGAGCATCGCGCACGGCGATGCCGCGGCACAGCATCCAGCGATAGCCGCCGTCCTTGTGCAGCATGCGGTACTCGGCCTCGAGATGGTCGGTCTGCCCGGCCTGGCATAGCGCCAACTGCTCGCGCACGGCGGGCAAGTCGTCGCCATGGATGCGCCGCAGCCATTCATCGTCGGTGGCGCCGATCTCGTCGTCGGCAAACCCCAGCATCGATTTCCAGCGCGGCGAAAAATAGACGCGCTGGTCACGCAACTGCCAATCCCACAGGCCGTCGTTGGAACCCGCTGCCGCCAGGGCATAGCGCTCTTCGCTGTCGCGCAATGCCTTCTCGGCCTCCTTGCGCTCCAGGGCGTAGCGCATCGCGCGCTTCAACAGGCTGGCGTCGACGTGGCCCTTGACCAGGTAATCCTGGGCGCCCGTCTTGACCGCGCTCAAGGCCAGCACCTCGTCGTCGGTGCCGGTCAGCACGATGATGGGTACCTGCGGCGCCTGGGCGAACATGGTGCTGAACGTTTCGAGACCGAGGCTGTCCGGCAGGGACAAATCGAGCAGCACCATGCCGATATCGCCCTGGGCCAGGTAATCGAGCCCGGAGGACAATCGATCGGCCTTGCGCCAGAGGCGGAAGTGATCGTGGTCGTCTTCCTCCAGCATCTCCTGGATCAAGCGCGCATCGCCGGGATTGTCCTCGACCAGGAGGACGTTTGCGGCATGGTTCATGATGGCGCCCCGGGCGGCAGGGTGACGATCGACAGCCAGAAGGAGTCGATGCCCCTGACCACTTCGCTGAACTTGTTGAAGTCGACGGGCTTGGTGATGAAGCAACTGGCTTGCAGCAGATACGACTTCTGCACGTCCTGCTCGGCCGCCGAGGTCGTCAGCACCACCACGGGTATGCGTTTCAGGCGGCTATCGGCCTTGACGGCGGCCAGCACCTCGCGACCGTCCATGCGCGGCAGGTTCAGATCCAGCAGGATCAGGTCGGGCAACGGCTTGTCGCGGTAGGCGCCCTCCTGGCGCAGATAGGCCAGCGCCTCGACGCCGTCCTTGACGACGTCCATCGGGTTGCCGACCTCGCCGTCCTTGAACGCTTCCATGGTCAGACGGACATCGCCCGGATTGTCCTCGACCAGCAGGATCCTAACCGGGTGTTGTTGAGGATGCATGACGAATCTCCTCTCCATCAGGCAAGGTGAAACAGAAGCTGGAACCGCGTCCGGGTTCGGAGCTCACCCAGATGCGCCCGCCATGGCGCTCGACGATCCGCTTGCAGATGGCCAGGCCGATGCCCGTTCCGGGGTAATCGGCCACCGTGTGCAGTCGCTGAAAGATGATGAATATCCTCTCCGCGTACTTCGGATCGATGCCGATGCCACGATCCGCCACGGTGATCTGCCATCCGTCCTGCGTCCGCATCGCGGTAATGTCGATCGACGGCTGGGCGTCGCCGTGGAACTTGATGGCATTACTGACCAGATTTTGCAGCAGCAGTTCCATTTGGCTGGCGTCGGCCCAAACCTCCGGCAAGGCTTCGACGCGGATCTGCGCGCCGGATTCGTCCATGGCCGCTTTCAAGTTCGCGAGGACCCGCTGCATCACCGCCGCCAGCGCCGTTGGCGCGAATTCCTTGCCGCGCGTGCCGACGCGCGAAACGGCCAGCATGTCGTTGATGAGCCGCTGCATGCGCAACGCGCCTTCGACGATATACCGCATGAACTCGTCGGCGTCGCTATCGATGCGGCCCTGGTAGCGCTTGACCAGCAACTGCGTGTAGCTGGCGATCATGCGCAACGGTTCCTGCAGGTCGTGCGAGGCAACGGAGGCGAACTGCTCGAGGTCGGCGTTGGAGCGGGCCAGTTCCCTGGCCTGGTGCGCCAACTGGCGATTCTTGTCGCTCAACTCGGCGGTGCGCTCCCTGACCCGGATTTCCAGTTCGTCGTGAGCCTTCCGCAGCGCCACTTCGGCGGCCTTGCGCGCGCTGATGTCGCGCAGGATGACCGTAAAAACCATGCCGCTGTCGAGGTGCAACTTCGCAATGGAGGCTTCCGCCGGAAACTCCGTGCCGTCCTTGCGCCGACCGTAGATTTCACGGCGCTCCGCCATGACGCGGGCCGCCACCGGCGCGGCGGCGAAGTCCTCGACTTGCGCGCGATGACCGCTCTTGAAACGATCCGGCATGAGCAATTCGACCGGTCGCCCGATCACTTCTTCGACCGTATAGCCGAAAACGCGCTCGGCGCCGCGGTTGAACATCGTGATCGACTGCGTCGCGTCCACCGATATGATTGCGTCATCGGCGATGCGCAGCACTTCGGCAAAGTGCGGGTCGGTCGTCGCGCTGGCGGCGGCGCGCTTACCGCTCACATCCATCTTCATCGCGGCGCTCCAATCAACAGGCCATATCGGGCGGCGGATTACCACTTTGGCATGATTCGGACAATAGCACCTTCCACGCTCACGATGCGCCTTTTTGCCTGTAATATCAACCACATCACCGACATGGTCGACGCTTGCCGATGGCTGGAAAGAGATAACCCATGAACCCGACCGATCATTTTTCGGCCCATGCCGCGGACTATGCGAAGGCCCGGCCCACCTATCCGCCCGAGCTGTTCGCCTGGCTGGCACGGCACTGCCCGACGCGGGATCTGGCGTGGGACTGCGGCACCGGCAACGGCCAGGCGGCGCGGGCGCTGGCCGGGCATTTCCGGCGCGTCCATGCCACCGACCTTTCCGCCGCTCAGGTGGCGCGGGCAACGCCCCATCCGCGCATCGACTATCGCGCCACACCCGCCGAAGCCAGCGGTCTTGCCGCCGGAAGCTGCGATCTGGTTGCGGTCGCGCAGGCGCTGCACTGGTTCTGCAACGACAGCTTCTACGCCGAGGTGAAGCGGGTACTCAAACCGGGCGGCCTGTTCGCCGCATGGACCTACACGCTGCTGCAAGGCGAGCCCGAACTCAACGCCATGGTGAGGGATTTCCACGCCAACATCGTCGGACCCTGGTGGCCGCCCGAGCGCCGCTGGGTCGACCTCGGCTACCGCACCATGCCATTTGCGTTCGACGACATCGCCACTCCGGAGTTCGAGATCCGACTCGAATGGACCTTGGCCGAGCTGCTGGCCTATCTGCGCACCTGGTCGGCGACGCAACGCTGCATCAAGGAAACCGGCAGCGACCCCTGCACGGCGCTGGAGGCGCGTTTGAGATCGATCTGGCCCGACCCGGAAACCAGCCAGACCATGGTATGGCCGATTGCCCTGCGCTGCGGGAGACTCGAATGAATGGCGAACAGACAATCGAAATTGCCGCGCCGTCCGGGGAGATGCCGCTTCGCGACCTACTGGCCGCTTTTCCGCGACTGACCCTCGCGCAGAGCAGCCGCCGCCTGGCGATAGACTTGCAGCGCCTCTTTGCGACGGCCTGCCGCTTCCAGCTCGCGCGCGCGGCGCAACCAGTCGTCAACCATATCCAGCGGCACGGCGCCTGCTTCGTTCGGCGTCTTGCCAGCGCCGACTATCGGGGAAGTGATTTCCACCGCCGGCGTCGCGTAATTCAGCGCCGCCGACTGCGCGCCCGGTTTGCCGCGCCGTGCGCTGATCACCATGCCCTTCACGGCGCGGGCCGGCGCGGATTTCTTGCCGGTCGCATCGGCCTGGCGAATCGCCGCCAGCGCGGCGCGATAGAGTTTCAATGCGGCATCGCGCCGTCCGGCCGCCTCCATCCGGCGCGCCTGTGCCAGCAAACTGTCGGCGCGATCGGGCACCGCTTGCGAGCGCACCGGTCGCCCCCACGAGGCCGCCGGTTGCGCCGCCGCCACCGCAAAACGTTCCTTGTCGGCAATATCGCGCGCAATTTGCAGATTGTTGTAGCGCATCGCCCAGCGTAGCGCGTCGTCCCCCCGCTCATTGACGATGTCGCGCCGCGCGCCCGCCGCCAGCAAGGTTCTGGCAATCGCTTCCCTGCCCTCGCGCGCCGCCATCATCAGCGGCGTCGAACCATTGGTGGACAGCGCATTGATGTCGGCGCCGCGTTCGAGCAGGTAGCCCACCACCTCGGGATGGCCGGCAAACGCCGCGTAATGCAGGGCCGCCCACTCCTTGCCCTGGCGATTCAGGCGAGCGCCATGCTCCACCAGCCAGCGCACCGCCTCCAGGCGCCCCTTCCACGCCGCATGCAACAGCGCCTGCTCGCCGAACGAGTTGGCCTTGTTGACATCGGCGCCGCGCGCGACAAACAGTTCCATCATCGGAATGTTGCCTTCCCAGGCGCCGATCATCACGCCGGTGCCGATCACGCTTCCCTCGAAATTCGGCGGCAGGCCGGCATCGAGCCACTCGCGCGCCTGCGCCAGATCGCCGCGCTCGATGGCGAAGGAGAAACTCACCGCATCGGGCAAGTCGGCGGCACGCGCGGGCGCGACCGCCATCAACAGGACCAGCAGAATCGAAAGAATTTTCATGACCGGCAGTATAAAGAATCGGACCAGCCGCCGAGCCTCTAAAATCGCTCCGATGCCGCTTTACTCTGCCCTGCTGCTCAGCCTCGTCCTGCACGCCGCCCTGATCGTCGCCCCGACCTGGCTGGAGGTCGAACAACGCCCCTTGCCAATAGCCAGCATCGAGGCGCGGCTCATTCCCCCACCGGTTCCTGAAGCCATGGCCGAAGCCGTCAGCACCGAAGCCGACAGCATCGACTCCGCCGCCATTGCCCCGCGCCTCGCCGCCACGCCCCGCGCCTTGCAGGGCAGCTCGCTGCGTCGCGCCACCCGCGCGCTGTCGAAGCACCTGTTCTATCCGCCGCTAGCCGTGGCGCAGGGTCTTGAAGGCGAAGCCGTCCTGCTGCTGATCCTGGCGGACGGCGGCCAGGTGGTCGATGCCTCCATCGTCCGCAGTTCCGGCCATGCCCTGCTCGACCGGGCCGCGCTCGACGCCGCGCGGCAGATCGGCGCCCTGCCCGGCAACCCGCGCCAGACCCTGTTTCCGGTGAGTTTCCGCTTGCAGTGAGAAGACGCCGAGTTTGATGGGGCATAAGCTTCCAGGCACCGACCGAGATGAGGCTGCGGGTATTATTGGACCCAAGGCCCATGGCAAGGAGACCCTGCTGAAATGGCGATCGCGATCCTGGAGGAAAACGGCGAAGAGTTCCTGCATCTCGTCGAGAACGCGGGTCCAGTGCGCTGGTCAGGATTCGCCTTCGTGGTGGCAGCAGCAACTGGCGGCTGGTATTCCGACGTAGCTTGGCATATCTGGGCCGCCCTTGCCTGCGCCGCGGCGGGAGTTGTTCTCATTCTTTACGCCTCGCGCTACGAGATTAGCGCCGACTCCCGACACAGGATTCTTCGCCTGGAACGACGCAGTCTGCTTGCCACACAAATAGTCAGCGTGCCATATTCCGGGATCGCATCGGTGGAGTTCGTCACCAACACCAACCGGAACAGCGATGGCGGCTCGACCTACCTGATTCGAGTCTGCCGCACCGACGGTGATCCGATCCAGGTGTCGGCCAGCGTCTCCTGGGGGCGCGAAGCAAAGCACGACGCATCAGAAAAACTGGCGCGAGTCATCCATGTCCCGTTTGTCGAGTTGGCTATCGATTAACGTGATGACGCAAGTATTTCGAATCAATCAGCGCGCAGCAGGCAAACTATTACGATGGCAATTCTCCGACATCTGCTTCCGTCATGTTTTTCCGTTTAGCCCGCTGTATCATCCTGCTCACATGGTCTGCAACCGCCTTGGCCGACGGACTGCCGGTGGCTGGACTCGCCCTGCTGACGGATGCCGAAGGCAGCGAGACCATCGCCTCGGTGACGGCTGCCGAGGCCGCCGGTCGTTTCCGTCCGCTCAACCAACAGTTGAATGCCGGCTACACGCACTCGGCGCACTGGCTGCGCTTCACCGTGCAGCCTCCTGTGCCGGGTGAGTGGTGGCTGGAAGTGCAGCCGCCCTTCCTCGACGACATCCGCCTGTACGAACCGCTTCCAGCATCCCCAGGCGCGACGCCGGCCTTCCGCGAGCAGCGCGGCGGCGACCACCAGCCGTTCGCGACGCGCGAGATCGCCTATCGCGCCTTCGTCGCCCGTGTCAATCTGCCCGATACCGAGCCGCGCACATTCTATCTGCGGCTGCAGACCACCAGCACGTCAATGGCCTTCCTGCGGCTGTGGCAGCCGCGCGAATTCCAGCAGGCGGCGGCAATGGAGTACTTGCTGCTCGGGCTCTTCTACGGCCTGATGGCAACCGTGCTGGTGCTCAACCTGCTCTACTGGGCCTGGCTGCGTGATTCCTTCTACGGCTACTTTTCCCTGCATGTACTGGTACTCGGGCTGCTGTATTCGGCAGTCAACGGCTTCGTCAGCCAGTTCATGATCTTCGACGATCCCATGTTCGCCGACCGCTGGCTCGGCTTTTTCCTGTTCGCCTCCTTTTCCGCCGGCTCCCCCGTGTACCGCCGCATGCTGCATGTCGAGCGCGACCGGCCATGGCTGTTTCTGCTCTTTCGCGTGCAGATGGTGTTGCCGCTGCTGTTGATGGCGTCCTTGTTTACCGATCTCTATTCCGAGGCGATACGCTTGTCGGTGATGCTGATGCTCCCCGTCATCGGTGTCTACGTGTGGCTGGCCTACGGCCTCTGGCGCGCGGGCCAGCGTGATGGCGCCTTCCTGCTGGTGGGCAGCGTCGTCGTTGCGCTTGGCTCGGTACCGCTGATGCTCACCATGCTGGGCATTTACCCGGGAGACCTCTGGATGGTGCATAGCCGCCAGATCACCCAGTTCGTCAACATTCTCGCCGTCCAGCTCGCGGTCATCGCCCACATGCGCGACACAGAGGCGGCACGACACGAAGCGGAAGCCCGCGCCCGCCAGGCCGAAAGCCGCGCCGAGACAGAAGGCGAAGCTCAGCGCGAGCATCGCCAGTTCATCGCCATGCTGACGCACGAGTTGCGCACGCCGCTCTCCGTGATCGACGGCGCCGTGCAATCGCTCGAATATCTGCACCAGCCCGAGGATGAAGAAACCCGCCTGCGCTACCGGCGTATTCGCCGCTCGGTCGGTCGCATCAACGGCCTCGTCAGCCAGTTCCTGGCGAAAGACCGTGTCGACGACGCCCGCCTCACCGTCCGGCCCGCGTCACTCGACGGTGTTGCGTTGGCGCGCCTGGCCGTGGAATCCTGTGTCGAGGGTGCCACCGACCGCGTCGGCATCGATGCGCCTGCCGCACTGCCCTGCCGCGGCGACGCGGCACTGGTGCAGGTTGCCCTGGTCAATCTGCTCGACAACGCCCTCAAGTATTCACCCCCGGCGAGCGAAGTGGGAATACAGGTCGAAGCCATGGAACGACAGGGCCAGCCAGGCGTGGCGTGGACGGTGGCCGACAGAGGCGCGGGAATCACGTCCGCAAGCTGGGGCGAAGTGTTCGGCAAATACGTGCGCGGCGAGGACCACGGCCACGTCTCCGGCGCCGGCCTTGGCCTCTACCTGGTGCGCCGCATTGCCGAGTTGCACGGCGGCGACGTCGAAATTCTCGAACGCGAAGACTGGGGTGCCGTGCTTCGCCTCTGGCTGCCGCTGCAGGAACAGCCGCAATGATGCGCGTCGCCATGGTGGAAGACGATGCCGACCTGCTCGACGAGGTGGGCTTCAACCTGCGCCGGCAAGGCTTCCAGGTGGCCGCCTGCGCCGATGGCAAGGCGCTCGACCGGCTGCTGCAAAGCGAAAGCATCGACGTTGCCGTCCTCGATATCGGCCTGCCCGGCGAAAGCGGACTATCGATAGCGCGGCGCCTGCGACGCGATCACCCGCTGTGCGGCATCGTCATGCTGACGGCACGCGCCGAAGTCGCCGACCGCATCCATGGCATGGAAGAAGGCGCGGACGCCTACCTTGCCAAGCCGGTCGACTACCGCGAACTGGCTCTGGTGATCCGCGCCGTCGCCCGCCGCGTCGCTCCCGTGGCAACAGGCAAAGGCAGCGGACTGGTGCTGGTGGAACAGGATCAGGTGCTGGTCCTGGCCGATGGCCGGCACCTGGACCTGACCCGCTCGGAGGTTCTGCTGCTCTCGCGCCTGGCCCGCGCACCGGGGCAGCAGGCGACCCGCGAGCAACTGGTGGAGGCGCTCGGTGAACGCTACCGGGACTACGATCCGCGCCGTCTCGAGGCGGCACTCAGCCGCCTGCGCAAGAAGATAACGCAGGCCGGCCTCGATGCCGATGTCCTGCGCGCGGTGCGCCACTCCGGCTATCTCTTCGCACTGCCACTAAGCGAGCGCGACAGCCTCGCCTGAAACACCGGCGGCAGCCAGCCGCTTATGCCGATGTCAGCGAATGTCAGTTCCGGTGCCGCCGGAACCTGAATAATCTCGGCCTGGAGAAACCCTGACAACGCCATGGCCGTAGCCAGCATAACAATCGAGAACACGCGCCGCCAAGTGATGCTGCGGACGATGTTGTTCGCCCTGGCCGTGGTTGCGGCCGTAACCTGGGTGCTGCACACGACTTATCTCCAGGCCCGACTGGGTGCCGAAGATCGCTTGCGCAGCCTGGCGCAAGCGATCGCCAAGGGCATAGAAGGCTCGTTTCGCGAATCGGATTACGTGCTGCGCGATGTCATTGGCCACATCGATCCAGGCAACATCCGCTTTCCCGATCCCGACATCCGCCGCAAGGAACGCGTACGCCGACTGCTGCAGGAAAAGGCCCAGTCGCAACCCAATATCTACGGCATCGGCATCATGAACACCAACTGCATCGTCGCCTATGCCACGCGCGAAGAGCCGGGATTCAATCTTGGCAAGCGCCCATATTGCCAAGCCATGCGCGGGCAAAACGACACGGACAGCTATATTTCCGGCGTCTATCCGGGGCAGCAGAACTTCCTGCAACTCACCATGGCCAGGAAAATCCGCAATAGTGACGGACGCTTCGCCGGCGCGGCACTGTTGCGCATGGAAACCGGGTTCTTCGAGAGTTGGCTGCACAACACCGATGTCGGTGTCCGGGGTAGCGCCGCCCTGCTCGACCTGGACATGAACCTGGTGGCGCGTCGACCGGCGGCGCAGCAGGCGCCGGGCAAGCCGGTCGATGACGAACGCTTGCGTCGGTTCGTCGCCGAGAACAGGCTCGACACCTTCCACCGCTCGCGTTCGCCGGTAGACAACATAGACCGCATTTACATCGTGCGCCGCGTCGGCGGGCTACCGCTGGTGGTGGTACTGGGCCTGGCGACCGAGGAGGTGTTTGCCGGATGGCAAACACAGGCATTGTGGTTCGTCATCGGCGCCTTGGCACTGTTGGCGGTATCGGCCCTGGCCACCCGCCACTACCTGAAAATCGTCCAGCAGGGCGATGCTCTCGGCTGGCGCTCCCAGGCCATTGACGCCAACAGCGACGCGGTCACCATCACCGACGACCAGGGCGTGATCGAGTACGTCAATCCGGCCTTCACGGCCATGACCGGCTATACGGCGCAAGAAGCCATCGGCAGCACGCCGCGGGTACTGAAAAGCGGGCGCCAGGACGATTTGTTCTACCGACGGATGTGGGCCACCATCCTCGCCGGCGCTCCCTGGCGCGGCGAACTGGTCAACCGCTGCAAGGATGGCAGCCTCTATTGCGACCTGATGACGATCTCGCCGGTCAAGGACGCCGATGGCCGGGTGGTGCGCTTCATCGCCATTCACCACGACATCACCCAGCGCAAGCGCATGGAAGAGGACCTGGCCGAACTCGCCCACTTCGACCGCCTGACCGGCCTGCCAAACCGCGCGCTGTTCTTCGACCGTATCGAGCGCGCAATCACCGAAGCACGCCGCGAGCAGAACGGTTTCATAGTGCTGTATCTCGACCTCGACGGTTTCAAGGCGGTGAACGACCAGCACGGTCACGAGGCGGGCGACGCCCTGCTGCGCGAAGTTGCCAAGCGGATGGGTAGCTGCGTGCGCGAATCCGACACCGTCGGTCGTATCGGCGGCGACGAGTTCGCCGTGCTGTTGCGGACAGTCAGCCGCATGGAGGGCGCCGTCGCTGTGGCGCAAAAAATCATCGAGGCTCTCGCAACGCCGGTGGCGCTTGACGGCTACACCTGCCGCGTCGGCGCCTCGGTGGGTATTGCGCTGCACCCGGACGACGGCGTCAATGTCGAAGCCCTGTTGCGCAACGCCGATTTCGCCATGTACGAGGCCAAACGCCGAGGCAAGAACTGCTGGGTCTACGCCGGCGACCTGATTTGAGGAGGATGTGCCATGGAATACGCGAGTAATACCAATGAAATTATTCATGCGTAAGTTAGCTGCTGCGTATACGTACGATCTGGTTGAGGCCAACTGCCCATGTTGCGCTGGCTTTCCTGCAACAAGGGCCGCAGCGTTTCTGTATCCGTCGGGGATTCCACGATGAACGCGCTAACCCGGTTCTGGAGTGCTTGCATCGGTTCGGTAACCGCAAAAGTGATCTCCATGAGTGTGCTGGTAACGGTAGTGACGCTCGGCAGCAGCCTCGTCTATTCTCACTTCTCGACTCGCCACATGGCAGAAGCCTTTGTGGTCGAGCACGCGACTGATCTGGCCAACTCCTATTTTGACGGGCTCAACAAATCGATGCTCACGGCCCGCATGGACAGCCGGGAGGAGTTGCGCAAAACCGTGCTGTCCCAAGCCAACGTGACCGAGGCGCGCATCGTGCGAGGCAGTGCCGTGAACGCCATATACGGTTCCGGTCTTGCGGACGAACAACCAGCCGACGACCTGGACAGGCAGGGGCTGGAAGGCAATGAAATCGTCAGGATCGACGAACAGGATGGCCGCCGCCGCATGACGATAGTCCGTCCCTACATGGCGTCGAAGAACACGCGCGGAGTCGATTGCACGGGTTGCCATGGCAATGCCGCCGAAGGCACGGTGCTCGGCGCCGTGCGCATCGGCTACGATCTCGGCTCCATGGACAGCCATATCAGGCACGACGACATCGTCAGTGCCGCCCTTCATGCGGCCCTGTTCCTCGCCGGCGTCGCCGTGCTCGTCGTCTGGCTTCGCCAGGTAATATCAAGGCCGATCGACAATCTGTCGGCGACGATGGTCGAGGTACGGCAGGCGTCGGACTTGTCCCTGCGCGTAAACTGTGGTCTCAATGACGAAATCGGCAAAGCCGGGGCGGCCTTCGACGACATGATGGAGCGCTTCGCCAACATCATCCGTCAAGTGGGGAACGCCACGGAAAGACTCGCCAGCCTATCCACCCAAATGGTAGGCGTCACCACCGATACCCAGCAGGGAGTAGACCGGCAACTCGCCGATACCGAAAGATTGGCCGCCACACTAGGGCAGATGGCCGCCACTATTCAGGATGTCGCACGGCTGACGCGAGAGGCTGCCGAAGCAGCCGCCAAGGCTGATGCCGAGGCCAAGGAGGGTGCCGGCATTTCCTCGGAGGTGCTCGATTCCATCAATGCCATGTCGGTCCAGCTGGACAGCGCTGCCCAGGTGATTCGGCAACTCGATACCGACAGCCGCGACATCGGCCGCGTCATCGGCCTGATTCGCGATATCGCTGGCCAGACCAATCTGCTGGCCCTCAACGCAGCCATCGAGGCAGCTCGCGCCGGAGAACAGGGTCGCGGTTTCGCCGTCGTTGCCGACGAGGTACGCAAGCTGGCGCAGCGCACGCAGGCCGCCACCCATGAGATCGAAGCAATTATCGTCAAGGTTCAGGGCAGCGCCCAGGAAGCCGCCGCCGCCATCATGGATGCCGAAGAGAAGACGCGCGTCGGCGTGGCTACCGTCGAGCGTACCGTCGGAGCTCTGAGCGCCATTTCGCAATCGGTAGCGACGATCACCGCAATGAATACGCGGATTTCCGCCGGTGCTCAGGAGCAGAGTCAGGCAACCGGGGACATTTCGGCCAGCGTTGGCAAAATCGGCGATATCGCCCGGCAAACGTCGGAAGGCGCCCGCGAAACCCAAGGCGTGAGCACCGAACTGGCCGGCCTGGCCCAAGATCTGAAGTCTCTGGTGGGCCAATTCAGGGCCTGATTCAGTGACCGCTTTCCGAAACCCGGTCGGCAGCGGTTCCGTGGCTGCCGAATCAAAGGCCGATCAAATGCGCCTCGTATCCCCAACTCTTCACTGTGTGCAGAAGATCGGCGGAATTTGTCTTGTCGGAGTCATACAGAATCATGAGCGTTTGAGGCATATTGAACCTGGGCGCGGTGACGCCATCCACCGCCCGCATCCTGTCCTCGATTTCGTGCTCTTGATCTTGACTCAGCGGATCGCTGAAGTGAAGCATGACATCAGTGGTTTGCATGGCCTTCTCCATAAGTTGTGCAGCGCCACAGGAGACTCACACGCACTGATTCCGGCGGTCTTTCAGGCAGTCCTCCACCGATCAGCGTGATTAATCCACTATAGACAGCGAATCGGCGGCAGTGTTGATATGAGTCAACACTCTAACTGTTGTTGGAGCGATATAACGGCATCCGTATCGCCATTGTGGAAACCAGGCGCATGGCAACCGACATCGAGCGAAACAAGGATGAGCCGTTTGAAAATCTTCTGTCCGCCGCCAGACAGGATCGTTGCCTTGAAGGAGCAAGTCTGGCCCGCTCGTCTCACCGCTCCGGCACAATGCCCCACTCGGCTACACCTTCCGGCAGGCGTAGCGCATCGAAACCCTTCTTGCGCAACAGATCGACAGCGTCGCACGCCATCAGGCAATAAGGGCCACGGCAATAGGCGACGACCATCTTGCCCTTGGGCAGTTCGGAGAGCCGCATCTTCAATTCGTCAAGGGGGATCGAGCGTGCGAAGGGAAGATGGGCGGCAAGGTATTCCTCCGAGGGCCGCACGTCGAGCACCACCACATCGCCCTTGCGCGCCAGCTTGACGAGGCCGTCGCGGTCCTGCGGCGCCAGTTCTTTCGGATTACAGGCGATCTGTTGCAACGCCAGGCGCAACTCCACCAAACGATCCTCCGCCAGCGAGCGGATCGCCACCCAGAACTCGGCCACTTCGCGGTTGGCGATCCGGTAGATCACATACTTGCCTTGCTTTTCGGTATTGACGAGGTGTGCGGCGCGCAACTCGCGCAGATGCGCGCTGGCGAGCTTCATGCTAATGGACGCCTCGCGCGCCAGCGTATCCACGGCCTTCTCTCCCTGGCACAGCAATTCGATCAGTTCCAGCCTTTTTGGGCTGGACGTCGCCTTGCCGATGCGGGCCACCTGTTCGTAAAGCAAATCCTTGATGCGTCGCGCGTCGTTCATGCGATCAATCTAAGGTTTGCGCGTCCCCGTGTCAATTCTCTTGACAGCCCCTCTTGACACTGCGCAAACCTGGGCGTAGTTTACGGTCTAACGATCGTTAGATCGTTATCTATTGGGAGATCACCATGAACACCTCGTTTATTCTCGACGGCCCGCCCTGCGGTGCCGAATTCCGCGACAACGGTCTGCGTCCGGCATGGACCGCCGCGACCGACAAGCTTCTGGCGTTCCGGCCATGCTGATCCTCGCCATTCTCGCCGGCGCCGCCACCGGCATCGTTCTCGGCCTGTTCGGCAGTGGCGGCTCGATCATTGCCATGCCGGCGCTGATGTATCTCCTCAACGTCGAACCCAAGTCGGCCATCGCCATGAGCCTGGGGATAGTCGCCATAACCGCCACCCTTTCCGCCTGGGATCACTGGCGGCGCGGCAACGTGGATGTCCATGTGGCGCTGATCTTCGGCCTCTTCGGGGTGCTCGGCACCTACGGCGGCGCCCGGCTGGGCATCCTGCTGCCGGTGCTGTTTCAACTCACCCTCTTCGCCCTGGTCATGTATGCAGCCGCCTGGAAAATGCTGCGGCCTGCGGCAAGCCTGGCGGTCCCCGTTCTGTCCGTCGCCGGGACAAATACAGAGATCAGCCTGGTCTTCGGCAGCCTCGGGTGGGGACGGATGGGCCACATCGCAACCCACGGCATCGGCATCGGCATTCTCACCGGCATCGTCGGCGTCGGCGGCGGCTTCCTCATCGTACCGGCCCTGGTCCTGCTCTCGGGTTTGCCGATGAAACTCGCCATCGGCACCTCGCTTGCCATCGTCGCCGCCAAGTCCTATGCTGGCTTCGTCGGCTATTTCGGCGCCGTGCCCATCGATTGGACGATCATGGCATCTTTCACCGCCGTCACCATTGTTGGCAGTTTCGCCGGTACCCGGTTGGCCCACCGCTTTTCGCAGGAAAAGTTGAAGAGCAGTTTCGGCGGATTTCTGCTGATTGTTGCCACCTACATTCTTGTCAAGAGCGCTATATGAGTCCCGTCAAGGTCATTTCCAAGCAGCCCCCAGGCGGGCGGTGCACCCTTTATGCCCGCTATGCGGAAGCCATTTCCGGTGTTCTTGGCTGGAGCCATCAGGTAGTTCACAGCGAATGCGGCGATGCGCATGGAGAAATGCGCGCCGTGATAATCCCCTGACTCGACACGAGACTAGAGGAGAACGTAATGTCGGAAGGACTTTCCACCCGTTGTGTCCATACTGGCGAGATCGACGATGCGCATGGCTCGCCCCACACGCCAATCTACAACACCACGACTTTCAAGTTTCCCTCCACCGCCGACTTGCTGGACGTGGTGGACGGAAGAAAGCCCGGTAGCCTATACACCCGCTACGGTCTCAACCCGACCATCGCCAGCCTGGAGCAAAAACTCGCAAGCCTTGAAGGTGCCGAGATGGCTTGGGCCTTCTGCTCGGGCATGGCTGCCGAGGCGGCGCTGTTCTTCGCTCACGGCTACAAAGGCATCGTCTGTCTCGGTGATGCCTATGGCGGCACGCTGGAGCTGCTATCCAGCCAGATGTCCCTGCTCAACGTTCGCGCTCATCTGCTGCTCGGCAATCAACTCGATGTCGCCGAAAGTCATCTGCGCGACGGCTGCCAACTTGTCTTTCTCGAAACGCCAACCAATCCGACGCTCGAAATCTTCGACATCGCCGCCATTGCCGCCATGTGCCACCGACACGGCGCCCGGCTCGCGGTCGACAACACCTTCGCCTCGCCGGTCAACCAGAATCCGCTGGCGCTGGGCGCCGATTTCGTCGTGCACTCCTGCACCAAGTATCTCGGTGGTCATTCCGACCTTACCGCTGGCGCACTGATGGGTGCGGCGGAATTGCTGGCGCCGGTGTGGAGCTGGCGCAAAAATCTCGGCACGACCGTCGCACCGGAAATCGCGGCCCTGCTCGCGCGCAGCATCCGCACGCTGCCAGTGCGTGTGCGCCAGCAGAACGCCACGGCGCAGGCGGTGGCCGATGCAATGGTGCGCAATCCGAAGGTTGCCCGCGTGCTCTACCCCGGCTTGCCCGATTTCCCCGGTCATGCCTTGGCCAGAGAACAGATGAGCGGTTTCGGCGGCATGCTCACCATCGAGGTAAAGGGAGGCGGCGATGACGCCACGCGCGTTGCCGACCGGTTGAAGCTTTTCGCTTTGGCCCCCAGTCTTGGCGGCGTCGAAAGCCTGGTTACCCAGCCCTGCACCACGACCCATCACGGCCTCGCCCCGGAGGAACGCACGCGGCGCGGTATTTCGGACGCGATGCTGCGGCTGTCTGTCGGACTGGAAGATGCCGATGACCTGATCGCCGACCTGGAGCAGGCGCTGGGCTGACCCTGGACGCGATCGGCGCGCTGACCTTGCGACAACTCGCCCGGGCGTGCCGCCTGGCAGGAGCATAATTGCCGAGGCGGTTAAACGGGAGAGCGGAAATGCGCAGAGCGATTTTGACGAGGCTGCCGATTGTCGCGAGCAGCAGTGCGTTGGTCTCGGGCAAAAAAAGCGCGGGGACCCAAAGCGGGACGCGACATGACTACGCGCCCTCTTGAGCTTTGCGTAAATCCACGACCGGTCGATGCCGCCATCGGCATCATCTGGATCTACCTTTGCCCTGGCCCGCTCCAGGTTCTGGTCGCCGGATTCGGACTCTACCCGGCGCTCTTGATTGCGGTAAACACGAACATGACAAAGGCCGGACCATGGCCTTTTTCGATGACCCTGCTCGGTGCGACGCTCGCTCTCTACCTGCTCTTCATGGGAATTGAACTCTCATGGCTCGCCCTGCGGTTGAGGCGGCGGGATGCCTGGAGAAAATCACATTTCGCGCCTCACCGACTGGTCATTGATGACGAGGGCGTGACCTCCAGTTGTGACTTCGACAGCCAACGGATCGCGTGGAAGGACATTCGTGCCGTGCAGAGCGGGTTTGGATATGTATTTGTCCGTCTTCCCAAATTCGGGATCATGCCGATTCCGCTGCGCGAATTCGGGTCGGACGCGGATGTCCTGGAGTTGATGAATAGGCGGCGCCGGCTCGCTTCCGGACGAGAGAGGATGGTTGCTGCATTTCGTTGGCTGGGAGTCGTCGCAAGTCTCCTCATTGCCGTGAAAATTGTGATGGGCCTTTTTGCCGGTTTCACGCTTGATCATCAGGTTCAGAATGGCGTGCGGCTCGCAAGAAAGTTGCCGCCTGCCATGGAGCGTTTCCAGGTCAACCGGGGAAAATTGCCGAATAGTCTGGCTGAACTGTCCGCATGGTCGCCGGATCTCGCGCAAATTACCAAGGATGTCTATGCGGAACCGCTGCATTACAGCGCTCGTGGCGACGCTTTCGTTCTGGTCAGTTACGGTCGGGACAGGCGACCGGATGGAAGCGATTACTGGAACACACGAGAAACGCGTGCCGTTGTCCGCGATGCTCCGGTGAGCCGTTCGCATTTCGCGTGCAGGGATCCGGACGCCGACCTGGTGGTTTCGGATCGGGGCCTGCACACTGCGTGCCCATCGGAATAGGGCAAGACCATCAGTTCGGCTTCTGACCGACAGGGAGAGTTCGCCAGGGTTTCCAGGCGATACATCGCTTTGGCCGGGAAGCGGTTCGCCACATGCTTCAACCGCCGTCCCGCCAGCGTCGAGCAGGCCATCGAGCTGCTGACCGGCATTGCGGCGGGGGAGCCGGATGACGAAGGCGTGGTGCCGGAAGGCAGCATCAACTACCTGGTCGCCAGCAGGATGATCGAGATGTCACAGGTGCGCCAGTCCTTCGCCGGCGGCGGCAAGCGGCGGCGGCGCGAGCGGACGGCGGCGGGCGGCAATCACGGCTGAACGCCCGGCGATCCGCGCCGGCTAGCCGGTCAGGGGCACGAAAGCCACCGGCAAGACGCTGGTTTCTTCAATGCGGCCGCTGCCGCTTTTGCTGACGACCACCAGATCCTGCGCGGCATGCTGCGCGCCGATGGGTATGACGAGAATGCCGCCCGGTCGCAGTTGCTCGATCAGGGCCGGCGGAATGCCGGTTGCCGCTGCGGCGACCAGGATTGCATCATAGGGCG
>Ga0209211_10004377_pt1 | contig 22003 bp, 16 predicted proteins | sample RifGroA2_FD_183992 | JGI IMG/M metagenome (GOLD analysis project Ga0209211, IMG submission 183992) | Groundwater microbial communities from Rifle, Colorado, USA - Groundwater A2 (SPAdes) (version 2) | ecosystem: Environmental > Aquatic > Deep subsurface > Groundwater | place: Rifle, Colorado...
GCGTGCAGACTGTCCGCCTAGCCCTGCTGGCCACATCGGCTGAAGAATGGGCAAGAAACTGCACACGATCGTCAGCGGTTCTGTGGTGTTCACATCGAGAAGAACGTAAGCCCCCGGTTCATTGACCGGCGTAATGAAGATCGATCTCACCGTAAACGACTGATAGGTGTAAGTGAGGATCGTTGCCTCGGGTGTTGCATCGATCGTGCGAACAACATCGCCTGCCCGAATCGCCTCCGTCGAACTGCCGATGAAGAACGAGAGCTCGCAGTTACGCACCAGCTTGAGCGGGTATGCCCACGCCTCGAACGATCCGCTTTCAAAGCCAAGGACTGCGAACTTCCGGCCTACCTTGTCAAAATAGGTCCCCGGCTGCGCCAGGCGCGAGAGTTTGATGTCATTCGGTTCAATCTTGAACGCGGGGATCAATCCGGCCTGTGCATGCAACATAGCCGGAATGAGGAATACAGCCAGAGCGATTTTTCTCATGAATCTTTCTCTCTTAGATTCTAAGTATTCAAACCTCTAAGTTCTTATTCAAGACCTTCGGGGCTAGTCGGAATAGCCCGCCACAAAGAATGTCGGGCAGGCATTCCGACCTACAAGGCCCTCTTCCTTCTGACCTCCGACTTCTGATCTCTGACCTCTGTCACCCTTTTAGTCCCGTCAACGTAATCCCTCTCACAAAGTACTTCTGTGCCACGAGAAATACGATAATGATCGGAACCATGACAATCACCGCGGCGGCCATTTGATGAGGCCAGTCCGTGGTATAGAGGGTCGTGAAATTGGCAATGCCGACCTCCACCGTGCGCATATCGAGCCGATTTGTGACAAGGAGGGGCCAGAGAAAATCCTTCCAACTTCCCATAAACGCGAAGATTGCCAATGTGGCCAGCGCGGGCTTGGAGAGCGGCAGAATCACGCGCCAGAAGATGGAGAATTCCGACGCGCCGTCAATGCGCGCCGCATCCTCCAGGTCCCGGGGAATGGTCATGAAGAACTGACGAAGCAGAAATATTCCCCACACGCTTGAGATCGTCGGGGTGAAGAGCGCCCAGTAGGTATTGATCCATCCGAATGTGCTGACAAGGAGAAACGAGGGAATGATCGTGACGATGGCAGGGATCATCATCGTGCCGAGATACAAAGCAAAAAGCCGATCACGCCAGACAAACCGCAGCCGCGCAAAGGCATATGCGGCCATGGAGCAGAAGAGCAATTGGCCCAGAACCGAGGCACCTGCAACAATCGCCGTATTGAGGAAGAACCTCCCGAAGGGCTGAAGGTCCATCGCCTCGACGAAGTTCGACCACTGAAATTCCGACGGGACAAATTTCGGCGGGTACTGATAGACTTCCAGGTCTGTCATGAGCGATGTGCCGAGCATCCAGAGGAACGGGAGCAACATCGACAGGGCCAGAAGCAGAAGCGCTCCGTAAAGGCCTATGTTCCCAAGCGATTTCAGCATCAGAACTCAATCTTCAGTGTCGTGACGCCGCTCTTCTTCGTTATGATCCTTAGGGTGTTCCTTTCGGGTTTCAGGGAATACCCGTCCTCTTCCAGTGCATTTGTTGTGACTGCCCTCTTCACCGGACGGGGCAACGTAAGAAGTGCCTCCGTTTCCACACCTACGGCATCGTACCACTGCACCACCCACGCGTTTGAATCCTCCGCCTTTTTCAGGGTCGTAAGAACCAGATTCGATGGTTCGAGTTTGACAAATGACTGAGATGCCGGAAGCGATCCGCGATGAACGCCCGCCGCCACGACGATCATTGGATTGTTGAATTCATATCCGCGCTGGACCGTCTTCGCAAGCTTCCACTGACCCGCATGCGGATAGAGAGAGTACTCGATCGAGTGCTTACCGCGGTCTGCGGTCGGATCGGGCCACTTGGGAGAGCGAAGAAGCGACAACCTCATGGTTGAGCCCTTTATATCGTATCCGTATTTGGCCCGGTTCAGTAGACTGACCCCATAGTCCTTTTGCGACAGATCGGCCCAGCGAATGCCGGCGACCTCCCATTTGGCGCTGTCGACACTGTTCTTGCTTTCGGCAGGTCGCTGGATGCTTCCGTAGGGGATCTCGTAACTTGCCGTCGCCGCACTTACAGAAACGGGGAAGGCAACCTTCAGCATCGTCTTCTCTTCCCACCAGTCCACATCAGTTTTGAAGTCGATGCGATCTGAGCCGGAGATCAGAATAATATCCTGCGTAAAGAAGCTGGTGGGATAATTCTCCGTCGGGAACCCGGCGGAGGTGCCGGGCCTGCGGTATTCGCGCTTGAGTCTGAGAATCGTTCTCACGGGCCCGTTCTCAACCACTTTGACGCCGACCAATCGGGACGGAAATTCCACACCGGTGAGTCCGATGTTCCAGGCATCCCAGGCGGAGGGTTTGTCCTCCAATAACTGCAGACGATTGGCCGGACCGCTCAGGAGCTCTCTTGAAGATCTCTTATCGATGATCGATGTGATCCACCCCGAAGCCGTGTCGATGACAACCTTGAAGTTCTCATTCTCCACCACTCCGATGCTCCACTTCAAAACAGACGGCGTTGGTTTTGGTTTCTGGGCTCTCAGGACATACGTTTTGTATCCCATCGATGGCACATTGGATGCCGGAAACAGGATTTCCCTCGTAAACCGATCGATCCGTACAATCTGCGATGTGATTTCCTTCCCTCCCTGTTCAAACACGGCATATTCCTTCTCGTCGCCTGTCGGAAGCGTGTAATAAACAACTTCTGTCCGGGCCCATGACAATGGGTTGAAGACAACAAGCGGAGTCCCGTTCTTCACGGACGACGTATTCACCGATTTGGCGATCTGATCGAGCGATTTGTCCAATTCCATCCCGGCGATCTTCTGCGCTTCTGTGTGTGTTTCGGTGGCGTCGATGTACACCTCACGTATGCTCGAGCCGGGAAGAATATCATGAAATTGATTGAAGAGCGTCAGCCGCCAGGCATCTTCCATTGCAGGTTGATTGTACACACCTCCAGCGAGTGTGGAGAGGGCCGAGAATTTTTCCGTGTTCGTCAGAAGAACTTCGCTTGTCCGATTGAACTTCTTCATCTTCGCCTGAGTGGTATACGTTCCCCTGTGGTACTCGAGATAAAGCTCGTCATTCCAGACCGGAAGCGTCGAAAGATCCTGCTTCTTGAGCCAGTTAAGATACGAGGTTGTCGTCCCGTACTGAACGGTCGGATAAATCGTCGCCTGCTTCAGGCGGTCGATCCGATCGAGCATCTCGTTGCTCGGTCCGCCTCCATGGTCTCCCACGCCGAAGAGCATGAGCATGTTTCTGTATCCCGTATTCGCCTCGAATTGTCTCAGCCAGTCGACGAGCGTGTAGGGATTGCTGATCTCGTTCACATAGTCAAAGGGGAAATAGCTCAGAATGCGCGAGCCGTCGGGAGAGTTCCACCAGAACACCCGATGAGGAAAGACATTGGTGTCGTTCCAGCCGATCTTCTGCGTAATAAACGCATCGATGCCGGCCATTTGATAGAAAAGCGGCATGTTCCAGTTGTAACCGAATGAATCGGGATTCCAGCCGATCTTGACGTCAACACCCAGCTCTTTCCTGAAGTATCGCTTTGCGTACAACAGATGCCGCATCCACGATTCACCGCCGGGAAGATTGCAGTCGGGTTCCACCCACATTCCGCCGATCACTTCCCATCGTCCGTCCTTTACTCGCTGCTGAATCCGTTTGTAGATATCGGGATACATTGTCTGCATCCAATAGTAGTAAGCCGCCGCGCTCTGGGTGTAGGTGAAATCGGGACGGGAGTCCATCATGTTCAAAACAGACGTAAAGGTATTCTTGGCCACTTCGATTGTCTCCCCTTCCCTCCAGAGCCACGCCGCGTCGATGTGAGCATTGGAGTCGAAAAAGAGAGTGAATCGTTTCGCGAATTCCGAAACAGACTTCAGCTCACTCTTCACCTTGTCGACCGACGCGATAAACCGGACCATTTCACCGGATTCCAATGCCTGAAGGTCGACCTTTGGGGCGGCCTCCTGAAGGAGGCGGCCAAGCCGTTCCCGCTCTTCACGACTGATGGTCGATTTGTCTGTCTTCGGATCAACGCGACGGCGGGAGTTGGTTTGATACGTGTCAAAGCTGAGCAGCTTCTGGCCGACGCGGAAGCTGAGCGAAAGATCATCAATCGTTGCCGCATGCTTCTTCGACACCTCTGCCTGGATCAGCGCCCTGATCAGCCGCAACGGGCCTCCCGTGTTGATTGCTTTGATCGCCAGAACGATGCGCTGCCCTGCCTTCGCGTCCTTCGTAATCTCAAACTCCCCGTCCCACGGGAAGCGTCCTTTGCTTTCGCCATCGACCCAGAAATACCCGTAGTCGTCCACCGAAATGAGAAACCGCACGATTCCGCTCACCGGTTCGCCAAGCAGCCGATCGGGCAGCACAACAACACGGCGGATCCAGCATGAATCTGGATAAATAGACTCGTTGAGCTTGAGAGTTTGCCATTGCGAATCATCATAGTCAGGCCGGGAAGGATCTCCGGGAGGATTCACGGCGTATTTCCAATTGTCGATCGAGCCCTTGCCGAGAAATTCGAGACGCTCGACAAGTTTGTCGACGTTTGTCTGGCCAAAGCCCAGGGAGGCCGCGAGCACCAGGAGAGCAAGAATCTTGAGAGTTTTCATATGATCATTCCTTCATCAAAGACGTAACTATTTTCCTAACCGATCCATCATCACTGCGAGGAGGATAACGATACCGACGATGACCTGTTGGACGTACGATTCCACATTCATGAGATTCAATCCGTTTCGCAACACGCCGATCAGGAGCGAGCCGATCAGTGTTCCAATGACGGTTCCGCGACCCCCGAAGAGACTTGTTCCACCCACAACGACCGCAGCGATCACGTCAAGTTCATACATCAATCCGGCATTCGGTTGGCCTGAATTCACTCTCGACGCAAGCAATATCCCTCCGAGCGACGCAAGAACCCCCGAAATGACGTACACCTGCATCAGGACGCGATTTGTATCGATTCCCGCGAGTCTTGCCGCCTCCACATTTCCTCCGACGGCATAGACGTACCGGCCGAATCTGGTCTGTGTCAAAACAAAATGGGCAGCGCCAAAGACGATGAGCATGATGATGGTGGGAATGGGAATCTCTGCCATACGGCCGCGGGCAAGGACGGCAAAGCCTTCAGGAAGCTCCCAGATAGGCCGCCCTTCAGTGACAACAAATGCCAGTCCGCGCCAGATGGTCATAAGGGCAAGCGTTACGATGAACGGTGTGATGCGGAACTTCGTGACAAAAATGCCCGCCACCCCGCCGGTCAACACACCAAACATCAATCCGGCCCCGATGCCGAGCGGATATGCGATCATGGGTGAGAGATCGAGTTTCAACACTACCGTTGTCACTACTCCCGCAAACGCAACGACGGAACCGACCGAAAGATCGATCCCGGCCGTGAGGATGACAAATGTCATTCCCACCGCAATGATCGCGGTGATGGAGGTCTGAAGCGTTACGTTGAGGAGATTCTCGGCTGTGAGGAAATAGGGAGAAAGAACTGCAAAGAGAATAAGCTCGAGAACAAATGCGACACCGATACCATATTCGGCCAGGGCTGCAGAGACTTTCTTCACAGTCTGATCAGTGGACACTGCTGGTTGCCTCGTTGAATTGTGTCGCCAATGCCAGGATTTTCTCCTGTGTGGCCTCTTCACGATTGAGAACGCCGGTTATTCGGCCTTCGCACATTACCGCAATCCTGTCGCACATCCCCAGGAGCTCGGGGAGTTCGGATGAAATAATGATGACACCGATGCCTCGTTCGGCAAGGTCGTTCATCAGATTGTAGATCTCGAATTTCGCTCCGACATCGATTCCGGCGGTCGGTTCATCGAAGATCAGAAGCTTCGATCGCGTAAAGAGCCAGCGCGCAAGAACGACCTTCTGCCGATTGCCGCCGCTGAGTGTCTCCACGCCCGTTTCGAGAGACGGCGTCTTGATCCTGAGCTGATCGACAAATCCTTGAGCAGCGATCCGTTCTTTTGTCTTATCGATTCTGAATCCCTTCAAAACGTCGCGGATCTTCGAAAGAGAGACATTTTCGCGGACGTTCATTTGCATCAGGAGGCCGTACCTGTTGCGATCTTCGGTCAGTAACCCGACTCCGGCGTCTATCGCTTCGCTTGGCGAAGCGGGATTGAATTCCTTGCCGTCGAGGTACACCTTTCCCTTTTCACGCTTGCTGGCGCCGAAAATGATGTGGGCAAGTTCGCTTCGACCGGCCCCCACCAGCCCCGCAATTCCGAAGATCTCTCCGCGCATGACACCAAGACTGATATCCCGCAGGCGTCCCGCACCGAGCTGTTCGGTCCTGAGTATCTCCGACCCTCTCTTCAAAGGAACCTTCGGATATTCCTGCTCGAGCTCTCTCCCCACCATCCAGCGGATGAGCGTTCGGCGATCAACCTCAGAAACTGCCGCGGTCTTCACATTCTTCCCGTCTCTCAGGACCGTGACCCTTTCTCCAATCTCAAAGATCTCATCGAGTCGGTGTGATATGTAGATGATCCCGACTCCTTCTTTCTTCAACCTGCGAATAACCTGAAACAGGTTTCTTATCTCCTGTTCAGTCAATGAAGCAGAGGGTTCATCCATCACCAGTATGCGCATGTTGCGCACCAATGTCTTCGCAATCTCGACGATCTGGCGTTTCGCCATGCCAAGAGTCCCAACCCTGACGTGGGTATCCAATTCTTCACCGAGTTGTCCCAGAACCTGACGCACCTTTTCGTGCATGAGGTTCTTATCGATCATTTTCCACCTTCGGAGCGGTTCCTGACCGAGAAGAACGTTTTCGGCGACAGAGAGGTCATTCACCAGTTTGAAATCCTGATAGATGACCCCGATTCCGAGCTGCTGTGCCGCTGCGGGCGACGAAACGGTAACGGCCGAGCCGGAGACTTCGATTATTCCGGCATCCATGGCGACAGCTCCGCCGAGGATCTTCATCAGCGTCGATTTCCCCGCGCCGTTTTCCCCGACAAGACAATGAACTTCACCCGGCTTCAGTTCAAAGCTCACCGCGTCGAGCGCAGTGACGCCAGGATACTTCTTGGAGATGCTGTTCATGGAAAGCAGGTTATTCATGGGTTTCCTGAGCAGATCTCTTGTCGAGCGCCTCTTTGTCCACGATTCCCACCTCTACCGGCATGACTTTCGGAACCGGATTTCCTGCGAAGTGCTCCTTGACCTGCTGAATGGTTATCATCCCGATTTTATCGGGGAATTGAACGACATCCGCTTTTAGCATTGTTCCCTTTCGAATCGCATCTGCTGCGGGAGGCGTTGCATCGTAACCGACGATAATGAGGTCCGTTCGACGGAATTGCTGAGCGGCATCAAGTGTGCCGAGCGCTGAGTCGTCGTTGATTCCAAAGACTCCATTCAGCTGCGGATGTGCCTGCAGAACATCCGCTGCCACCTGCATCGCTTTGTCCCGCACTCCCTGGCCGTTGACATCGGATACAACGGAGATGCCCGGATGCTTCTTGATCACCTCCATGAAACCCTGGACCCGATCCAGCACCGATGTCACCGTGGGCTGATTGATGATCGCGATCTTCCCTTTGCCGCCGAGGGCTTTAGCCAGATACTCGCCTGCCAACCGGCCGCCCGAGACATTATCCGAGGCGATATGGCAAACAACATCCCCTTCCTGCGAGGCAATATCGGCAGTAAAGACAGGGATTCCCGCTTCATTTGCCTTCTTGATCCCGGCGCCTATTCCCCGTGAATCCACAGGGCAAACGATAATCGCATCGACCTTTCGGGCGATGAAATCCTCGATCTGGCCGATCTGTTTTCCCAGGTCAAACTCCGCCGCGGCAATGACGAGCTCATAGTTATTCTTCTTTGCCTCGGTTGCGAGGCCCGTCTCGAGATCACGGTAGAAGACGTGCGCCCTCGCTAGAAGCGAAACTCCGATCACTTTGTCGGCTTTTACCTCGTTCTTCTGAGTGCAGGAATTCAAGACGAGAGCGGACAGACCGACAAGCAGCAGTTTGACAATTAGATGTTTGTTCATTGATTGTCCTCTGTGTTTCGGGTTACGCCCGCCTGCCGGACGGGCAGGAGTTCCAAGTTTCGGGTTGCGAACCTCTGAAAGCTGATAGCTGACCGCTGAAAGCTTTCCTAGCCGTATTCAACCTCTCTTCCCATCAGTTTGAACTGTATCCACGTCGCAATCATAATAATCACAAACAACACCCACGACATTGCAGAGGCATACCCCATCCGCAATTGCTCCCATGCCGCCTGATAGATATGATAGACAAAAACATCCGTACTTCGAGTCGGGCCTCCCCCGGTCATGACATAGATTGAAGTAAACACCTGAAACGACCCGATAAACGAAGTCACCAGGACAAAAAACGTTGTGGGTTTCAGGAGTGGAAGCGTGATCTTCCAGAACCGCTGCCAGTTGGTGGCTCCATCGATTCTGGCCGCTTCGTACAAATCTTCGGGAATCGCCTGCAGGCCCGCAAGAAAAATCACCATCTGATAACCAATGCCGAGCCAGACAGAAAACACAATTACCGATATCAGGGCCGTCTCAGACGAATTGAGCCACTGAAGCGGCGGAATTCCGACAATGCCGAGGATCGCATTTGCCATGCCGAAACTCGGGTGATAGATCCACATCCAGACCAGCGCAATCGCAACGAACGATGTTACGCTCGGAAGAAAATACAATGTCCGAAGAAGGTTGACTCCCTTCAACCTCTGATTCATCATAAGGGCCACAACAAGCGAGACAGCCATTCCAATCGGGACATTCAGCGTATAGAGGAATGTGTTTTTCAATGCGTTCCAGAAGTACGAATCGCCGGCCATTTCAGAAAAATTTCCGAGGCCGACGAAAGGCTTGTCGGGTACTATAATATCCCATCGATGAGTACTCAAATAGGCGGCGAAGATAATCGGGGTGACAACAAAAACAATCAGGTGAAGCATCGACGGAGCCAGAAAACCAAACGCCGTGCGGACGACTCTGCGGTCCTTCTTTCTGGCTCTATAATAGAGAACACCACAACCAGCCGTTACAAAGAGTGCAACACCGACAAGGAACAGCGGAATTTCAGAATGCTGGCTGATGGGCCTGAATTCCGAGAGCTCGTGGCTCCTGATGTTCGCCAGTTCACGATCGATCCGATCCGAATACCGGACCGTCGTCTCATGCATCGGCTTCTTGTTCACCATCACTTCGTCCACCGCGTCCTGCAGAGTCCATTCGACTTGGCTGAACCGCTCGATCACCGAACCCCATGGCTGCCGGCAAAACGGTATCTCCGCCACGAACGCATGTTCAAGTCCGAGCGTATCGAGCCAGCCAACCTCCTCCGCGACGGAAACAACGGAGGGGATTTCAAGACGGTTCATTGATCGGATCCGACACGCGGCTGCACCCGCCATGAATTCCGCAAGGAGCACTGCCTCTTCAGGGTGTTTTGAATTCACCGGAACGCACCAGCCCGACTCGTACATCACATTGACCTTTGAGCCGTTCGGATAATACGGGAGCGGGGCAGCGCCGACATCGAGACGTCCTTCTTTGATGTAACGGAACAACTCGGGCATTCGCCAGTGGCCGTCAACGATCATTCCGATCTTTCCGCTTGCAAAGAGAGCCGTGATCGAGCCGGTCTTTTCAGTCTGCGCCCAGCTGCCAAGGTCGGGGGCAACCTTGTGTTTGAGAACAAGATCGATGAGGAACTGAATTGCAGATTCAGTTTGGCGGGAATTGAGACAACCGGACGCCTTCGTTCCTTCGGGATTGACGACATCTCCACCGGCAGTCCACACCCACGGTATCCAATAGTAAAACCGGTTTGAGAACGCGACTCCGTATTGCTCGGGGGTTCCGTCCTTGTCTGCATCCGCGGTCATCGCTTTGGCATACCGAAGATAATCATCCCAGGTCCACCGGGGCGGCGGGGGAGGGAGACCCGATTGCCGAAGCATTTTCTTGTTGTAGTACACCATGAGGGGCGTAAAACCCTTGGGAAACGCGTAGAGTCCGGATCCCCGCTTCGCAATCTCCAGAACATTAGGATACCACCGAAGCGTGTCAATCTCCAGCTTCTTCACGAACGGATTCAGATCGAGCAACACTTTCTTATTGGTGAAGGTGGGGATGAGTTTTGAATCGAGAAGGAAGACGTCGGGCGGGTCGTTTGCTGCCAGGGCGGTCAGGATCTTTTCTTCATACACTCTGCCGGGATTCGGCTCGTAGAGGACTTCGATGTGAGGATAAAGCTTTCGGAATTCTGCCAGCGACTGTTCCGTGAGCGGGATTTCGGCAAGATCGGCCCAATCGACAAGCCGAAGTGTCACCTTCTCCTGTGATGACGCGGCTGAAGAGAGCACCAGGGCGATGACAAGAGAAAGAAAGGTCTTCAGACGCATAGGGGGTCGTTTTCTTGCTTAACCTTTCGGCGGGAAACTGAACGAAACCTGCTGTACGACGTGCCAAAAGGTAAGAAGAGGCGTCTGGAAGTGCAACGGAAAACGAAACTCTGTGTTCTCTGTGCCTTCTCTGCTTGCCCCGTGTTTTCCACGGGGTGTTCTCTGTGACAAAATCCTTACACAGAGAACACAAAGGCCCACAGAGAGCACAGAGAAAAACTGTAAATCAGAGGCTTTGTTCAATAATGCTGAGGGCTTTTTCCATCTCGTCCGGGGTGTTGTAGAAATGGGGGGAGATGCGGATGCATCCTTCACGAAGGGAAACGGAGATTTTTTCTGCTTTGAACTTCTCGAAGAGTTCCTGAGGATTGCGCGGACGAAACGTCACAATCCCCGCGCGGCATGCCGGCTCTCTCGGCGTCAACAATTCCATTTTCTTCTCAGTCAAACGATCTACGGCAAGTTGGGTGAGCGACGCGAGATGGGATTCAATGTTGGCAATGCCAACCTCCTGAAGTATGCCGAGCGATGCGTTAAGTCCGTAGATCCCCGCGACATTCAACGTGCTGTTCTCATACCGGCGGGCGGTGGGATCCGGGTCGATGCGATACCGGAAAAAGTCCGAGAAGAAATCCCGCATGCTCGTCCACCCCAGATACGCGGGCCGGATCTTCTCCTGGATTGCCTCGGAAACGTAGATGAACGCAGTTCCTTCGGGAGTCATAAGCCATTTCTGGCAGCCGCATGATAGAAAATCGATGCTCATTGCCTCCACATCGATCGGAATGACACCTGCCGATTGAATTGCATCAACGGAGAAGATAATCCCTTTCTTCCGGCATAATGCTCCGACATCGGTCAGATCCGAACGAAATCCATGCAAGAACTGCACATGACTGATTGAGAGGAGGCGGGTTTTGGAGGTGATGGCACGTTCGATATCCTCCAACAGGATTTGTCCATTCCTGCTCTTCACGAAATCGATCTCGACGCCGTGGCGTTTCTGATTCAGAAAAGGAACGACATTGGCAGGAAATTCGATGTCGGATAACAGAATCCGGTCGCCGGTTTTCCATTCAAGTCCGGCAGCCAGGATGTTCATCCCGTTCGTCGTGTTATCGGTGAAAGCGATCCGTTCCTTCGGAGCATTGATGAGTTTTCCGATCCGCTCTTTTGATTCGACAACAACCTTGAGAAAATCAAAATAGACGTTGGGCTCGGTCTCTGACTTCTTTCGCGTGTAAGCATCCACCGCGTCCCTCACCGGCGTGGGAAACGGGCCGATTGCCGCATGATCGAGGTAGGTCAGGCCGTTCTTGACAAGGGGAAAGAGAGAGCGGTAATGATTGATGTCGTAGTTCATCGTCCTTTTCTTTGTGTCCTTCGTGTCTTAGTGTTTAAACCACAAAGACACAAAGAGCACGGAGGTTAGTACCGCGGCACACTCTTGTCGATTTTGCGCGACCAGGCTTCTATGCCGCCAACGAGATTTCGTGCCCTGGAGAATCCCTGTTGGCGCATGAATGCGACCGCGCGGCCGCTGCGGTTACCGGTATGGCAGTACACCACAATTTCTTTCGACGGATCAAGCTCCTTCAAGCGCGAAGGGAGTTCTCCCAGCGGAATCAGCACACCGTTCAGATTGGCAATATCATACTCGAACTGCTGCCGGACATCTAGGAGAACAATCTCCTCCCCGGCTTTGATTCTTTGATTCAGTTCTTCCACAGAGATTTCATCGTTCATTTCCACAGAATGGCCTCCGCAAAATTCTTCGTAATCGATAAGCGATGTAACAGTTGGCTTCTCTCCGCAGACTGCGCAATTCGGATCCTTGCGAAGAGTGAGTTCGTTCATCTTCATATTGAGTCCGTCAACCATCAATACGCGGCCGATGAGAGGATTCCCTTTGCCAAGCAAAAGCTTGATCACCTCCGTCGCCTGAATTGTCCCGATGATTCCGGGAAGCACTCCGAGGACTCCGCCCTCAGCACAATTCGGCTGAAGCTCCGGCGGAGGCGGCTGCGGGTGAAGGCACCGGTAACAGGGACCGCGCCGGCTGTCGAACACCGAAACGTGCCCGTCAAACCTGTAGACACTTCCGTAGACATCCGGCTTCCCGAGCAGCACGCAGGCATCGTTGACGAGATAGCGCACTGGAAATCGATCTGTGCCGTCCAGGATGACGTCGTACTCCTCGAGAATCTTCATCGCGTTCTCAGATGTGATCCTCGTTTCATGAAGCTCGACCTTCACACCCTCATTGAGCGACCGGATCTTTTCCCAAGCGGTCTTGAGCTTGCTCTTCCCTATCGAATCCGAATCGAACAGGATCTGGCGCTGAAGGTTGGTGAGTTCCACAGTGTCGAAATCGACAAGACCCAGTGTCCCGATTCCGGCCGCGGCGAGGTAGAGAGCTGCCGGTGAGCCGAGGCCTCCGACTCCGACAATCAGTACGCGGGCGTTCCGAAGCTTCTGTTGACCCTCTTCGCCGACCTCGGGCATGACAAGATGCCGTCCGTAGCGAATCTGATCTTCTTGTGAGAGGTTACTATCGTTGTAGGGAGGCACGGCGAAGAGTTGAATGTGAAATGAAGATACCGCTCGAGCGACTTGGATGCAAGGGAATCGACAACTTCTCTGTGTTCCCTGTGCCTTCTCAGTGCCCTCTGTGGTTTAACCACAAAGGACACAGAGGATGCACAAAGGGCACAGACAAAAAAGAAGACCCGAGCCTATGAATCGGGTTCGGGTCTCAACAACGAGCAGCTCTTTGCTACTTCTTCATCAGCTGAACGAGCTTTGTGACGGTCTCTTTCGCGTCACCGAAGATCATCATCGTCTTCTGATCATAGAACAGATCGTTGTTCTCTCCGGCAAAGCCCGGATTGAGGCTTCGTTTGCAAACCATGATCGTCCTGGCGTGGTCCACATTGAGAATAGGCATTCCGTACAGCGGGCTCTCCTTCTTGGTTCTCGCCGCAGGATTCACCACGTCGTTAGCCCCGATGACGAGGGCAATGTCGGTGTTTTGAAAATCGTCGTTGATCTGGTCCATTTCCATGAGAATGTCGTAAGGAGCGTTCGCCTCGGCGAGCAGGACGTTCATGTGTCCCGGCATTCGTCCGGCAACGGGATGGATGGCATACCGAACCTGCATCCCGCGGGCGGTGAGAATATTCACCAGTTCCTGAAGCACGTGCTGGGCCTGCGCAACGGCCAGACCGTACCCGGGGACGATGATCACAGACTGAGCTCCGTCGATGATGGTCGCGGCATCTTCAGGCGTGTACCGGATCACCGTTCGCTCTTCCTTTGCCTGGACAGTGGGGTCGTAATCCGCCCCGACTCCGGCGAAGAGAACATTCGCGAGCGACCGATTCATCGCCTTTGTCATGATCTTTGTCAGAATCAATCCCGAGGTGCCCACCAGGGTTCCGCTGATAATCAGGACATTGTTCGAGATAATGAATCCCGTCATCGCCCCGGCAAGCCCCGAATACGAATTCATAAGCGAAATCACGACCGGCATATCGGCGCCGCCGATGGGAATGACGGTCGTAACACCGAGAACAATGGAGAGGAAGACAATGATAATCAGCAAGTACCATCGCGACGGATCGAGGACAAAAAGCACTCCTAGAACGATCACTGCAAGAAGCATGATCCCGTTTGTCTGTTTCTGCATCGGATACAGGATCGGAGCCCCGCGCATGATCCCATGCAGCTTGGCGGAGGCCACACCGCTTCCAATGATTGTGACCGTCCCGATAAGAAGACTCAGGACGATCGTAATCAGCACATCGAGACTCACATCTCCGCCCCTCCACACACTCAGGCTGGGATCACCCGAGAGCCTCATATATTCGGCAAAAGCGACAAGGGCAGACGCGCCGCCGCCGAACCCGTTCAGCACGCCGACCATCTGCGGCATGGCGGTCATCTGAACTCTGACGGCGAGATAGAGACCGATGCCGGATCCGACGATCAAACCTATCAGGATATAGGTGAAATCGAGGATGCTTTGATCCGTCAGCGTCACGACAATTGCGAGAAGCATCCCGATCGCCGCAATGCCGTTTCCTTTTCGGGCGGTTTTCGGGGAGGCGAGCATTTTCAGTCCCATAATAAACAGGACTGACGCAACGAGATACGCTAATTCAGCAAGGACATTCATGGGGTAGTACCCTGTTCAGGCTCGTTAGTTTTTCTTTGCCGGTTCTCTTTTGAACATCTTCAGCATCCGGTCGGTGACCAGAAATCCCCCCACTACGTTGATCGTGGCAAACACCACAGCGATCATACCGAGCATAACGCCAAGCCCTGAGTGGCCCTCCCCCGCCGCGATCAGCGAACCGACCAGCGTAATTCCGGAAATAGCGTTTGACCCCGACATGAGCGGAGTGTGAAGCAACGGCGGCACTTTGCTGATCACCTCCACACCGACAAATGCAGCCAAGACAAAAACATAGATCGACACCATCAACGATTCGGTCATAAGTTTCTCCTTATTGCAGCGCCTTTTGAACCTGTTCGTTCACAATAGCGCCTCCCCGGGTAATACAGCTTCCCTTCACAATTTCGTCATTGAGGTCGGGCGATGCATCGGGTTTTGGATACAACAATTTGAACAACGTTGTAATGTTCTTGGAATACATGCGGCTGGCGTCGATCGGTATCGAGGCCGGAAGGTTGACCGGGCCGATAATTGTGACTCCGTGTGCATCGACGGTCTCTCCTGCTTTGGTCAGCGCACAATTTCCACCCTGCTCCGCCGCCAGGTCCACAATCACGGATCCGTGGCGCATGAGCTTTACCATTGCCTCATCGATCAGAACGGGGGCCTTCTTGCCGAACACCTGCGCGGTGCAAATGACAATATCAACCTTTGGCAGCCGAGCGCCAATTGCTTCCATCTCTTTCTTCAGAAATTCAGCCGACATCTCTTTTGCGTAACCGCCGGCCGTTTCGGCATCTTTCGGCATTTCCATTTCAACGAACGTTGCGCCGAGGCTTTTCACCTGTTCCCGCACGGCGGGTCTCGGATCGAACGCCTCAACCTTTGCCCCGAGCCTCTTCGCTGTGGCAATAGCCTGGAGGCCGGCTACTCCAGCTCCCAGGATGAGCGCCGTGGCCGGGGGAATCGTTCCGGCGGCGGTCATAAGCAGCGGCATCATCTTGGTGAGTTTGTCGGATGCCAGAAGGACGGCCTTGTATCCCGAAATCGTCGCCATCGAGCTCAGCACATCCATGCTTTGGGCACGGGTGATGCGGGGGATATATTCCATCGAATACGAAGTGATATTCTTCGCGACAAACGTCTTTACGATTTCCTTGTTTGAGAGCGGAGCAAGATACCCGATGTACGAAACACCATCGGGAAACCGCTCGGTCTCACTTTTTGTCGGCGGCCGGACTTTGATGATGACATGGGAGCCGTTGTAGAGCTCATTGAGATCACGGACGACCTTCGCCCCCGCCTTCGCATACTCTTCATCGGAAAACGAGGCTGCGGCCCCGGCTCCGGCTTCGATCATTACTTCGTGCTTGTCGCGCACAAAGGTCGATAGCATGGCGGGAACGACGGCAACGCGGGTCTCACCCGGTATAACCTCTTTTGGAATCGCAATTTTCACGGAAAATCTCCGGTGTTAGTTCGGCAGGCAGGAAAAAACCTTACAAAGGTACAAAAAAATGAGGCAATTCGACAGGGAAAAAGGGGGATGAAATCCTTTCATCCTGCCGGAATACGGCGTGAAGGCTCGGTCAACTACGGCAACAACACTATTTCATTCGGTTAAGAGCCGCAGAGAGATCTCCAATAATATCGTCTGCTTTTTCGAGACCGATGGAGAGCCGTACTCCTCCCGGATCGACCCCTCGTTTCATCTGTTCCTCGGGCGGGATCGCGGAATGCGTCATGGATCCCGGATGCTCGATGAGTGTCCGGATGTTCCCGAGGCTGACGGCAAGGGTCATGCTGTACGATTCGTCGGCAATGGAGTCCACCAGCATTTCCGCCTTGTGATGACGCTCGGCTGGAGTTCTTCCCTTTGGAGTGAAGTAAATCATCGTGCCGGGGGCGAACTTTCCGTCGTAGTCATGCATCTGGGTGTGGGCCAGCAGGCGCTGGGGAAAAGAATCCAGGCCCGGATAGCTCACGCTTTCGATCCTCTTGTCCCGTTCGAGGAATTCTGCAACCTGCAGAGTCGTCTGCATCTGATGCCGAAAACGGACTGCAAGGGAGGGAAGCCCGTACACCAGGATCGGCCACGCACTCTTCGCCGGCAGCACGCCGCCGAAGTCCTTTCTATAAAGGAGCAGCCGATCGTAGCTCCACGACGGACCCACCACCACGCCTCCCATGTCCGTCCCGAATCCACACAGGCCCTTTGTCAGCGATTCAACGACGAAATCGATCCCGAGTTCTATCGGCCTCTGGCAGAACGGACTCGCAAACGTGTTGTCGACCGCCGTGTAGATTCTGTTGGTGGGCTTTCGATGGTTGTTATGTTTCGCCGCAACTTCCACCACGCCGCCCATGTCGATAAGTTCGAGGGTCGGGTTCACTGGGGATTCAAAGTACAGCAGCCTCGTATCAGGAGTAATCGTCCTGTCGAGTGCTTCCCGATCATTGAAGTCCACCCATTTGACGTTGATCTTGTACCGCGGCAGCCAGTTCTTGAAAAGCGAATAGGTGCAGCCGTACAGCATCTTGTGGGCTACAACCTCGCTGCCGCTCCCGAGGAGAATGCCACAGAGTCCCGAGACTGCGCCCATTCCTGTTGCAAACGTCACCGCGCATTCTCCGTTTTCCGCTATAGCGAGATTTTCTTCCAGCATCTCTTTGTTCGGCTCACCCAATCGGTCGTAAATGTAGATCGGTGCCTTCGACTTCACGGTGAAATCTTCGGCGTGATGAGCAAATTCAACAAATCCCTGTGCTCCGCGCTTCGTTGATGAAAGACGGAAGGTGGAGGATGATGAAAGCGGCGGAACAACATGATGACTGTAGTCCCATTTCGGGGTATAGGACTTTCCCCAGATCAGCCGAGTCTCGGGAGAGTACGCGCCCCCTCCATCCTTGACCGATTTCCCATTCTGTTTGCTGTTATGTTTTCCGTTGTGCTTCCCGTTATGCCCCTTCCCGTTGTGTTTTCCCTTTGCCCCCTTTTCGTGCACTACTTGAGTATGACTCATATCGCTGCCTTCCTTTTCAGAGATTGTACAAATGTTGTGAGGAGCGTCTTGACGGTCGGCTCCCCGATCTCTTCCAATTCATAAAAAACCCGGACAGCAGGCTTCTTCATCTTGATGATTCTTTTCAAATTGATGGGTGTTCCGATCACAACCGTGTCGCAGGGAACGCGGTTGACCGTCTCTTCCAGATCCTTCACCTGCTGGTCGCTGTAACCCATCGCCGGGAGCAGGACTCCGATTCCCGGATACGTTTCAAACGTCTTCTTGATCTCGCCTTTACAGTAAGGCCGGGGGTCGATGATTTCGGACGCGCCGAATTTGCGGGCCGCAACTGTTCCGGCACCGAACTTCATTTCGCCATGCGTCAGGGTCGGGCCGTCTTCGATTACCAACACCCGCCTTCGCGTGATCAGACTTGCATCTTCCACCTGAATAGGCGACGCGGCCTCGATAATTATCGCCTTCGAATTCACGGAGCGGATGTTCTCCCTCAGGGCAAAGACCGACTTCGGTTCTGCCGAATCGATCTTGTTGATGATCACCAGGTCGGCCAGACGGAGATTCGCTTCACTGGGGTAGTAGTTGAGCTCGTTTCCGACACGCAGCGGATCAGCGACCACGATGGCAAAGTCGGGCTCATAAAAGGGAGTGTCATTGTTCCCGCCGTCCCACAGGATGACGTCTGCCTCCCGTTCCGCCTGATCGAGAATCGCCTGATAATCCACGCCTGCATAGACGATCGTGCCGTTGACGATGTGGGGCTCATATTCCTCCATCTCTTCGATCGTGCATCGCTGCTTCTTGAGATCGTCGATCGATGCGAACCTCTGGACTCGCTGTTCTTCGAGATCACCATAGGGCATGGGATGACGGATCGCCGCGACTTTGTATCCCATCTCCGTCAGAAGCTTGGAGACTTTGCGGCAGGTCTGGCTCTTCCCGCTCCCCGTCCGAACAGCGCACACCGACACAACCGGTTTCTTGCTTTTCAACATCGTCTGACCTGCGGCGACCAGTTTGAAATGGGCTCCCGCCACGGATGCGCGGGCACCGAGACTCATCACGTGCCTGTGTGTGACGTCGCTGTATGAGAATACGACCTCCTCAACCCGGTATTTCTTGATCAGGTCTTCCAGCTTTGATTCTTCAAAGATCGGGATCCCCGAGGGGTAGAGCTTCCCGGCGAGGGCAGCGGGATATTTGCGGCCAGCAATATTGGGAATCTGTGCGGCAGTGAATGCAACGACGTTGTAGCGATCATTGTCGCGGTAGAGGACGTTGAAATTGTGGAAGTCTCTTCCCGCTGCGCCAACGATGATCGTGTTGATTCTGGTTTTCTCTGGCATGATGGTTCCTTTTTTCGTAAAGGGCTGAAGCCCTTCTTTTGCTTTGGGCTTCTGTTACCCCGACCTTCCGCCCACGCTTGCAAGACCGACTAAAAGGTCCGGGCAAGACTATGTATCTCCTCCGGCTTTAACCCATGTCGCTATCCCAAATCGCCTCTAATCGAAAATCATTGTCAGAAGGGCCATACGAACATAGAGGCCGTTCTGAGCTTGTCGAAAATATGCTGCTCTTCGGTCGCGATCCACGGCCGCCGCAATCTCCACCGAGCGCGGAAGCGGATGCATGATGATGGCGTTGGGCTTCAGCTGATTCAGAACACTCTCATCGATGTTGTACTGCATGGTGTCAACCGCGCTCTGCACGAGGCGGTCGCGGTCAATTCGGGTCTGGTAGACAACGTCTGCGCAGCGAAGAGCCTCTTCCGGACTCGACATCAGGGAGTAAGCAACGTTGTGTTCGTCGAGATGCGCAAGGATGTCTTTCTTGATCTGCATCTCAGGAGGCGCCACAAAATACAGCCGTATCCGGTCGAATTTGCTCAACAGGTAAGCGAGGGACCTGACAGTTCTGCCGTTATCCAGCGCGCCAAGGAACGCAACGGAGAGGCCGTCCAGTGTTTTGCACTCGGAATAGATGGTGTAAAGATCGAGCAGCGCCTGCGTGGGATGCTGGCCACCCTGGCCGTCGCCGGCGTTGATGACGGGAACCGGCGAAACCGCTGCAGCTCTCTGCGCACCACCCTGATCGGTGTGACGGAGAACGATCACGTCGCTGTATAAGGCGATGATCCGAATCGTGTCTTCAAGATGCTCCCCCTGAATCTCCGACGAGAATTCGCGTGCTGATTCCGTCGAAAGTACTTTGCCACCGAGACGATACATGGCGGCTTCAAAAGAGAACCGAGTACGGGTCGAGGGCTTATAGAAGAGCGTGGACATGATCCGGTTCTCATAGTCTTTTGTTCCGCCCCGGGCGACGATTCTTTCCATGGCACCCGTGCGGACGAACAACTCCAGAAGGCTTGGAACCGTGAACTGTTGAGATTCAAGGATGTGATGGAGTTTCATGATTCAGCGTAGATGTGAGTGCCTGCGTTCCCTGTCACCGCTTCGGTGAGTTTTTCGCTTGACGTAATGATGACCTCTCTTCCACCATCGGCGAGAAAGCGGAGCGCGGACTCGATTTTTGGACCCATGCTCCCGTTGGGAAAATGCCCTTCCCGGCAATGACGGCGCATCTCTGCCGCAGTCACACGACACAGGCCTCTTTGGTTGGCAGACTTGTAATTCAGATAGACACGATCAACATCGGTACTGATGAGAAAGAGATCGACATTCAGGGCGCTGGCAAGCATGGCGGACGCCCGGTCTTTGTCAATCACCGCTTCAACGCCTCTCAGGAGATGGTCTTTCTGGGCAACAACGGGAATTCCTCCTCCACCAAGGGCAATGACAAGGATTCCCATATTGAGCATCTGCCGGATAACTTCCTGCTCGAGTATTCGTTTCGGAAGCGGGGAAGGTACCACTCGGCGATACCCCCTTGCCGCGTCCTCGACCATCGTCCATCCGTAGTCATGCTGCTTCTGTTCAGCGACCGTTCTGGAATAAAACGGGCCGACGGGTTTTGTCGGGTTGCCGAACGCAGGGTCGTCCTCACTCACTTCGACCTTGGTGAGAAGCGACACCACCGGCATGCCCAGCCCCACGCGCCTGAGCTCGTACTCCAGGCCCAGCTGGAGGAAATACCCTATTTCGCTCTGAGTGGACGCCACGCAGACGTCGAGCGGCTGCGTATAGACCTCTCCTGCGGCCCGTTCCGACCGCAAGAGGGCCGCTCCTACCTGCGGGCCATTACCGTGGGTCAGAATGATCTTCCAACCCTCAGAAATGAATTGCGCAATGCGCCGCGCAGTCAGGCGGGCGTTTGCCAGCTGTTCATCCATCGTACCGCGCTGGCCGGCCCGGATGAGGGAATTGCCACCGATCGCTATGAGCGCGCTGCGGGTCATAGAGTCTCTACCGCATCAACTCCACCATGATCGCTTTCTGCACATGAAGCCTGTTCTCCGCCTCCTGGAACACGACGGAGGCAGGTGAATCAATAACATCGTCCGTTACTTCCGCTCCTCTGTGAGCCGGCAGGCAGTGCATGAAGATTGCATCCTTCTTTGCGTGCTTCATCAGAGACGAATTCACCTGGAAAGGACGGAAGATGGCGCTCCGCTTTCCGGCTTCCGATTCCTGCCCCATGGAGGCCCATACGTCTGTGTAAACGACATCAGCATCCAGGACACCCCCGATGGGATCGTGGGTCACTTCGATGCGCGCCTTCGTATGCTTTGCGTCCTCGCGGGCCTGGCGAAGAGCGGAGTCGTTGGGCTCGTAGCCGAGCGGGCATGCAACCGTCACATTGACCCCGAGGCGCGCACCGGCGAACATGAGCGCATGGGCGACATTGTTCCCATCGCCGACGAAGCAAAGCTTCAGCCCAGGCAGTTTGCCTTTCTTCTCGCGGATCGTCATGAAGTCCGCCATCGCCTGACAGGGATGCGTGTAATCGGTAAGTCCGTTTATGACGGGAATAGACGACGCAGCTGCGAGGTCGACGGCAATTTTGTGAGCAAAAGTCCGGATCATGATCCCGTTGACCATTCTTTCGAGATTCTTTGCCACATCGTAAACCGATTCACGTTTTCCGAGACTGATATCTGACGGGAGAAGACAGATGGAGAATCCACCCAACTGATGGATCCCCACGTCGAAAGAGACACGTGTGCGAAGTGAGGGCTTTTCGAAGATCATCGCAAGGCCCTTTCCCTTGAGCGCCGTTGCATATCGATCGGGATGTAACTTCATTTCGGCGGCGTGATTGAGGATACCGCAGATCTCTTCGCGGTCGAGGTCGCGAATGGTCAGAAAGTCTTGTGATTTCACCGAAGTCTCTTCGATTTGATGGAGGACGCCTCAAAGAGGA
>Ga0209211_10004379_pt1 | contig 21993 bp, 14 predicted proteins | sample RifGroA2_FD_183992 | JGI IMG/M metagenome (GOLD analysis project Ga0209211, IMG submission 183992) | Groundwater microbial communities from Rifle, Colorado, USA - Groundwater A2 (SPAdes) (version 2) | ecosystem: Environmental > Aquatic > Deep subsurface > Groundwater | place: Rifle, Colorado...
ACACCACCACACCGTCTCCTCCATCTGCTGCTATTGCGGCACCGGCTGCGGCGTCGAGATCACCACCGACGGCAGCCGCGTGCTGGCGGTGACCGGCGACGGCGCCCATCCAGCCAACTTCGGCCGCCTGTGCAGCAAGGGCCGCACCCTGGGCGATACCACCGGCCGGCCATCGGCACGGCTGTTGCGGCCAACCTTGCGCCTGTCCAAGGATGAGCCGGCGCAGGAAGTCAGCTGGGATAGCGCGCTGGAGGCGGTCAGCGGCAAGCTGGCCGACGCCATCCGCCAGCACGGCCCGGACGCGGTCGGCTTTTACCTGTCCGGCCAGCTGCTGACCGAAGACTACTACCTGTTCAACAAGCTGGCGCGCGGCCTGGTCGGCACCAACAACGTCGACACCAACTCGCGGCTGTGCATGTCCAGCGCCGTCACCGGCTACAAGCTGACGCTGGGCGCCGACGCGCCGCCGGCCTGCTACAACGACTTCGATCACGCCGAGTGCGTGCTGATTGCCGGCTCCAATATGGCGTTCGCCCACCCGGTGCTGTTCCGTCGCCTGGAAGACGCCAAGGCCGCCAACCCGGCGATGAAGATCATCGTCGTCGATCCGCGCCGCACCGACACTGCCAGCATCGCCGACCTGTACCTGCCGGTGCTGCCCGGCACCGACGTGGCGCTGTTTCACGGCATGCTCAATGTGATGATCTGGGAAGAGCTGATCGACCGCGACTACATCGCGCAGCACACCGAAGGCTTTGCCGTGCTCAAGCAGCGGCTGCAGGAATTCACCCCGCGTGCCGCCGCCGAGCTGTGCGGCATCAGCGAGCAGGATCTGGTCACCGCCGCGCGCTGGTTTGCCAAAAGCGCGGCGACGCTGTCCTGTTACACCATGGGCCTGAACCAGTACAGCAACGGCAGCGACAAGAACGCGGCGCTGATCCACCTGCATCTGGCCACCGGCCACATCGGCCGCCCCGGCTGCGGCCCGTTTTCGCTGACCGGCCAGCCCAACGCGATGGGCGGGCGCGAGGTCGGCGGCCTTGCCACCGCATTGCCAGGCCACCGCGAGCCGGGCAATGCCGCGCACCGCGCCGAAGTGGCTGCGCTGTGGGGCGTGCCGGCGCTGCCGGCCACGCCGGGGCTGGCAGCGGTGGAGCTGTTCGAGGCCGCCGCCGCCGGCAAGATCAAGGTGTTGTGGATCGTGTGCACCAACCCGGCGCAGTCGATGCCGGAGCAGGCGCTGGTGCGCGCCGCGCTGGAAAAGGTGGACTGTGTGATCGTGCAGGAAGCCTTCAACACCAGCGAGACGCTGGCCTACGCCGACATCGTGCTGCCGGCCGCCACCTGGCCGGAGAAGGACGGCACCGTCACCAACAGCGAGCGCCGCATCAGCCGCGTGCGCGCCGCGCTGCCGGCACCGGGGCAGGCGCGCGAAGACTGGCGCATCGCCGACGACGTGGCGCAAAGGTTGGCCGCAAACCTGGCGCCGGAGCGGCTGCCGGCGTTCGGCTTTGTCGATGCTGCCGCGGTGTTCGCCGAGCACGCCACCACCACCGCCGGCCGCGATCTGGACTACAGCGCGCTCAGCTACGCGCTGCTGGAGCAGCGCGGGCCGCAGCAGTGGCCGTTCCGCGACGGTCACGGCACCGCCCGGCTGTACAGCGACGGCGTATTCGCTACCGCCAGCGGCCGTGCCCAGTTTGTCGATGTCGCCTGGCGCACGGTCAGCGACAAGGTGTCGGCGCACTTCCCGCTGCGGCTGACCACGGGCCGCCTGCGCGACCACTGGCACACCATGAGCCGCACCGCGCTGGTGCCGGCACTGACCCGCCACGTGGAAGAGCCGCAGCTGGCGATGCACCCGCGCGACCTGCAGCGCCAGCGCCTGAACAGCGGCGACCTGGTCAAGGTGCGCAACAAGCGCGGCGCGATCTACCTGCCGGTGGTGGCCGACGACAAGCTGCGTCCCGGCGTGGCCTTCATCCCTATGCACTGGGGCGGCGCCGCACTGGGCGGGCAGGGCATCAACGCGCTGACCACCCGCGTCAACGATCCGCTGTCGCGGCAGCCGGAGCTGAAGCACGCTGCGGTGGCGGTGGAAGCGGCCAAGTTGCCGTGGCGTGCCACGCTGCTGCTGAAGGGCGACGCGCTGGCGGCACGGGCGCGGCTGGACGCGTTGCGTGCGCTGTTCCCGTACGCGGTGGCGGTGCCGGTGATGCTCGGCGGCGTGGAAGCGTTGCGATTGCGGCTGGCCGCCAGCGCGGCGCCGGACGCCGCCGTGCTGCAACAGCTGGCCAGCGTGCTGGAGCCGGCCGGCAGCCTGTCGGCGGCGTTGGACGACCCGGCGCGCGGCATCCTGCGGCGGGTGTGGCTGCAGGCGAAACAGCCGCTGGGCTTTGTGCTGGCCGGCGACGTGCGCGCCGATGAGGCGCTGAGCAGCTGGCTGGACGGCGGCGCGGCACCGGACAGCCTGTCGGCGCTGCTGACCGGGCAGGCGCGCGGAGCGGTGCGTTCGCGCGTGGTGTGCTCCTGCGAAGGCGTGCGCGAGGACGCGATCTGCGCCGGCATCGCCAAGGGGCTGGACGTGGACGGGCTGAAGCGCGAGCTGCGCTGCGGCACCGGCTGTGGTTCCTGTGTGCCGGAGCTGGTGCGCATGGTGGCGGCGTAATGGCGCTGGTTTTGCGATATTTGGTTATAAAACATTGGTCTAATCGAACTTTTTGTTTCAGGTATGGTGGCCAGCAGGGCCAACAGGCCGCACACGCAAAGGAAACATCATGAACGGCAAGGTATGGTTGATCGGCGCAGGTCCCGGCGATGCGGAATTGCTGACCCTGAAGGCGCTGCGCGTGCTGCAGTCCTGTGACACCTGGCTGGTGGATGATCTGGTCGGCCGCGACATTCTCGATTTCGCCCGGCCCGGCACCCGCATCGTGCACGTCGGCAAGCGCGGTGGCTGCAAGTCGACGCCGCAGGCCTTCATCCTGCGCCTGATGGCGCGTTACGCGCGCCAAGGCAAGACCGTGGCGCGGGTGAAGGGCGGCGACCCGTTCATCTTCGGTCGCGGCGGCGAGGAGTGGGCGTGGCTGGCGGAGCGCGGCGTGGACGTGGAGGCCGTCGGCGGCATCACCGCCGGTCTCGCTGTCGGCCCGGCGCTGGGCCTGCCGCTGACGCACCGCAGCGTCGCCCGCGGCGTGGCGCTGGTCACCGCGCACACCGTGGACGGCTCGCGTCCGGACTGGCAGGCGCTGGCGGCATCACAGCTGACCGTGGTCTGCTACATGGGCATGAGCGATGTCGAGGCGCTGGCCAGCGAGCTGATCGCCGCCGGCTTTGCCGCCAGCCTGCCGGTGGCGGTGGTGCACCGCGCCGGCTGTGCCGAGCAGCGCCACATCGTTACCCGATTGCAAACGTTGGCCGCCGATGTGGCGCGCAGCGGCCTGGCCAGCCCGGCGGTGATCGTGCTGGGCGAGGTGGCGGCACTGGCACAGGTAACGGTGGCCGAGCAGGTGTGGCCCATCGCGGTGTAAGACCCTGGCGGGTGGCTGGCAATTTAGTGGCATGAAAATGATATTTGCGGCAATGTTACTGCGGATTTGGCGGCTTGTTGGTGTCGATGCTGTGAAAAAGCAGGCTTTATGTTAGGTTTATCGCTTGTTTGCCACCCGATCCAGACAAGAGAGAAACAGGAAAACTATGTTCCAGCATGTCGAAGCCTACGCCGGCGACCCGATCCTGACCCTGGTTGAAACCTTCAACAAGGACACCCGCAATCCGAAAGTCAACCTCGGCATCGGCCTGTACTACGACGAGGAAGGCCGCATTCCGCTGCTGCCGTCGGTGCAGAAGGCCGAAGCCGCGCGCGTGGCCAGCGCCGGTGCACGCTCCTACCAGCCGATGGAAGGCGCCGCCAACTACCGCACCGCAGTGCAGCAGTTGCTGTGGGGCGCCGGCCACGAGGCGGTAACCGCCGGCCGCATCGCCACCATCCAGACCATCGGCGGCTCCGGCGCGCTGAAGATCGGCGGCGACCTGCTCAAGCGCTACTTCCCGGACAGCGAAGTGTGGGTCAGCGCGCCGACCTGGGACAACCACCGCGCCATGTTCGAAGGGGCCGGCTTCGTGGTGCACGACTACCCGTACTACGACGCCGCCACCGGCGGGGTGAAGTTCGACGAGATGATCGCCTGCTTCCAGGCGCTGCCGGCCAAGACCATCGTGCTGCTGCACCCGTGCTGCCACAACCCGACCGGCGTCGATCTCTCCAATGCGCAGTGGGAGCAGGTGATCGAGGTGGTGAAGCAGCGTGACCTGCTGCCGTTCATGGATATCGCCTACCAGGGCTTCGGCGACAGCCTGGAGGATGACGTATTCGCCATCCGCGCGATGACCGCCGCCGGTGTCAGCTTCTTTGTCAGCAACTCGTTCTCCAAGAACCTGTCGTTCTACGGCGAGCGCTGTGGCGGCCTGTCGGTGGTGTGCCACGATGCCGAAGAAGCCGGCCGCGTGCTGGGCCAGCTGAAGGCTACCGTGCGCCGCAACTATTCCAGCCCGCCGACCCACGGCGGCCAGGTGACCGCCATGGTGATGTCCGAGTCGGCACTGCGTGCCGAGTGGGAGGGCGAAGTGACCGAGATGCGCGAGCGCATCAAGGCGATGCGCCAGAAGTTGTACGCGGTGCTGTCGGCCAAGGTGCCGGGCCGCGATTTCAGCTACTTCATCAAGCAGCGCGGCATGTTCAGCTACACCGGGCTGACACCGGAGCAGGTGGATCGCCTGCGCGAAGAGTTCGCGGTGTATCTGGTGCGCTCCGGTCGCATGTGCGTGGCCGGTCTCAACAGCCGCAACGTGGAATACGTTGCCGATGCGATGGCGGAAGTACTGAAAGCCTGATTGCGGCCAACCCTGGCTTGCCAAAACGCCCCGTGTGGTCACGGGGCATTTTTTATGGGGTACTTAATTATGGCGTGGTTCTGGTTTGGTACTGGCGTGCCGGCTCTGCTAAGCTGTTTGGCATGGACTGCCGCCGGGCGGAGGTATGCAGGGCGGTAGTCGCTGTTTGTCTTGGGGTGTTTGTCAACGTCACAACAAGGAGTCGTCACATGGCAGGTTGGTTCGAATTGAGCAAAAGCAGCGACGGGCAGTTCCGTTTTGTGCTGAAGGCGGGCAATGCGGAAACCATTCTCAGTAGCGAGCTGTACCACACCCGCGCCGCCGCGGAGAACGGTATCGCCTCGGTGCAGGCCAACAGTCCGCTGGAGGAGCGCTACGAGCGCAAGACCGCGACCAACGGCAAGGCGTTTTTCAACCTCAAGGCCGGCAATCACCAGGTCATCGGCAGCAGCCAGATGTACAGCAGCGAGGCGGCACGCGATAACGGCATCGACAGCGTCAAGACCAACGGTGGATCAACCACGATCAAGGATCTGACCGGCTAAAGCGCGGACAAGGGGTGCCGGACGTTCCCGGTGCCGCTGCGTCGATACTGATGTGGTCACAAAAAACGCCGTTCCCGCTACAGCGGGAACGGCGTTGTTGCGTCAAGGTCAGGCTTATTGCGCTGCGGAAGCGTCGCTCGCCGGTTTGGCTACACCGGCCCACTTGCCGCCTTCCAGGCGGTACAGGGTCACGGTGCCGTTCTTGATGTCGCCATTGCTTTCAAAGGCGATCGGGCCGGTCACGCCCTGCAATGTGGTCTTGCCGACTTCGGCCAGGTATTTCTTCGGATCGGCGGAGTTGGCGCGTTTCATCGCGTCGATCACCACGCGGGTAGCGTCGTAGGTGTACGGCGCGTAGGCCTGGATTTCACCGTTGAAGCGCGCCTTGTACTTGGTGTTGAACGCGGTGTAGCCCGGCATCAGCTCTTTCGAGGCGCCGGCGCTGGAAGCGTAGGCACCCTCACCATCCTTGCCCGCCAGCTTGGCGAACTCGGCGGTGTTGACCCCGTCGGCACCCATGAACACCGCCTTGATGCCCAGCTTGCGCATCTGCTTCACCAGCGGGCCGGCCTGTGCGTCCATGCCACCGTAGAAGATCAGTTCTGGCTTCTCGCCCTTGATCGAGGTCAGGATCGCCATGAAGTCGGTGGCGCTGTTGGTGGTGTATTCGCGCTTGACGATCGTGCCGCCGGCCGCTTCGGTGGCCTTGGCAAAGTCGTCGGCCAGGCCCTGGCCGTAGGTGGTGCGGTCGTCGATGACGGCGATGCGCTTCGACTTCAGCTCGGTTGCCGCGTACTTGGCCAGCGCCTGACCCTGTTGCAGGTCATTGGCGATGATGCGGAAGGTGTTGTTGTAGCCTTGCTCGGTGAATTTCGGGCTGGTCACCGAACCGGCGATCATGGTGATGCCGGCATCGTTGTACAGGCGCGAGGCCGGAATGGCGGCGCCGGAGGTCAGGTGGCCGATCACGGCGGCAACGCCAGCATCGACAAAGCGCTGCGCAACCTGGGTGGCGACTTTCGGGTCGGCCTGGTCATCTTCGGAGACCACTTCAAAACGGACCGGCTTGCCGTCCAGGGTCAGTTTTTCCGCGTTGGCTTCTTCGGCAGCCAGCTGTACGCCATTGTCGGCGTCACGGCCCCAGTGTGCGAACGGGCCGGTCAGCGGGTTGGCGGAACCGATCTTGACCACGTGTTCCTGCGCGGCAGCGGGGGTGCTGGCGGCGGTGTCTTGCTGTGGTTCGGCATTGTTGCAGGCGGCCAGCGTTAGTGCGGCCGCGGCGATAGCGGAGAGGCGATATGGATTCATGGTGAAAACGTGTCCCTGTTCCTCATAGCGGGAACATTCTGTTTGTAAAATGCAGGTGGTTTTATGGTCAGCCGAACCGGGCCCGGTTCGGGCGCCTGTTGTCGTGACATTGTGTCCGAACCGCGCGGGGTGGTGGCAGTCGTGGAGACAAGGGGGAGCGGCGACTGGATACAATCGACGTGTTGCAATGATCTTAAATGCTGCATTGCGATATGGCAAGCATAAAAAATGGCGCCCGTCAGGGCGCCATTTTCACGTACAACAAGCTTGTCAGATCAGCTTACTGGGCCGGGCCGCCAACAGTGGAAACCACTTCCCACTTACCGCCTTTAACCTGGTAAACGGTGACTGCGCCGTTCTTGATATCGCCTTTTTCGTCAAAGGAGATCTCGCCGGTCACACCAGTCATCTGGGTCTTGCCCACTTCCGGCAGGTAGACCTTAGGATCGGTCGAGCCGGCACGTTTCATGGAGTCAACCAGGACTTTCACAGCATCGTACTCGTAAGGAGCATAGATCTGTACGTCGGTGTTGAACTTGGCTTTGAACTTGTCGTTGAATGCCGCGAAACCTGGCATCTTGTCGCGTGGCACGCCGCAGCTGGAGGAGTACTGACCTTCAGATGCTTCGCCAGCCAGCTTGATGAACTCCGGAGTCTGCCAGCCGTCGCCACCCATCAGCTTAGCCTTGATGCCCAGACGCTGCATCTGCTTGGCCAGTGGTGCTGCCTGTGCGTCCATGCCGCCGTAGAAGATCACGTCAGGCTGAGTCGATTTGATCGAGGTCAGAATGGCGTTGAAGTCGGTGGCGGTGTTGGTGGTGAACTCGCGCTTGGAGATCGCGCCACCTTTGGCTTTAACTGCTTTTTCGAATTCGTCAGCCAGACCCTGGCCGTAAGCGGTACGGTCGTCGATGATGGCGACTTTTTTCGCTTTCAGGTTGTCCACGGCAAACTCACCCAGTGCCTTGCCTTGCTGTACGTCGTTGGCAATCACACGGAAGGTGGTCTTGTAACCTTGCTTGGTGTAGTCAGGGTTGGTTGCGGAAGGGGAGATCTGCGGGATGCCGGCATCGGAGTAGATCTTGGATGCAGGGATGGTGGTACCGGAGTTCAGGTGACCAACCACGCCGACAACCTGGGCATCAACCAGACGCTGAGCAACCTGGGTACCGATTTTCGGGTCAGCCTGGTCATCTTCGGAGACCAGTTCAAACTTGACTTTCTTGCCACCGATCTCGACGCCTTCGGCGTTCAGGTCTTCAATGGCCAGACGCGCGCCAAATTCGTTGTCTTTGCCCAGGTGAGCAATCGGACCGGTCATTGGCGATACTTGACCGATTTTGACTACCACTTCACCGCCGGCATCGGCCGCGGCAGCGGAAGCATCAGCAGCTGGTTGTTCTTCTTTGTTGCCGCAGGCAGTCAGTGCGATGGCGGCTGCTGCAAAGAGGCTAAGGCGTGCGAATTTATTCATCTTGTGTTTCCCCTGATCTTAGTCATGTGACTTGTAAGATCCGCTCAGTTCTTTTGGAAAGAGCAGATGCGGACTGATTATGCGTAGCACCCTATGCAGTGTCAACGAAGTTTGATTTCACCAATTTGGAGATTGTCGGACACGTCAAAGGTTATGACATATTTGCTGCACTGCATTGGTCAGATTGCCAGGCGGATAAAGTATAAAATGAACAATGGCGCACCATATTGGTGCGCCATTGGGGTGAAAAAATCGCTTTTGCTAGCCGTTTGCGCCTGAATCTTGCGCACGCTGAAAACGCAGCACCGGATCATCCGGTGTTGTTATCCAGCCACCAAGATGCTGCTGTACCAGTGCTGTCAGTGCATTCAGCCAGTTTGGATCTTCGTTGAGGCAGGAAATATAGCGGTATTCGCCACCGCCATTGGTCAGGAAAATCTCCTTGCCTTCCATGGCGATCTCTTCCAGTGTCTCCAGGCAGTCGCCGACAAAGCCGGGGCACATCACGTCCAGCTTTTGCGTGCCGGCCTTGGCCAGTGCCGTCAGGGTGTCGACGGTATAGGGCTTGAGCCACTCCGCCTTGCCGAAGCGGCTCTGGAATGCCACCACATACTGTTCCTTGCTCAGCTGCAGCCGCTCCGCCAGCAGGCGGCCGGTTTTCAGGCATTCACAGTGATAAGGGTCGCCCTTGTCCAGCGTGAAACGCGGCACTCCGTGGAACGACATCAGCAGCTTGTCGCCACGGCCGTTTGCCTGCCAGTGCGCCTCCACCTGTCGCGCCAGCGCCTCGATATAAGGCGGGAAATCGTGGAAATGGCGTACGGTGCGGATTTCCGGCATGTTGCGCATGCGCAGCAGGCTGCGGAACACCTCGTCCAGCGCGGTCGCCACCGAAGAGCCGGCGTATTGCGGATACAGCGGCACTACCAGCAAGCGCTCGACTCCCTGTTCACGCATGCCGCGCAGCACGCTGTCGACCGACGGATTGCCGTAGCGCATCGCGAAGTCGACCACCACATGCTCCAGTCCGGCGGCCGCCAGCTGTTCGGCCAGCAGTCTGGTCTGGTTGCGGGTATGGACCAGCAGCGGTGAGCCCTCGCTGCTCCAGATACTGGCGTACTTCTCGGCGCTCTTGCGCGGGCGCAGGTTGAGAATGATGCCGTTGAGGATCAGCCACCACAGCGCCTTCGGGATTTCGATCACGCGCTGGTCGGACAGGAATTGCTTGAGGTAGGGGCGCAAGGCCTTGGCGGTCGGCGCCTCGGGGGTGCCGAGGTTGATCAGCAGCACGCCGGTCTTGGGGGTGTAGCTGTGGCGGAAAGCCGGTTCTGCGAGCGGTGCGGCCATGTTTTGTCCAGTACAAATAATAAGGGTGAAGCTTACCTTGCGGGCCTGAAAAAGCAATGGCCGCATTGCTGCGGCCAACCTTGTGCCACGAATGGCGCGGCTTATTCCTCTCGCGCCGGCACCAGCACACTGCGGTTGCCGTTGGTTTCCATCGCCGAGACGATACCGCTGGCTTCCATCTGTTCGATCAGGCGCGCGGCGCGGTTGTAGCCGATGCGCAGGTGGCGCTGTACCGACGAAATCGACGCCTTGCGCGTTTTCAGCACAATGGCGACGGCATCGTCGTACAGTGGATCGGCTTCAGTGTCATTGCTGCCGGAGAGACCATCACCACCGTCGCCAGCCTCGGTTTCGGTGCCGCCGGTGAGGATGCCTTCGATGTAGTCCGGCTCGCCGGTGGTCTTGAGGAATTCCACCACCTGGTGCACTTCGTCGTCGGCGACAAAGGCGCCGTGCACGCGTAGCGGGTAGCCGGTGCCCGGCGGCAGGTACAGCATGTCGCCCTGTCCCAGTAGCGTCTCGGCGCCCATCTGGTCGAGGATGGTGCGGCTGTCGATCTTGCTGGACACCTGGAACGCGATCCGCGTCGGGATGTTGGCCTTGATCAGGCCGGTGATCACGTCTACCGACGGTCGCTGCGTGGCGAGGATCAAGTGGATGCCGGCGGCACGTGCCTTTTGTGCCAGACGGGCGATCAGTTCTTCGATCTTCTTGCCGGCCACCATCATCAGGTCAGCCAGCTCATCGATCACCACCACGATCATCGGCATGGTCTCCAGCGGCTCCGGCGTTTCCGGGGTCAGGCTGAACGGGTTGGGCAGCTTCTCGCCGGCCTTTTCCGCGTCGCGGATCTTCTGGTTGTAGCCGGCGAGGTTGCGCACGCCGAGCTTGGACATCAGCCGGTAGCGTTTTTCCATCTCGCCGACGCACCAGTTCAGCGCGTTGGCCGCCTGTTTCATGTCTGTGACCACCGGCGCCAGCAGGTGCGGGATGCCTTCGTACACCGACAGTTCCAGCATCTTAGGATCGACCATGATCAGGCGCGCTTCCTTCGGCGTCGCCTTGTACAGCACCGACAGGATCATCGCGTTGATGGCCACCGATTTGCCGGAGCCAGTGGTGCCGGCCACTAGCACGTGCGGCATCTTGGCGAGGTCGGCGGATACCGGCTGGCCGGCAATGTCCTTGCCCAGCGCCATCGCCAGCCGCGAGCTCATGTTCTGGTAGCTGTCGGAGCCGACGATCTCCGACAGGCGCACGATCTGGCGCTTCGGGTTGGGCAGTTCCAGGCCCATATAGGTCTTGCCGGGGATGGTTTCCACCACCCGGATCGACACCAGGGAGAGCGCGCGCGCCAGGTCACGCATCAGGTTGACGATCTGTGCGCCCTTGACGCCGATGGCCGGCTCGATCTCGTAACGGGTGATCACCGGGCCGGGGTAGGCGGCGACCACTTTCACGTCGACGCCAAAATCGGCCAGTTTGCGTTCGATCAGGCGCGAGGTGTATTCGACCGTTTCGGCGGATACCGGCTCGCCCTGTTCCTTCGGTGCGGCCAACAGCGGCAGCCCGGGCAGGGTATCGTCGCCCGGTGCGGCAAACAGCGACTGCTGTACCGGCTTGGTCACCTTGGGCGACAGCGGGATGTCCAGTACCGGCGCCTCGATGCGCACCGGCGGCTTGTCCTCGATCTTCTTCTTCTCGGTGACGACTTTTTCTTCGCGCTGCTGTGCGATTTCGCGGCCGATTTCGCGGTCCTGGCGTGCCTGCCACGCTTGCCAGGCCTTCAGTACGCCGTCCTCGATGGTGGCGCCGATGCGTTCCATCAGGTTTAGCCACGACACGCCGGTAAACAGTGAGAAACCGATGGCGCCACTCACCAGCAACAGCAGGCCGCCGCCGGTCAGACCGAATACGCGCGCGGCGACATCGCCGAGGAACTGGCCAAACAGGCCGCCGGCGACCAGCGGCAGGTTCAGCGTTTCGTCACGCCAGATCAGCGCTTCGAGGCTGGCCGAGCAAAGAATGAACAGCAGGAAACCGAACGAGGCCGCCCATGCCATCGGCCCCGGGCGGCGGATGCCGTCGCCCAGCTGGCGATAGCCCCAGGCGATGGCGGCGAGGCAGAACGCCACGCTCAGCCACGCCGAGTAGCCGAACAGGTACAGCAGGATGTCGGACAGCCAGGCGCCAAAGGCGCCGCCATAGTTGCGCACCTGCGCATCGGCCGAACTGTGCGACCAGGAGGAATCGGCAGGAGAGAAAGACGCCAGCGTCAGAACGAGGTAAACGGCGGTCACGGCCATCAGCAACCACCACGCTTCGCGCAGCAGGCTGGAGAGCCGTGGCGGCAGCGGGTCGGTGTTGCGGACAACGGCTTTACGCTTGAAGAGGCGCATTGAATATTCTGTTTGATTAGGGTGGTGGCTGATTATATCGGCAAACCGCACAAAAGCCGCGCGCCGGCGCGTGAATTTGTCAGGCCGGATACAGCGCCCCCAGCACGCGCCGGCCGCTGGCACCGGTCACCGCGGGCAGGTTGGCGCCCTGCCGCTGGCTGAAGCAATAGCCCAGCCAGGCAAAGGCGGTGGCTTCCACCTGCTGTAGCGGCAGTCCCAGCTCGTCGGTCAGGTGCCAGCCGACCTGCGGCCAACGTTGCTGCAGCCGCTGGCGCAGGTCGCGGTTGCGCGCGCCGCCGCCGCACAGGTAGACCGCGCTGACGGCGGGCAGGAACTGCTGCGCGGCGTTGACGATGCTGTGCGCCACCAGCTCGGCCAGGGTGGCCTGCACGTCGGCCGGGCGCAGCGGCTCGCCCAGCGCGTGCAGCTGGGCTTGCAGCCAGGCAAGGTCGAACAGGTCGCGGCCGGTGCTCTTTGGTGGTGGCGCGTCAAAGTAGGCGGTGGCCAGCAGCTGTTGCAGCAGGCGCGGATGCACGTTGCCGGAGGCCGACCACGCGCCGTCGGCGTCATAAGGTTGGCCGCAATGCAGCTTGATCCAGGCGTCGAGCAGCATGTTGCCGGGGCCGCAGTCGAAACCGGACACCGCGCCGTCGCTGCCGAGGTAGGTCAGGTTGGCGATGCCGCCGATGTTGACGATCAGGCGGCTCACGCTCGCGTCATGAAAGGCATGGGCATGGAAGGCGGGCACCAGTGGTGCACCCTGGCCGCCGGCGGCGACATCGCGGCTACGCAGGTCGCCGATCACGTCGATGCCGGTCAGCTCGGCCAGCAGCGCGAGGTTACCGAGTTGCAGCGTGTAGCCGCGCTCCGGTGCGTGGCGGATGGTCTGGCCGTGGCAGGCGATGGCGCTCACGGCGCTAGCGTCGAGCTGGCAATTGGCCAGCAGCTGCTGCACCACTTGCGCGTAGCGCTGCGCCAACTGGTTGGCCAGCTGGGCGCTGCGGTCCAGCTCGTTGTGTGCCGGGGTCTGTAGCGCAAGGATGTCCTCACGCAGTGCCGCCGGGTAGTCGACGAAGGCTTCGCCGCAGACGCGGAAACGCGGGCCGGAAAAATCCACCAGAACCGCATCCACGCCGTCGAGGCTGGTGCCGGACATCAAACCGATAAAGTACGCAGACATGAAAAAACCCTGACAGTGGTGCTGTCAGGGTTGCGGATTGCGCGGGGGCGTTTACTCCAGCTGGGCAACGCTGACCGGAATTTCCCTGAGCAGCTTCAAATTAGCCGCCAGCTTAACGCTCTGCTGGCGGAAGGCCAAGCGTTGTTGCGTGCTCAGCCCCGGCACTGGCAGGGCGTTGGTCGACGGATCGACCGCCTGGCCGTTGACGCGCACTTCCATGTGCAGGTGCGGGCCGGTGGAGCGGCCGGTGCTGCCGACATAGCCGATCACCTGGCCGGCGGACACCTTGCTGCCGCGTGTCAGTTTCGGCTCGAAACGGCTCATGTGCGCGTACAGCGTCGACAGCTTGGCGTTGTGCTTGATGATCACCACGTTGCCGTAGCCGCTCTGGCTGGCGATGGTGTCGATCACGCCGTCGGAGGTGGCCATGATCGGTGTGCCGCTGCCGGCGGCGTAATCGATACCCTCGTGCATGCGCAGGCTGCGCAGCACCGGATGGAAACGCATGCCGAAGCCGGAGCTGATGCGGGCATTGCTGACCGGCTGGTTGCTGAAGCCCTTGCGCAGCGACTGGCCGGCGGCATCGTAGTAGGCACCGGATTCGCTGTCATGGGCGAAGTAGAACGCCTGCCAGGTCTTGCCGCCGGACTGGACCTCGGCGGCCAGCACGTTGCCGTTGGCAATCGGCGAACCCTTGTACAGCAGCGTTTCGTAGACCAGGTTGACACGGTCGCCCGGTTGCAGGCGGGTGGTGTCCAGCTGGTCGGAGAAGATCTCGCCCAGCTGGGTGCGCACCTCGACCGGCACGCCGGCCTGGGCCAGTGCGCCGCTGAGGCTGGTGCGGATCTCGACGGAGCGTACCGCCTGGATCACCTCGGTGCGTGGTGGCTCGGCGCTGGCCTGCCACTGATCGCCCTGTTTTTCGATCACGACCAGCACTTTTTCGCCGTTTTCGTCATCGTTGAGGAAGCGCAGGCCGAACAGCTCGCCCTGGTCGTTGATCTGTACCGACAGCGTGGCGCCGGCGCGCAGTTTCAGCACGTCGCGCGACACCGGTGCGGTATGGATGAAGCGATTGGCTTCGTCGCTGCCGACGCCGAGGCGGTTCAGCAGGCGGGCAATGGTGTCGCCGCGCTGGATGCGCTCTTCGCGCCAGTAGCGCGAGCCATCGGACTCGCCGCCCGGCAGTGCCGGCAGCGCCAGCGACTGGCTGACTTCGCGCACTTCAAGTGGCGCCTGTTGTGCCGCGCCCGGGGCGACGGCAACGGCGGTCAGTACGCCGAGAAAGGGCAGGGTGGCCACGCCGATCAGCCAGCTGAAGCGATGTTTCATCAGGCGCTGGAGGCCTTGTTGACGGAATTGCAGCAGTGTCTGGTAGTTCATGGATCTCTTCGTCTTGTATGGCCCGGATGGTGTCCGGGACAAGCACGTTTATCGAACAAGCTGCTTAATCAACAGCTATTGATAAAAATACAAAGGAGGAAGGTTAGCAAAAAAATGTCCACAGGCAAACAAATAATGTTTAAGAATCAACAAACTAGTCCCATGTCATCGCCAGATTTACGACAGGCCCCACCTTTGCTGCGCGCAGAAAAAGCGGGGCTGCCTGCAAAGACTGTTTTGCCCCTAAATAAGTTCAAGCCCCGCGGCAATTGGTCAGCGCCGGCTGCAAACCGCTACAATGCCGGCCTGTGCCGATGACCGCTTGTCATCGCATGTCACCCACCCGACGCTACACCCGCCATGAAATACACCCTGTTTGTTCCCGGCCTGACCTGGCTGGACAGTGACGCCGGCCCCGAGCTGTGCAAGGACCTGTCGCTGCCGGCGCTCTCGACGCTGCTGGGCCGAGGCCAGTGGCGCAGTGAGCCGCTGAGCGCCAGCGAGATGCTGTGCCGCACCTTCGGTCTGCCGCAGCCGGCGCTTGCGGCCAACCTTGCCCACGCCGCCGGCCTGCCACCGGCGGTCAGCTGGCTGATTGCCGATCCGGTCAACCTGCGCGTCGATCGCGACCGCGCGCTGCTGGGCGACATCGGCATCATGAATCTCTCGCAGGACGAGGCCGCGGCGCTGCTGGCCAGCCTGAACGCCTTTTTCGCCGAGGACGGCCTGGTGTTCCATGCGCCGACACCGGCGCGCTGGTTCGTCGCCTTGCCGCAAGCCAGCGGCGCCGAGTTTTCGGCGTTGCCGGATGTAGTCGGCGAAGACATCAATCATCACCTGCCCAAGGGCGCAAACGGCATGCGCTGGAGCCGCTTTCTCAACGAGCTGCAGATGTTGCTGTACACCCACCCGGTCAACGAAGCGCGCGAGGCGCGCGGCGAGCCGACGGTGAACAGTCTGTGGTTCTGGGGCGAGGCCAGCCAGCCGCAGCCGCTGGCCAGTGCCTATCCGGCGGTGCACAGCCATGACCCGCTGTGGCAGCAGCTGGCACAGCAGGCCGGTGTCGTCGGCGACAGCCCGAGCTACGCCTTTGCACTGACGGAAGGGGGCGGCGACGTGCTGCTCCATCTCGACGCCGCCGAGGGCGCGGCGCAGTTCCGCGACGTGTGGGGCTGGCGCGAGGGGCTGCTGCAGCTGGAGCGCGACTGGTTCGCGCCAACGTTGGCCGCACTGCAGCAGGGCCGGCTAAGTGAAGTGCAGCTGTGCTGCCACGGCAGCGCCGGCCTGCACAGCCGCACCACGCGGCTGGATCTCTGGAAACTGTGGCGCCGTCCGTTGCCACTCAGCAAACTGTATCCGCAATGACCCGTATCGTTACCCGCCAAGTCCCGGCCGATCCCGCCCGGCAACTGCACCAGCAAGGCATTGCGCCGTTGATGGCGCGGCTGTACGCCGCCCGTGGCATCGCCGACGCCGCCGAAGTGGATTACGGCCTCAAGGGGCTGCTGCCGTATCACAGCCTGAAAAACATCCAGCCGATGGCCGCGCGACTGGCCGACGCCATCGCCGCCCGGCAGCGCTTGCTGGTGGTCGCCGACTACGACGCCGACGGGGCCACCGCCTGTGCGGTGGCCGTCAAAGGACTGGCAGCGCTGGGCGCGGTGATCGATTTCATCGTGCCCAACCGCTTCGAGTACGGTTACGGGCTGACGCCGGAAATCGTGGAGCTGGCGGCGCAGAGCCGGCCGGACATCATCGTTACCGTCGATAACGGCATCGCCAGCGTTGCCGGGGTCGAGGCCGCCAACGCGCGCGGCATCGAGGTGCTGGTCACCGATCACCACCTGCCAGGTGACACGCTGCCGGCGGCGCTGATCGTCAACCCGAACCAGCCCGGCTGCGAGTTTCCGTCCAAGAACCTGGCCGGCGTCGGTGTGATGTTCTACGTACTGATGGCGCTGCGCGCCGAGCTGCGTGCCCGTGGCGCCTTCCGGCAGCAGCCGGAGCCGAATCTGGGCGAGCTGCTGGATCTGGTGGCGCTGGGCACCGTGGCCGACGTGGTGAAGCTGGATCGCAACAACCGCATCCTGGTCGACAACGGCCTGCGCCGCATGCGCGCCGGGCGCATGGCGCCGGGCATCGCTGCACTGTTCCGTGTCGCCGGCCGCGCCGCGCACAAGGCCAACGCCTTCGACCTCGGCTTCACCGTCGGGCCGCGGCTGAACGCCGCCGGGCGGCTGGACGACATGAGCCTCGGTATCGCCTGCCTGCTGGCCGGCGACGAAACGCAGGCGCTGACGCTGGCGCAGGAGCTGGACAAGCTCAACCGCGAGCGGCGCAGCATCGAGCACGGCATGCAGGACGAGGCGCTGGCGGTGCTGTCCGGCATCGACGCCGAGCAGCGTTATACCTTGTCACTGTATCGCGACGACTGGCACCAGGGCGTGGTCGGCATCGTCGCCTCGCGGCTGAAGGAGAAGTATCACCGGCCGGCCATTGTGTTTGCGCCGGGCGACGAGGGCGAGATCAAGGGCTCCGGCCGCTCCATTCTCGGCTTCCATCTGCGCGACGCGCTGGATCTGGTGTACAAGCGCCATCCGCAGCTGATCCTCAAGTTCGGCGGCCACGCGATGGCGGCGGGGCTGACCATTGCCGAAGCCCGTTTCGACGAGTTCGTCGCCGCCTTCGAGGACGTGGCGCGCCAGCTGCTGGACAGCAACACGCTGACCCGCACGCTGGAAACCGACGGCCCGCTCAGCGGGCGCGAGCTGTCGCTGGCGGTGGCGGAAACGTTGGCCGCAGAGGTGTGGGGCCAGGGTTTCGCCGCGCCGACCTTTCACGACGACTTCCACATCGTCAGCCAGCGTGTGGTTGGCGACAAGCACCTGAAACTGCGTCTGGAAAAAGACGGCGTGCAGTGCGACGGCATGCTGTTCAACCAGGTGGAGTGGCTGCCGCAGACCATCAACGCGGTATACCAGCTGGCGGCCAACGAGTGGCAGGGGCGCAAGGAATTGCAAATCTACATCCAGCACTGGCGCCAGCCCGGCTGAGTGCCAGCTTGACCGCAACTCGGACGAGGACACCATGATCGAATTACTGATGGCGCTGCTGACCGGTGCCGGCGCCGGCATCGCCGCCACCTGGCTGGTCGGCAAGCACCGCGCCGAGGCTGCCTACCAGCGCGGGCTGGGCGAAACTGCGGCACAACTGGCCGCGGCACTGGCGCGGGGCGAAGCGTTGCAGTGGCAAGTCGATGACAGCCACGCACGCACGACGGCGCTGCAGCAGCAGCTGGACAGCCTGCGCCAGCTGTTGTCCGAGGCGCAGCAAAAACTGGCGGTGCTCGCCAATCGCGCGCAGCGCCTGCCGGAGCTGGAAGGGCAGCTGCAACAGCAACAGCTGCAGCTGCGCGAGCAGGGAGAAAGGTTGGCCGCACGCGAAGAGCAGGGCAGGCAACTGCCGTTGTTGCAACAGGAGTTACAGCAGCTGCGCGCCGCGTGGCAGGCACAGCAGAACGACCTGGCCCGGCTGGGTGCACGCGAGCAGGAGCTGCTGACCCTGCTGCAACAGGAGCAGCGCCAGTCGGCGGAGAAGCTGCAGCTGCTGCAGGAGGCGCGCGAGGCGCTGTCCAACCAGTTCAAGGCGCTAGCTACCGACATTCTGGAAGAAAAGTCGAAGCGCTTCACCGAGCAGAACCGCGAAAACCTCGGCCAGCTGCTGGGGCCGCTGGGCGAGCGCATCCAGCATTTCGGCAAGCTGGTGCAGGACACCTACGACAAGGATTCCAAGGAAAGGCTGACGCTGGAGCAGGAGCTGCGTCGGCTGCAGGAGCTGAATACCCGGCTCAATCACGACGCGGTAGCGCTGACCCAGGCGCTGACAGGCAGCAACAACAAGACGCAGGGCAATTGGGGCGAGATGATCCTGGAGCGGGTACTGGAAACCTCCGGCCTGACCCGCGACCGCGAATACCGCGTGCAGGTGTCGGACACCGTGGAAACGGGCGAGGGCGGTCAGAAACGCTATCAGCCGGACGTGGTGATCGACCTGCCGGAAGGCAAGCAGCTGGTGATCGACTCCAAGGTGTCGCTGAATGCCTACGTGCGTTACAGCGCCAGCAGCGACGAAGCGGTGCGCGACAGCGAGCTGAAGGCGCACATCGCCGCGTTGCGGGCGCATATCCGCAGCCTGTCCGACAAGCGCTACCAGGATTTGTACAAGCTCAACACGCTCGATTTCGTGTTCATGTTCGTGCCGGTGGAGCCCGCCTATCTGCTGGCGGTGCAGCACGACATGGGCCTGTTCAACGAGGCCTTCGAGCGCCGCATCATGATCGTCGGTCCCAGTACCTTGCTGGCGACACTGCGTACCGTGGCCAGCATCTGGCGTTACGAGCACCAGAACCAGAACGCACAGGAAATCGCGCGACAATCCGGCGCCATGTTCGACAAGCTGGCCGGGCTGGTGGACACGCTGGAGAAGCTGGGCAAGCAGATTGGTACCGTTCAGGACAGCTACGGCACCGCGATGAAGCAACTCAGCACCGGTAGCGGCAATCTGCTGGGCCGCGCCGAAAAACTGCGCAAGCTGGGCGCCAAGACCAGCAAGCATTTGCCGTCACATCTGCTACTCGATTCGGATATTGCGGAAGAGACTGAATAATTTCTTGGCGATTACCATGTGGTGAACTATAAAAAAGTCAGACACTGGGAAGGAGGAGGGCTAGATGATATCGCTCATAACCTTGTTGATGTATGTGATGTTTGCACTGATCTTTGTTAAAGCGTTTTCCTCCAACCGTAAACGTGATGTTGTACGTGTTAAAGCTCCGGCATCGTGCCGGCAACGCTCTCACCTTCGTTAGTGTCTGGTGCAGTGAAAGGTAGTTATGTTGTAGCAGTAAAGCGACGTTGTACCATTCAACCACCCCCAGAAGCCGGCAGAAATGTCGGCTTCTTTCATTTTATCGTGCTGCCGATGGCATGGTGTGTGACCGTGTCAAACGGGTTCTCCAAGCCGGGAGCAAGGTTCCAAGTCAAGGTTTTTGACTGCAGCGAGGCGAGGGCGATTTGGACACAATGGCTATGCACTATGAGCTGTCCGGAATCAGTGAAGGCCTGATTGAGTGGGCCGGCTATCGAGCCGAGCAGTTGTCCCAGAGTACGAGCACGGCTCTTGTCCATACGCTGCTTACTATTCACTATTGCAGTCCGGTTATGCTTCGTGCATCAATCGGAGTCTGCCATGTTCAAAATCTTCGGCCTCGCCGGTGCCGTGCTGGTCTTTGTCGCTGTCCACGCGCTTACCGCTGACAATCTGCTTGCCGCACTGGCAGGGCTTTGTTTTCTGGCGCTGGAATGGTGGCAGCGCAAGACGCGGGCCTTCTACAAGGAACGTCCGGCCAAGGTGGCCAGTAAGCCGGAGCAGGGTGCCAGCAGCGCGCCCGACTACAAGGCCACTCCGAGTTGCCGCAAGCTGCTGACCGCTTGCCTTGGTGATGCCGCCGAAGTCCGCAAAGACCCCAAGCTTTCCCGATCGGCAGCGGTGGTTTCGGCGCTTGATCGCCTGTACATGGATCGCCGTGCCACTTAGCCGAATAGGCTGTTGACCATCAGGCCAAAGCGGGCCTGCCGGTGGCAGTTGTCGCGGTAGAAGTCGCGTTCGATCATCAGGCGTTCGATCAGGTCGGTTTGCATGGTGCGTAGGTGGAACAGCCGGCGGTAGTCGGCCAGCCGCTCGATCTCGGCATAGTCGATGGTGACATGGTGGCCAGCTGGTACGATCAGGCGCGAACCCTCGGCACGGGCGCCGTTCCAGACGCCATCGCATCTAAGCTCGTTGCTGTCCGCAGCTCCAGGTATTTCACGCACACAACTGGCACCGGCACTTTGCCAGCTTTCCACGCCTGCACGGTGCTGACGGTCACGCCAAGTTCTGCCGCCAGTGCTTCCTCGGACTTGCCGAAATGAAAAAGCCGGATCAGTCGATCCGGCCCGATGTCTGCACTGGTGCAGTAGATTTTGAATCTCTTTACGCATTCTGCCCATTCCAAGTGTGTCGAAAATGACACGGACAAAATAATTGAACAAAAGAGCGCAGAAGAGAGGTCAGGTAGCGTTTGATTCTGTGAGTTATTAGACATAATAAACATTATGCGACACGAACGGCTAAACCCCTTGGGGGGCTTTTTCGGTATTTACCGGGCTAAACGCCATCGTCGTGATCACCAGACCGCCCACGACCAGCTGGGCGATCTTTTTGCTTTTTGCGAAAATCCTGCCAAAAGTCCCGTCTAGCTTGGCTTTTCTCGCGTTCCATGGCTGCTGCAATCAATTTTGTCCGACACATTTATTGCCAGAACAACAACGATGTGAACACGTCCTAAAAGAAAAATTCGTTTACACAAAAATCCAGATCGTGTGGACTCGATTTGCCTGTGCAGAGGATTGCCAAGATCAAAAAACCAGTCGATTTGAGCCTCGCGTTGAGCCGCACGCCGAATGTCGTGTCGAAGCTATTGTTGTGGTTCGTAGCTGTAGCTGCGGCTTGCAATCCCGTGCTCGTACCTGAATACCTAAACGCCGGCCAAAAAAAGAACCTCCAGCATCAGTCACCGATGGCAGGAGGTTTTGGAAGCACGGATTTGGTCTCCGTTACGCTTCAGATGAGGAACGCCATTCCATATCAGAAAGCATGATTAATGATAAGGCTACCATCGGTGTAATGGCTATTCGTAAAAATACCTAGTGCTCAGCGGGCGGCGTTTAGCCTGGTTTTTAGCTGTTCTGGTTCACGTATTGACCTGATTTCATTGAAGAAATCACCGGCTTCGATATAGGTGCGTTTCAGCTGGTTAAGCCATTGCTTGACCCTGCTGACGGCATAGCTGCTATCGCCGGCACGCAGCTGACATTGCATGAATAGGTTGTCGACATGAGCCAGAACATCCGCCCACGGCTCCGGCGGCAGCTGACTGCCAGTTTGCTGCAGGTGCTTGATGCGTTTGGCAAAATCGGGGGCGGCAATCAGGCCGCGGCCGATCATGATGGTTTCGCACTGGCTGACTGCGCGGATGTTGCAGTAATCCTCCAGGGTCCAGACTTCGCCATTGGCAATCAGCGGGATGTCGATCACTTCCTTGATTCTGGCAAACCATTCCCAGTGGGCCGGCGGTTTGTAGCCTTCTACCTTGGTACGGGCATGGACGGTCAGCTCCGCGGCGCCGGCGGCGTTGATGGCACGGGCGCAATCCAGCGTCAGGCTGGTATCTTCATAACCTAGCCGCATTTTTGCGGTGACCGGGATGTCGGCAGGTACCGCCGCGCGGACTGAGGTAATGATCTCGTAGAGTGTTTGCGGCTCTTTCAGCAACACCGCGCCGCCGCGATGACGGTTGACGGTCGGTGCCGGGCAGCCAAAATTCAGGTCGATAACTGGCGCGCCCAGCTCCGCCGCACGTGC
>Ga0209211_10004380_pt1 | contig 21991 bp, 14 predicted proteins | sample RifGroA2_FD_183992 | JGI IMG/M metagenome (GOLD analysis project Ga0209211, IMG submission 183992) | Groundwater microbial communities from Rifle, Colorado, USA - Groundwater A2 (SPAdes) (version 2) | ecosystem: Environmental > Aquatic > Deep subsurface > Groundwater | place: Rifle, Colorado...
AAAATGCTTTTTGAAATCTTTAATTTGGGAAAATTTGAACACAAGTTAACCATACACTAATTATTTTACATATAATTGAATATCAAATCAATACAAGTTATTGAATAGCTTTTGTAGAAGACTTAGGTTTAACAATGAACCAATTTAGCAATGAAGCAATTTAGCCATAAAATTATTATTACATACAAATACAGATTAAATTGTAAACTGCTAAATGAAAAATGTTCTTTTATTTTTTTTTCTGTCGCAAAAGAGCTTATGAGGTTATGCTAACACATTACACTATAATTGCTCCACATCTTAACGAACCGCTGTTTACGTGAACCGCTTGGTTTATCCTGAGCGAAGCCGAAGGATACAGTGGTCCCGCTTAAAGGCGGGATAAATAGTGTCTGTCCATAATGTCCGATTTCAGCGTTATTCTCGTATTAAAAAACAGTCATTTACTACAGTAAACTTCTGATTTTTTATTACTTCGAATGCCTTGAACTCGAACATTATGAATCAGACACTGACTTTATAGACAGACACTAAATAGTGAGAGGTTCTCCCCATCAGCATTTGCTGGCGGGGCAGCCTACTCGATTATATGCCGGTTTTAGTTACCGAATTCACGCTGTCAACAGGCTCCCATAGTTCAATCTTGTTGCCTTCTGTGTCCATAATATGTACAAATTTTCCATAGTCGTAAGTCGCAATGCTGTCAAGTATGGTTACTCCGTTTTCTTTGAGTTTGTTTACAAGTCCTTCAATATTCTGAACTTGGTAATTAATCATAAAATCTTTTTTGGATGGGGAAAAATATTCATCTCCTTTTTTGAAAGGTTTCCATTGAAGAGAGTTTATCTCGTCAGGTCTGTTAACGTTTCTGGATTCAAAACTCGAAGAACCCCATTCATTGATTTCAAGTCCTAAATTTTTGGCATACCATTCTTTCGTTTCCTGTGGATTGCTCGAATAAAAGAAAATACCGCCAATTCCTGTCGCCTTTGGTGTTGTGTCAACAGGTGAAGTTGAGTTGTCTGTTTGATTTTTTAGGTCTTCCATATTGTTTGTTTTTTTATTTGTAGAGTTGCAACTTGTAAGAACTGTTACAATCGAAATTGTTATTATTAGTCTATTCATTTTGATTTCTATTTTTTACTGTCGTATCATTTTAAAACTGGCATATAACGGATTGGGGGTTGCTTTTCGGTGGCGATTTTACCACTGAATCTTCCACGAAGAACAAAGGTTTCAATATGCACGCCACTGAAAGTAAACGCATGTTAACGGCTGGCAAGTTGTCCGTTTTACTTTGTCCAGTTAGCAATTTCAAGTCCTTTTATTCTTTTGAAATGGGTGTCTCGTCCTAAAAAAAGTTTACACTTTTTGGTTAATAATTCTAATACAAATTTACACATTTTTTTTAATCCTAAATACCATTTACATTTTTTTTATATTTGTGGCGGAGATAAAACAGAAACGAGCAATGCTGAAGAGCAACTCGCCAGGGATTAATCTCAGGAGCGACGAAGTAATTTGTTTTATAAGCTGGGTGTTAGCGGTTCGTGCTTTTTTAGTATGTTATTGTTTCTGATTGCAATTAAAATAAATGCCAAGCTCGGCTATTAATTCAAAGTCGTTAATCCATCTGACAGCCATGTTTTCACAAACATTTGGGATTTTAATTTTGTTTGAATTAAGAGCAGTAACCTTTTCTTCCTTTGTAACTACAGTAGCTTTTTCATTTATTGCATGAGCTATAACCCAAGGGTCTGCTAATGACCTTGCTTTAGTGTTGTCAACTAAATTTTTATGTAAAGGATTTTTAGAATATATAGCTTGTAAACACTTTGTTACAGGTTCGTCAATTTTGCGAATAGGAATGTCGCTCTTTTTTATCCATTTTGAAAGATCGTCTTCAGTACGGATAATTTCTTTATAAACCATCTCGGAAATAAAAATCTTTTTTTGAATACCTAAATCATTAAGAATTTTCCAATAATCAGGACAAAATTTAGGTGAGTAGTATTTTTGCCAAGCTTGTATTAGTACATTGGCGTCTAAACAGTATATTTCAGCCTTTGTACTCATTTATATAATTGGGCTTCTAATTGTTGAAATTTATTTACTTGAACATTTAATAAGCTACTTGCCTGAGTTGGTTCAATAAAACCACTTCGAAAAGCATCTAATACCGTTTGTGTAAATAATCTACTATTTCTATTAAGTTGCAAAAGAAAATAGTTTGGTCCACCAGGTTTTTCTTTCTGTTTAGCTTTTTTCTCGGCTTCTCTTAAAAGAAAAGTATCAAAATCTTTATCAGCTTCTCGTTTTAACTTTTGATAGTCACTAATATTTATTATTCCTAGATTTAATGCTCTAACAATAAAAGCAAATGAACTAACACCAAAAATTTTTGCAGCCTTAAAAACTTCCTTTGAATTGTTAAATGTGCTTTTATCTAAACTGCGAATTAAGTTTTCAGGAATTAAAGCATTAGCTGCAACTTCATTGCAAAATAATTCAATTGGATTAAACTTGTCTTTTTGTTTAATTTCTGGTTCTATTTCATTTGAAATTCCTGATTCAGCGATCCATATATGAGCAAGTTCATGAACTAATGTAAATAATTGTGGTGCATTCCAATCGTCTGAATTAATAAAAACAAAAGGTGCGGATGGGTCTGCAATTGCAAAACCTTGAATTTCTTCAGAGTCAAGTTTAAGTCTAGTGTGAATAAAACTTGTACGTGAAATAAATATGCCTTTTGATTCAGCTTTATCAATCCACTCTTTTATAGGATTGTCAGTTTTGTATTTTGATGGAATTATTTCTAAAGTCTCAAGTATATTATTGGCAACCGATATTGGATTGTCTTTAATAGAATACCGACCTATAAATGGAATTTTATTTTCATTATTCTCTTCGTTAACATCGCTTATCCATGATTGCTTTTGTTGGATTTCTCTGATTATAAATACTGAAGCTGTACTTAATACTTTTGAATCTTTTTTTCTAAAGTCTTGAAGTGGTTGAAAGTCTCTAGGAATTTCTGGCAAAAAGAATAAAGCAAAAGGTCGTTTGTAAGTTTTCGCTAATGTTTGGGCTTGTCTAATAGTCGGTTGACTGATTCCTTTTTCCCATTCCTTTAGCTTGTCAATAGACACAGGAACTTTAGATGAGGCAGTTTCCTCAGTCATTCTTGCTGATTCTCTTGCCCATTTAAGCACATTCGGTGTTATGTTTGCTTTGTCTGCCATTTCGAAGTCAAAGATACAAAATATTGAATTATTTTAATAAAAAAAATACTGATTTATATGATTAATACATTTTTAAGTACGAACGCTAACGGTTCAGTGCAGAATTTGGCTGGCATTGTTTCTAAACTTCGAGTTTACCAGCCTTATCTTAAATTAAAACAAAAGTATTTTCGGTGAAAAGAGCGAGAATACTGATAATAACGAACCGTTGTTTACGTTCGTGAACAAAAACGATTGATAATCGTTTTGTGAAGCGAAGGAGCGTAGCTCGGTACGTACAGTGGTGTGAGAGGCTCTCCCAATCAGCATTGACTGGTGGGGCAGCCTATTCGATTATAGGGCATTTTTATTTCCTGTTGCATATGTCAATGTACTTAGCTGTCAAGACAATTTTTTTATGGTCGTCTTTAAATTTTGTCTTGTAAATTTCCAATGCTCTTGTAAAGTAGTACATTGCTTCCGAAACTCTTTTTTGTTTTAATCTAATTTCTCCCAGACCAGTTAAGTTGTCGGCAACCTTGTCGTGTTTGCTGTCAAGTGTTTTAGTTGTTATGTCGAGAGATTGGCTGAATAAAGTTTCGGATTCTAATAAATTACCCTGAGAAAGTCTTAAGTATGCTTTATTGTAAAGTACAGTTGCGTAGTCGGGATTATTTTTTCCGATTTGTTTTTCATATATTTTCAATGTTACATCAAATAAGGTATCCGCTTCAATATATTTTTTTCTTTGTGTTTTAATTAGTCCTAAACCATTTAATGTTGCTCCATAACTGATTTTACTTTGCATTTTATTTATAGTGTCTATGGAAAAGCATTTTAAATACATTCTCTCCGATTGGTCTGTGTTTTCAATTAAGTAGTTAATATATGCTTCAGCTCTTAAGTACTTAGTCAAGTGAGGGTTATTTTCTTTTTCAAAATAATCTGTCGCTATTTTAGTTGCTTTTTGAGCCAACCTAAACGCCTCTTGATATTTTGTTAAATCGCTTTTCAAACTTGATAATGCGTCTAATATGTCTGCGTATTGAAGAGAGTTAGGGCTTGAAGAATTCAAAGCCTCAATGAATAGATTTTCGGCAACCTCATAAAATCCTTGATGATGTTTCACGAATGCAAGTTGTAAAACTAATGAAGCGTAATAATCATTCTTTGTCGAAGTTATCTTTTTTAGAATGTCTAATGCTTTATTACAGCCTTGTTCCGCTTCCTTATATTTCGCAAGTGTTGTGTTTACAGAGTTAAGTCCATCAAGTACATACAAATAGTCATAATTAATCTCTCCACTTGTTTCCGCAACCACTTTCAATGCGTTTTCCATTATTTCTTTTGCTTTATGGAAATCCCCTTTATTTAAAGTATGGTAAGCAAAATTTGTCAGAGCCTTTGAGTAGTCTTTGTACTTTATAAATGATTTTTCTTCAAATGCCTTATTAAAATATATGTCGGCTGTGTCATAAACTTGTCTTAATGAATAAGTCCAACCGATGTCTGCATTTGCACTTGCAATTACATTTTTAACAATATATTTTGCAGATTCTTTCTGTTCTGATGTTCCATTTTCAGAAGTGTAGTTTGTGGAGTCGTTTTCTAAAACGTAAATAACGGATTTATATGTTTTGATGGCATCTTTGTAATAATACTGTTCACGATAAGAGTTAGCCAACAATTGAAGTGTCACAGCATAGTACATATTTTTTGTTTTAAAATAGTTTTTATAAATATGTAATGCTTCAATGTAAAGAGAATCAGAAATTTTATAATTATTCTGTCGTTGGTATACTCCAGCAACAATAGTTTTTACTGCGGCTTCTTCTTTGCAGCTATCTCCATACCAAACCATCATTGGAACTTCAATTAATTTTGCAATTTCTAAAACTTTTTCGTCTTTTCCCTTTTCAAGATTCAGTTTAATTTGCCCCCAATAAGCATTGTAAAATGCTTCATAAACTTCATCATATTTTGTGCTGTCATGTCCCCAAGCGATTCTGTTAGATTCGAGAGATTTATTTGCAAATGTCAGCGCCTCATCGAATTCCCCTTTCTGAGAGGATTCGATAGATTGGTCGTAATATCTTTTTGCTAAACCTCTATTGTGCAATACGGGCTCTTCTCGGTTGAGATAAATATTAATTATGTAGTAAGGTAGTGGCAGGACTGATATGCATAAAAAAAGTATAACAGAAGATCGAATAAGCAGTCCTTTAAAATATCTTATATTTTCCGTTGCGCTTTCTTTTTTACTCTTTAGCAGACGGAAAATAAGAAGGGGAAATAAAATGAAATTCAGGATTGCAAAAATTAATACAACTATATTGGAGTGGTTCCAAACTTTTGCACCAAAAGCAATAATGCCAAATGCAAATGCAAGTCCACAGTATACTGCAAATAAGGTCGCTTTTGTTTTGTCTTTATATTCTGATTGTCTGTATAATTTGAAGCCCCCAATTGAAATTGTCAGAAAAACCACAAAGTTCAAGAATGCAAATCCAGGAATTGCTGCAAGTCCAAATATTTTATTCAAATAAAAGAGGAGTAATAGTCCGAATGCAATTATTTCTGTCTTACGCATTTGTCGTCTGTGTGTCTTTTTAAAATGCCCTATAACGGTTTACGGTTAAATTTGGCAGGCTTTTACTTGCAGTCATTGTCAAACCGCTAAAATGTTTGTATATTGTTATTCGTGTCAAGTTGCCCATAACAGCTTGCTAAATTTTAATCGTGTGTGTGTGCCCTGCATGAGCAGTGCACACCCGTTCCAATGCTATTAAAAAATTGCTAAAATACTAATATTTTTTTTAATAGTAAACAAAACGGGTGTTTTTTTTTCCAGAGGGTGCAAATCCCTTATGCGCTCGTTAATTTCGGGAAGCATTAGCAAGTCGCAAGGTGGTTTATTCGCTATCGCTCATGAGATCGTTTCGCTAAGTTGTTGTGAAACATGCACTGAAGGAAGCGAGACTGCAAATTCTGGTACTGATACTTCGGCTACGCTCAGGACTGAACAGCTTGCCCTGAGCGATAGTCGAAGGGTTAAGTTGTTCCAAATTCGATAAGGAGATCTAAACTTAGAGTTTACCAGCCTTATCTTAAATTAAAACAAAGGTATTTTCGGTGAAAAGAGCGAAAATACTGCTCATTAACGAACCGCTGTATACGTTCGTGAACAAAAACGATTGATAATCGTTTTGTGAAGCGAAGGAGCGTAGCTCGGTACGTACAGTGGTGTGAGAGGTTCTCCCCACCAGATTTTCTGGTGGGGCAGCCTACTCAATTATACACTGGCGGTCTTCACAAATGTTGATTAAATGAACAAAAATAATAATTAAATATTTTTTAGGGTGATTTTATTTTTTTTTCTTTGCGTGGTAGAAATTACACTCTTTTACAAACTTTGGTCTGTGTGTGGATTGGTGCGGTTTGGAAATGTGTGTGATTTGTGGGCGAAAAGTTCATTATTAATTTTATATTTGCAATCTAATATTTTTAAAATGACAAAACAAAATATGGATTTTATCAAACGAAATTCAATGCTTGAAAACCTTGATTATCATCAAGACAGAAACCTTTATTGCGAAAAAAAATCATTGACCAACGAGGCAACAGTAGAAATATTTTTTGTCAATAGATTATTAACTGATTTGGGATATAAAGACAAAAATATAAAAGCAAAAGAAAGTATTGATAAAGTTGTTATTGCCAAAGGGTCAAAGAAAATTTCTTATAAACCTGATTATATAATTGTTGAAAAGAAAAGTCCATTGCTTGTAATTGATGCAAAAGCACCTAATGAAAAAATCGCTGATTATATTGAACAATGTGCACACTATTGTTTATTGTTAAACAGAAGCAAAAAATCAGTTAAATATTTTTTACTAACAAATGGATTAAAAACCGCACTCTATAAATGGGATGAAGATGAACCGATTTTTGAATTAAACTTTGAGGATTTTTATATTGGAGGAACTAAATATGAACAATTCAGAATATTGCTTTCTTTAAATGAAATCAAAAACAATAATACTGAATCAGAAGAAGAAAAAGAGCGAACCATTACACTAAAAAAAATAAACAAAGAAGATGCTCAAAAAATTTTTAAGGGATGTCATAAGTATATTTGGAATACAGAAAAAAGAGGTGCAAATTCCGCCTTTATTGAATTTGTAAAATTGATTTTTCTAAAACTTTGGAATGATAGGAAGCTGCACGAACTGTACAAGTCAGATGAAGATGGTAATTTAAAAATACCAGTTACTGCTAATACATTTTCTGTAAAGTGGCTTGAAAGCAGAGAATCTGAAATGTTAAATCCAATGAATGATATTCAATTTAAGGATTTAATGAATCATATTCAAGATGATATTGATAAAAATAAAAAGAAACAAATTTTTGATGTTGACGATAAAATAAATTTAAAACCTACAACTATAAAGGGAGTTTTAAAAAAACTCGAAGGATTTGATTTGTTTGGAATTGATGAAGATTTGAATGGAAGATTATTTGAAACTTTTTTAAATGCAACAATGAGAGGAGCTTCACTTGGGCAATATTTTACTCCACGAAGTATTGTATTACTTGGGACATTGCTTGCTGATTTGAAAGTAAGTGAAACTCACATTGATAAAGTTTTGGACGGAAGTTGCGGAACAGGAGGCTTTTTAATTGAAGCATTAACAATAATGCGTAATAAAGTTAGAGAAAATAAAAGTTATAGTAGAGAAACGAAAATTGAACTGATTAGAAAAATAAGTAATGAAAATATTTATGGGATTGATGCAGCTAAAGACCCTAACTTGTCAAGAATTGCACGGATAAATATGTATTTACATGGAGATGGTGGGAGTCATATTTATTTTGGTGATGGTTTAGAAAAAAATATTGAAGTTGATAAGTCAGATAGTAGAATTATACAAATTGAAACAGAGGATATGAGAAATTTTATGAAGCCAAACTCCTTTGATGTTGTAATTACTAATCCCCCTTTTTCAATGTGGTATGAACTTACAGATGAATCACAGGCAAAAGTTTTAAAAAAATATGAATTGATAAAACATGATGGCACAATTAAATTAAGAAATCGTCTTCGTGGTAGTGCTATGTTTATTGAAAGATATTTTGATTTACTTAAACCAGGAGGCAAGTTAATTTCTATTATAGATGAAACGGTTTTGTCGTCTGCCGATTATAATTATGTCAGAGAATTTGTTCGTTGTAATTTTATTATTAGAGCAGTAATTTCTTTACATGGAGATGCTTTTCAAATGGCTTCTGCAAGAGTAAAAACAGCAATGGTTTATTTGGAAAAGAAAAAAACTTCAAATGATGAACAACCTGCTGCATTTATGTATTCATCTGTTTATTTGGGGGTAGATGATATGCCAGTAACCACAAAGCCATCAAAAGTTATGGAGGCAAGAAAAATGGCAATGAAAGAAATTGAAACAATACTTGATAATTTTGCAAAATATAAAAGAGGTGAAAAAGGCTATTGGCTTGTTGAACCAGAAAGATTAGATAATAGATTTGATGTTAAATATTGTATTCCGATGCAAGGTCGTTATGTAAAGAAATGGAAGCACAAAGGATTTGAAGTGAAATCATTATTAGATGTATGTGAACCAAGAGAAGAAATAATTGAACCGAGTAAAGATTATCCGAATGAGCAATTTAGAATTTTGACTATTACTTATGCTGGTCGGTGCAAAACCGAAGAAATAAGATTGGGTAATGAAATTAATTATAAAAAAATGAAAGTTGTCCGTTCAGGTGATATTGTCTTTAGTGAATATAATACTTTTCATGGTGCAATAGGATTTATTACAGAAGATTTTGATGGTGCTTTGGCTTCTGGTAGTTATACTGTTGTTCGTTGTTTTAATAAAGAAGATAGTATGTATTTGTGGTCAATACTCAGAACAACTGAAATAAGAGCAGATTTTTTAACATCTGCAATAGGCATGGGTAGGCAAACAATAGATTGGGAAGATATTAAAGGTGTCAAAGTTCCATTCTTGTCTGACGCCAAAAGAAAAGAAATAGGTAAGGACATTTTAAATGCTTGGATTGCTGAAAAACAAGCACAAAATACTGTTGAAAATATTAATACTTATTTACATTCTGAATTTGATGTTGAAAGCGAAGATTCAAAAGTAAGATTTTTAGCAGCTAAACCACCAAAGTAAAGCGGCAGCAAGATTTAGCTCTTTTGCTTTTTTGCGTTTTGGCTTGTGTGTCGGGAAAAAGCAAATGTGCTAAATGTGTATCAGATTTTTTTAAAAAGCGTAGGCAAAAATATTTAATTATGGTCAAGTTACACGTTACTGCCCGCTAAATTCTAACATAGTGTTATGCACTGGCGTTTATTGTTTATGTTACAAAGATAAGTTATTTTGAATTACGTTGTGAACTGTCAAAGAGCTATTGTGTGTGGTGAATTGTATGATGTCGTTTAAATTTTTAATGAAGTGAAGGTTTTTTTATTTTTATTGCATTTAGTTATGCACTGTCAGCTAATAAAAAATTAAATCGTGAATTTACAATAATTATTTATCCATAGGGAATAATAACCAAGAAGTTAGTTCAGTTATTTTATTTAACTCTTTATTACACTTTTTCTTTAAAATAGAAACACGATTTTTATAATAATACCTATGAATCATTACTCGTAAAAAATGAAACAAATATGGAGAAATTGCAACAATTAAAGTAAATAGATAGTTATATTGTTCTTGAATTAGATGAAATTTGTACGCACATAAAGGTCTATAGTAATTAAGTACAGTAACAACAAGAAATGGAATTAATATAAATAAAACAGAAATAAAAGGTGGTATTTTTTTTAAAAAAAAAGGTGTAAAACTTCGGATAAAAACAAATAAGTTAAAAACAAATACAATCTGTAATATTGTTATACAAAAATTCGTAATCCACGGATATTTATTTAAGTAAAATTGCTCAAAACCACCTAAAATAATCATAAACATACAGTATAGTGATGTAATTAAAAACATAGATTTAAAACCTTCTGTAAATTTTCTTAAAAATCGTTCTTTGACAGTAATTTTATGAATGTTATCTTTAAATTTGTTATGAATATCATTTACCTTTTGTTTAATAGGGTCCTTATAAGACTCTAATGAGATAATCGTAAAAAGACTTTTTAATTCCTTAACTTTTTTAGTAACAGAAATTATTATATTGTTTATTTTTAAGATGTCATTATCTAAAGCACCCCGAAATAAACTTGAACCAGCATATGCCAAATTCAAAGCAGCAAAAATCTCAAAGTATGAATTAAGATTAGAGATACACATTATAAGAAAAATTAAAAAACAGACTTACAAGTACCAAAATTATTATCAAAAATATTTATCAATTGATTTGGATACTTATCATTGTTAAAACAACAGAAAGCCTTTCGTTCTTCAATTTTTTTATTAACATTAATTTCTTCTAAACGAAAAGATTTTTTATCCCCAATTGCGAAGTTTAAGTTGGATTTATATAATTTAAAAATATTATCTCTAAAAATTTTATCAGAAATTGCAAGAAAAACTTTATTTGGATGAGTAGAATGTAATACTTTTAGTTTTTTATAAATTTCACAATTAAAATCAGAAATATCATCAACAACTATTTTAATGAATTTACCAATTTCAACAAATTTATTGAGATTAATATAAAACTGATAAAATTTATCTGCAATATCACCACTTAAATTATTATCATATATTCTAAACTCATCTTTTGAATATTTTAGCATAGTTGAAACAACAATAGCTGCATGATTTCGGCTTGAATTTCTAAAAATGTGCTCACTATTAAAAAAAGCTAAATTTTCAACAGCAATTGAATACATTTTTAAATTTGCATTAGAATCCATTCTTCTTAATTATTTTTTGACAAATATATATATTATTTCAAATACATTACTTAATTTATTGTTTTTTATTAACAATTTAACTGTTTATTAATTAGATATTTTATTGTGATTACTTGTAAAGTCAATGAAATATTTCAATTTAAAACACGATAATTAATAGATAGTTTACAGGATAATCTGTCCGCTTGTGCCTAACGCCAGTCCGTCTAAAAACCCATTTTTTAAAATTTTAATCAAATAAAAAGCAATTAAACAAAAAAAAAAATTGTTCTTTTATTGGCATCTTTCAAAATTGCTGAAAAGTTTATACTGAGCGCAGCCGAAGTATAGATTACAATTTCATTGTTTTATTGTTTCATTGTTATTTAACCATTTAGCAACTTAGCGAAGCGATTTCATTCACCCCGTTAGATATTTGTTAATTAAAAGAGTAAACACTCTTTATTCGCCTTATCTAACGGGGCAAGCACCTATAAAAACTTGTAGTGAGCATGTCGAACTATAAAAAAGATTGTGAGTAATTTAGTGGTTTAACAATGAACCAATTTAGCCATAAAATTATTATTACATACAAATACAGATAATATTGTAAACTGCTAAATGATAAATTTTCTTTTATTTTTTTTTCTGTCGCAAAAGAGCTTGTGAGGTTATGCTAACACATTACACTATAATTGCTCCACATCTTAACGAACCGCTGTTTACGTGAACCGCTTGGTTTATCCTGAGCGAAGCCGAAGGATACAGTGGTCCCGCTTAAAGGCGGGATAAATAGTGAGAGGCTCTCCCCATCAGCATTTGCTGGTGGGGCAGCCTACTCGATTAGCAGCTGTGTTATTTGTTATATATTTCATGCAGACAATTTTTTATATTTTTTTCATCTGAGTCAAAAGCAATACCAACTAAAATAATTTGTCGATCATCTGCTAAGTACTTTTGAAAATATTTCTTTTTTATAATTTGTTCTAAAGCAATTTTGCTATCCGAAAGTTTAAATTCAAATAAGTAGATAAATTTTGAAGTCATAGCTACGCAGTCAATACGGCCAATGTTTGTCTCAATTTCAGATATTACAGATATTCCAATTAAATCTAATATTACTTGTATAAAAGCATGAAAATATCCCTCTTTAGCTTTAATATCATAGCTTATACCTGCGAAAATTGAAATTAATACATTTATAAATGTATCCATTTCATAATTTTCTAAAGCTTTTTTTAATTTTATAAGCTTGTCTGAACCTGATAAAGAAATACTTTTTTCAGTTTCATTTGTAATAACACCTCCTAGAAATTTATATTTTGCAACTAGGAAATCAGTATAATCAAGATTTGCTTTAAATTCAGCAATTTGAGCTACTATCTCATTGTTGTTTGTCATGTCAAGAATTGAGGAACTAATAAAATAAGGATTATGGCTTTTTTCTTCAATATTTATTCCTTTAATACCATATGGAATAATTCCTAATAATTTTTTTGTCTCAATCTTAATTTCTCTTTTCTTTGGATGTTTTTCAAAATAAAATTCTTCCTCTTTATAATATGATGTTTTTAAGTCAGGAATACCATTTAAAAAACTCAACCAATCACCACCTAATTTATAATTATGTTCTAATAAATTAAATATTTTTTTATTAAATATTGAACCTTTTATAAATAGTATTTGAATACTAAAAATACCCAAACATAATTCTGTTGCATATTTTTTATCTCTTGCTTCCTGATATAACTTATCAAACATTGAATCCAATCTTTTGTATTCGTTTTGATAATTTGTTTTATAAATATTTTCGAAATATTCATTTGTCATTTTGCATGTATTGTTTTATTGTAAATACTAATTGTTAAGGAAATTATTAACATTGCTGCTAACAATTGTATAAACGCAATTGCGTTTATTTCGTCTTTATCTGTAATTAATAATATATTTGTAACTTGCTTATTATCAATATAAAAATCGTTTATAACCGTTTATTGTCGTTTAATAATTATATGGTTTATTAAAGCAAATATACAGTATTTTAATGTTTCTTAAAATTTATTTTACGAGCATCATCTCGTCAATTAAATTTTTTGCACCTGCAAATTTGTCAATAATAAAGAGCACATAACGAATATCAACCGAAATTGTTCGTTGCAATGCCGGTTCAAAGGCAATATCGCCACTCATGGCTTCCCAGTTGCCATCGAAAGCCAATCCAATGAGCTCGCCTTTGGCATTTAAAACAGGGCTGCCGCTGTTTCCACCGGTAATATCGGTATTACTTAAAAAGCAGGTTTTCATAATTCCGTTATCGCCATATTGTCCGTAATCTTTATTTTTCCACAACTCTTTTAACCGTGCAGGAACTGTAAATTCCTCAACCGAATTATCTTCTTTTTGCATTACACCATCAAGGGTAGTATATAAGTCATAATCAACAGCATCGCCGGGCGAATAGGGGAGTGCATTACCATAAGTCAGTCGCATTGTAGAGTTTGCATCGGGATAAAAAACTTGTTCACTTTCCATTTCTCTTAAACCTTCAATAAATAAACGGTAAGCTTTATCTAATTCTGCCTGTTGTTGCTCATAAATAGAATTAAATTTTTTATAAACCCCGTAAATTGAGTACATTGTTTTAAAAATAAGGTCTCTATCTAATTTCTTATATGTAGGATTTTCAATATAAGACAGCACCGAAGTTTTATCAGCAAATATCGAAGTTCCATAAGCATCTTTAGCGAAATTCTCAAAGTTTCCTTTGTAATGTTTTTTCACTTCATTAAAAATAGTCGGATGCTCGTCGGGGTTTATATTATCGTTGAACATTTTTAAAAGTTCCGAAAAAAGTTTTTTATCGGTTTCTAAATTAAAATCTTTGTAAAATGTTAAAGTTTGAGCAATTAAATTTGAAATAATTTTATTTTTATCATCTTGTTTAACGGTATCCTTTTCTAAAATTTTATATAATGGGATAAATTTACTTGAAAACGAAACAGCATCTATTCCACGCATGCCAGCTTCGTTAATATATGTTTTAAGTAAATCGTAATCTTTGAGCAGGTTCTGATTTTTTTCTAAATTTGTTAAAACCTGCCCGTATTTATTCTGACGTTCAGGTGCCTTATTTACCCAATTTTCAAATTTTTGCTCAATAGCTTTTTTTGTGTCGTAAACTTTTAAACGTTTGAGTCCTTTTGTCTGACCAATAAAATATTTCCAGTAATTAGCTGTTTGTGCGTATTTTGCAGCATATTGGATTTGTACTTCTTTGCTTTTAGCCATATCTTCACGCATAATAGCAAGTTTTTTATCGCGAATTTTCACAACAGCAGGATTGGTACAATTAATGGCTTCGCTAACACCCCACGATGACATATAACGATTTGTTCTTCCCGAATATCCCAATATCATTGTAAAATCGCCTTCGTTAACTCCAGCTATTGAAACAGGCAGTGAATGTTTTGGAACAAAAGGCACATTTTGAGCGGAATATTCGGCAGGTTTCCCATCGGGCGACATATAAATTCTAAATACCGAGAAATCACAGGTATGCCGGGGCCACATCCAGTTATCGGTGTCGCCGCCAAATTTTCCAATTGAGTTTGGAGGTGTTCCAACTAATCTCACATCTTTATATATCTCATAAACAAGCAAATAAAATTCGTTACCATCAAAAAAGTTTTTAACCTGAGCTATATAGCCAGTTCCTGTTGATGCTTCTTTTTCGATTTTTTTTGAAATTTCTTTAATTTTATTGTTACGTTCGCTTTCTGTCATATTTTCGTTTAGTTCCTTTTTTACCTGAGATGTAACATCTTCAATTCTGATTAAAAATTTAACAGTTAAACCCGGATTTGATAACTCGTCTTTTTGGTTATAAGCCCAAAATCCATCTGAAAGATAATCATGCTCAACTGAGCTTTGTTGCTGAATATAACTATATCCGCAGTGGTGATTTGTTAAAACAAGCCCCTGTTTTGAAACTACTTCGCCGGTGCACCCATTTCCAAACTGAATTATAGCATCTTTAAGGCAGGCATGATTTAAGTTGTAAATATCATCAACAGAGAGTTTTAGACCAGCTTTTTTTATGTCGTCATATTTTTTATTGAGCATTGTTAAAAGCCACATTCCCTCGTCGGCTACCGAAAACAAAAAAGAAAATAATAAAACTATTATTAAACTAAATTTGCGTATCATAAAATTAAATATTTATTATAAAATGTAAAGTTAAAAAATATAGAATATAAAAATTTAAAATAATAACACATATTTTTTAATTTTGCACAAAACATTTTTATGTTTACATTTCTTTTATCAATTTTAGCTCTGTTATTAGGGTATTTTTTTTACGGTAAATTAGTTGAAAAGATATTTGGCATTGATGTAAACCGCAAAACGCCTGCCGAAACAATGACTGATGGTGTTGATTTTGTTCCATTAGGTTGGGGAAGAATATTTTTAATACAATTTTTAAATATTGCAGGATTAGGTCCTATTTTTGGAGCTATTGCAGGAGCTATGTGGGGTCCGGTAGCATTTTTGTGGATAGTTTTTGGTTGTATTTTTGGCGGTGCTGTACACGATTTTTTTTCGGGAATGATTTCGTTACGTATGGGCGGGCAAAGTGTTCCCGAAATTGTTGGAAAATATATGGGAGTTGGAGTAAAGCAATTTATGCGTGTTTTTACAATTGGAATGATGATTTTAGTTGGAGCAGTTTTTATTATGGGTCCTGCTAAAATTATTGCTGGCTTAACTCCCGATTATTTAGATGTAACTTTTTGGGCAATTGTAATTTTTGCATATTATATTTTAGCTACGCTATTGCCAATAGATAAATTAATAGGTAGAGTTTACCCATTCTTTGGATTTGCTATACTATTTATGGCATTAGGCATTACCATCCCAATGCTATATAACGGTTTGCCTATTCCCGAACTTGTACCTGCCAACATTATAAATATGAATGCCAACTCTGATGCTTTTCCAGTTTTCCCAATGTTATTTGTTACAATAGCATGTGGAGCTATTTCAGGATTTCATTCGACACAATCGCCACTTATGGCACGTTGTTTAAAAAACGAAAAATATGGACGACGTGTTTTTTATGGTGCAATGATTGCCGAAGGAATTGTTGCATTAATCTGGGCTGCCGTTGCAATGAGTTTTTTTGGAGGCGTAAAAGAATTAAATGTTGTTATGGCTGTTGAAAAAGGTAATGCAGCATGGATTGTAAATGAAATTTGTAACTCACTTCTTGGTAAGTTCGGAGCTGTTCTTGCAATTCTAGGAGTTGTTGCTGCACCAATAACTTCGGGCGACACAGCTTTTAGAAGTGCTCGTCTTATTCTTGCCGATTTTCTTAAAATTCCACAGAAAAAAATTAAAAACAGATTAATGCTTACAGTTCCTTTATTTTTTGTTGGATTTATTCTTACTCAAGTTGATTTTAGTATTATTTGGCGTTATATGGCTTGGTCAAATCAAACTCTTGCAACAATTGTGTTGTGGACAATTACTGTGTATCTTGCAGTAAATAAGAAATTTTACTGGCTCACTTTATTACCTTCAGTTTTTATGACAGCAGTTGTAACTGCATACTTATTGGTTGCTCCCGAAGGCTTTAAAATGAATGTTCAAAACGGACAAATAATTGGCATCTGTTTGTCAATTGTTACAGCTATAGTTTTTATGATATGGAATTACAGGAAACCTAAAACAATTAATAATTGAAAACATTTTTAGAATCATTTTCCGAACACATTGTTACTAATTATTCAGATGATTTCCTAAATAGTTGTGTTATTTTTCCAAGCAGGCGGTCAGGAATATTTTTTCGAAAACAACTTGCAGATAATATTAACAAAACATGCTGGTTACCCGAAATAACTACTTTAAATGAATTTATTACCGAAAATTCTGATACTCAATTAGCTGATAATCTTCAGTTAATTTATAAACTTTATAAAGTTTTTTGCTCGAAAACATCAATTAATGAGAATTTTGATGAATTTTATTTTTGGGGACAAGTAATTTTATCAGATTTTAATGACATTGATAAGGAACTTGTTGATGCCGAAAAACTTTATACAAATCTATCTGATATAAAACAAATTGACAGTACTTTTTTTGAATTAACTAAAGAACAGTTAGATGCAATAAAACAATTCTGGGGAGATGTTGATTTTAAAACAAAGTCAAGCGGAAAAGAAAAATTTATTGTTTTATGGGAAAAACTTTATCCGGTATATAAAGAATTTAACGAGCAGTTATCAAATGAAAAATATGGTTACGAAGGTAAAATATACAGGAACTTTGTTAGTGATTTGAATTTAAAATCTAAAAAATTTATTTCATATAAACATATTTTTATTGTTGGTTTTAATGCATTATCAAAAGCCGAAAAAGAACTTTTTAAATTTTTACAGAAACTTGGTAACACACAATTCTTTTGGGATTATGATAGTTTTTATTATGACGACAAAAACCATGAAGCCGGTTTTTTTATAAGAGAAATGTTACAACAATTTCCATCACCCGAAAAATTTCAATTTGAAACAGGTATAGCGTTACAAAAAAGTATTAATTTATATTCAACACAAACCATAGTTGGACAAGCTAAAATATTGCCTGAAATTTTTAAAAACTCAAACATAACTAATGAAAATACTGTTTTGGTTTTAGCCGACGAAAATATGCTTTTGCCCGTTCTTTATTCCCTGCCACAAAACATTTCAAAAATTAATGTTACAATGTCGTATCCAGTAAAAGAAACAACTTCGCTGCAATTTGTTTATTTGCTATTGGAAATGCAGGGAAACGTCAGGGAAAAATCTAATAAAATTATTTTCAATTCGAAAGATGTGTTAAGCATTTTAAGCCATAAATTTTTTAAAGACATCAATAGTGCAAAAGAACTTAAAAATGAGATAATCAAACTAAATAAGAATTATATTGAGCAAATTGTTATTAATAAAAATGATATTTTTTTTAAAGTATTTGATAAAAGTAAAACGCCCGTAACATATTGCAAATATATTTGTGATATTATTTTTGAAATTATATCAAGTAATTTGATATTAAATAACAATATTGATAATCTTGAAAAGCAAATTTTATATTCGATTTACCGGGAAACTATAAAGTTAGACGAACTAATAAATAACAATAAAATTGAGCTAACAAAACATGATACATTTGTAAAAATATTTAAACAGGTTTGCGAAAATATTAAAGTTTCGTTTAAGGGAGAACCATTAGCAGGACTGCAAATAATGGGTGTTCTCGAAACACGTTTGCTTGATTTTAAAAACATTATTTTAATATCAGCCAATGAAGGAGTAATTCCTGCTAGCAATGCAGCAATGTCTTTAATTCCTTATAATTTACGTAAAGGATTTGGTTTGCAAACACTCGAACATCAGGATGCAATTTTTGCCTATCATTTTTATCATTTGTTACAACGTTCAGTAAATGTTTTCTTTATTTATTCGAGCAGTCAAAATGATAACGGAAAATCCGAAGCCAGTAGGTTTATACATCAGTTACGTTTTAATCAGAATTTGAAAGTAAATGAATATCAGGTCAGCGATAAACCTGGAGTTTTTCAAAATAAAAACATATTAATTGAAAGAACCGAAAAAATTAATTTGAAAATTAACAAATATTTGAATAAAACCAGATGAACTTACAGAAGATATTGATGGAATTGCTTTTGGAAATGTGTTTCATAAAACTTTAGCATTATTATATCAAAAATATATTGGGCAAAATGTTACAGAAAGCATTGTTGAAAATATTAAAACCAATGAAAATATTGAAGTAACTTTAAAAAAAATATTTTCGGAAGAAATATTTAAAAATGAATTTCCAGACAATTTAAGTGGAATATATCTCCTTAATTTTCAAATATTAAAAAAATATTTAATTCGTTTGCTCGAATTTGATAAAAAAAATAGTCCCTTTAAAATTATTGGAATTGAAATGAATACAAAGTTTCCGATAAAAGCAAACAATTATGATTTAACAATAGATTGCTTTATTGACCGCTGTATCGAAAAAGAAGGGAAACTGATTGTACAGGATTTTAAAACCGGAAATATCGAAAGCAAAGTTAAAGATTTTGAAACTTTGTTTACTGCAAACTATAAATATTCGGCTATGCGACAAGTTATTATTTATGCATTATCGCTTGAAAAAACGAATGTTGTAAAACCCGAATTGCTCTCGGTGCGTAAAGTTTTAACAAATGAAAACAATAAAATATCAATTGAAAAAAATGAAATAAAAAACATTAAAGAAATTAAAAATGAGTTTGTTTCACATTTACAATTAGCATTAAATGAGTTATTCGATAAAAATATTCCATTTGCACAAACTGATAAGACCGAAAACTGCAAATATTGTGAATATAAACAAATTTGCAGACGTTAAAATTAAATTATTAATTTTGCAGTATGATTTTTGATTTTTTTTCGTATAAAGTTAAAATTCGCGATAATGAATTTATTACACCTGATGGGAAAAAATACCCAAATACTGCTGCCATTTCATTTTTCGATAAAAACCGAAAAGAATTATCTTATGTTGAGTTAGGATATACAGATGCTAACAATTTGTACGAATTAATTAAAAAAGGAGAAATAATAAATTTAGATTATTGTTATGTTGAAGAATTTTCTCTTTCAAAATATCGTCAAATAAATAATCTTGAAAAAGAAGAATTAGTTACAATTAAAGCATTTACTGCAAAAAACTCAGTGTTTGATGCAATTGAGTTAACTGATTTTTCGTTTGGAGTTTTTCAGGATGGAAATGTGAGTTTTCAAAACGCTGGTTTTATTCATGGCAGAGTAAGTTTTTCGTCTTCAGTTTTCGAAGACGGCAAAGTGAACTTTAATTCTTGTATATTTAAAAATGGGAACCTGAATTTTAACGATACTAATTTTGGTCACGGTGGAGTAAATTTAAAAAATTCTGTTATAGGAGATGGCAACAAAGACTTTCAATACGCATATTTTGGCAATGGAGATGTTTTGTTTGCTAATACAGTTTTTGGTGATGGCGATATTTCTTTTATAAATGCAAATTTTGGCAATGGCGATGTGTCGTTTAAAGTAGCAATTATTGGTAATGGCAAAATTGATTTTCATTATGCAACATTTGGTGAAGGCGATATTTCTTTCGAAAGAACTGAATTTGGTGCAGGCAGAGTTGATTTTCGAACTGTTGAATTTGGTAACGGTAAAATAAATTTTAATAGAGCCGAGTTTAAAAATGGCGATGTTTCATTTGACGAATCTGAAATGCTCGAAGGTAAACTCTCGTTTAAAAATGCAAATATCGGCGATGGCGATTTTAGTTTTCAAAACTCACAATTTCCAAAAACTGAAGTTTCGTTCGAAAAAGCACTTTTTGGAGCTGGTGTTGTTTCATTTTATAATACTAGCTTCAGTTCATTATCGCTAAAGTCTTGTCAGTTAAATAATTATTTTGATTTAAGAGTATCTGAAGCAAGTTTGCTTGATTTAAGCGATATTGTTGTTCGCGATATTATTGACCTTACTCCACACGATTCTAATGTGAAAATAAAAGAAATAAATTTTTCGGGTATGCGATTATTAGGGCGAATTTATATTGACTGGAGAGCTAATAACATAAAGCAATTAATATATTGTCAGCAAAATACATCGTTATGGATGAAAGCCGAGCAGTTTAGAACTTTAAAGCAAAACTTTAACGCCACAGGACGATATGATGATGAAGACCTTGCTTACATTGAATTTAAAAGAAATGAATCGCTTGCAATATTAAATGATGGAATAAAAGAAAATAAAAATTCTGCAATTTGGCATTATCCCGTGTATTGGTTTAAATTATGGGTTTTCGACAAAATGGGTTTATATGCAACATCACCAATGAGAGTTTTAGTTAGTGTGGTTTTTACATATTTAGCATTAGTTGTTATTCAATTTATTCTTCCGTTTATTTTTAATACTAACATTAATTGTATTGCTCAGGATGCAAGTTTGTGGACAAAATTTACTGACACAGCTTATTTTAGCGCAATTACTTATTTAACAATTGGCTATGGCGATTGTTCACCAGTTGGTGTTTTACGATTTGTTGCAGGAATTGAAGGTTTCATTGGTGTGTTTATGATGGCTTACTTTACAGTAGCATTTGCCCGAAAAGTGTTACGTTAATTTAATATTTTTATTTCATAACTAACTTCCATTGCTTTTTTATAAACGGCAGATACGCCACAATATTTTTCCTGCGATAAATCTACAGCTTTTTGTAATTTATCAAATAACAAGTTAGTACCTTTAAATTCATAAATGACATGCATTTTGTAATAATGTTTAGGATGTTCTTCGGTCATGTCGGCTTCAACATTAATATTAAATTCATCAATTTTAACTTGCATTTTATTGAGAATCGAAATTACATCCATTCCGCTACATCCAGCTATGGATGCAAGCATTAATTCCTTAGGACGCGGTCCAGAATCTTCTCCACCAAATTCGGGCATTGCATCCATTTGTATATTATGTCCATTAACATTTGCTACAAATGTCATTTTATTTTTCCACGATGTTTTAACAGAGTGTTTCATTTTAATATTTTTATTGCAAAGCTAATAAGATAATTTAAAGGTGGGTTCTAAAAATTAATAATTTCGTCATGGCAGGCTGTCATCTTGAGCTTGTCGAAAGACTGCCATCTCTTCACTCCAATTTTAAAGGAGATTACTCGCTATCGCATAGTAGCAAAAGCATTGCTTCTTTAAGAAGCAATGCTTTTATTTGAATAGATTCCTGCTGGAGTTTACCCCGTACTTTGATACGGGGCAGAAATTACGTAAATGTATAGCGTA
>Ga0209211_10004382_pt1 | contig 21986 bp, 22 predicted proteins | sample RifGroA2_FD_183992 | JGI IMG/M metagenome (GOLD analysis project Ga0209211, IMG submission 183992) | Groundwater microbial communities from Rifle, Colorado, USA - Groundwater A2 (SPAdes) (version 2) | ecosystem: Environmental > Aquatic > Deep subsurface > Groundwater | place: Rifle, Colorado...
CCTGGCAAGGCGCATGAGCGGCTCGCCGTCGACTTTTTCAAGGATGAAATTGCGCGGGCAGCGGAGAGGCTGCGCCATCTCCAGGTGCACCAGCGCAGTGCCCACCCCCATTCCGTGCGAAATCTCCTCATAGTAATCCGAATAGGTGAGCGAGGAGCGCACGTATTCCCGCTCTGATGAGAGCGTCAGCCTGAACAGGAAGGTGGTGCCCGCGTTCGAGAAAATGCTCTTGTGCACGTCTGTCGGGTTCTGTGATGCCACGATGATGCCAAAGCCGTACTTCCGCCCCTCCCGCACGATTGAAATCACGTCCGAACGCTCGTCTGCCGCGATTTTCCAGGCTTCATCCACAACCACGAAAAGAGAAACCCCGCCTTCCGGACGGTATGGCTCGTTGCGCATCTTTTCCTTCACGAACTGCAGAATTGAAAGGCCGGCCAGGCTGCGCAGCGATTCGGTCGGGAGCGAGTGCAGGTCAACGCACACCAGGCCGGACAAAAGGTCATTCATCCCGATTGTGGTGGAACAAAACGATTTGCCTGAGGAAAGGAGAAGGGTGCGGATCCTGCGTGCAGCCTCTGCAGCCTCGGGGTCGCGCGAGCTGTTTTTCTTGAGAATGGCATGAACCTGCTCCAATGTGGGCTGCCTTTTTTTCCTGCGCATGGGCTGGTGCAGCTTCAGGCCCATTGACAGAAAAGCCTGCTCGATGGCATCCTCGGTGAGCCTGCGCTGCTTGGGAAAGGACTGCAAGTCAGTCAGCATTTCAAGCGATTCGACGACCTGCCTTGTCCTGGCGTGGGCGGTTGATCCGCCGAGGTCCAGCAGGTTAAGCCCGTCCTTGCCGAATGAGACCACCTTGCCCCCAGCAAGCCGGACCCATTCAGAATATTCCCCCGCCCAGTCCAAAATGAGCGCGCGCGCACCGAAAATCAGGCGTGCGCGAGTGATGAATGACTTTATCAGATAGGATTTTCCCGAGCCAGTGATGCCGCAGATGCATATGTGGGGGTTGACCAGCTTTTTCGGGTTCCAGAAGAACGGAACGTGCAGCAACAGTGTTTTTCCCAAGTAGATCGAGCTTGAGGGCAAAGACAACAACATCTCTGGCGCAGGCTCGGGCGGCCGGACCAAGAACCGCCTTGACCCAAGCTCGCCTGACATCGCCTTTTGCAACGATAGAACACCGCACATGAGAATGGCTTTCAGGAAAGGCAAGGCCGTTTCTCAGAAGCTGCCGAGTATCTTGGCTTTCAGCGGATTTAATATGTCGATTTTGCTTGCCTCTGATGCGATTGTGTTGGATGCGATTATTTCCTCTGCGCCTGCGGACTGGAGCTTGGTGTAGGCGTCGCCAAGGAACAGCCCGTGGGTGCAGCCGCAGCAGACAGATCGGGCGCCAAGCGCCAGGACAGCGCGGGTGGCGCGGATCATGGTGCCCCCCCCTGCGATCATGTCATCCAGTATTACAACGTCCCTGCCCTTGACGTCCAGATTCCCGTTAACTTCGAGAGACTCCACCTGCCTGACCGCGCGGCGCTTGTGAGCGGAATATTCCCCGCGCTTTTTCACCATTGAGGCGCCGCCGATCTCATTGACCAGGTATTTTGCCCCCTGGTCCGGGGAAATGAAAACCGCGTCTGGCTTTTTTGCCTTGAAGTAGGCGACCAGGTCTTCCGAAAGCGTGAAATTCCTGATTTTTATTCCGCCATAAGTGACTTCGCCTGCTTTTTTCACAAAGTGGCAGTCGAATGTCGCAATGGACGAGAAGCCGGCAGATGCCACCATTTCGCATATGGCTTCGGCGGAAAGCGCCTCGCCCGGCTTCCAGATCTTGTCCTGGCGGGCATATGGGAGGTAGGGGATCACGGCTTCCATGCGGGCAGCGGCTTTGGAGATCGTCTTGCCCATCAGGAAAAGCTGCAAAAGTGAACTGTCCTGCTTGGGGTAGCAGCGATGGAGCACCTGCACGTCCTGGCCGCGGCACGACTCGAGATCGCGGATGAGTATGTGGGCTTCCTTGTCAGGGAAGTTCTTGAGCTCAACGCTGGCTGGAAAAAGGTAGGAAGAATTCTGGCTGACCAGAAGCTTGGCGACCATGAAGTTATTTGGGAAAGGAGTTTAAAAAGAGTGGCTGAACGGAACCGGATCAGCCCATCATGGAGCCGATCCGGTTTACAATTCTGCTAATGAGCGGGGAATCCGGAGTCGCTTCTGCGCCGCGTTTTGCGCAGGCAAAGCAGACCACCAAGCCGTCATTGGTCACCTTGTAGACGTCGGTCTCCCTGCCGCAGCGGATGCAGCGTGCGGCGTTCCCCTTTCGCTGGGATTTTCCCGCGCATTCAATATGCAGAACCGCGCCGCTTGGCGATTTCATGGATTTTTGCCAGGATTCCACTGGCTTTTTGCAAAGAGGACATGCTTGGATTTTCGCGATTCCCTCAAGGCGCTCCATCTCAAAGTAACAGTGGCGGCAATAAACCCCGGCATTCCCTCTCCTTGCTTCATCCTGCCTCGTCAAAACACCGCAGCGGACGCAGGGCACCTTGGTGGCCTCGACTGCCTTGCGGTTGTAGCACGGGATGCAGAACATGTTGCGCGCATAGTAGCCGGAATCGTATTCGTCGATCATGGAGCCGCAGCCAAGGCAGTAGGGCATGCAGAGCAATCGTAACGGGAAAATAAAACACTATTGCAGGGCAAAGCAAAATGCGCTGGTCAGAAGTTGAAAGCCGAAACCTTGTAGAATTTGATTTCCTTTTCGGTTCCGCAGGCGACAATGAGGTCTAGGCGGGCAAGGTGCGCGATTTTGACCTGTTCCTCAAGGGTCCGCAGGGAAGGCACTTTTCCCGGATGCAGGAAGACCAGCTGCTGCGGGCGCTGCTCCAGCCTGCCCACGCCGGGCGCATAGACACGAAAATAATCCTTCTCTTTTGCATACGGGCGGGCAAGCCTTCCGGTTTTCCGGATTGAAAAATAAACTGCGAACGCGAACCCGAATCCCCTGTGCTTTTTTTCCTGAGCAGCTGCGAACTTTTCCGCGCTGGCGAATGATTCAAAGGACGTTTTTCCGATTTTTGCAAGATAAGCGGCCTCAAGCGGGTGGAATAAAACGCTGCCGCCCTGCCCGAAACCCATACCGGCCTCAAGGAATTTGGCTGCGAGCGACGTGTCTGTTTCTTCCACGAGGCCCCCCCCTCTTTTGCTTTTCGTGAACATTGCATGACCTTTGTTCAAATTCATGACTTGAGCTTCTGCATCTGTTCCATAAGCTGATTTGCAGCGCCCTGCGGGACGTCCCGCAACACCATTTCGTAGCCGAAGCCTCCCGGCGTGTCAACGTATATGTCAGTGATTAAAAGCAGGCGCCCGGCCAGCGAGGACTTTGTGTGGATATTGTCAATACTTTTCAGCGGGATTACCTGTTTGGAAACAGATACGCTGACCCGCTCCATCACAAGCGAATCGCCATCCAGGCTGTAGGTGGTGAGCTTAGCGATCGCGGTTGCAGCAGCCGCGTAAAGGAAGGCAATGGCTGCAGCGCCTGTAATCAGGAAAACTCCGTCGATACCGACTTGGAGCCAAACTGTTATTGCCATTATTGCGGCTGATACAAGGACGAATGCTGCTGCCGAATAAAGCCATGACCTTTTCGAAGATGGGTGGAACATTAGCATGCCATCACTTTTTTTTCGCTTTTTTCAGATTCCTTAACATTAATTCCCGCGCATTCACTTCTTTGCTGCTTTCTTTTTACCTGTTTCCTTTTTCGCAGCCTTTTTCTTGAGCACGAAGTCTGATTCTTCTTCCTCAAAACCGAAGATGCCTGCCGTTTCCTTTGCGTTTTTCTTGGCAAGAAGCTCAACAAGGGGGAGGTAGGAGGCTGCCTGTTCGATTGAGCAGTGGCAGCAGCCGGATATTTTCTTAAGAATCCCTTTGCGCAATGTGCGGGCAGCTTTGGAAGCGCCCATTTCGCGTATGTAATCTGGGTAGGAAATCTGCGTCCACTTCCTGTAAGGGGCTGATTTGGCAGTTGCCACGCCGGATGACAGGTGGTCGGTTGAGTACCGCAAGAAGCCCCAGTATTGCCTGCGGGCTATCCTTCCGTCAAAAATATCAGCTCTTGACAAGGAAGAGTACGCTTCTGCGATTTCAAAGGGCTTTTCGTATTCAGCGGTTATGTTCTGCGCCACCCAAAGCTTGAGCGTATCGTGCTCGGTTTCCGAGTCGAAAGCCGCCTTCCTTGCTTCGGCGTATTTTTCGGATTTCAGGATCGTGCGGACGACTTCGAATATGTTCTTTTCCGAGTCGCGGCGTGCGTTGAGGTTCCTGGCCTGAAGGTCGTTGAGCGCAGCGCGGACGTCTCCCGAGGAAGAGGACGCAATGGAAGACAGCTGATTGTCATCGAAGATAGCTCCGCTTGCGGCAGCAGCCTTTTTCAGCAAGATAGCAATGCTGCTTGTGTGCACGCGCTGCAGCTTGAGGGGCTGGCAGTGCGCCTTGATTGCCTGCAGCTTTTTGTCATAAAGGTCAAGCGCGGTGAGGATGATGGGCTGTTTGGGGGAGGAAAGTATCGCAGCGATTGCCGATGCGCCTCCGCGGTCCTCCCTCCCAGAGAGCGAATCCGCATCGTCAATAAGGATGAGCCGCCTTGCGCCGAAAAGCCCCCAAGATGCCGCAGCATTTCCGAGCAGCCTGTTTACGCTTTCCTCGTCCCGCAAATCTGAGGCGTTGAACTCGAACATTTCCCAGCCAAACTCGGATGCGATTGCGTGAGCAAGGGCGGTCTTGCCAATGCCCGTGGGCCCGAATACCAGCAATGCGGGCTGAACGCTGCCTTGCTGCCAGCCATCTGCCCATTTTTTCGCTTCGGAAAAGGCAGTGGGGTTGCCTATCAGCGATGCAATTGATTTGGGCTTTACCTGGTGCAAAATCATAGGTAAATATCCCGTTAATAGCCTTTAAATAGTCTTAGTTTCCTTTCTTTCGCGTATGCTTCTTGGCGTGGTGGGGGCGCCCAACAAGGGAAAGTCTACCTTCTTTTCAGCCGTGACCATGGTGGACGCGGCAATCGCGAACTACCCCTTCACCACTGTGACTGCCAACAGGGGCGTCACGTACGTCCGCGCGCCCTGCCCGCACGTTGCCTTGAAACTGCCCGAGTGCAACGCCAAAAACTCCAGGTGCGTGGACGGGGTGCGGCTGGTGCCAGTGGGCATAATCGACACGCCGGGGCTGGTTCCGGAAGCCCATAGGGGCAAGGGATTGGGCAACAGGTTCCTGGACAGTGTGCGGGAGGCAGACGTGCTCATACAGGTTGTGGATGCGACAGGAAAGACCGATCTTTATGGCAACCCCTGCGATTCATGCAGTCCGGAGGACGAAGTCGCTTTTCTCAAGACCGAGCTTGCGATGTGGATGGTTGACATAATGGGGAGGAAAGGCGCTCGCCATCTTGCTGTGAAGGAGGCTGCAAATGCTCTCTCCGGGCTGAAAATAGGGGAAGCGATGCTTTTTCAGGCTGCAAAAAAATGCGGCCTGGACATAAGCGACGGGAACATGCCTGACGAAAGCGGGCTTGAGAAAATCGCGAATGAGCTTGTGGGGGCTCGCTTCCCAATAGCCGTGGCATTCAACAAAATTGATGTGAACGGAGCGCGCGAGAATTTCGAAAAAGCGCGCGAAAAATTTGAGAGCGGCATTTTTGCCTGCAGTGCGGCAATCGAGCTTGCGCTTCGCAAGGCTTCCGACCACGGAATAATCAGGTATGCACCTGGCATGGGGGGATTCGACCTTTCCGGAAGCCCGGACGAAAAGCAGGCGGACGCGCTGAAAAGGATAGCTGCCTTCCTTTCCTCAAACAAGGGAAGTGGTGTGCAGCAAATTATCGACTGGGCAGCGTACACCAAGCTTAGGGGGATAGTCGTCTATCCTGTTGAAGACGAGCACAGGTGCTCCAACCACAAGGGAGACGTGCTTCCCGACGCATTCCTGGTTCCCCAGGGCACAACCGCGCTCCAGCTTGCCGCCATGGTGCACACCGACCTTGCAGGAAAGTTCATCGGCGCGTTTGACGTAAAGAGGCACATCAGGATCGGCGCGGAGCATATCCTGGAAAACGGGGACGTTGTGAAGATAGTGGCAGGGCACTAAAGCGCCGATGCCGAACATAATGGCATTGCTTAAAACAATTTTCCATCGTATTGGACTGGGAAGCCGGGGGTGGTGCCAATGGCTGAAAAGAAAATGAAGTTTGACACGAAAATAATTGTGCTTGTGGCGGCTGTCGTAGCCCTTATGCTGGCTGGCTATGTTTATTTTAAACAGGAAAGCATGCCCCTGGAAAACACACCCCCAATGGAAACAAAGCCGCTTGACACGCCAGCCGCCAAGCTGCTGCTTTCCGCATTTGACGCCGGCGCCAAATTGGAGGAATATGAACTAACTTACGAGGCGAATGAAAATGGTGTCGAGACTGCATACGACCTTCGCAGTGATGGGAATGCATCGTTCGTGAATGTAAGCGGCGGATTTGGGAGCCTCAGGGGTTATTTCGGGGGCCCTAACCAAAGCGAGGTGGTCTGCCTCAGCTACGGAGGCGACGACCGATGCGCCCTTGTAGGGAACGACAGCGAGGCGCTATCAGTCGCTGCCAGCCTAAAAATTCTGCTCCCGGACAAGAAAACCTTCATTTCGCAAAAAACACAGATCATTAAACTCATTAACATAGGGGCGATAAAGCTAGATTCCTCAATCATAGAGGAGCCCACGGGCGCCTTTGAAACAAAAAAAATATCGTATTCGCTGGATTATCGCAGCCTGACGGTGGACCAGCTTCTTTCAGTGGGCATTTCGCCAAGCGATCCGTCGCTGTCCACAATAAGCGACCAGAAGGTCAGTTATTGGGTAGACAAGGCTGGTGGGTTCATAGTGAAGAGCAGGGCGACTTACAAGGAAACCCTGGTGTCCAATTCGTATGAGACCGACTACACGAAAATAAAACTTGGCAGCCCCGAGGTGCCAGGAAAGCCGCTGGGCGTGGTCGAAACCCCCTCATTTGTGAGCTTCTACAAGCGCGCGGAGATGGATTACCAGGCAAAGGCGTCTTGCATGGTTTTTGAAGGAAATGACTGGACAATCTGCCTAAAGAGCCTGGCTTCTGAAAAGCGCGATTGGGAAATCTGCAAAATGATAGGGGAGAAGGACGAGTACGAGGCGTGCACCCTGATCGTGGCGCAGGGCACCAACAACGCCGTCCTGTGCGAGAAACTGGACGCGCTGTCGGATGATTGCTACATCGCGGTGGCAAGCCAGACCGGAAACTTCGACCTTTGCAAAAAGATGAAGAACTCCAGCCTAATCAACAGTTGCGCACAGGCAGCCGCAGCCGGACTGAAAAAAATCTCCGACGAAGAAGAAGCCCTAAGAAAGACGATCGACTACCGCGACTGCGGCACTAACCCTGATTGCCGCACTTTCGGGGCTGCGAGCCAGTACTGCGCACCAAGAAACACCACAAAAGAATTCGCCAATGAAGCATCACCACTGAATGCCTGCTTCAAGGACCTGCCATGCGCCTGCAATGAGGGCTACTGCGGCTTTCGGAAAAACAACACCTTCTACAAATGCATAAGCGAAGTTGAGGGCCTTGAGCTGGAAAAATACATAAACAGCCTGGTAAACCAAAGCAACTCAACAGGATAAGGGAGGATAAGCGGGCCCAGAGGGATTTTCTTCCCCACAAATGTTGCGTGAGGGATTAAGGAAACCACTGGTTTTCTCACAGTGGGTCCCGTTCGAACCCTCGACACGTGGATTTCCCACAGACACCCTGACCTTTATCGGCGGGCACGTTGTAAGAGTCCACTGCTCTACCAAGCTGAGCTATGGGCCCGCTGGAAAGACGTTGTAATGGGAAGAATATAAAAGTTCACCACCCAATGCCAAAGCCAGTGGTGGAAGGATGGAATCAATTGAAAAAAAACTTTTGCCCCTCAATGCGCCGGTGAGAAGCAGGCTGAGGAGCATCTTCAGGCGCAGGCGCAAGCCTTTCGAGGTGTACGGACTTCTTTCAGAATTCCTGTCCACAAACGGAAAGCTCCTGAGGCCCGCCCTTTGCCTTTGTGCCTGCAGGGCTGTTGGGGGCAAAGCACGCCAAGCCGTGAGCGCAGCAACTGCGATCGAAATGTTCCATAACTTCACATTGATACATGACGACATAGAGGACGAATCGAGGATGAGACGGGGAAGGCCCTGCATGCATGTGAAGTACGGGCTTCCGCTTGCTCTCAATTCGGGCGACGGGCTTTTCATGATGGTGTGGCAGGAAGCGCTGCGCCTTGGCGGCTCAAGGGAAATGAAAGCGCAGCGGCTCCTTCTTTCCGCATTTACCAATGTCCTGGAAGGGCAGGCCCGGGAGCTTGGCTGGTATTGGAAAAAAAGATGGAGCGTGAAGCCTGGTGAATATTACCAAGTGGTTGGCGGCAAGACTGGCGCGCTCATATCGGTTTCATGCGAGGTTGGGGGTTTGTTGGGGGGGGCGGACGCAAAAACCTGCAAAGCCCTGCGGGACTTTGGAATGGGAATCGGCATAGGATTCCAAATGATCGATGACCTGTTGAACATTGTGGGGGATGAAAAAAAATACGGGAAGGAAATAGGGGGGGATATACGAGAGGGGAAGCGCACCCTTCTTACCATTTACGCGCTTCGCATGCTGCCTGGGGCAAGGAGAAGGCGGTTGTGGGGGTTGTTGAAAAAGGAGGGCAAGGGCAAGGCAGATGTGTCCGAAGCCATCCGACTCATCAAAGAGTCTGGCGCCCCAACTGTTGTGAAGGCAGCTGCTGAAAAAAAGATAGCCTCTGCGATGCGCTGCCTGCAAGCACTGCCTGAGAACGAGGGAAAACGGAACCTAACTGAGCTTGCTGGCTACATCACGAGGAGAAAACGCTGAAAGTTAAGATAGTTTTTTAAATTCGAACCGAGAAGAATGTGATTGGCAGACCAAGGTGGTTTTGATGGCAATAAAAGTGTCGAAGATATATGGGATGGATATTTACACTGACGCAGGCAAGTTCCTCGGACGTGTGCAGGAGATTTTGTTGGATCTGGAAAAGGGTGAAATCATCCGGCTGACCATGGAGCCTTTGAATTCCGTTTCCAAGGATGAGGCGAAGAGGATACTGCGCGACAAGTCGGTCCTTTTCAAGTCGGTCAAGTCTGTTGAGGATGTGGTAGTTGTGACCCGGGGCGCCGCTTCTGCTGCAGGTCTTGAGGCTTAGATTTTGATTTTTTGCCTTTTGGTGGTCAGTGCAAACCAGATTATGGGACGCCCTGCCATCCACCAGTGGGGTTCCGCTAATATTAGATGATTTGGTTGTTGGTTTTCGTCTGACAAATAATTTTAATAATAATGGTTATTGTTGTGTTTGTAACTATGGTTACATAAACAATACAAACAACAAACATCTTTTAATAGTGGAACTACGGCTCCCCGTCAACCTTAAGAAAAGAAGCATAAACACATTTCCAAACAAATAGCGGGAAGTGGATTTGAACCACTGATCTCTGGGTTATGAGCCCAGCGGGCACTCCAAACTACCCTATCCCGCTTCGCTCTAATCAGAAGACGCCTGCTTAAAAAGCTTAGCTAAAGGCGATATTGCAGCAAACGAGCCGATTCAGGGGAGAAGAATCCTCACATCCACCTTGCCCGCCATCCTTTCCACCACCAGTTTTCGGAACTCCTCAGGCGAGGCAGATGTCCCGTCCAGGTAGTTGTAGTGCATGGGCACCACGACCTTGGGGTTGATTGCCTCCACCGCAGCCACTGCCTCGTTCACATTCATTGTGTACGTGCCGCCTATTGGGAGAAGCGCCAGATCGCACCGGATGTCCTTCATTTCCGGGATAAAGTCTGTGTCTCCTGCATGATAGGCCCTTACTGACTTGAATTGCACCAAATAGCCCGCGCCCGAGCCTTTTGGGTGGAATGGTTTGCTGATATTGTACGCGTGCACTGCTTCCACAACAGCGCCCTTTACGTTTTCCCTGCCCCCTATCTCGATAACACGGCCAGGAAGCTTGCAACCATGCCCTATTGAGATCGTATTCTGGTTGGTTATTGATGGCGCAGGAACGCAGTGGTCAAAGTGTCCGTGTGTGTAAAGTATGGCGTCCGCCGCCTCCACGCTTTTTGGCAGGACAAAAGGGTCAATGTAGAATCTCAGCCCGTCCGCCTCTAGCATCACACTCGCGTGCCCGAATAGCGTGACTTTGAGCCCGGAAAAGATCGTGCTGTTGCCCATACGCAAAAAAATGAAGACAAAGGTAAAAAATCCCTGTGGTGATTTTTTATTGGTTAGCCATCAGAAGGAACCTGAAATCCATCAAGGGTGTTTACTGTGCCTGAGGTTGAAAACTTCGATGTCATAGTTGTGGGTGGGGGGCCTGGGGGCTCAACCGCGGCTGCCTTCCTTGGAATGAAAGGAAGGAAAGTCCTTGTTTTGGAAAAAGGCATTTTTCCAAGGGACAAGACCTGCGGCGATGCGGTCTCTGGGAAGTCCGTGGGCATCTTATCCGAGCTTGGGCTGATCGAACGCCTCCAAAAAGCAGAGCACGGCCAAGTAACCGGGCTCACCTTCTCCTCCCCAAACGGCAAGTCGATCACCATCCCCTTCCGCAGGGGCGACAAGGGCATAGAAAAAGGCTACGTGTGCAGGCGGATTGTATATGACGGCCTGCTTTTTTCACACGCCAAAAACACCTCAAAAGTCCTCGAGGGGGCGCTGGTCACCTCTGTGGTGAAGGAGGGCGGCAAAATCATAGGGATAAAGGCATCTCTCGCTGGCGGGGCTGAAAAGGAATTCCATGCAGGCATAATAATCGGCGCCGACGGCGCCTCCTCACTCATTGCGCGCGAGGTTCGGGGCGCCCGAATCGATCCAAATCACACCTGCGTGGCCTACCGCGCCTACTATTCTGGGGTCAGGGGAAATGACGGCACATTGGAAATCCATTTTGTGAAATCCATCCTTCCGGGCTATTTCTGGATCTTCCCCGCAGACGGCGGCCTCATGAACGTCGGCTTGGGCATGATAATGTCTGACATGAAAAAAACCAGCATCAGCCTACACAAGGCAATGCTGGACATAATTGAGAACAACCCGCTTTTCGAGGAGCGCTTTGCAGGGGCAAAGCAGGTCTCGCCGATCGCTGCCTGGTCGCTTCCGCTTGGCTCGATCAGGCGCAAAGTCCACGCAGACGGCATCTTGTTGGTGGGGGATGCGGCAGGGCTGGTTGACCCGTTTTCCGGGGAAGGAATCGGCAATGCCATGCTTTCGGGAAAGCTTGCGGCAACCATCGCTGACCAGGCGCTTTCAGCAGGGGACACAACTGAAAAATTCCTCTCACACTATGAAGAGCTTCTCTGGAAGGAAATAGGGGGCGAGCTTTCCATGAGCTACAACATGCAGAGGCTGGGCAAGGTGGAGTGGCTGTTGAATTTTGTGATATCCAAGGCGTCATCCTCCGACAGGGCAAGGGAAGCCATATCCGGCACCTTTTCCAACCCCGAGGCGAAAAAGGGGTATACCTCGCCGCTTTTTTACCTCAAGCTGCTCTTCTTATGAACCTGGTGGTGGGCATTTGAAAAAAATACTTGGTGCAGGGCCTGCCGGCCTCTGTGCTGCCATCAACCTTGCAAAAGGCGGGGAGCAGGTGACGGTTTTTGAAAAGCGCGCCGACGTTGGCCTGCGCTTTCCCGCCAACCTGCAGGGCATCAAGTACATAAACGACCCGCGCGAATTCATGAAAGAGATGGGCCTGGGCGCGAAAGTCGATTTCCGTTACTTTTCCAAGGTCATTTTCGGGACCAGGAGCCGCGACATTGAGCTTGATACAGGCCAGCACAAGAAAATCCCATTTGTGGAACGCGGCGGTAGGCGCTCGCTGGAATACGCGCTTTTCAAGGAGGCTGAAAAGCTCGGGGCGGCTTTTCGCTTCAATTCCCGCGAGGCGCCCTCTGCTTGTGACATAATCGCAGCAGGGGGAAGCGGCTGCGACTTTGCCGCGCTTGGCGGGATTTACGAAGATTCGGATTTCCCGCGGGACCGCCTGCTCGTGGTTTTCGACGACCGCTACTCGCCCAAGGGGTGGTACAGCTACATATTCCCCATAAGCAAAGACCAAATAGAGTTTGTGAACTGCGTTTCCCAACCTCACGTTCCGAAGCTTTTTGCGCTTACAAATAAGGCAATACGCGAGCGCAAAATACTCCGTGATTTTTTGGGCGGGAAGAAAAAAATATCCGCATTCGGCGGCTCTGGAACGGTCAGGGTGCCGAAAACCGGGTATTCCGGGGGCAAAATCCTAATTGGTGAAGCCGCGGGGTTCCAGGACCCGTTCATGGGGTTTGGGATCAAGTACGCGCTCATGAGCGGGAAGCTTTGCGCGGACGCAATCCTGCAGGGAAAGGACTATGATGCCCTTTGGAGAAGCGCCATCCTCCCTGACATGAAAAAGGACCTGGCGCGCAGGCTTCCCCTTTCGCTTTTCGGCGATTCTGTGGTGGAATTTTTCATGAGGAAGCACAGGAACGGCGCCATCGTGGACATTTCAAACGCGGCGCCCGAAAGGTTCCCACTCTACTGGCTCATTGAAAACCTTTTTTTCGAAGCAGAGCGCCTAAAATTCGGCCTGACCGGCCGCTGGTAGCAAAAATCGGGCTTGTCGTCTCTTTTCCCGCCCAGCTGTCCATCAAAGAGCGTCAGGGGCTTTCCTTTCCGTCTTTCTTGCCCTTCTTTTCGATCTGCACGATTTCATCCATTGAAACGGTGTCGTCGTAATCCTTCATATAGGGCTTGATCTCATCCGCGTACTCCCTTTTTTTCTGCTCATGCACGCGGTGCTTGAGTTCATCATATTGTTTCTGGCGCCTTTCCTCCCGATTTTTCTGCCTGGCTTCGTATGCAGCCTTCCTTTCGGCCAGGACTTCCGCGTAAGCGGCATCGCACTTTTTTCTCGCCTCGTCAAGCCCGCGCTCCAGGAACCGGATTTCGGAAACGAGCTCGTGCAGCCTGCGCCTTTCCGCCTCCACGGCCTTCCTGGCGTCGTCGATTTCCTTGTGCTTGGAAAGCTCCTGGCGGATGTCGCGCAGGCGCTTTATGAGCTCCTTCTCCTTTTTCGGCGTATACGCTTCGGTCGCGATTGAAAACTCAATGTGCTCGGCTTCTGCGGCAAGCTTCATTGTGTGGCTTGCCCCGCTTCCGCGGATGACGGGCACCATTTCAGCGATTTTCCGCCTGGCTTGGGATACTTGCGGGTTTTTTTCCCTGAGTTTCTCAATTATTCCCTGCCTTGCGGCTATGAACCCATCCAGTTCGGTTTCCCTTTGGGTCTTGGGCAGCTGCGGTTGCTGTTGCGCTGGATTAAGGAGCCCCTGCACCGCGTTTTCCTGCGCAGGAAGAAGAATGGCGGGGGGAGTTCCTTCCTCCACTGGCGCGTCCAAAAGTTCCTTTAGCCCGTCCGGCATTTCGGCAATGTCTGACTCCTTGGCTTTCCCGGGTTTGTCCAAATTATTACCCATTTGTCGCTTTTTATGTTAGTCCGTATAGGAACCTTTAAATATTCGGCTCTGCCAATATCCCAACAGAGGAAATGCCCGTCTTTTGTTTCTGTCTCTGACAGAAAACTGGTCGCCTTGCCCGCGCTTTTGCGCGGGCCTACTTCTCTTTACCATTCCTTCAGGGCAAGAGATAGGCAACCAGAACACAGGCATTTCCCTCGTTGCGGAGATTACTTGCGCTAATGTTTATTATGCTTGCCCAAAACAGCCGGGCAGGGCTTTTTCTTGTTGCATTGGAATCTCTGTATTCCAATCCGTACGAAGCTTTGCCCAGCTAGTGCCTGTCTTTTTTGCCCAAATCCTTCATGCTTTGAACCAGCATGAACTCGCGGGCCTGCTCCAGCACAATGAGGCTGATTACCGCAAGCAGCCGCACCATTTTTTCCTCGCTTGCAAGGATGACGAATATGCAGAATGCCATGGGCGCGAGGATCAGGAAGCGGGCTGCAAAAATCGCCATGAGTTTCAAGAATACCACTTCCTAGAACATCCTTGAGGCCATTTCCACCATCCTGTTGGAAAAGCCCCATTCATTATCGTACCAGGAAAGCACTTTTGCGGTTTTTCCGATTGCAAGCGTGGACAAGCCGTCCACAATGGAGCTCACTTCTGTGTGCACGATGTCTTGTGAGACAATGGGGTCTTCGGTGTATTGCAAGATGCCTTTCATCTTTCCCTCGGCAGCCTTTTTCAGCGCGGCGTTTATCTTCTCCTTTTTCGCTTCCTTCGAAAGCAGGACAGACAAATCGTTCACCGAGCCCACAGGAATGGGAACGCGAAGTGCCAGCCCGTCCATCTTCCCTTTCAGTTTTGGAATCACTTCCCCAATAGCCTTTGCCGCCCCGGTGCTGGTGGGGATTATGTTCACAGCTCCGGCTCGCGCCCTCCTGAAGTCCTTGTGGTTGGCATCCAGTATGAGCTGGTCGTTGGTATAGGCATGGCAGGTGGTCATGAAGCCGCTTTCAATGCCGAAACTGTCGTCCAGCACCTTGGCAACAGGGGCAAGGCAGTTGGTGGTGCACGAGCCTATTGAAACGATATTGTGTTTTTTCTTGTCGTACGCCTCATCATTGACACCAATCACCACTGTCGCATCGGCTTCGCCTCCCTTGCATGGGGCGGAGATAAGCACCTTTTTTGCGCCGGCCTGCAGGTGTTTGGAAGAACCAGCCCTGTCTGTGAACGCGCCAGTGCATTCCAGCACCAAATCCACGCCCATCGCGCCCCAATTCAGCGTTGCCGGGTCGCGCGAGGAAACAACAGCCATCTCATGACCGTTGATCGTGAGCTTGCCCTGTTCGCTCTTCACTGTTCCGGAAAACCTCCCCTGCGTGGAATCATACTTGAACAAATGGGCGGAGAGCTTGGGGTCGTGCGTATCGTTTATCGCAACAATGTCGAATTTCTTGCCCACAAAACCGCGCTCAAAGGCAGCGCGCACCACTAGCTTTCCAATCCTCCCAAATCCGTTAACTGCCACATTTATTGCCATTGGAACACCTCCAAAATAGGATGCTGCAAAATCGGAGTGCAGGTTTAAAATCCTCCCCGTTATCCGTATTTGAATTTGAGTGCGATAAGCGCCACAAAAAGGGCCCCCGAGACCGAATTTGCAACCACCACGGGCAGGCTTGAAATCATCATGCCGTAAATCACCCATAAGAAAAGGGCAGAGGTGATTATCGCCAGCCAGCCCCACGACAAATCGTGCGTGCTTCTGGTCTTGATGCTCTTCATTACCTGCGGCACTGTGGAAAGCATGGTCAGAACGGCAGCCGCCATGCCCACCAATTCCGAAGTTTCCATGCAACGAATTGGCGGGTAATTAATTAATGCTTGTTGGTAAGTAAGAAAGGGGGAAATTTTCGTGGTAAGGAAAAAGGCAACGCTCATCGATGTCGATTATAGGATTAAAGGCGGCAAGACGCTGGTCCGGCTGCTTCTCAAGGGCAGGCATCTTGTCCGCCTTTACGACGAATACGAGCCCTACTTCTACCTAGACGCACCAAAGGGCGCAGAAAAGGAAATAATGGGCGCAAAAGTCCCTTCGCGCGACAGGCAGGTCTCACCGACCAGGTGCGAGCGGGCTGCGATGAGCGTGCTTGGCAAGGAAAAGGAAATATGGAAGGTCTACTGCGAGCGCCCCTACGACATCCCGCACGTGAGCGGGGAATTGGCAAAAAAATACCCCGTTTACGAGAACGGCATCCCCTTTGGGAGGCGTTACCTGATTGACAAGGGCCTTGCGCCATTCACAGAGCTTACCTATGAGCGCGAGGGCAGGTTCATCAAGAAAATCATAAGCAAAAGGGATTCCAAGGTCTCCCTTCGCACAATGTCCTTTGACATCGAAACCTACAATCCAAAAGGCAGCCCCCGCCCGGACAAGGACGAAGTGATAATGATAAGCTACGAAATCGACGGCGAGCGGAAAGTCATCACAAGCAAGAAAATCGACCGCGACTTCGTCATTGTTTGCAAGGATGAGCGCGAAATGATAAAGAAATTCCTGGAAACCGTCAAGGAAAAGGACACCGAGGTCCTCCTTGGCTACAACAGCACTGTTTTCGACCTGCCCTACCTCAAGGCGCGTGCGGATGCGAACGGGCTGGACTTCTCAATAGGCAGGGACGGTTCCTCATTCCGTGTGAGGCGGCAGGGCATACGCGACGTTGCCGAAATAACCGGCAGGATCCATGTGGACCTATACCCCTTGGTGCGGTTCATGGGCTTCATAGGCGCGTTCAAGGTTTCCAAATACACTCTTGAGAACGCGTATGAGGAGCTGACAGGAAAAAAGAAGCTCATGGTGGGCAAGCTGGACATCTGGAAAATGTGGGACGATGAAAACCTTTCGGCAGCGCTTGCGGACTACTCACGGTTCGATGCGCTTGCCACGATGGAAATAGGCAAAATTCTCCTCCCCCTCATGGTGGAAATGGGCAGGCTCACGCGCCTGCCGCTTTTTGACGTTTCAAGCGCCACTGCGGGCCAGCTGGTGGAATCATTGCTCATGCACAAAAGCTTTGAGCACCGCGCGGTAATCCCGAGCAAGCCTAATGATGCGCTTGCGCATGAGCGGGAGCTTGGGCCGATAAAAGGCGCGTTCGTCAAGCTTCCGCAGCCGGGGATATACGAAAACATGGTGGTGTTCGACTTCCGCGGCTTGTACCCCTCAATAATCACCTCGCACAACATCGACCCGTTCACGCTCAATCCACCAAAAAGCGTTCCTGATTCCGACTGCTTCATATCGCCGAACGGGCACAGGTTCCTCAAAAAGCCCCGCGGCCTGATACCGACCGTCCTTGAAGAGCTCATCAAAATGAGGGGCGAGATGAAAAAGCGCCTGAAAAAGGCAGACAAGGACACTCCGGAGCACGAGCAGGCTTTTGCGCGGGTCCAGTCCCTGAAAATACTTGCCAACTCCTACTACGGCTACCTTGCCTACCCCCGCTCGCGCTGGTACTCGCGCGACTGCGGCGAATCGGTCACAGCCTGGGGCAGGCACTTCATCCAGGAGACGATTGAAAAGGCAACGCAATCCGGCTTCGAGGTCCTTTACGGAGACACGGACAGCATCTTTTTGCTTTTGGGAAGCAAAACCAAGGAGGACGCGCTTTCCTTCATGAAAAAGGTGAACAGCGAGCTTCCCGGCGACATGGAGCTTGAGCTCGAAGGCTTTTACCCGCGTGGTGTGTTCGTCACCAAGAAGGTCTCGGGCGACAAGGAGACCGGGGCAAAAAAGAAATACGCACTTTTAGGCGAGGATGGCAGGATAAAGATACGCGGCTTTGAGCTTGTCCGCCGCGACTGGTCTGCGATTGCCAAGACCACGCAGCGCAGGGTCCTGGAGGCAATACTCAAGCACGGCAGCAAGGAAATGGCCGTGAAGGTGGTGAAGGACGTGATTGAAAGGCTGAAACAAGGCAAGGTTCCCCTCGAGGACCTGACGATCTACACGCAGATGCGCAAGGACCCCCGGAAATACGACATAAAGTCGCCCGAGCTTTCAGCTGCTGAAAAGGCGATAAAAATGGGGGTCCAGATTGAGCGTGGCACGGTCATAGGGTACGTGATCACCAAAAAGGGCTCCACCATTTCGGAAAAGGCTTGCCTTGCAGAATATGCGCAGGACTACGACCCGAACTACTACATTGACAATCAGGTTCTGCCTTCGGTGCTGAAAATACTGAAGGAGCTTGGCTATTCCGAGGATGACTTGAAGTTCAAGGGCGAGCAGAAGGGGCTTTCCTCGTTTTTCTAGGTGAAATAAATGGCAAAAAAGCTGCAAATGCTCTTCACTGCCCTCGTCATAGTGTCTCTTGTTTTCCTCGTAGCCATAGCCCTTCCCAAGCCCGAGCAAAAACCGGTCGCGTTTTTCGCCTATGGCACCAATCTCGACGCCAGCACCATGCTTTCCCGTTCAGGGGGGGCAGCAAGCGCCTCCCCTGCGCTGCTGCAGGGCTACCGGCTGGCATTCCAGACCAGCAGGAACACTGAGTTTGGCATCCCCAATCTTGAGGCTGACGCTTCCTCGTCCGTGCCCGGGGCAATCTATTTCCTTTCTCAAGAGCAATCTGAAGCGTTTGACAAGGCATCTGGCATTCCTGATTTCTACAGAAAAATTTCCGTAAAAGTAAAAACTCCGGCCGGAAGCTTTGTGGATGCGTATACGCACGTCCTTTCCGGGCAGCCTTCATTCGCCCCACCCTCCAAGCCAACTATCCTTGCAATATCAAAAGGCCTGGATGAGTTCGGCTACTCTGATGAGGAAAAGAACAGCCTTGCTTTGGCCGCATCAGACGCGCAGGAAAAGTCAGGAAGGCAAGGCTGAATTCCTCAGAACCTTGCCAGGTAGTAAAGCAGGTCTCCGAAAAGCAGGCTGAAGGCAAGCCCGAGCAAGAGGTACGGGAGGAAAAATGGCATCCCGGTGTACACAGGCACGCGCTTCAGCTTCGATTTTTTCAAAATTGCAATGGCGGCTTTCCCGATTAGTGGCGACAGCCCAAGTTTCTTGGCAAGATGCTTGTCCATCTTCTCAAGTGCAAGCACGTCCTCCTCCTGAAGGCGGGAAACCGGGACCATCTCCACCATGCTGTCCTTTATCTCCTCCTTGAAAAGTGAGAAGAAAAACAACGAAGCAAACAGGAATGACAAAATCGCGACATACTGGATCGGCAGCGCAACCGGAAGGATCGAAATCGAGTAAATGAAAAATGCGAATGCAAGGAGCAAAAGCAGTGGCCCGGCAATCTTCGTTAGGCCGAACCTCACTTCCCCCTTCGAAATTTTCCTCGAGATGTATGGAAGGAAGCGCGCCACCATGTGCAGTATGAAGGCAAGCCCTGTGGGGGCAAGGACTGAAAGTATGAATGGATATGGGACAGATTGCTCCCCTGCCAGGAAGGGTTTGGACAAATAAGGGACGCAAAGCGATATCGAGGTCAGGACGTATGCGTCCGCGCCTCCCAGTTGCCCTGCCTTGTAAAGCAAATACGTGGAACCGAAGACCGCGGCAGCAATGACGAGCGCCTGGATGAAAAGTGCAGAGTCGAAGAATAGGACATTAAGCGCAAGTGCGCACCCCAAAAAGCCGTAGACCAGGTAATTCGGCACCCACTTCTTGTTGAACGCGTCGAAATACGCCGCCGCGCAAGTGAATGCCAGCGCCGCAAGCGAGCGCAGTGCAAGGCCAGGTATTTCTGGCTGGGGTGAAAAGATTTCAAGCATGCCAGTGAATCGATACCAAGCTATTTAATGTATTATAGGAGCGTCTCAAGAAAGTAATCTTGGATTCGAATGACGTCCAGCTCCTCACATGTCGCCTTGCAGCCGAGCGCTTCTGAAAGGCTGGGCGTTGTGCGCCCGCCGTCCGAATGGATGAATTCCTTTATGTAGGTCCCTGCTTCGGCAAAAATCCGAAGCGTCAGCCTTCCGCCTTCAGCAAGATCCGCCCGGACTGCATGCACCCGCCGTTGCCTTTCCAGATCAGCCCTCCTGGAAAGCACCCGGTTGGGAGTCTTTTGTAAAAGCACTGAACCGGAAAGCGATTCGCAAATCCGCGCATCCTCGGCGTTCAGTGGCCGGTCTGCCGACACAAGGGCAGAATATTCCTTGTCAAAGTGCGAATTGCAAACAGCGTCTATCATCCCCTGGCGAACAATTTTCAGTCCAGCAGCCTTCACGTGCTGGTTTTTCGAAAGCTCCAGCTCAATTTGGGAAACATCCTCCTTTCTTTTTTTCGGGGACCGGATCTCCATCACAAATGGCCTCCCCCCAATGCAGCGCACGTCAACGTCCTCCCTGCCGCTTGCGTGCAAAATGCATTCCTTGGCGGAAAAGAAAGGAAGGACGGCTTTTCCGATTTCGTCCTCAACAGAAGGATAATTCATCCCGCTGCCCATGCAATAGGCGCATCCTTTCCCCCTGCAGGAAGAGCAGTGCCATCTGCTCTGGCAGTGCCTACGGGAGAGCTTGATGTATCTCCCGAAAAGGAAAAGAGGCATTGGGCGGGCTGCGCACTTACTGTTTATGAAATCGAATTCGAATGCCGCATCCGCATTCCGCTGGGCGTTTTTTTTGCCAGTTTCCTTTGAAATCATCCCGGATAACTCAGAGTTGATCTGGTTTTTCAGCGAAGTGAATTTTCCAGGCCCTGCAAAATCAGCAATTTCCTCCTCCCTGACCAGGCAAGAGGATGGAAAGGAGGAAGACACGGAAAAACTAGACCATTCAAATGCGTCTGAAAGGTCCACAGCCTGCGCAACTAACTTTTGAATTTGCAAAAGGGCGCCCTTGCAGATGTGGCACGCCTCGTCTCGTGGAGAAGATGTGGCCACCCCAAGATCATGATATCTGGGGGCGCAACGGGCGCAGAGGTGGAATTCCATGTGCTTCTGACCTTCTAGAAAGAATATTTAAATGTTGTCGGCACATCACTTCTCCGTGGGGCGAATCAGGGTCGTTATAGGCGAAAGATGTCGAAAGTCTTATAAATAGGTTGTTTGATAGAATTAGGTAAATTATGTATTTATGAAAAAAGCCCCCAAAGGTGGAATCATGCCTCGTGGAAAAAGGATAGTCATAGAAAAAACAATCAAGGACCCGGTAGTCACCAGGCTCAAGGGGATGAAAATCACCGACATGAAGTCCAAGCGCGCAGCTGTTGAAAAAGAGCTCCACGAGAGCATTTCGGGCATAGTGGTCCGCGCAAAGGAACTCTATTCACAGGACAAGCTCGAGAAGGACAGGCTGAAAGGCATGGGACTTTTCACACTCGAGGAGGCATACGAGGAGCTTCGAAAGGGCGGCGTGCCTCTTTCATTCAGGGCTTTTGGCGGGCGTGTCGAGAGGCGCTCGGTCCATTCTGAAAAAATCGGAAGCAAACGGCTCATTCCAAAACCTGTCATCCAGGACTGGGTGGCCCTTTCCAACGAATATTACTCTGTGAAGCAGGCATTCAACGAGCTGAAGAAGTACGAGAAGCTGAACCTGCGTGCGTTCATTGGGAGGATAGAAAAGAATTCAATCCCCTCGCTGAAAATCGGCACCCAGCGCTGGGTCCCAAAAAGCGCAATCGAGGGGCTGTCGCACATCTGCAAAAACTACTACGACGTGGGCGATGCGGTTACTGAAATGTCATCGCGCGGCATCAAGATAAAGAGGAATGCGTTCGAGCGCAGGCTGGACCGCAACAGGGTGCCTCATGAGAAAATCGGCGGCAGGCGCGTGATCGCAAAGGAAGTGCTTGAGGAGCTCATCAGTAAGGAGCTCGCGCTTTCGCGCATGCCCAAGATGCAGTAAGGGTTTTTTCTGACTTGCTATTGCCGCTGCGTCCGCTTTTTTTCCGCACGTTTTTCAGGAGCCGCAGCAGTGGCTTTGCGTTGCCGCATGCTGGAAGTTCTCTCGTCTATATCTTTCTTTCCCACATAATAGAGAGTTACGTTGATGTAGGAAAACATATCTTTGCGCAGGACTTTACTGGCGGCGGCTGTTTCAAGGGGCTCGTGCCAGTTGTGTTTTCTACAAAATTCAACAAATATTTTTGCTATTTCTGCGCTATCGCTTGTGTCTTCAATTATTTTAGCAGCGATAAAATTCGCGTCATCAGCAGCTTTTGCAGTCTTAAATTTCTCAAAGTTAGTGTGTACTAACTGATGAAGTCTGGCCAAGTGTGTGATCGCAGCCCTATCAAATAGGTCCACCATAGCTCCACCTTAGTTTTCATCTTTTACCACAAAGCGTTTTTAAGCCTGCGCGTTCAGCCGTAAGCCCTTAAGATTTTCTTTCGGCGTAAAAACGACTTTCCACGACGTGTCTTCAGACGATAATCCCATGTCTTTCCATTATTTTTTGGCAAAAA
>Ga0209211_10004383_pt1 | contig 21982 bp, 9 predicted proteins | sample RifGroA2_FD_183992 | JGI IMG/M metagenome (GOLD analysis project Ga0209211, IMG submission 183992) | Groundwater microbial communities from Rifle, Colorado, USA - Groundwater A2 (SPAdes) (version 2) | ecosystem: Environmental > Aquatic > Deep subsurface > Groundwater | place: Rifle, Colorado...
CCGTGTCCGGCGAGCCGATGGTGGTGCAGGCGACGCGCGATTTGCCGCAGGCCAACCAGCACGTCTTCGTGCAGCGCCGCGACTTGCCCGGTCATGGCGACATCGGGCAGACCCTGCGCGCGCATTTTCCGGAGTGCGCGCTGGTCGACCTGGAGCAAGTCACCGACGGCCAGGCGCGCACCTGCCTGCTCGGGCTCGACGGCGTCGACCTGGACCAACCGCTGACCATCGGCGCCTGCGACAACGGCGCGCTGTTCGACGCGCAGGCCTTCGATGCCTTGCTCGCCGACCCGGACATCGACGTGATCGTCTGGGTCGCCCGCGGCTACCCGGGCGCCGCGCGCCGGCCGCAGGCCTACGGTTGGGTGCGTGAAGAACAGGGCCGCGTGCTCGGCGTATCGGTCAAGCAGGCACTGGACGATCCGGCCACCGATCCGATCATCGTTGGCACCTTTACGTTCCGCCGCGCCGGCGATTTCGTCCGCGCCGCCACCGACCTGATCAACCGCGACGGCCGCGTCAATGGCGAGTTCTACGTCGACAGCTGCCTCAACGATGCCGTCGCGCTCGGCTTGAACTGCCGTGTGTTCGAAGTCGAACACTACCTGTGCTGGGGCACGCCGGACGACCTGCGCACTTTCGAATACTGGCAATCGTGTTTCCACAAATGGGCCGCGCACCCGTACTGCCTGGAGAACGACGCGCGCGTCGCCGACGCCGCGCGGCCGCTGCTGGCTGAACGCTATCGCATGCGGCAACCGGAGCGCTGGCCGTGTTGACCGGCAACGCGCCGCCGATACTGCAAGGCTTGCGCGGCCAGTTGGCGCGCTTCCTGGTGGTCGGCCTCACCGCGACCGGCATCGACTTCGCGCTGTATCGCGGCCTGTTGGCGCTGGGCGCGGCCATCCATCCGGCCAAGGGCCTGGGCTTCGTGACCGGCGCGCTGTTCGCCTATTTCGCCAATCGCGCCATCACCTTTCAGTTGGGCGGCGGTTGGCGACCGGATGAAGTGCTGCGTTTCGTCAAAGTCTACGCGGGCGCGCTGGCGGCCAATGTCGCGGTCAACTTCCTGGTGCTCGACCTGATCGGTCGCAGCGAGGCCGGTATCGTCGTCGCGTTCGTCGTCGCCACCGGCGTATCGGCCGCGCTCAATTTCGTCGGCATGAAATTGTTTGTCTTCCCGGAGCGCCGCGCTGCGCAGGTGCCGCATGCGGCGCCGTCGTGCGCCGCCGCGCAGGTGCCATATGCCGCGCCGCCATGCGCCGCCGTCGACGGCATCCGGCTGTCGCTGGTCATCCCCTGCTACAACGAGGTGCGCAACCTGCCGCTGCTGGTGCAGCGGCTGCAGGCGACCTTCCTGAGCGACGATGCGGAAGTCATCCTGGTCGACAACGGCTCGACCGATGGCTCGGCGGCGGTGCTGGACCAACTGCTCGCCGGCCAGACCCGCATCCGCAGCGTGCGCGTCGAGCACAATCGCGGTTACGGCTTCGGCATCCTGTCCGGCCTGCGCGCCGCGCGCGGCCGCATCCTCGGCTGGACCCATGCCGATCTGCAGACCGACCCGGCCGATGCTTTGCGCGGACTGGTCTTGTTCGATGACGCCAGCAGCGACGCGGGCAAGGCCGCGACCTTGTTCGTCAAGGGCCGCCGCCGCGGTCGTCCGGCGGCCGACGTCGCGTTCACCGTCGGCATGTCCCTGTTCGAAACGGTGCTGATGGGCCGGCGCATGTGGGACATCAATGCCCAGCCGACCCTGTTCCCGCGCGAATTCTTCGAACGCTGGCAACAACCGCCGCACGATTTCGCGCTCGACCTGTATGCCTACTACCAGTCGACACGCCACGGTCTGCGCGTGCGCCGCATCCCGGTGCATTTCGGCGAACGCGCCCACGGCAGCTCGCACTGGAACGTGAACTGGCGGGCCAAGCTGCGTTTCATCAAGCGCACCGTCGACTTCAGCCTGCGCCTGCGCCAGGGCCGGACGGATCTCGCATGATCGTCATCCGGCACCGCCGCAACAGTTGCCAACAGCTGCGCGAGACCGCGCCGGAACTCGGCGTGGAAGTCGACATCCGCAGCAATGGCGACGAGTTGATCATGCACCACGATCCGTTCGTCGACGGCGAACGTTTCGAAGACTGGCTGGCGCACTTCCGCCACCGCACGTTGATCCTCAACGTCAAGGAAGAAGGCCTGGAAGACCGGCTGATCGCGCTGATGCAGGCGCATGGCATCAGCGACTACTTCTTCCTCGACCAGTCGTTTCCGTTCCTGGTGCGCACCGCCAACCGCGGTGAGTCGCGCTGCGCGGTGCGGGTGTCGGAATTCGAGTCGATCGATACCGCGCTCACGCTGGCCGGCCGCATCGACTGGGTGTGGGTGGATTGCTTCACCCGCTTTCCGCTCGACCGCGCGCAGGCCGGGCGTTTGCAACAGGCCGGCTTCAAGTTGTGCCTGGTGTCGCCGGAATTGCAGGGCCGCAACGCCACCGATGAAATCCCGGCGTTGCGCGCGCTGCTCGACCGCGAGGGCATCGTCGCCGACGCGGTATGCACCAAGGAGCCAGCCCTGTGGCAATGAATGCCGCCCGGATGTGGCGCGACCCGGTGTTCAAATTCGGCCTGCTGCTGAAGGTCGTGTTGATCGTCGTCCTGGTGCCGGAAATCCAGCAGGCCTGGTTCGTGCCGTTCCTGCGCCATGTCATCGAGCATCCGGCGATGGATTCCTGGTCCAGCTTCCTGGCCGCGGGCGGCAGTCGTCTCGCCTATCCGTACGGGCCGATGATGCTGCTGGCGCATTTGCCGGGAACCCTGCTCGGCGCCCTGGCCGACGCGTCCGCCAACACGGCCTACCTGACCGGCGTCGGCTTCCGGCTCGGCCTGCTCGGCGCCGATCTCGGCGCGCTGTATTTACTGTATCGCCTGTTTCCCGACCAGCCACGCAAGTTGTTGTGGCTGTACTGGTGGTCGCCGATCGCGTTGTACGTCACCTATTGGAACGGCCAGACCGACATCGTGCCGGTGGCCTTGTTGTTGCTGTCGCTGTTGCTGATCCGACACTTCCGCGCCGCCGCCAGTGGCGTGGTGCTGGCGCTGGCGCTGGCGGCGAAGTTCAGCATGCTGCTGGCGATGCCGTTCGTCGCCATCTACCTGTGGCGCAACAAGCGGCTGCGTTCATTGTTGCTGCCGTTCGCGCTTGGCTACGCCGGCGTCGCCCTGCTGCTGCTCGGGCCGTGGATGTTTTCGCAGGGCTTCGTGGCGATGGTGTTCGGCACGCCGGAATCCCGGCGCGTGTTCGACCTGGCGCTGCCGCTGGGCAACAACCTGAGCCTGTACCTGACGCCGACGCTGTACCTGCTGGCGGTGTACGGCGTGTGGCGATTGCGCCGAATCAGCTTCGACCTGCTGATTGCCGCCATTGGCCTGTCGTTCTTCCTGGTCGTGCTGGCCACGCCCGCGCCGCCGGGTTGGTACTTGTGGCTGGTGCCGTTCCTGGTCGCGCATCAGTTGCAGAGCGACCGCAGTGCCTTGCTGCTCACCAGCGGCTTCTCGGCGCTGCTGATCGGCCTGCACGTGCTCAGTTCCAGCGGCGCCACCCTGCCGCTGCTCAATCTCGATCCCGGCCCGGCAATCGCGCAAGTGGGCCAGCAGATCACCCCGCACATGCACTCGCTCGGCTTCACGCTGATCGTGTCGGCGGGTTTGGTGTTGCTGGCGCAGATGCTGCGCGAACGGGTGGCGCGCAACGACTATTACCGCATCGGGCAACAGCCGGTCACGCTCGGCATCGCTGGCGATTCCGGCTCGGGCAAGGACACCTTGAGCCGCGCGCTGGCCGGCATGTTCGGCGAGCATTCCGTGGTCCATGTGTCCGGCGACGACTATCACGTCTGGGACCGCTTCGCCCCGATGTGGAAAGGCCTGACCCACCTGAATCCGCGCGCCAACGATTTGCAGCGCTTCAACAACGACGTGCTGGCGCTGATGGATGGCAAGCCGATCCTGTGCCGGCAATACGATCATGTCGCCGGCCGCTTCCTGGAGCCGACCCGGCTCAACCGCAACGACGCGATCATCGCCTCCGGCCTGCACGCGCTGCACATGCCGCGGCTGAGCAAGCGCTTCGACGTCGGCATCTTCCTGGACATCGATGAGGACCTGCGCCGCGCCTGGAAGATCCACCGCGACGTCCATCATCGCGGCCACGACCGGCAGACCGTGCTCGGCTCGCTGGAGCGGCGCGAGCTCGATTCGCAGCGCTACATCCATCCGCAGAAAGCGGCAGCCAGCCTGGTGCTGCGCCTGATGCCGGTCAATGCGCGCCATCTTGAAACCGCCGATGCACCGGAACAAGTGCGCCTGAAACTGGTGGCCTTGATTCGCAACGGCACCTCGCACGAGCGCGTCGCGCGCATCCTGATCGGCATCTGCGGCCTGCACCTGGACATCCAGCAGTCCGAGGACAGCGGCGACGTGGAGATGACCATCGAAGGCGACGTCGCCGCCGAGGACATCGGCCTGGCGGCGCGCACGCTGGTGCCGGCCTTGCAGGAAATGCTCGACATCCATCCGCAGTGGGAAGACGGCATGAGCGGAATCATGCAGCTGCTGGTCCTGATCCAAATCGAAGAATCCTTGAAGAATCGACTGACATGACTATCAAGATCCTCAATCCCGAACGGATACTGCGCGCGCCGAAGGCCATTATCTTCGACACCGACAACACCTTGTACGCCTACGACTACCCGCACCAGCGGGCGACTGCGGCGGCCGAGGACAAAGCGGTCCGGTTGCTCGGCGTGGATGCCGCCAGCGTGCGCAGCGCCTTCGTCCAGGCGCGCGAGGAAGTGAAACGGCAGTTGGGCAAGACCGCCAGCTCGCACAGCCGGCTGCTGTATTTCCAGCGCGGCATCGAAATCCTCGGCCGCAAGACGCAACTGGTGATCACCCTGGACCTGGAACAGACCTACTGGCGCACCTTCCTGTCGCACTGCGAATTGTTTCCCGGCGTGCGCGAGTTTCTGACGGCCTTGCGCAGCAGCGGTATCAGCACGGCCACCATCACCGACCTGACCTCGCAGATCCAGTTCCGCAAGCTGATCTACTTCGGGCTCGACGATTGTTTCGACTACGTGGTGACCTCCGAGGAAGCCGGCGCCGACAAACCGCAGGAAGCCTCGTTCCGCCTGGCGATCGAAAAACTCGGCGTCGCACCCGATCAGATATGGATGATCGGCGATCACCCGGTCAACGATATCGCCGGTGCGCATCCGTTCGGCATCGCCACCTTCCTGCGCCTGGACCGCGTGCCCAGCCTGAGTGCGGCGCAGGCCGGCTGCGACGTGATGTTCGACGATTTCCACGAGCTGCAACGCTATTTCTACTCGGGAAAGCTCGAGGGCATTCCGGGCAGCCAGCGCAAGCCGCAACACGCTGGGGGCCACCTGGCCGCCACCGCCGTCGAGTGACCGCGCACCCACCGGCGCGACTGCGCGCCGGCCTATTTCGGAACCACAAAGGATGGATGGAATGACGCTAGCGCACGGACAGATATCGCCCGAACGATGGGCAGTGGCCGCGATCATGGTGGCGCTCGCGGCGCCCTTGCTCGCCGTTGCCGGCAGCGCCCTGGGCATGCCGCTCGGCGCCGGCGTGCTGGTGGCGCTGATGATTGCCGTGCTGGCCTGCGCCGAGGTTGCGCATCGGCTGCCGACCGCGCTGGATGGTTTGCGTCGCCAGCATCCGGTCTGGTGTGGGCTGTGGCTGCTGGTCGGACTGGCCGCGGTGGCGCGCACCGCCGGCGTCGCCTGGTTCATGGCCGATCCCGAACATGCGCAGAGCTCGGCGTTCTGGTTCGATGAGTTCTACATCCGGCACAACTGCGCCTCGGCGTACTGGCAAGCGGCACAACTCGCGCGCCAGGGCGTCGACAACCTGTACGACACCGCGCACTACACCGGCTTTGCCGGGCGCTTCAAGATCGACGAGTTCATGTACCTGCCGCAGTTCCTGCTGCTGCCGCAGATCGGCATCGCCTTGGGCGGCGATTTCGTGACGCTGCGCGCGGGTTGGTTCGCGCTCGAGGCCGGACTGGTGGCCGCGGCGATGCTGGCGTTGTGCCATTGGATCGGCGGGCCGGCCGGACGCCGCGCCGCGTTGCTGTTGCCGGCGGTGTGGGTCGCCAGCCCCGTGTTGCTGACGCTGCAGGTCGGCAACTTCCAGCTCGCGGCAATCGCCATGTCGGTGCTGGCGATGATGTTGTTCGAACGCGATCGTCCGGTGCTGGGCGGCGCGTTGCTCGGCTTTGCGATCTTCAAACTGTTTCCCGGCCTGCTCGGTATCTACCTGTTGGCGAGCAAACGCTGGCGCGCCGCCGCGTGGACGTTTGCGTTCTCGCTGCTGTACACCGTCCTCCTGTTTGTCTGGCTGGGGTCGAAGCCGTTCGATGCGTTCTTGCATTACCAATTGCCGCGCATCCTCAGCGGCGAGGCCTGGGCGTTCCTGGAGTTCGACGGGCTGGAAGTAGTCAACGCCATCAACCATTCGATTCCCGGCCTGGTGCTGAAGTTGAAAGCGCTGGGCTTTGCGGGCATGAGCCGCGGCGTCGGCGGCGGCTTTGCCTGGTTGTGGACGGCGGTCGTGGTGGCCATGGCGGTGTTGACTGCGCAACGCAGCCCGGCCATGTCGCGTACCGAGCGCGCCGCCGCTTGGTTGGCGCTGCTGGCGCTGGCGGCGTTTCGCAGTCCGTTCCTGCCCGACCACAACGGCTTGTTCGCGCCGTTGTGGTTGTGGAGCCTGGTGGCGGCGACCACCTTGGTGACCACGCGCAACGTCCTCTGGCTGGTCATCGGTTTGCTGGCGCTGTCGGCGGTGTTGCCCTTCGGCAGTATCCCGGCGCCCGATCTGTTCGGCGTGTTCGCCGTGTCCACCGCCAGCCAGCTGATCGGCGTTGGCCTATGCCTGTGGGTGGTACTGCGGCGGCCGCTGGGCGCCGACGAGCTGCGCGACACGCTGCCGCATGCCAACGGCAAGACCCATCTTGCGCCGGCCGCGGTCGCCGCGAGCCTGAATCCCATTTCCATTTCTTCCGAGGCTGACTCCTGATGCGGCGTACAACCCTGTGGCCCCTCCTGTTCGCGATTGCCTGCGCCGCCTTGCCGGCGTCGGCCGACGACAGTCTGACCATTCCGCGCGCCGCGCACGCCCCCCAGTTGGATGACTATGTCTCCGGCGTGCCTGCCGATGCCGGCATCGAAATCTCCGGGTTTCGCCAGAACGCCCCCGGCGACGGCGACCCGGTGTCGCTGGAAACCCGCGCCTACCTGTCTTATGACGACAGTCATCTGTACGTGGTGTTCGTGTGCAAGGACGATCCCAAGCTGGTGCGCGCGCGCATCGGCCGGCGTGACAATATCTTTGGCGACGAAGGCGTGCAGATATTCCTGGACACCTTCCACGACAAGCAGCGCGCCTATGTGTTCTCGGCCAATGCGTTCGGTGTGCAGATGGACAGCCGGCTCACCGAAGGCCTGGGCTACGACTTCAACTTCGACACGCAATGGACCTCGGACGGTCGCATCACCAGCGACGGTTACGTGGTGGCCATGCAGATTCCGTTCAAGAGCCTGCGCTTCGAAAAGGCTGCGGCGCAGAACTGGGGCATTGCCGTCAACCGCATCATTCCGCGCACCAACGAGTTTTCCTACTGGCCTTACATCACCCAGCGCAAGGAAGGCTTCGTGCCGCAGTTCGCCGAGGCGCGGATCGATCAGGCCATCTCGCCGGGCCGCAACATCCACGTCATTCCGCATATTTCCTATCGCGACACGCGGGCGCTGGAAACCGACGCGCAGGGCAACCCGCGCATCGGTCGCAGCCGCAAGGCGGAGGCCGGCGTCGATGCCAAGTTCGTGATCCGTGACTCGCTGGCCGTGGACCTGACCGTCAATCCCGATTTCAGCGAAGTGGAATCGGACGAACCGCAGGTGATTGTCAACCAGCGCTTCGAGGTGTTGTTTCCCGAGAAGCGGCCGTTCTTCCTGGAGAACTCCAGCTTCTTCGGCACGCCAGTGAGCCTGTTCTTTTCCCGGCGCATCGTCGATCCGCAGTATGGCGCGCGCCTGACCGGCCGCCTCGGGCGTTGGGCGATTGGCGGATTGCTGATCGATGACCGCGAAGCAGGCGCCTTCCTCAGCGGCGACGATGCCGATGACACCGGCCAGATCGGCGTGCTGCGCCTGCAACGCGACTTCGGCAAGCAGTCGAACGCCGGCGTGTTGTTCACCAACCGCCGCGTCGGCGATCACGAGAACAGTGTGTTCGGACTCGACACCCGCATCAGCGTGAACGACAACTGGGTGGTGTCCGGGCAGGCGGTCGGCAGCGAGTCGCGCGACGACGATGGCAGCACCCGTGACGGCCACCTGCTGTTCGCCCAGGCGACACGCGGCGGGCGCAGTTTCACCTACGACGGCCAGTACATCGACATCTCGCCCGATTTCGAAACGCAGCTGGGCTTCGTACCGCGCACCGACATCCGCCAGCTGTACCAGACTGCGGAATACCTGTGGCAATTCCCGGAAGCGCCCTGGCTGATCAGCGCCGGCCCCAGCCTGACTGTGGAACACACCTGGGACCAGGACAACGATCTGCAGGATTGGCGCGTCGACACCGGCTTTTCCATCAGCGGGTTGCGCCATACGAATTTTTCCGGCCACTGGATCGAAGGCTACGAAAAATTCGCCGGGCAGGGCTTCAGCAAGGACGGCTATTCGCTCAGCGCCAGCACCGAGTGGATCAGCTGGTTCACCGTGGGCGCCACCCTCAGCGGCGGACAGGCGATCAACTACATTCCCGCGGTCGGCCTGGATCCGTTTCTCGGCGACGCCCGGCAGTTCAGCCTGGACTTCACCTGGAGCCCGCTGGCGCAACTGCGTATCGACCAGAATTTCATCTGGGACGAACTGCGCACCCGCGCGCCGATTGCTGGCCGCGACGCCGACGCCACCATTTTTCGCAACACGCTGTCGCGCACCAAGATCCGCTATCAGTTCAGCCGCTTCCTGGCCGCGCACGTCATTTTCGACTACGCCTCGCTGGCGCCCGACTCCGGCCTGATCGCGCTGGAGCGCAGCAAGCGCCTGACCGGCGACATCCTGGTCAGCTACTCGCCCAATCCCGGCACGTCGGTCTATGTCGGCTACACCGACCAGCAGGAAAACCTGCGCCTGTTCGGCAACCCGAGCGTGCTCGAACGCACGCGCGACCTGGACTTGCACAGCGGCAAGCAGTTCTTCATCAAGGTGAGTTACCTGTTCAACTACTGACCGGATCGCAATCGCAAGGAAACAGACATGGGCATGCAGGCGGCAAAGATCTTCCGCGGGCTGATGGCGCTGGCGATTTACGGCGTTGTGCTGGCCACCACGTATTACGTGCATGCCCGGTTCTTCAAGGTCAACGTGGTTTTCTACGGCGCGATCTTCGACGCCGTGCTGGCGGCGGTGATGACGCTGGCGGTATTGCACTTCGCGCGCGTCATTGCGTCGTTCAATCCGTTTGAGCGGATCCAGCTGGTGGCGATCTGGCTGCTCTGCGGTTATGTGTTCGCCATTTCCATTCCGACCGTGATCGACCGTTCGCTGTCGTTCTATTTCCTGGAGAAGCTGCAGCAACACGGCGGCGAGATCCGCCTGGACAAGTTCGAGGACGTGTTCACCCAGGAATACGCGCGCGAGCAACAAGTAGTGGACGTGCGCCTGACCGAACAGGCCGCCTCGGGCACCATCGCCATCGTCGATGGCTGCGTGAAGCTGACCGAGCGCGGCCAGCGGCTGGCGCGCTTCAGCAGTTTTTTCCGCGCGAATCTATTGCCGAAGCAGCGGCTGGTGCGTGGGGCGTATTCGGATGCGTTGACGGAGCCGTTTCGGAATAGTGAGGTGCGTGGGGAATATGGGTGTCGGCGCACCGCGACGCCGGTTGAGCGCAGTTGAGACGATGTAGTCTGCGCACGACAATTTCCGCCATCTAGTACTGATTGTTCAACCGGTCCCACATGTCGTGCAGCCAGTCGCCATGGCAGGAGCGAGTCGTACCGCGTCGGACCGGGCGTGAATCTGTGCGTTCATGTTCAATTGACGCCGTTCAGACAATGAAGCCGTAGTAGGAATTGCCTAGCTCTTGACCCGACATTTCTTGCACGGAATGCACGGGCGCGCGTGACCTGTGATAATGCGGCGGCCGAAATCTTCAGGGGAATGAAGGACTTCGGCCACACCACCTTCGTCTGGGCGCCGCAACTCTCTGGTTTGGCGCCTCTCATCGTTTGCGCGAGAAATTTCTATGTCGTTGGTCCTCCGTCGTGCGTTGAAGTCTTCCGGCTGGCTGCTTGTTCTCGGACTGTCGGCGACGCTGCTAGCCGCGGTGGTCGACAATCTGGCGCCAGTGATCGATTCCACGCCGTATCCGGTGGCCGAAGTCGGCCAGACCTACCGCTATGCCGTGCACGCCACCGATCCGGATGACAACGATGTCGGCTACAGCCTGGAGCAAGGCCCCGATGGCATGGCGTATTCCGTCGACGACCAGGCGGTTAACTGGACGCCGGCGGCCGATCAAACCGGGTTGTCGCAAGTCACGGTCCGCGCGCGCGACAGCTGGGGCGCGTCCGTTGATCAGAGCTACGCATTGCGCACCGTGGCGGACTACTGCGAGATCTACCCAATCACCCTTCCGCAACAGTTGCTGGCCGACGCCGCGACCGGCGCTCAGCTCGACCAGATCGCCCGCGGCACCGGACCCGGTAATTTCAGCTGGCTGACCTGGAGCGGCGCAACGAATGCGCCGACCCTCGCCGATAGCTTGCTGCCGCCCGGCGACAGCTACAACTATGTCAGCCCAGACAGCGCCACCGATCACCTGCTGGAAGTGGATGACTGGGCACAGGGCGCCCCGGGATCGATGAATGCCGATGCTGTCCGCACCAATCTCGACGCACTGAAAGCCCGCGACATCATCATTCCGACCTGGTCCACGATTCGTGGCCAGGGCAGTAGCTTCGATTATCGCGTCGCCCGATTCGCCGTCGTGCGACTCAAGGATTACCAGCTCACCGGCCAGGGCTGGCTCAGCTTCGAATTTCGTGGCTTCAAGGATTGCTACAACGACGCCCCGGTAGCCGCGAACCAGACGCTGACCACGCCCGAGGACCAGCCGCTGCCAGTCCTGTTGAGCGCAACCGATCCCGAGAACGATGCGCTCACCTATCAAGTCGTGCAGGGTCCGGCGCATGGCCGTCTGGAAGGTACCGCGCCGGCGTTGACCTATGTGCCGGACGCCAATTACAACGGTCCGGATGCGTTCACCTTTCGCGCGAACGATGCCGAGTTCGCGTCCAATATCGCCACGGTGTCGATCACCGTCACGCCGGTAAACGATCCGCCAGTCGCCGCGAATCTGGAGTTGACCACGGCGGAAGACACCGCGCTGCCGGTGAATTTATCGGGCAGCGATCTGGAAGGCGATCCGTTGGTTTACACGGTGGTGGACGCGCCCAGCCACGGCCAGCTCGGCGGCACGGGCGCCACTCCGATCTACACGCCGGCGCTGAATTATTCCGGCGACGACCACTTCAGCTACCGCGTCAACGATGGCGAATTCGATTCGAATGTCGCCACGGTTCTGATCCACGTCACCCCAGTCAACGACCCACCGGTGGCCGCCGACCAGCGGCTGACCACTGACGAGGACGTGCCACTGGCGATCGTGTTGACGGGCGCGGACGTCGATGGCGATGCAATCGGCTTCGCCCTGCGTCAGCGCCCGGCGCACGGCGAGTTGGTTGGCGATGGCGCGCACTGGGAATACCGCCCCGCACGCGATTTCTTCGGCGAGGATTCCTTCACTTTCATCAGCAATGATGGCCAGTTGGATTCGCTCGAAGCAACCGTCCACATCACCGTTGTCGAGCGCAATGCGCCGCCGACCGCCGACGATCTGCATTTCGAAGTGCGCGCAGGCACGCCGGTTGAAATCATCCTCACCGGCGCGGACCCGGATGGCGATGCGCTCAGCTTCCGCCCGGTCAGCACGCCCGACAATGGCGTGTTGAGCGGCTTGCAGCCGAACTTGAGCTACCTGGCCGAGGCCACGTTCTCCGGCACCGTCAGTTTCCAGTACATCGCCAACGACGGCCGGCTGGACTCGGCGCCGGCGACGGTGACGATTGTGGTCACGGCCGCCAATCACGCACCGACGATCGTCTCCACACCGTCAAATTTCTTCGATGAACGTACCAACTATGGCTACGACCTCGATGCGCTCGATCCCGATGTCGGCGATGTTCTCACCTACAGCGCCGACCGCGAGCCAATTGGCTTGGACATCGCCTCGGACTCCGGTGTGATGGCGGCGCCCTCGGGGGACATGCTGGTCGGCGGCGTGCGCGAGAAGAATCTTGCCTGCCGAACCCCGGCGCCGCGTAGTACCTTCGACCCGGTGCTCAAATGGGGCCGCGGTGAGGACCCCACGGAAGAAGTTCGCCGCGTGCTAGGTCCTGCGCTTGTGGCGCAGCTCACCGACGACAATGGCGACGGCAAGATCGACACCAGCGACAAGCCCGACGTTGTCGTCGGGAGCAACACTACCAGCACCAGCGGGAACTTGATCGCCATGCGCGGTGACACTGGCGAAACGATTTTCAACAAGGCGATCACCTACCTGCACACCTTGGGCACGGGTGCGATCGGCGACGTCGACGGTGACGGTCTCGTGGATATCGCCGTGCTTGAGGGCAGTGGCGCCTCTCACGTGTCGCTGCTGAGCAATACCGGCACCCTCAAATGGCGAGCGACCGTTCCGGGGCACGTCGTGGGTGACGGTTGGTCGCGCGATTCGCTCGCCATCGGCGACCTGGATGGCGACGGCTCGCCGGAAATCGTGCGCGGCGCCACGATCATCAACAACGATGGCACCACGCGTTGCACTGGCGCGTATGACAAAGGCGGCGACGCCGGCTACGCGTGGTCCTCGATCATCGCCGACGTCGATCTGGACGGGAAGCAGGAGGTGATCGCCGGCCGGTCGATCTACGACAGCCAGTGTCGGCTGAAGAAGCAGCTGCCGGGTTCCGCCGACGGCTACGCTGCAGTCGGCAACTTTGACGCGGACCCGGAGGCGGAAGTTGTCCTGCAGGCCAGCAACCGTACCACCGGCCAGTTGTACGTTTTCAACATCGATGGCTCAAAACTCTTCGGTCCCGTCAATCACCCCGGCGGCGGCGAGGGTGGGCCGCCGACGTTGGCTAACGTCGACAACGACCCGTATCCGGAAATCGGGACTGCCGGCCGAGCAAAATACGCCGTGTTCGACAACACCGGCGCGGTGCTGTGGACGCAGGTAACCCGGGACTATTCATCGCGCCAGACCGGCTCGACCTTCTTCGATTTCGAAGGCGATGGCTTCTCGGAGGTCATCTATGGCGACGAGGTAAGTATCTTCATTTGGGACGGTCGCACCGGCGCGCTGCGCTACACCTTTCCCAACTCGTCCGGCACCACGCTGGAGTACCCGGTCGTCGCCGACATCGACGGCGACCACAGCGCCGATATCATTGCCGGCTTCAATGCCGCGGATTCTCCGGGCACGGGTGGCGGCCTGCGTGTGATCTCCTCCGCCAGCGGCTCCTGGTCCGATGCGCGGCCGTTGTGGACGCAGCATGCTTTCAGCATCACCAATGTCGATGACAATGGCGGCATACCGGCCCATCCGGAGCCGAGCTGGCTGGCGCACAACACCTATCGCCTGAACCAGTTGTCGCGCGGCAAATCCCTCGGCCAGCCTGATCTGGCGCTATTCGATTTGCGCCTGGATACTGCCGATCAATCGACACTGCGGCTGACCGCACTCAATCGCGGCCTGGCGAATAGCCAGGCCGGCACGATCGTGCGCTTTTATGGTGGCAATTCTGCCGCCGCCCGCGTCCTGGGTACCGTCTCCCTGCCGCCGCTTGCGCCCGATGAGTCGATCAACGTGACGCTGACCAACGTCGATGCGCACAGCCTTGGCGACGATGTGTTCGCCACGGTCGACGAGATCGATGCGGTGACCGAGTGCGCCGAGGGCAACAATACGGTGCAGGCGCGCGTGTTCCATCTGCGCGCTACCGATCGCGGTGGCCTGTTCGACCGCCAGGTCGTCACGGCCAGCCTGCTCGATGTCAACGAGGCACCGAGTTTCGAGATCACCACGCCTGGAACGCCGCACGTCGGCAAAGGATTCACCCACCAGCTCAAGGCTTCCGACCCCGATACTGGCGACGGGCTGATCTACAGCCTGATCAGCGGTCCGACGGGGATGACCATCGAGCCGGTAAGCGGCGAATTGCGCTGGACGCCAACGGCCCCCCAGGCCGGCGCGCGGCCGGTGACGGTAAGTGTCACCGACCTGCGCGGGCTGAGCCAGACGCAGACACTGACGTTCGTGGTGCCGGCCAATAGCCTGCCGATGTACGTCAGCACGCCTATCACCTCTGCAATCGCGACGGAGGAATATCGCTACGACGTCGACGCCACCGACGCTGACGGCGACCTGCTGTCGTACTCGTTGCTGACCAAGCCGGCAGGCATGACCATCGACGCAATGACCGGCGTGATCCGCTGGGTCCCGACCTCGACGCAAGGTGGAACCACCACCATCAGCGTCAGCGTCAAGGATCCGTACAGCGCCGGCGTTGCCCAGACCTTCTCGCTGGTCGTCACCCTGCCGGTCAACCATGCGCCCACATTCACCACAACGCCGGTGACGGCGATCGCTTTGGGCCAGCGCTATCAATACGATGCGCTGGCCAGCGACGAGGATGGCGATGTATTGAATTTCATGCTTTCCGTAGCCCCGCTGGGTATGGCCGTGGACACCGTCACCGGCATGATCATCTGGCAGCCGCGCACCGATCAGGTGGGCGCCCATTCGGTTGTGTTGCAGGTGAGCGACGCGCGCGGCGGCATGGACACGCAAGAATTCACCGTGCTGGTTTCTGCTGGTGTCGATGGCGGCAATCATCCGCCGAGCGTGTCTTCCGTCCCGGAGACCACTGCCCTGATCGATCAGGCATATTCGTACGCGGTCACCACCAGCGATCTGGACGGCGACACGCTCAGCTATGCGCTGCAGACCGCGCCCAGCGGCATGACCATCGATGCCAACAGCGGCGCAGTAAGCTGGATGCCAACGGCCACGCAATCGGGACTCAACGCGGTTGTTGTCCTGGTCAGCGACGGCCGTGGCGGCACGGCGACTCAGTCGTTCTCGATTCTGGCCTCCACGGTGGACACCGGCGGCACCGGCAATCGGCCGCCGTCCATTACCAGCGATCCATTGACCCTGGTCACCCTCGGTCAAACCTATCGTTACTACCTGACGGCCGTGGACGCCGATGGCGACACTTTGAGTTTCCAACTCATGCAGGCGCCGTCGGGAATGACCATCGACCCCACCACCGGCGTCCTGGCCTGGACGCCGAGCGCGCTCGGCCCGGTGTCGGTCTCCGTACGCGTGGACGATGGCCGCGGTGGCGCGTCGATTCAATCGTTTACTGTAACCACGGTAGATAGCGATACCGAGATCGATCATCGACCCGTGGTGCTCGAGGCCCCGTTTGGCGAGGCCAAGGTTGGCCTGCCCTACAACCTCACCTTGCAGGCGGTGGACGCCGACGGCGATGCGATGACCTTCACCCTGGTCAGCGGACCGGCGGGCGCGACGGTGGACCCGGTCACCGGCCAGGTGGCGTGGACGCCGGACGCGGTGGGTAGCGCAAGCTTCACCGTGCGCATCAGTTCCGGCGATGGCTACACGGATGTCACTTGGACGGTGCAAGTGGTCGCGGCGGAAACGCCGCTGTCGGTGCATGTGGTGGTCACCCCGGAGCGCGTCGCGCCCGGAGCCGCCATCACGGTGGCCGTGGAATTTGCCGGCGCCAGCGGCCCGGTGAATTTGCAGGCGAGCCTCAACAACAACCCAGTCGCGTTGGACGCGAATGGCGCCACCAGCCTGGTCGCACCGACCACGCCGGGCTTCTACCAGCTCGTGGTGACCGTCGATGACGGCAACGCCGTCGCGACAGACACGGCGGATTTCTTTATCGCCGATCCGAGCGATACCACCGCGCCAACCGTGGCGATCAGCGCACCGGCGATCGACGGTCGCGTCACCGCGCCGACGGCCGTGGTGGGCCAGGTGCTCGGTGACGACGTCGCCCGTTGGACTCTGTCGCTGATCGACAAGTCCACCGGTGCGATGACGGCGATCGCGCAGGGGAGCCAGGCCAGCGGCCCGGGCGTACTCGGTCAACTCGACCCGACGCTGTTGAGCAATGGCTTCTACACTCTGGTCTTGCAGGCCTGGGACGCCGGTGGCAACCAGGCGCAGGATTCGCGCAGCGTGCTGGTCGATGGCGACATGAAACTCGGCCATTACTCGGTGAGCTTTGAGGATGTGGCGATTCCGATGGCCGGCTTCCCGCTGCGCGTCACCCGCACCTACGACACCCGCCGGCGCAATGAGCGCCTGGACTTCGGATACGGCTGGAGCGTGGACTACCAGAACCTGCGCCTGACCGAATCGCGGGCGCCGGGCTATTCCTGGTCGCTGCTGTCGGAGCGCAACGGATTCTTTGGCAACTGGTGCGTGCGTCCGAACGGCGACCCGATCGTGGCGATCACCGGGCCGGACGGCGAGCTGATGAAGTTCCGCGCCAAGGCCTCGCCGGAGTGCCAGTTCCTGGTGCCGCAGACCGATGTGCAGCTGGTGTTCGAACCCTTGCCGGGCACGGATGCGCAGCTGGATCAAACCGACTACCTAAACTTGCGTTTGGCGTCCGTGGCCGGTTCCGGCGTGTACAACTTGCTCGACTTGTCCGACCCCTACCAGGCGGCGGCCAACCCCAGCCACTACCGGCTCAAATTGCCGGACGGCACCGTGTATTCGGTGACCCAGGGCACCGGCATCAGCAAGATCGTCGACCCCGACGGCAATACGCTGAGCTTCACCCGCGACGGCGTGAAGCACTCGCTGGGCCAGGAAGTGCGCTTCTTCCGCGACGGCCAGGGCCGCATCGAGGAAGTGGTGTTGCCGGACGGCGCACGCCGGCAGTACACCTACACGCCAGGCGGCGACCTGGAAATGGCGGTCGACACCGGCGGCGACCTCGTGTCGTTCGGCTACCTGGCGCGCGCGCCGCACTACCTGCAGGACATCGTCGATCCGCGCGGCGTGCGCGTGTCGCGCAATGAGTACGACGATGACGGCCGCCTGGTGGCGACCATCGACGCCGACGGTCATCGCATCGAATACACGCACAACCTGGCCGGCCGCACGGAAATCATCCGCGACCGCCGCGGCAATGCCTCGATCTTCGCCTATGACGACGAAGGCCGGGTCACGGGTGAGTCCAACACCCTGGGCGAGACCACGCTGCACAGTTACGATGCCAACGGCAACGAACTGAGCACGACCGATCCGCTCGGCCATACCACCGTGCGCACGTTCGATCCGCGCGGCAACGCGCTGACCGAGACCAACGCGTTCGGCCAGCGCACCACCAACACCTACAACGAGCGCAACAACCTGCGGACCCAGATCGATGCGCTCGGCCGGGTCGTGGCGACCAATTCCTACCACGGCTACAACGGCAAGCTGGTGATGACCCAGAACGCCCGCGGCGAGCTGACTACCTTTGGCTACGACTCGGGCCTGGGCACGAACCAGACCGGCGAGCTGACCGGCATGGTCGATGCGGCCAATCAACGGACGATCTTTCAGGTCAACCAGTTTGGCCATCGCTCGCGCGAGTGGGACGCCCTGGGCCAACTGACCGTGCATGGCGTCGACCTGCAAGGCCGCGAGCGGTACCAGCGCCGTACCCGCACCCGCGCCGATGGCACGAGCGAAGACTTGGTCACCAGCTACACGCTCGACGCCAAGGACCGCATCGTGGCCACGGTGCATCCGGACGGCAGCCGCACCACGGTCGACTACGACGGCAACGACAAGCCGATCAAGACTTGTGACGCGCTGAACCGCTGCACGCGGCAGCAGTACGACGCCCGCGGCCAGCTGGAAAGGACGACCTACCCGGACGGCACGTTTGAAACCACCGCCTACGATGAGAACGGCAACGTCGTCGCGCAAACCGATCGCGGCGGGCGCACGACCAAGATGGTCTATGACGCCGCCAACCGGCTGGTGACCACGCTCCTGCCGGACGCCACACCCGGCGACGACAGCGACAACCCCCGCACCGGCAGCGAGTACGATGCCGCCGGCCGCCTGAAGGCGAGCATCAACGAGCGCGGTGTGCGCACCGAGTACGGTTACGACGCCGCCGGCCGCCGCACCACGGTGACCGATGCCCTCGGCCACGTCACCACCACGGCCTACGACGCGGCCGGTCAACGGGTCGCCGTCACCGATGCCCTGGGCCGCATGACGCGGTTCGTCTATGACTTGGCCGGTCGCCTGACGCAAACCATCCACCCGGACGACACCGCGTTCGAGGACGACAACCCGCGCACGACCATCGAGTACGACGCCGTCGGGCGCAAGGTCGCCGAGACCGACGAGCTGGGCCGCCAGAAAGCCTACGCCTACGACGCCGTCGGCCGCATGGTGAAGGTGACCTTGCCCAACCCCGCCAACGGCCTGCTCGACGACGGCAGCCTGGTCACGCGCTTTGTTTACGACGAAGTCGGCAACAAGACGCAGCAGATCGACGCGCTCGGTCGCGTGACGCGTTGGGAGTACGACGCGATGGGCCGGCAAACCCGGCGCACCCTGCCGGGCGGCCAGACCGAGACGTCCAGTTACGATGCCGCCGGCCAGCTGCGCGCGCACACCGACTTCAACGGCCGCAGCACGCGCTACAGCTACGATGAGGTCGGTCGCCTGGTGGGCGTCGATTATGAAACCGACGCCGATGTCATCACGACCTACACGGCCAGCGGCCAACGCGAGTCGGTGACCGACGGCCAGGGCACGACGGTGTACAGCTACGACGCCCGTGACCGCCTGATCCGCGTCGCCCAACCGGATGGCCAGGTGCTGACCTACGGCTACGACGCCGCCGGCAACCGCACCGCGTTGCACAGCGCCGCGCTCGACCAGAGCTTCGACTACGACCCGCTCAATCGCTTGAGTAAGGTGCATAGCCAAACCCTGGGCGGCGCCACGCGGACGGTGGCTTACAGCTACGATGCCGTCGGCAACCGCCAGACGCTGACCCAGGCCAACGGCGCCACGACCACAACCCGCTTCGACGAACGCAACCGCCTGCGCGAGCTGCTGACCCGCAGCGCGGCGGGCGTGCTGTTGTTCGGCGCCACCTACGATGTGGACGCCACCGGCGCCCGCTCGGGCATCGGCGAGTTCAACGCCCAGGGCCCCACCCGCAGCGTCGGCTACGCCTACGACGGCACCAAGCGCCTGTTGGCCGAAGTCATCGAACGCCCGGGCCAGCCGGCCCGCGTCAGCAGCTACGTCTACGACGCCGTCGGCAACCGCCTGAGCCGGACCGAGGCCGGCACGCTGACGACCTATCAGGTGGATGCCAACGACCGCCTGACCACGGAGACCACCGGCGGCGTCAGTACCCTCTACACCTACGACGCCAACGGCAACAGCACCGGCCAGGCCAAGCCCGGCGAAGTGGTCACCTACGGCTACGACGAGGCCAACCGCCGCGTCCGCACCACCACCGCCAGCGGCGTCACCACCACCGGCTACAGCGCCGACGGCCTGCGCAACCGGGAAACCGGCAACGGCCACAGCACCCTCTGGCTGATCGACCCGAACCGCGACTACGCCCAGACCCTGGAAGCCTACCGCGACCAGCAGCTGAGCACGGTGTGGCTGTACGGCGACGAGCTGCTGGCGCAGTCAAACGTGATTGGCGGCGGGCTGCATGAGCGGAACCTGCACAGCGATGGCATGGGGAGTGTGCGGCAGGCTAGTGATGTCGCTGGCAATCTCACCGACAGCTTTGAGTACGACGCGTTCGGCATCGAGCTCAACCGCACAGGAAGCACCGATATCGATCACCGCTATCGCGCGGAGCAAGTGGATCCGAATACCGGGTTCTACAACCTGCGGGCCAGGTGGTATGACCCGAGCAGTGGCCGCTTCACCAGCATGGATAGCTTCGCTGGTAGCAACGGCGATCCTATCAGCCTGCACAAATATCTGTACGCGAATGCCGATCCGATCAACAACTGGGATCCAAGTGGCTACGTAACGCTTTCCGATCAAATGCAAGGGCTGCAAATTCGCACCATGCAGCGCGTCAACGATTTGCGGTCCAGTTGGCAGGCTGGAAATCTCACTCGTGGACGCTTCCATAACTTACTCGGCGACGTCATCGAGGAAGCGGTGTTTCAAGCAATCGAGATGGCGTTGGCAGACATACCTGGCGTCGACATTGGTCGTCAAGTCCCGCTCCACCCCGATAGCAAGAGTTCGCTTGATTTCCTTGTCGCAGTTGAAGGCAAGGTTGTGCACGTAGAGGCGAAGTTCCAACTCCCGACCCGCTCCGGAAAAGGTTTTTCAAGACTCGCGGCCCAGCTCCGGAACGCAATTGCAAGCGGAAAGCTCTCGAGTTCAAATCGGGGAATTGTTGTCGCATTCAAGGAGCTTGGCTCGAGAGCGAGGACCGGACGCTATCAAAGACTGTTAAAGGAAATTGATGCCGACTCAGGCATGGTGGGCAACGCTCAAGGCTTCTTGGAGCTAGCCATGGAGCTTCGGTCCGTCTTCAGCCCAGCCGCCATCTTGTAGTAGCCTAGCGAGATGGAAAAATTATTCCGCATTCAGATCGCGAAGTTCTTCAGGCGAACATCCGAGGCGCTGCCAAAATTCCACCATCGCAGCATCGACGTCGATGTGGCTAGGGAGTACTCACAGCGTCCAATTGTCCTCCTGACAAATTCACAGAATACGACGGAGTACTTCTTCGCTGTCACGCCATTCGGAACGAGCCCAGGGAAGGTGCTCATTGAGCTCGGGTGGAAATCCGAATCGAGGAGAGCATTTCCGGCTGTGAACGTGGATCGTGTCTTAGAGGCGCGAAAGCTGGAGACAGGTGAGTTTGATTGGACTCAGGACGCGTTCGCCGCGCGACTTGCGCCGCTCTGCAATCGAGGTTCTGGCGAGATGGTTTGGGACATGTTCTCTCCCGAGGTCTGGGACGAGACGTCGGAATCTTTCAAAGAGTTCTCCCGGCGAACCGCGTTCGGTGGTAGTGACGAGGCCCTGAGAATCATCTCAAGCGGTGGGTTCGACGAACAATATGCCGCAAGCCAAGTCGACTTGGTTTGTGGCGACATCCTAAAGTGCATGAAGGAATTTGGCATACCATTCTTGCAGCGCGCTGCAGCTCGCCGGGGCGAGGAATTATTCACCGGCTTGTAGTTAGCGTGCGCAAATTGAATGGGCCCGGGAATTGGCATAGTAAGTGCGGCACCCGGATGGTCTACGACGCCGCCGGTCGCCGAACCACGGTGACCGATGCCCTCGGGCACGTCACCACCACGGCGTACGACGCGGCCGGTCAACGGGTCGCCGTCACCGACGCACTGGGCCGCACGACGCGCTTCGTCTATGACTTGGCCGGTCGCCTGACGCAAACCATCCACCCGGACGACACCGCGTTCGAGGACGACAACCCGCGCACGCTCATCGAGTACGACGCCGTCGGGCGCAAGGTCGCCGAGACCGACGAGCTGGGCCGTCAGAAAGCCTACGCCTACGACGCCGTCGGACGCATGGTGAAGGTAACTTTGCCCAACCCCGCCAACGGCCTGCTCGACGACGGCAGCCTGGTCACGCGCTTTGTGTGTAAGCGTCCGGCGTAGACACCTCGCGGTCAGCGGACGAGCGTGATCAGCCCGTCGGCTGCCAACGGTGCGGCAGTAGGTGTTCGATGTTGCGATCGA
>Ga0209211_10004384_pt1 | contig 21980 bp, 24 predicted proteins | sample RifGroA2_FD_183992 | JGI IMG/M metagenome (GOLD analysis project Ga0209211, IMG submission 183992) | Groundwater microbial communities from Rifle, Colorado, USA - Groundwater A2 (SPAdes) (version 2) | ecosystem: Environmental > Aquatic > Deep subsurface > Groundwater | place: Rifle, Colorado...
CAAACCCCGAAAGAAGTTTTTGAAAGAGAAATGAAAAAAATTAATATGAAAAAAGCCACCAGAAGCGGTATCATTAATAGTAATATTTTATTAGCAGAGAGTGTTCGGATTGAGGGCTCCGCGTAGGATATCCAGATTCTATAATACTATATATGAAACAATTAAATGCGTCAATTAGAAGGGTAAATAAAGGCATTGGATCTGATGCTTTTTTAATCTCATGCGAAAGCACTAAATATATCATGCGGATCGAAAATAATTCTGCTCATTCGAAAATAAAAATTGAAAGACATGAGAAAATTTTAAGAATACTTAAAAAAGAAAAATTTGTGCAAAATATCATCCTAGTGGGAAAAATTAACAAGAAAAAATTTTTTGTGACAAATTATATTGAGGGAGTGCATAAAATAAAAGTTGAGAAAAATAATTTAATCAAATTAATCAATATTTTAAAAAAAGTACATCTTTACAAATTTAATGGAGGGGGTAAAATTAATCCCCAAAATCATAAAGGGAGCAAAACAAATTGGCACTCGCATATATCAACAACAATAAAAAAACTAAATTTTTCTAATTTCAAAAAAATTACAATGGAGGCGAAAAAACTAACAGAGAGTTTCAAGAAAATAGAAAGCACTCTCAAAACAAGACCTTCTAATTCGTTATTACATTGCGACATAAATTTAACAAATATAATTTTTTCTGGAAAAACAATACATATTTTAGATTGGGAAAATGCGGCTGTCGGCGATCCACTTGCCGACTATGCCATCATGTATAATTTTCTACATCTTAAAAAACCACTAATGCCATTAGAATCAAGAAGCGATCGAAAAATTTTCAATTTTTATAGACAGTTGTTTGGTTTGGAAAATAGATATTATAAATTAAAATATCAATATAGATGATAGACAAAATTTCAATATCAATACCGCATTTCAGATCGAAAGATTCTTTAACCAGTCTTTTGCGTGGGTTAGAAGCGCAGGAGCTAAAATATTTAAAAAAAACAGAGTTAATCATCATTAACGATGATATTGAAAATTTGTTCCCAACTTATAACAATAATGATTTTCAAAATGTAATAATCGTCGATCAAGAAAATCGCGGAGTTGCTGCGGCAAGAAACACAGCAATAAAAATTGCAGCGGGGGAAATTTTGATTTTTCTAGATCAAGACTGCATCCCACAAAAAAATTGGTTAAAAAATATAATAGTTGCATTCGAAACTAATCCAGCAATAGACGCATTGGGTGGATGCATCGAACCACTGCGTAAAAAAAGTTTGGTGAATGAGTACTTGAGTTATAAAAATCACCTAGGAAAACCAATCGTTGATCAGCAAACAAACAAAATAATCACACTAATAACAGCCAACTCGGCCTATAAAACGAAAATATTACGAAGCATCTCTGGTTTCAATGAGCGCATTTTCGATAAATCCTCACACGGAGGAGAAGATATTGATTTAACATACAGATTAAATATGAACAATTATAAAATAGCTTATGACAAATCAGTGAAAGTATTGCATGCATATCCTGACAGGGTTGTTGATATTTTTTTTAAATATGCAAATTATGGAAAAGGCGTTCGCCTATTCTGTCATGCCCATCACCTGGATCCTAAAAAGATCCGTCAACCAAATTTTGGTTATTTAGCATTTTTTAAATATTTCATCAATGCACCCAAACATTTTTTATTATCATATTCTAAATTCAAAACAATTCGACCTAAACGTAAAATTTTTATATATTCCCTTTTTGATTTAATAAGATATTTTGGACATGGCTATGGCTACTTTAAATCAAACTATAAAAGAAAAATTATATAAAGTAGATAATGACTACTCAAAATTAATTCACAAAAAAAGTGTGAGTTTTAAATGTTCCATAATTATTCCTTGTCATAACCAAAATGAAAAATTAAAATTTTGCTTGGAAAGCCTGGCAAAACAAAATTTTTCTGAAGCCTTTGAAATTATTGTCGCAGATGACAACTCTAAAATCCCGCTTGATATCAATGATTATAAGGATTACGCAAATAAAGTAAAATTAAAAATTGTCCGACTTAAAAAAAATTTAGGAGCTGCAACGGCCAGAAATATTGGAGTACTTCATTCCAAGCATAATTTACTAATCTTTCTGGATGCGGATATGGTTATTCCAGAAAATTATATAAAGACTCAAGTTAACTACCATAAAAATTATGATAATATAGTTACTGTAGGCATGAGAGAGAAATTGTTGACTTCATCTATAAAAAAAATAAAAACTAAGGCGAATTATAAAAAAGATTTTAGATATGAAAAATTTATTCCTCGCTCTTGGAAAGCCTTTCATTTAAATGAAAAAAACATATTTGCCAGGAAGTATAATTTACTTAAGGAAACGGATAATTTTAAACAATTCGGTTTTGGTAAAAAAATAGGTGTTTGGAGTCTGCAAGATATGGTGGTAAGCTCCAGTATTGCCATAAAAAAGAAGCATTTTTTGCGAGCGAGAGGCTTTGATATTAGATTTCCCAAAGCATGGTATGAGGATATACATTTCGGAGCTAAATTATTAGCAAATAATATAAAGATTATTCCAGTAAAAAGTATTACAGCCTATCATTTAGTAGATAAAATTGATAATGACTATATAACAAATAAAATCATCATCAAAAATAATAAAAAACTTTATAATAAACTCATCGAAGAACGTATAAAAATTGGAACAAAAAAATCATTTATTAAAAGTATCAATAAATATGCCAAGTATTACAAATAAATTTCCCAAAGTCTCCGTTAAAATTGTTTTCCGATGTGGGGGTCATTTTTTGTATTACATAACTAAAAGCGGCATTCGAGATATTCCGGGAGGGCATGTGAATTTTGGAGAAACAATCTTAGAAGCATTAAAAAGAGAGCTAAAGGAAGAACTTGGATATAAATTAACCAAAGCGCCAAAATTTTTGGATACTTGGAGCTACATACGAAAAGACAAGAACGCTCATCGAATATATTTTGTTTTTACTTTAAAGCTTCCTACAAAAAACAATTTCAAATCTCTGGAATTTGGCGATGATTTGGAGTTTATTTGGCTTCATAAAAATCAAATCAAAGAACAAAAGTTTCTGCCGGAAATGGAGGCACTGTTTTTGAAAGTGTTTAAACAGAGAAAATAGCTTATCCTACCCCACCTATTACGATCATGAAAGAGAAGAAAATCAAATGTTAAAGTAAGACGATATGAATATAGAAACCGAGATAAAATTGGCAATAAAGAGTTCTACGATAAATGAATTAATCAAAAAAATTGAGGAAGTGTATGATTGTAAAAAAACCGAACCTTTTCGTCAAATAACACACCAATTCTTTCTTGAAGATTATACAAAACAAAATATTTTCCCCCGAATACGAAACGAGGAAGATGGGCGCACCACTTTAACTGTAAAAGTGAAATTGAATGAAAAAACAAATTTCTTTAAAAGAAGAGAGATGGAAACGGGCATTGATGCAGTTGAGCAAGTGATGGCCATGATGCCTTTTTTGGGGTTTACAAAAAAAATTTCGTGGGAAAAAAAGCGGCAGTCTTTTCTAATGAGAACTACGGATAATATTAAATTGTTTTTAGACGAGACCCCTATGGGTTGGTTCTTAGAAATCGAAGGGGATGAAAAAAATATAGAGGCAGCCATTGCCAAACTAGGCCTTCAAGAAAGTAAAAGAATTAATAAGGCCTACTTGGGATTATGGGAAGAATATAAAAAAATAAACAATATTGCTAAAGAGGACATGATGTTTTCAGAATAATTTGTAAAAGAGATATTTTGGTCTACTTTATTAATTCGAGACCATCCCAGACCCAGTCGCCTCTCAATAAGAATTTTTTTTTAAAATTAAGAATTTCATTTGGCTTAAACTAATTCACCTCCATAATTTCTTTTTTGTCGAAACTAAAAGGTGCATTTTTAACGCGGACTAAAAAAATGTGCTTGACGGTTTTTTCCGGACTTTCATGAATTATCCCTTTATGTTCTGCAAAAATTACCCTTAGGCCTGTTTCTTCTTTAACTTCTCGAACAACTGCTCTTTTAAAATCTTCATTTTTCATTATTTTTCCACCTGGAACTGACCATTTTCCTTTAGCATGCTCAGGTCTTGCCTGCCTCACCAAAAGAAACTGTCCATTTTTGTTCTTAACGAAACAATTTACAGAGATTCTACTTACAATATAATTCTTCATTGAAGTTATTTTTATAAATTAATGAGAGACTAAGTAATTACCCATAATTAAAAAATCGATCTTCGAAGCACTAAATGTTTTCATTGCATCTGACGGACTCCCTACGATTGGCTCCGCGCTGCCATTAAATGAAGTATTCAATATAACGGGGACGCCAGTTCTATCTTTAAACCTATTCAATAAATTGAAATATAGCAAGTTATTCTCTTTCGTCACTGTTTGTAATGATAATGGGGTCAGATAATGGATAATGGATAATGGAATAATGGGGTCAGCCACCATTGATGGCATTCTAAATTATGCTGAAAGTAGATCGAATCAGTATAGGAAATTTCATCTATCATATTATTAACCACTCGACAGCACGCGCTTCAATTTCTAATCAATTCTAGCTTAAAGAGTTAGGCTAAACTTTTTTTCGGCATCCTCTATTGATATACCGAAAGATTTTTGAAACAATTCAGAATTTTGAGACGGCGAAAAATTGCGACTTGATTTCCTATAAAACTTTTCAAATTTGTCCTTTCCAAATAAATTTATAAGAAAACTCACGAATGCGCCCGCTAGGCTATAAAAATAAATTACATTCGCATCATCAGTATCTTTCCATGCTTTCTGCGACGTAAAAATTTTTAGATCCGGGTAAATGTTTTTCTCGTATCCTTTTTTTACATATTCCAAAAAGTTTTTACCGTCCCACGCGTGACCTACAAAATATTCAGCCAATCCCTCCTGAAAAAATCCGATCGAAATCCCCCAGGGCAGAGAAAGTAAGTGCGCCTCCTCATGCTCCCCTATCGGTTTAACTTTATCTGTATATAATAGATGTATCCTAAGCTCGTTATAAATAGCAACTGCGTACCAATCATCTCCCATGAGTTCTTTTTTTGTTTTTTCATCGGGGTAAAGATAGTATTCAATTTTTTTATCCGGGCCAGGAATATTTAAAAAACCCAATATCTTTCGATAAGCCGATTCTTGGATATTAGCTATCTCTTGGATATCTTTTTCGGCAACAGAATTTTTTAAAAAATAAAATTTATGATGCACCGATTCAAATGAGATCCAACGCGCATCATTTAAAAAATCATGTATGTAATTTGGAATATCTTGTTCGAACATGTTCATATAATAGAATCAGCCCGCCTTTTAGCAAAGCGGGCCGTTCAGTTTAATTTTAACTTCCCCAAGCGCTCTTTAATAATTAAGCCTGAGTAAGCCGTGGTTCATCTTTTCAAGAAGGGACTTCTGGCAATAACGCCTATCGAATCCATCAGCACCCCCATTCTCCACAACAGCATCGTGTATACAACCCCCTCCGCACATCGGTAAGAACTGGCACTTTTCCTTAATACACTGATCAGTTCTCCGAAAATGCTCAAACCGCGCATCCCTAAGATATTCCCCCGGCTCTTCGTAGATAGTCCCAAAGTCATATTCTTTACGCCCAGAAGTGCAGAAACACTTCTGCAACGAGCCATCTGGTTGGAGTATCGCGGAGTGTTTAGCGATCGCAACGCACCATGGTCCAGTGATAAATTCTTTCGGAACCCCAAAGCCGCATTCCTTAGCGACCGTCCACCCAACAAGAGCTTTCTCGGCTATGAACTCCTCGTTTCCAAATTTCGTCATATCCGCAAGTGTCGGGGTTATCACACCGATGCTCAAATTAATCCGATCTTGTTTTTTTAGATCCGCCAGGCATCTGATTAAGTTCGGGAGGCTGTCGGCATTCTCCGAATCAATAGACATCCGTATATCAACCTTCTCGATAAAATCGGAGTCAAGCAGCATCTTAATGTTTTTCATTACCTTCCGGAATGTGGGGCGATAATTTTTGCCGTGACGTCTGGCGTCATGGACCTTCTCCGGTCCGTCCAAAGTAATTTGGACGCGGCGCCACTCGTGCTTTGATAGAAATTCGGCTATTTGTTCATCGAGTAATTCCCCATTGCTTACGAGCTCAATCCAGAAACTTAGCTTCTTTTCGAGCGAAATAAAATGGAACCCTTCCACTCCACTTTTTACGATATCCTTGCGGAGGAGAGGCTCTCCACCGAAAAGAACAAGGCGAAACGTGTCGATCTCCGGATGTTCGGATAAGTAGTTCAATAGCCACTTTCTTGACTGACCCAAAATCTCCGGACGCATACCCACTCCACGATCTCCCCCGTTCTCAATACAATAACGGCATTCAAGCTGACACTGAATGGTCGGAAGAAAATGAAGTATAAACATATGCGCCGCGTTATTCCGCCGGTCTACAAACCTTTTCCGCCAAGCGGTACATTCGTCATAACCAGCCGGGATTATCAACCCAATGCTCGCATCCGAGAGCGACTCGACTTCCTCAGGAGCTGTTGCGTCCTGATTTTTAAGCCAAGTGTTTATATTTCTTTCTGTATCAAGACCGATGCTGACGACAGCGCCGCTCAAAGCGCTCTTCAAAAAAACAAAATCGTTTTTGCTTAGGACTCTTATAACAAAATTGCTCCAAACAAGTCCATTATTACTCATCGCCATTCCTCCCTAAGTTCCGTGCTCTCGCATGGAAGCCATGCGAGAGCAGCAGAATTGCGACGGGTTTAGTAACCGCATCCGTCTTTACCCAATTTCTCCCTGTTGTCGCCACCAAACCGCCTATCCGGATCACCGGACTTAAGGACGAGGATAGCATTCCTCTTTCCTGGCTCAGTAGCAACTTCAGTGCCAGCAGATTTTTGATCTGCCATAGGTCTCACCCCCTTTCCTTGTAAGGTTCATTACTTTTTAAATATACCACTAACGCAATTCTTATTAAATATTACGCAATAAAACTATATAAGAGCAATATAGGCCGGCAATGTGCACACACATATGGCGGTTTTCTCCACAATGGGGAAACGCCTATTTGATTTGCTTAAAAATAAGCTGCTCGACTAAATTTTTTATCTGACTATATATCTTTTCTGATACCTCACGTGTAGCAAAGGATGGATTTTCTACTTCCCACCAAATCACCTTTTTACTATCACGAAGAAAATCAGGGATAAACGGCTCTTCTGCCATCGAGATAACAACACTCGCGCTCTCGATCATTTCCGGTAAAAGCTTTTTGGTCAGATTTTTCCTTATATTCATTCCATTCTCCTCCATGATTTCAAAAAAGTCGGGAGTTTGAAAATATTTTTCAATAGCAGTTCCTTCTGGCGCATCTAAAGAACCTACATAAGTGCCTGCGGAATCCGCATCTTTTGTATTTGTTATTCGATTAAATAAAGCAGCAGCCATCTGACTTCGGAACTGATTATTTTTACAGATAAATAATACTTTCATAATAAATAAAATAATATACAAATCTCATTAGAAATGGGAAAATGGGCTGGCATCGACTTACAACATCGTAGCCAGCCCATTTCTTTAACTCAACTTTCTTGAGATATTATCCACCAGCAGATCTAAATCCATATCGCCTTCATTGTTGACGACAATATGGCTTTGACCATCAGTAGAAAAATTCTCAAAAATTTCTTTAAACAAGAGGTGCATTCTTAATGCTTCTTCAGCCGAGAGAATATGGCCTTCCCTATTTGTCGAGTGAAGTCGCCTCTCAACTATGTCATATGGGCATCGCACCTCAACCCAAAGTACTTGCACGCGTCTTTCCTTGCAGAGAGTTTCTAGCTTGGTTCGAAGTGAATCCAGATGAAATACTTCGTCCATTATCACAGTAGATATTTCTTGCTCAAAAAGGCAAAAAGCATATTTCAAGGCTTTTTGATAGTACACCCACCTCAATTCTGGCGGATCAACTTGATTCTTTACGAGAATTGGATCGACGTCAATCTTTTTAAAATCGTCAAGATCAACAATCTTTGCCCCAGTCTTTATGCTTACGCCTCTGGAAATCGTCGACTTACCTACGCCAGGCAAACCAGCAAACAGCAAAAGTTTTTTCATCCGCTACCCCCTTATTTAATTTATATTCCAAGGAACAAAAACTGGTCCCGCATGAGACCAGTTTGAGAAGTTAAATTAATTTTTCTAACGCCTTAAACTAGCCTCATGTGCAAAGGATAATAATAGCTATAATAATTAAGACATGATAACGAATTCATTTTTTTATACTATAGATAGAGTGCACAATTGTCAAATCTGCTTAGCCAAAAGTTCAAAGAGGCGACCGCGGTCGCCTCTTTGTTTTGAAAAACATTTCATCGTTGATATTTTTTCCATACCTTCTCCCAGTCTTCGCGAAAAACGGTTAGAAGAACCTCATCCCAATATTTGCCGTCCACGTAAAACTGCTCTCTACGCCTCCCTTCGATCTTATAGCCGCACTTCAGGCTATATTTCAAACTGCGCTCATTAAACGCCATCACCGAAGAATCAATTTTACGCAGATTAAGAGTGTGGAAGGCGTATTTGAGCAAGGCCATTTTAGCATCAGTGCCAAAGCCGCGGCCCCAGTATTTCTTCTCGCCAATTACCGCTCCGGTTGACGCCCTCCGATCGTTCCATCGAATATTGTGCAAGCCCATAAAACCGATGCATACACCCTCCAAAGTTTCTATTGCCAAATGCAAATCATTCGGCTTCTTGGTGATTGAATCAAAATATCTTTCTTCTTCTAAATAATCGAGCGGCAAATATCGGTTAAGAAATTGCCTTACTTCGGGATCGTTCATCCACCTTAGAGCGTTTTCCAGATCTGCCTCCTTTCTCGCGGGCCGAAGAATTGTTTTCTTCCCTTTCAAAAAAATAACACGCTGTTTGTCTTTTTTCATATTTTTTCCTTTCTTGTTAAAGAGCCCATCCGAATCCCCGCTAAAACAAAATTGCCTTTGCGGTCTCGCCAAGGCAATCTGGAAAATCGTTTTTGAAAAATTGATTTACATAGATACTGCAAATTGCCCAAGCGAAATCGCCGCTTTTTTATTAGCGGGAGTAGATACGATTTGCCCGAACATGCAATATCTGTTCATAATAAATAGTATATTAAATATTTAATGATCTGTCAAACCACAGGGAAATAACGGGCATAAATAAATAAAAAGGGGCAGCCACGCAAATGACTGCCCTTTTCTTTGAAACCATCTATAACGACCTCCTCCTACTGGCCGAAAATTAGATTATTGATTGCGGAGATAAACGCATGCGCAGACGCAATAACAACATCAGTATTTTGCGCGCGTCCGTATCCGATTCGCCCATCAAGACAAACTGCCGCAAACACCCAAGCATTGGCGCTAGATGTCTGCTGTTCCCCCTTAAGAACTTTGTAGTCCACTAGAGCAAGCCGTGACATTTCCTCGCCGTGCCCAAGAAGCGCGTGAAGGATTGCCTGATCAACCGCATCAATCGCGCCATCGCCTTTGCCGGACGTAACGACCGCCAGTTCGTTGCACGCCAAGGTTATCCTGGCAGACGCGCGCTCATTGCCAACGCGGTCATACGAAATTTCAGTAAGGCGATACAGATCTTTTTTAACCGCCTCTTGGGCAGTTCTCACTTCCTGGAGGATCATGACGAGATCTTCGTTCGAGAGCTCGAGTTTCAAATTCGCGACTTCCATATATCGCGAATGTACCGCCTCCAATTCCACATCGGTAAACGCTGCGCCAAGCTCTTTCAGATAGTAATCGCGTATACCGCTGCGGCCCAAATGAGACACCAACTTTACTGTTTTTCCATCCCACCCGATTGATTCGGGTTGGATAATCTCATAAGTGCTGGGGTCTTTGATCACGCCGTCGGCGTGGATGCCAGAGCTATGAGCAAAAGCTTGCTCTCCAACAAGAGGATAATGTTCCGGAATGGGCAGGCCAATTGTGCGCGCGATCATGCGGCTCGTTATGCAAAGCTTTTCCCAAACAACCCCTGTGTCCATTCCGAGCTTTAACTTTAACGCAACAATTATCGGCTCAAGCATTGCATTGCCCGCGCGCTCGCCTATTCCAAGAAAACATCCCTCAACCTGCCGCGCTCCAGCTCGAACGCCTGCAAGAGTATTTGCCACCGCCATTGCCAGATCGTTATGGCAATGAACACTCAATATTACCTCGCGCAGTTCAGGTACCGCTTCGTACAAATTCTTTATGCGATCCTCAAATTCCCACGGCGCCGCGATCCCAACGGTATCAGGAATGTTAATTGTCCGAGCTCCTTCGCCAATTGCAATGCGCACCGCCTGTGCAAGAAATTCCGGAGAAGTGCGCGCGGCGTCTTCCGGAGAGTACTCCACATCATCGCAATATGATTTTGCGAGCCGTACTTGCGACCTGATCATTTCAAGCACAACATCTTGAGTAACGCGCAGTTTTTTTTGAACGTGCACATCACTCGTCGCTACAAAGACGTGAATCCGCGGACGCGTCGCTTGCTCAAGGGCACGCGCCGCCGCAACAACATCAGACGGCATTGTACGGGCTAAGGCGCAAATAATCGGGCCGCGTATAGCTGAAGCGATTTTGGAAACACCGACATCATCGCCAGGCGACGCCGGAAATCCGGCTTCAATCACATCAACTCCAAATTCTGCGAGCAGTCTCGCAACCGAAAGCTTGGTCGCGGGATCCATTTTATGGCCCGCCTGCTCCCCATCACGCAAGGTGGTATCGAAAATCAGCACTCTGTTATCTTTTTTACTCATGACTACTATCCCCTTCCTAAAATTGATTGTTAATGTTCAAAACAAAAAAATCGGCCCTTTTTAGCCGATTTAGTCCTCCTTTTCATTCCTTATTTTTTCAGCAAAAACTAAAACCGGCTTCTTGTTTAAGTAGAAGCTCTAGCAAAAGGCTAGCCGATATTAATCTCTGTTGACTCATCATAATTAGGGTAATCCGATTAAAATTATCTGTCAAGCAAATTTTTCGTTTTTTAAAATAATTTTAAGCGAAACCTCAAATAAAGCATTTTTGTCCGTCATTTAAATATTTTATCGCGCTTCTAAATCCACAGTTTTTCATTGCGGACAATTTCAAATCAGATTTAAAATATATGTAAGGGAAGAAAGGAGGCGCACCTTTGGACAAACTGACTTGGTGGAAAGTACATTCCAGGCAACGCGCTCAAGAAAGGTACCGAATCACGCTGTCTGAGAATGTAAGACGTGAAATAATTAAACGTATCTTACGGGGAGATTACGTTAAAAAGAAAAGGCAAGGGCGCTCACGATTTGTGTATCTTGTCATCTATAAAGACCGGATCATAAAGTTGGTGCTGAATACCAGATGGATGGCGATCATAACTTTTCTTAAACTGGAGAAGCCGCCCCTGCCCCTCTGACCTTTCAAATTGACCTGCCCCGAAGAGACGCCTTTGGCCCAAAAGGCGTCTCAGTTTTTTTATTAGTTTATTTTACGGCCAAGAATTTATTGATCTCTTTTTGAAATTTAGGATTTATGAAATTTCGAGACCCCATATGGCCGCCTTTTTTGAGAAGAATGAGTTTTGCTCCGGTTTTTTCCGCGAACTTCCAACAAGGTAAATAAGAAACCGTCCTGTCGTCTTTGGCGTGAATGATCATTATTTTGCGGCCGTCTATTTTTTCAAGCTCTGTTACCGGATTATAAAAATTTCCCTTTTTCAATTTGGCCCAATTCTTATTGGAAAATCTGTAAACATGGCCGTATGCTTTTTTTACAAATTTTCCGAGCCAGTCAATCGGTTCCGCTTTAGACGGAACTCTCCAATCAATAACTGGAGAAAAGGCGATGACTTTATTTACTTTTGGATTTTTTGAATTAAGCAAAACCGCAGTCCCACCGAAACTTGACCCGAATAAATAAAGCGACTTTAGATCTAATTTATATTTTCGACCGTCCTCAAAATCCTCAAATCCGCTCTGGACCGCTGAAATTACGTCTAGAACATCTTTTTCCGGAGACAATTTTAAAAAATCGCCTCCACTTTCCCAAGTGCCGCGATAGCGCGGATAAAAAACCCAGTAGCCCTTTTTCGCCCAAAACTCCAAGACTTCTTTTTTTGAAGGCATGCTCGGCATGCCGGTAAAAAGCAAAATTGCTTTAGATGATTTTTTAGGCGGCATTGCGACTTCCGCGACAATATCTTTTTTGAATCTAGTCCTGAAAATTTTCATAAATATATCTTAAACTTTTATTAGCTTAAAAGAAAGAAACCGCGGCACACAACAACGCTGCGCGCACGCGGCTTCTCTTTCGAACCAGTACGGAGATCAGGCGACAATCTGCTTAAGCCATTTCTCTTTTTTTTCTTTGATCAATGCAGGATCGGCCGTATACTGCGTTTCGCCCAAATACTCGACCGGCGGATAAATATGGAACTCAAAACTGTCCCCGTTTAAGCCCATCACGTCTTTCAACGCTCGGTAGAGCCGCTCGTTTCTTATCTTATGCATCTTTGCATCGGCTCCTTTAACCAAGTAGCGATACATCTCGCTCCCTGACAGATGACGCGCCCTTCCGTCTTTTGATTCGGCAATGCCAAAGCACACCAGATAAAAATGAGAATCGAGCACCAGTCGCGCGCGTCTTTTGATGACAAACCTTAGATCTTTCTCGATACTGGCGAGCTCTTCCAAAGTTTCGATTACGTTATCCGCTGCTAGGGAGAGCCTGAAGAACCGTGGGCGGACATCTTTCTTGTTCTCGAATTCCAGCTCGCGATTTTCAATGTTTCGCACGAGCTGGTACGTCTTGCCTTCCTCATCAATCATCCGATAAAAACGCTCTGGCTCTTTCTCGGCAACCGTTTGTAGAATCTTCCTTAATAGGTCCTTTCCCAAACGATCCAGTATAAAACTGGACGCAAGCGTCGTATTAGGAAAAGCCACTTTAGTGGCATGAACATGGAACCCAAAAGGAGACGCGGTCTCGAACGCTATCTCCTGAAAAACCTTTTCTCTAACCTCCCCAAGCGATCTATCAGACCACCTGCAGTAAGGGCCCCAGACAATTTCAGGATCCGGACTTATTCTTTTGCCGCCAAAAACTATCACGTCTTCGCTAGTCTGACGGAACTCATGCATCAAAACTCGCATGCCGCACGCCGCCGGTATTAATGCGTAAGGACGATTCCACTGACCAACATGGGTCGAACGCACAGCGCCTTCTTTAATGAGGTCGCCCAAGGAAACCCTTTCCTCGGCACCGTCTATTACCTTAAAGAAAGCATGGATTTCACGATTGGAATCGCAACCGTACGGCCAATCCATGACTTGAGCGCTCCTGTTAACCCAAAATTTCCCGTGCAATATCCAGCAAGCCACGATCTGATTGGCCGCATCGTAAAGCCTGTAATTAGGAATCTTTGCGCCCACTTTCAACACGTCTTTGGTCCAGTCCTTTAATGAAAGGCTCGCACCCTCGTTTGCATCTTCCAGATAAAGACCTTCTCTCTGGCCTATTACCAAAGTGATTTTAACGGGCTCTTCATTCCCAGGCCGAACAATTCCAATACATCTGCCGCCTACCCACTCTCCAAATTCTCTTGCGTTATGGGTAGGATTATTGCCCCGACCGGGGTGGGCGATCTTTCTCAAGATCTCCTCCGCTTTCCCGCCGGGCATAGCCGATATTGTACTGTGAACCCTTTCTCCATACTTTATTTTTCTTTGCATACTTCCCCTCCTTCTAAAATGTTGATATGCCAAAGTTTATGCCAAAGAACAACCTTCTAAAAAACCGACCCCTTTGAGAGAGGCCGATTTTAATCTTCAAAATTTTTTATACTTTCGTTAGATAAGCTTAAAGACTAAAATTGGCCGCCCTCTTTTCATAAGGGTAATAAAATACCAAAAGCCAATTTCACGCATTAAACTCATTTTTTAATATTATAAAATTATTTTTTCCCTGTCAACCTGAATTGTTAGTTTCTCCCGTCTCGAGATAGATCATTTTTTGCGATCGAGATTATCAAATCAATATCATCGTCATTGGCTGTTTTATTTTTTCGCCTTACTTTACATCTTTGGCATTTGTGGACAATTACATATCCGCCTCTTAAGAATTCCACTTGAAACGGCCGCATTAAGCCCTTGCAAATCTCTTCTCTATCTCCGGGGGTTACGTCCACATGCTTTGACCAAAGGCACGTCGGGCAATGATTGCGATAGCCCTCGCCCCTTACGCTTACACCGCAATTTTTGCATTTGAAATTTTCAGCCTTTTTTTGAAATTTTTTTGTATTCATCTTTCAAAATATCTTCTTGCGATCATTTTTCATGCGCTCAATGCATCAGACAGAGCCTGAATTTTTTCACGGATAATTTTAGTACCTTCTTCCATTGTAACCGAGCCGGAATTTCCAAAACCAAATGACTCGCCAACTTTCATAAAAATATTGCGCCCGTTTTTTTTAATGTAAATCGGAATAAGCTTGACTCCGGATTTGATCGCGATCGCCGCGGCTCCATGTCGAAATTCCAACAAGCCGCCAATTTTACTAATCATCCCTTCAGGAAACATTACGACCGTTCCCCCGAGCGCTAAAATCTCCACAGGAATTGCGATTGATTTTTCGATTCCTTCTCCTCGATGCGACGGAAACACACCCATAACCCAGTACAAAAAATGTATTATTCCTATTTTTCTTAAAATCTCCAAAAGCCAGTGACGAAATTTCTTATATTCTCCCATATAGCGAAGTGGCGTAAGCGAAGAAAATAACGGAAGCGCAAGCCCAATAAAAAAAGAATCAAAAAAAACCACGTGATTTGAAACTATCAGCACCGGGCCGCTTATGTTCTTAAAATTTTCCCGGCCGGATATTTTGACACGATGCGTCAAATGAATAAGAACCCACCAAACGGGTTTTATAATAAAATTTTGGAAAAACCAATACCAGTATCCAGACACCATTTAATTTAAATATAGCAGATTTTTTGATATAAAAGTAAGGCGGAATGATCGCCCTCGAAAACTAAAATTGCATTCGTAAAAATCCTACAATAAAATAGGAAAAGGAGCAATATCGTTAGTTAAACCACTTGAAAATTAAAGGGAAATAAGTTAATATTCAATAATTGACTATAATTTTCAAGCAGGACTGCGCGATGTAAATATAAGCAATCCGCCCGCCTAACAAACTTTTTATCCGCCCTTAGCTCAGTTGGTAGAGCAGCTCCCTTTTAAGGAGAAGGTCGCAGGTTCGATCCCTGCAGGGCGGACATTTAAATGTCGGGCAAAATATATTAATATTCAAAATATGAACGTATTAGTCAAATGGCTTATCTCCGCTTTAATAATAATTGTTATTGCTTATATCCTGCCTGGGGCTGAAGTCTCCGGCTTTATCGCGGCTATTGTAGCCGCTTTGGTAATAGGTCTAATAAACGCGTTTATAAAGCCCGTCCTCATAATTCTCACCCTACCGATAAATGTCCTTACTCTTGGACTATTTACTTTTGTCATAAACGCTCTGCTTATTATGCTCGCAAGCGCGATTGTCCCGGGATTTAGCGTCCAGAATTTCTGGTGGGCACTTCTGTTCAGTTTGCTCCTCTCCATAATCACTTATTTCGTCCAAACTTGGTCGGATTAACAAACTGGCAATGGCTAGCGACTAAATCTAAAACGCTAAAAACCCGGCGCAAAACATATGCCGCAAACTACGAACTATAAACTATAAACTATTCTCTAGATTCCTTCTTTTTTTAATTCTTCAATCAGTTCTCTAGCTCTTTTAGAAAGACGCTTCGGCGTTTTTACAATCACCTGGATCAAAAGGTCTCCTCTGTGATTGTCTTCGTAAGGGACACCCTTGCCTCTTACTCTCAAAACTTCACCTCCGTCAATTCCCGCAGGAATTTTTACTTTAATTTTTCCGTCGAGCGTATTAATTATGCGTTCGGAGCCTAAAATGGCTTCGGATACCGGGATATCAAGTTCCATTAAAAGTTCATGCCCCTCTCTTTTGAAAACCGCGTGGGAAAGCACGCGCACCTTTACATACAAATCACCAGTGATGCCAGAAGAGATTGCCTCTCCTCTGCCGGACATTTTAATAATTTCGCCGTCGCGTATTCCGGCCGGAATAACAATCTGGATCTCTTCGCTCTGTTTTAAAATTCCCGTCCCTCTGCACGAAGAACAAGCTTTCTCCGGTGTTGATCCGCGGCCCTTGCATGCTGTACATTCGCGAACGCTTGAGAAAGCCCCGAAAAAAGTCTGCTTAGATTCACGGACACGGCCCGACCCTCTGCACTTATCGCATGTTTTAAGAGACGAGCCTGATTCCGCGCCGCTTCCTTTGCATTTTTCGCAAATGCCCATTTTTGATATCAAAACTTTTCGCTCCGCGCCAAAAACAGCCTCCTCGAAAGAAAGCTCCACGTCTATCGCGATATCCCTTCCGCGCCTTACGCGCCGCGCGCCTTTTGATTCAAAACCGAATATATCCTCAAAAATTTCGCCGAAATCAACGTCGGAAAAATTTGAAAAATCAAATCCTGCCGCCCCGCCGCCGACATCCCCAAAAACCCGGCCGTAGCGATCATACTCCGCCCTTTTTCTTTCATCGGAAAGAATCTGATATGCTTCATTCAATTCCTTAAATTTTTTCTCATCACCGCCTTCTTTATCGGGATGATATTTATGCGCGAGTTTTCTAAAAGCTTTTTTAATATCGTCTTGCGACGCGTTTCTCGCTATCCCTAAAACTTCATAGTAATCTTTTGACATTATTTATTCAGTCATTTAAAAGTTAAAACTTCCTTTACGCTTGGGCGCTTATCAATCACAAACACGCCCATAAGCACAGCTAATTGTAGCAAAACGACGGACATAATTACAACAAGCCACCCCAACACGCCCAAAAAAGAGCGAGCGACAAGAAAAACGCCGAAAGAAAAAAAGGCCGGCAAATATCTTTTATAAGGACCGAAATAGAAATCAAGGGCGCGGGTCGCATATAAATAAACAAAATCGCCGATTTTTGCCTGGCCTTCAATTTGCATTCCTAAATTCTTCGAGATTTCAGCGCGCGCTTCGGCAAGCAGCTTTTCTCTGTCATTTTCCGGAATTTTATTCCAAGCAATTCCTGTTCTTTCGATAATTGCGTTGATTAAAGTCTCATCAACCGTCAACTCTGGATTAGGCACTGAAAAACCCGAGGGTAAAATAAATTCAGCCTGATTGGCTACGAATAAAATCACCTGCTTAAAATATTTCTTTGGAAGAAAGTCCTCAATCTGTTTTCCGCCTCCGGAGACGTAAAAAATAGCTGCGATAAAAATTGAAACCAAAGTTATATAGAACGGAAGCCCACTCCTAAAAATGGAGGCCAGCGAAAATTTAACCCTGGCTTCGGCTTCGCTTTTAATCCATATCGCTGACAGCGCGGAAAAAATCGAAAAAACCGCCAGCGACACAAAAATTGCGCCAGGGCTTTGAAAAAAAATAAGCGCCGACAAATGAGCAAAGAAAGCCGAAAAAACCGAAAACCATAAATCCAGCAAAAGGAAGCCGAAGCCGACGAACGTCAGATGAAGCCCCATCGCCAAAAGCGCGTAGAACACTTCTATTCCGCCGCCCAAAAGAGCGGATTCAAAAAAATACCAGAAAACCGCTCCGGAAACTATAATAAGAAAAATCAGCCCCAACTGCGGAATTTTCATCCCATTAAAAAATTATTTTTCATCCCATTAGAAGTTTTTACAAAGACTCGTTTTACAATTTATAGAGGATTAAATGCGAGTTCGCGAATATATATCAACTATTAATTTTCCCCGATGAACTTCTAACGAGATTTATCAGAATCGTCGTCCTTTACTTCATCATACTCCGCATCTTTTCCTTTTTCATGGGGAGAAGTCGCGTCGGAAGAATTTTGAGATTGGCCCTGACCGGGCGGGGTCTGGCGATACATCGCCTCTCCAATTTTCGATATTGTCCTTGAAAGCTCATCGGCTTTCGCGCGGACTTCCGCCGCCGCGGCTCCTGAATCTTTGACTTTTTTCAATTCCTCGATCTTTCCTTCAATTTCTTTTTTAATTTCCGGCGAAAGCTTTTCTCCGGCTTCGCGAATGGCTTTTTCCGCAGAATAAATGAGCGCGTCCGCTTTATTTTTCTCTTCAATCATCTCTCTTTTCGCCTTATCTTCAGTCGCGTGCATTTCAGCGTCCTTTTTCATTCTTTCAATTTCATCTTTATGCAGGCCCGTAGACGCTTCAATTCTAATGGACTGCTCTTTGCCTGAAGCCTTGTCCTTTGCCTTAACTGACAAAATACCATTCGCGTCTATGTCAAACGTAACTTCAATTTGCGGCATACCCCTAGGCGCGGGCGGGATGCCATCCAGAATAAACGTGCCCAAAGTTTTATTATCCCCCGCCATTTCTCGCTCGCCCTGCAAAACATGAATGTCAACGGAAGTCTGATTGTCCGAAGCAGTTGAAAAAACCTGCGATCTTGAATAAGGAACTGTGGTATTTTTTTCAACAATCTTCGTCATCACCCCGCCCAAAGTTTCAAGTCCGAGCGATAAAGGAGTTACATCGAGAAGAAGAACGTCTTTAACATCTCCCTGCAAAATGCCAGCCTGAACCGCGGCTCCAATCGCCACAACCTCATCGGGGTTGATTGATTTATTCGGCTCTTTGCCGAAAAGTTTTTTTACTTCCTCCTGAATAAGCGGCATGCGCGTCTGACCTCCGACAAGAATGACCTCATCAATATCCTCAATTTTAAAGCCGGCTCCTTTGGGCGAAGGCAGGGTAACCGCTTCTCTCGTAAGCGCGATGGAGCGTTCAACGAAATCGCGGACAAGGTCCTCAAGTTTCGCGCGCGCGAGCTTTTTTATGAAATGCCTCGGGCCGGAACCATCGGCGGTAATAAACGGAATATTGATTTCAACTTCCACGGTGATGGAAAGCTCGTGCTTGGCCCTTTCAGCCGCTTCTTTCAAACGCTGAAGCGCCAAAGAATCCTTGGACAAATCAATGCCGTCTGATTTCTTAAATTCGCCCACCAGATAGCTTATGAGCCTTTGGTCGAAATCATCGCCTCCCAAATGAGTGTCACCGCTTATCGCCCTTACCTCCACTGTGTCATGGCTGACTTCAAGAACGGATATATCAAAAGTTCCTCCGCCGAAATCATAAACAACAATCTGCTCGTCCTTTTTCTTGTTAAATCCGTAAGCAAGCGCGGCCGCGGTCGGCTCGGGAAGAATGCGTCTCACGTTAAAACCCGCGATCTCGCCTGCGGCTTTGGTCGCCGATCTTTGCGAGTCGTCAAAATACGCCGGCACCGTAATTACGGCCTCGCTTATTTTCTCCCCAGTCTTGGCTTCGGCGTCTTTTTTTAATTTCTGCAAAATCATCGCGGAGATTTCTTCGGGACGATACCATTTCTCGTTCATCTTTACCTCAACACCTCCATTGGCCGATTCTCGGATCGCGTAAGGCATGAGCGCTTTATCTTTTTGAACTTCCGCGTCTGAAAATTTTCTGCCGATAAGACGCTTTACCGAGAAAATCGTATTCTCCGGATTGGTTACAGCCTGTCTTTTTGACAAAAGCCCGACAAGCCGATCACCAGCTTTTGAAATCGCAACCATAGACGGCGTGGTTCTAGCACCCTCTTCATTTTCCAATATTCTCGGCTCTCCGCCTTCGACAATGGCCATTGCGGAGTTAGTTGTTCCTAAATCAATTCCTAATATTTTTGGCATGTTTTTATTTATCTTTAATTTTACTTAATAATTGACTTAAATCTTTTAATGTCTTAATTTGGCTTCATATTGTAACTTTTGCGTTTAATAAGGAGGAAGAATGAACAAGCGATTTTCCAAGAAGAACGGCGACCCTCGAAAACGGGCAATGCCTAGAAAATACCGTCGCTCGAGTATTCCGGAGCGAAACCAGAAGCTTTTGAGGATTATTCTTAAAAAGGGCCGAAGAAAGAAAAAAGCTCTGAACGCTCGAGAGAAAAAACTGGTACGGACAGCTCTGAACGCCCTGACACTGAAAATCGAGTGCGAGTACGGTAGCGGTGCGGCCATGCTAGAGCATAGGTTTGATGCGGCGGTTGCACGCCTTTTGCGGGAAGATATTAGAGACAGCTACGCCGCCACAATGGAAAAACTGCATCCAAACTCTGACATCATTTTCGTCCCTCGCCGTTTCCAAATCTCGCCCAGATACCTTAGCACCTGATTCAACTTTTTATTAACTCATCTCCCTGATCGAGCCGGGGCGCTACCACCATTGCGCTCCGGTTCTTTTTATTTTCTAAGAACTCCTATTTTTACTTTTGCCGGCCTTAAAACTTTATCATTTATCATCCAGCCTTTTTGAAACTCTTCCGCTACAACGCCGTCTTTGTCTTCTTCGCTCACCTCCTCTTCCGCTATTGCCTCGTGCTGGGCGGGATTAAACTTTTGCCCCAGACACGCAATCTGCCATACACCATAAGTTTTTAAAATATCCTTCATCTGCGAATAAATTTCTCCAACTCCGGGCAACTTTGCTTTTAGTGCGAGCTCCATTGAATCCGTCACCTGAAGAAAGCCCCTTAAAATCGCCTCCTTCGCATAATCCAAAAAATCAGCCCTAGCCCTTTCTTCATCCTTTCTCGCGTTTATAAAATCCGCTTTCGCCCTCTGCCACCCCGCCAAATATTCAGACTTCTCCTTCTCAACGCCCTTTAACTTTACCTTCAGCTTCTTTATTTTCTCAAGCGCTGTCTCTTCAACATCAACCTCTTCCAACTCTTCAGTCTCGCCGTCCGGCATTAGTTCTATTTCCTCTTTTTCGCCTTTTAAGTCATCTTCGCTCATTTTAATTAAATTTCATTTATATTGATAACTAATGATAACGAATTACGAATTCTTTTACGAATAAAGATAAAAAAAATTCGTAAATTCGTATTTTATTTGCATATTCGTTATTTACTAAATATCATTAAAATCTTTTGAAAGAAAATCCATAATATATGACGCTCTTTCATAATTCATTCTTTTGGGACCGAACGACACCATAACGCATTTTCCGGACTTGCCGTCGGAAAAGCGCATTGATATCGAACTGAATGAATTCGCGCTTTTCACCGGATTTTCCTCTCCAATAAAAACATTGGGTTCCTCGGACGATTGCTCAAGATATTCAGGCGCGGCCAAATCAATATGGTCAACCAGCCTCGCAAATTCAAGCGCCAAATTCCTATCCTCAAACTCAGGCTCCTTCATTACCTCTTCGTAACCGAATGCGGAAATTCTTTTGTTCGAGCCAAAACTCGCAACCATACTAAAAAGCCCGAGCTCTTCCGACAGCATGCGCCCGAAATTTTCAAACAAAAGCTCATGCCGTTTTTCCATTTTTTTTAGCAAACCGTCGAAAAGCTCTTCAACTTTTTTCTCCGGCTCCATTTTTTCCATCAAAAAATCAACAAAATAACGATAAGCCTTGTCCGTAGGTACTCTGCCCGCGGACGTATGAGGCTTGGTTAAATATCCCGCCTCATCCAGCTCGGACATGCTATTTCTGATTGTCGCCGGGCTTACTTCCAAATCAGCCTCATCAAAAATCCTTGATGACGAAACCGGAAAAGCACTCCGTATATAATCGCGGATAATAAAGTTTAAAATTTCCTCTTCGCGATTCGCCAGACGCATATTAAAACCAGTATATCAATTAGCAGTCCTAAGTCAAGACTGCTAATAGCCAGTTCAATAAGTAATCGCAACACTTTGAGATAATCAAAGTGTATGAAATTTAAGCATTTTTCGATCGAAGAGAGAGAATTAATTCAGGAAATGAAATGGGGGCGAAAATCAACAAGGGCTATT
>Ga0209211_10004387_pt1 | contig 21976 bp, 19 predicted proteins | sample RifGroA2_FD_183992 | JGI IMG/M metagenome (GOLD analysis project Ga0209211, IMG submission 183992) | Groundwater microbial communities from Rifle, Colorado, USA - Groundwater A2 (SPAdes) (version 2) | ecosystem: Environmental > Aquatic > Deep subsurface > Groundwater | place: Rifle, Colorado...
TGGCTCCGGGAGCAGGGATCGAACCTGCGACCAATCGCTTAACAGGCGACTGCTCTACCGCTGAGCTATCCCGGAATAAATTTTCAAAAATCCATTTGGATTTTAACTTGATTTCGTTCTTATTGCAACAATTTTGTTCCGTCTAAAAAATTGGACAATAATATCTTTATATGGTATCTTGCTTATAAATAACACCTTAAAAATTATTTTAATAAAAACTTTTTTCTGAAAGGGAGGAAGGCAATGAGAAATACTATTAAAAACCCATGGTGGTTTATGCTGAAAAATCCTTGGTTTTATTTTTTTATATATTTCATAGCAGTCTTTGTCGCGATTGCCTGGTTTGCGCCAAAGTCTGTAAAAAAAATAATCAACCTAACGAAACAAGAAAAAGAAAAAATAAATTTAAACGAAAGTACTTATTTCTCCACAGGCTATTCTGCCGACACAAATGATGAAGAAAAAATAATAACAACAGCGGGAATAATTTGCATATTAGGAAACGGAAATATTGTTCATGTAACAATGACTGCGGAAAATGTTGACGGCAGAATGAAAGAAACCGAAGGAACGGTTGATTTTATTATTAAGCATCAGGATGAAATTTTTGATGACTTGATAAGAACAATCGTTGAAGCGGGTCAGCGATATCTAGATACAGAGCCAAAAAAAGAAAAGTCGCCTCAACCTCAAAATGAAGGGGTAATAAAGAAAAAAGTTTAATCAACGGCCGGAATTAAAAAAATCGGCCAACTCAATCGGCTTGTTTAATCCACTTGGAGTGGAGCAAGCCGATTTTTTATTGGAAATAAAAAAAATGTACACGGAAAAATGCGATCGCTAGAAAGCGTGTACATTTTTAGATTTTCAAGGCTTCTTCAAAAATATCTTCCGGCGACATTTTGTTTCGTTTCTCATATCCGCACTTGAGGCATTTGTGGGTAATGTCATAATCCCCTCCTTTCGTTTCTATTTTTGACGGCTCCATCATTCCTCCGCAATCGGAAGCCCTGTCGCCGGGCGTTATATCCACATGCTTGCTCCAAAGGCATTTCGGGCAATGATTGGTGTAGCCATCGCCTTTTACATTACTCCCGCAATTCCCGCAGGTAAAATCTTCTATTTTGCGTTTGAAATCAACGGCCATAAAATTTATTTTCTCATATTCTTGCCAAAATGCCAAATTGGCTATACTTTTAGGTTATTATGATAAAAGGATTTTGGAAAAAATTAATATCGACATCGAATGTCGATATTAAGCCGATTTTGGCGCTGGCGCCAATGGCCGACGTGACGGACGCGGCGTTTAGGCGAATTATCGCCAAATACGGCAAGCCTGACGTGATGTTCACGGAATTTGTTTCCTGCGACGGATTGTGTTCCGAAGGCCGAAAAAATCTTTTGCCCATTCTTAAATATACCGAAAAAGAACGGCCGATTGTCGCTCAAGTTTTCGGCGCCAAACCGGAAAATTTTTACGAATCGGCCAAGCTGATAAAAAATCTGGGCTTTGACGGCATAGACATCAATATGGGCTGTCCGGATAAAAAAGTTTTAAAACAAGGCGCCGGCGCGGCTATCATTAATAATCCAAAACTGGCTCAAGAGATAATAAGGCAAATGAAAAAAGGCTCCCGCCTGTTCGGCGGGCAAGCAGGAGAAATGCCCGTTTCTGTCAAAACCAGAATAGGCTATGACAAGTATGATAAAAAAGAATTTAAAAAATGGCTGACAGCTTTATTGGAGTGCGAACCTGCGGCGATCACCATCCACGCCAGAACGAAAAAAGAAATGTCCCTTGCCCCAGCCAAGTGGGATGTCATCGCCGAAGCGGTAAAAATAAGAAATAAATTTTTCGGCGACAAAAAAGACAAAACTTTAATTTTGGGCAATGGCGACATCCGAAACATTGCTGACGCGGAGGAAAAAGCGAAAACTTTCGGAGTTGACGGCGTAATGATCGGTCGGGCGGTTTTCGGCAATCCATGGTTGTTTGCAAAAACGAAGAAAGTAATTTCAATAAAAGAAAAATTATCTATTCTCCTTGAACACGCGAAACTTTTTGAAAAAATAAATCCGCCAGCTGGCGGAGGTAGAAACTTTAATGTCATGAAAAAGCACTTCAAGTCCTATGTTTCCGGTTTCCCGGGAGCCAAAGAATTAAGGATTAAACTAATGGCATGTAAAAACGCCAAAGAAACGGAAAAAATTATCCTTGCTTTTCCTCTATCAATTTATTCAAAATCTTTTTGACCTCTTCCATGCTGGCGAGGTCGTATATGGAAATGGCTTTGACGGGCTTGCCCGCTTTTTTCAAATCCGCCAGTTTTTCTTTCAAAACTTTCTCGTCAATCAAATCAGACTTGGCCAAGAAAATATATTCCGGCTTTTTCAAAAGCTCATCGTTATAAGTCATCAATTCTTTTATCACGGCGTAATAATCTTTGAGCGGGTCCTCCGACTCGGCCGAGATAAGATGGAACAAAATTTTCGTTCTTTCAATATGTCTCAAGAATTTTATGCCCAAGCCTTTGCCCGCTGACGCTCCTTCTATAAGGCCGGGAATATCGGCCAGAATCAAATCATAATAAACGCCGAGATTGGGCTCCAGCGTCGTAAATGGATAATTGGCCACCTTGCTTTTGGCGGCGGTAAGCTCGTTGAGCAAGCTGGATTTTCCGGCGTTCGGATACCCGATCAAGCCGACATCGGCGATAAGCTTAAGCTCCATTCGCATAGCAAAAGCCTCTCCCGGCAAACCTGGCTGGAATTGGCGCGGACTGGTATTCTTCCCCGAACGGAAATGATAATTGCCGTGCCCGCCGAAACCGCCGGCGGCAATCAAAACTTTTTCCCCCACTTTCGTAATTTCCTTGTCTTTACCGACATCCAGATTATGAAGCACTGTTCCTGTCGGAACTTTCAAAATTATGTCTTCTCCCGCCGTTCCGTCGTTTAATTTTTTCTTTCCATTCTCGCCGTCTTCGGCGATTATCTCTTTTTTGTAGCGAAACTGCCTAAGAGCGCCCAAATCGGACACTCCTTCTACATAAACATTCCCCCCGTTTCCGCCTCTTCCTCCGGTCGGCCCCAAAGACATCAAATTGCTATTGAAGTAAACTCCGCCCTTTCCGCCTTTACCCGCTTGAACTTTGATTGTTACGTCGTCTATAAGCATAAACGCATTCTATACTAATTTAAACAAAAGAAAACCGTTTCAAAAATTTGACAAATATTTTACAAAATGTTATCCTAAAACAAATTGGAATAACCTTAAAAACTTTAAACAAAGAAAGGAGCGGTAAATGGAACAAAAAACGCCTCATTTTGATTACGAATTAAAAAAATGGCTGTTATTATACTCAATATGTGTTGGTCCTCATAAATTTGGGGAAATAAAGTGGAAAATGCAAAAAATTTTAAGACAGGAAATTGCGCCTTTAACTTTATGCAACATAATTTCAGACTTCCAATTAAAAGATTATGTTAATTTTATAGAAAGAAAGGAACCAGTATACAAACAGGACGGTAATATCTTAAAATATTTGCACGATAATCTTGAAAAACATTATTTTCCAACCAAAAAAGGTATAATGCAATTATTGTTTGGTTGGGAATTCGCCGCTCCAGCGATTTCAAAAGAATCTTACGATGAAATTTCTACGAGTATTTGCGCTATTTGTGATAGCGAAAATTAAATACTCACTAAAGGTTATTGAATCCCCCTTATTGAATTACAAGGGGGATTTTATTTATTAAAATTAAAATAAAAAAAGCAATGCGAAAACCAAATAATATTTTTAATATCTATAAGTCAGTCGGAATTTCTCCTTTGGATGCCGTAAAATTGCTCAAGGAAAAATATCCCGAACTAAAGGGCGAGAAAATGACTTATGCCGGCAGGTTGGATCCTTTGGCGGAAGGAGTGCTTCTTATTCTTGCCGGAAAAACCGTTTACGAAAAAGAAAAGTATTTGAAACTGGACAAAGAATACGAAGGAGAAATTTTGTTCGGCTTTGAAACTGATACCTACGATGTTTTGGGTATACCAAAAAGCGTTCGGCAACCGGCATCAATATCAAGGACGGTCCTTGATGGTATTATTAAAAAACTTGAGGGAGAAATTTCTTTGCCTTTGCCGCCTTATTCTTCTTATAAAATTAAGGGCAAGCCGTTGTTCCAATGGGCGCGAGGGGGAAAATTAAGCGAGATAGAAATTCCGATTCGCCAAACAAAAATAAATTCAATCAAGCTGTTAGACTTTGCTGAAATTTCCGGTCAAAATTTGATGAAGACAATCAAGCAAAAAATAAGTTTGATTAAAGGCGATTTCCGCCAGGAAGAAATATTGAATCGGTGGCAAAAAATGTTACCAAAATCATGCTCCAGCATAAAAACGGTAACATTTTTGATAGCCAAAGTTAAAATAAATTGTTCCAGCGGAACTTACATCCGCTCCATCGCCCATCATCTCGGCAAAGAATTAAAAACCGGCGCGGTTTTATTGAATCTTAAAAGAACAAAGGTCGGCAATTTTGACATAAAAGATTCCGAAAAATTAAAAGTCATTAAAATTGCATCTTACCAGCGATAGCAAATATACCTTAATTTTAAAATTATAAAAAATAAAGGGCATTGTGGAAGATTGTAAAATCTTTTCCATAATGCCCTTTTTGTTCCAAATTTTGAAACTACTTTAATTTAGCTTCTATTTCTTGTTTCAATCCCTCCAATTTTTTCCTCACTTCATTCCTAATGTCCCCGATGGATTGAATAAAATCATTACCAAAAACATAGCAATCTATAACATCATTATCATTGGAAGAAAGTGATGTTGTGTTACTTGCTATAGAAATTTTCCTCTGCTCTTTCACATCCGCGGTAGGGTTGTTTAGCTGTTTGCTGATTTTTAACTTCAACACACCTTTATCGCTCCTTAATTCCCTCTCCACATTAATCCTTTCATTTGGATCAAGCATTGCCTGCACAAGATAATCCTTTTTTTCCAAAAATTCTAGTATGGAAACCAGTAAAGAAACATCGCCTGTTTTAATCTCCGCTTTCATTTCTTGCCTCGCTTTCTTTAAATAAAGAAGAAATATAAGATATAAAATTCATGTTAAGGTATTTGTTAAAGTTTATCACAACCAACTTTATTTGTCAATGCTTTACAAAAGCAAAAATTTTTATTAGAATTCATGGACCCTGTTAAAGCGGGGTTTCTTTTATGGAAATACGCAACATAGCCATTATAGCCCACGTTGACCACGGCAAAACGACTTTGACCGATGCCATTTTGAGGCAAACCGGCATGGTCACGGATGAAACCGTAAGCATGGACAGTAACGCTCTGGAACAAGAGCGCGGTATTACCATTTACGCCAAAAATACTTCCATCTTTTACCCTCCTTCGCAAGACGCTTCGGACGGGCAAGCAAAGACTACCAAAATAAATATCGTGGACACGCCCGGACACGCCGATTTCGGTTCGGAAGTGGAACGAGTTTTGCGTTCAATAGATTCCGTTATATTAGTAGTGGACGCCCAAGAAGGGCCGATGCCACAAACTAGATTTGTGCTAAAAAAATCTTTGGAATTAGGGCTGAAGCCGATTGTGGTGATAAACAAAATAGACAAACCGGCGGCCAATCCGGCCAAAACTTTGGACTTGGTTTTTGAATTGTTTTTTGACCTCGGCGCCAACGAAGAGCAGTTGGATTTCCCCGTCGTTTACGCCATCGGACGGGAAGGCGTGGCCAAACTCAACTTGGCCGACGAATCAAAAGACTTGTCTCCTCTCTTGGACACGATTTTGAAAAAAGTTCCCGCAGCCGGAAGCAACAGCGAGAGCGATTTGGCCATGCAACCGTTCAATCTCGGCTATGACAATTTTCTCGGACGTCTGGCCATCGGCCGGATTTACAGCGGGAAAATAAAAACAGGAAGCAATGTCTTCGTGAAAAAGCCGACCGGCGAAACAAGAACCGGCAAAATTACCAAGCTTTTCACATTTGAAGGCATCCAAAGAAAAGAAGTGGCGGAAGCTTCCGCCGGAGATATCGTAATGGCCGCCGGACTGCCGGATATATACATAGGCGAAACAATCTGCTCAAACGAAAACCAAGCCCCTTTGCCGGCCATCAACATAGACGAACCGACTATATCTTTGAACTTTTTGGTCAACGACTCCCCTCTCGCCGGACGAGACGGAAAGTTCGTTACTACCAGACAGATTAAAGAACGGCTGGAAAAAGAGCTGGAAATAAATGTCGGCCTGAAGATTGATTTTTCCGCCGGTGAATTTTTCAAAGTTTACGGGCGGGGCGAATTGCATATCGCCATACTTCTGGAAAATATGCGAAGAGAAGGCTTTGAACTCCAAGTTTCCCAGCCTCAAGTCATCATCAAGGAAGAAAACGGCCAGAAAATGGAGCCGTTTGAAGAAGTGATAATAGACCTGCCCAAAGAATTATCCGGCCCGATCATAGAAACCATGGGCCGAAGAAAAGGCCTGATGATGCAGATGAAAGAAGAGCAAGGCTCCATCATCCGTCTTGTTTTTGAGGCGCCAACTAGAGGCATTTTAGGGTATAAAAACCAATTCACCATAGACACCAGAGGCGAAGGCATAATGTGCAGTAGATTTATCGGCTTCCGACCTTACGCCGGAGAAATTAAAAAAAGAGACACCGGTTCAATGACCTCAATGGCTTCAGGCAAGGCGGTGGCTTTCTCTTTGGACAATCTTCAGCAGAGAGGAACGCTTTATGTGGAGCCCAATACGGAAATTTATGAAGGAATGGTTATCGGCAACACGATGAAAGGAGATGAAATGGTGGCCAATCCGACCAAAGGCAAACAATTGACCAATGTGAGAATGGGCGGACAAGCCGACGAAAAAATTGTTCTGGCTCCGGCTCTGAAAATGACTTTAGAAAGAGGCTTGGAAATAATGGCCGAGGACGAATACTTGGAAGTGACGCCGTTAAATGTCCGTCTCCGAAAACAACATCTCAAAGAAGGCGACCGAAAAAATTCCAAAAGAGTGAAATGATTTTAAATTGATAAATGCTATGCTATCAGTATGGCGGTTTATAAAATAAAACTCGTCAAAAAAGAGGAGGTCGCCGAAGGGACGATGGCTTTTTATTTTGAGAAGCCGGAAAACTTTGAATTTATCGCCGGGCAATATGTGACAGTTTCTCTTATCAATCCGCCGGAAACGGACGACGAAGGCAACTCCCGATTTTTCTCCTTGATAACCGCGCCTTATGAAAATTGCTTGGGAATCGCCACCAGAATGAGAGATACGGCTTTCAAAAGAGTTTTGAAAGAAATGCCCATTGGTTCGGAAATAAAAATAGCCGGCCCGGACGGTTCATTTTATCTGCATGAAAACGCTTCCCAACCGGCTATTTTTCTTATCGGCGGAATCGGCGTCACGCCGGTTTTCAGCATTCTCAAAAACGCCGCTTATAAAAAACTTCCTCATCAACTATTTTTATTTTACTCCAACAAACGGCCGGAGGACGCGGCCTTTCTGGAAGAATTGCAAATTTTGGAAAAAGAAAACAAAAATTTCAAACTTATCGCCACCATGACGGAAATGGAAAATTCGAAACAGGCTTGGCGCGGCGAAACCGGATTCATAAACAAAGAAATGCTCCAAAAATATATCAAAAATTTAAACTCGCCGATTTATTATATGTCCGGCCCGCCGATAATGGTGAAAGCGATGAGAGAATTGGCGGAAAAAATCGGCATAAACAACGACAATATAAAATTTGAAGAATTTGCGGGATATTAGTATAATATACTTATGTTTGACAAACTTAAACAGCTTAACGAATTGAGGAAAATGAAAAACGCCATCGCGGGAGAAATGGCGGAGGCGGAAAGAAACGGTGTAAAGGTGAAAATTAACGGCAGTTTTACGGTGGAAGATATTTTCATCTCTCCCGAAGCTATGAACGGCGACTTGGCGAAAAATTTGAAATACTGCCTTAATGATGCCGTAAGTAAAATGCAAACAAACATCGCCCAAAAATTTTCCGGAATGATGGGCTAGGAAAATTAACAACTTAAAATTTTGTTTTATTTTTAAAAAAATGTACGAACTTTTATTGATGATAAAATATTCTCTTCTGCAAAGCATTGGTCTTTTCATTTTGGCGATCGCCGCCGCCGCTTTGATTTTTATAATTTTATACACAGTTTCCAAAAAGTTTAAAATGGCGAAAAAAATAGCGATTCCCGCCGTCATCTTGGCTTTAGGAATTTTTCTGTTGTTTTTTTCGCCTCAAATCTTCCCAAAACATCTTAAATATCCGTTTTTCTTGAAAACTTTCGGGCCAGCCGGCGGTCCGGAATTGCCTTTGAAAAATGTCTACACTTTTTTCAAAAATATCAAAAATTTTGAAAAAGTTGATATCGCCAAAAACCCCGCCGATATTCCTTCGTCCGTTGGCAGGAACACTTCCGAAGAAGTGAATGTGAAAATAGAAGCCAAAGAAGTCATCGGGGAAATGGCGCCTGGCGTTTTATTCAACTATTGGACTTACGACGGCCAAGTGCCCGGGCCTTTCATACGAGCGCGAATCGGAGACAAAATCAATCTTACTTTGAAAAATCATCCATCCAGTTTGCATCATCACAGTATAGACTTGCACGCCGTAAACGGCCCGGGCGGAGGAGCGACAGTAACGATGGTTGAACCGGGCCAGTCAAAAACTTTCTCATTTAAGGCTCTTAACCCCGGCCTTTACGTCTATCATTGCGCCCATCCCAATGTCGCCACTCATATGGCCCACGGAATGTACGGATTGATACTGATAGAGCCGGAGGAAGGCTTGCCGAAAGCGGACAAAGAATTCTACGTGATGCAGGGAGAATTTTACAGCGCCGGCAATTTGGGTAAAAAGGGGCTGCAAGTTTTTGACGCAAAGAAAATGATTGACGGCCAGCCTGAATACATAGTTTTTAACGGTAAAACTCAAGCATTAAACGGCAAAATGGAAGTTAGTGTCGGAGAAAAAATCCGCTTATACGTCGGCAACGGCGGGGTCAATCTAATCTCTTCTTTCCACGTTATTGGAGAAATATTTGATAATGTCTATCCGGAAGCGGCCATCGGTTCGGAACCGCATCACAATGTCCAGACGACTCTCGTGCCGGCCGGCGGAGCCAGCATTGTGGAATTTAAAGTGGATGTACCCGGCAAATATATCCTCGTTGACCACGCTTTAGCCAGACTGGATCGAGGCACTTGGGGCGTGATGACCGCCGAAGGTCCGGAAAACAAAGAAATATTTGACGGCGTGCCGGATGAGTCTAAAAATAGCGGCCACTAAAAGCGCAGAAAATAAAAAAACAATTCCGCTTTTAGCGGAATTGTTTTTTTGGCTACCGATAAATTTAGTAAGAATTTCTTCTTCCTCCAAATCCTCCTCTGCTGCCTCCGCCTCCGCCGAATGACCTTCTCGGCCTATCGCCTCCTTCGGTTTTCGGCTTGGCAATATTGACAGTCAAGTTTCTTCCGGCAAATTCTTTCTCGTTAAACATTTCTATGGCTTTGTTGGCTTCCTCTTCGGAAGACATTTCCACGAAACCGAAACCTCTTGATCTGTTGGTTTCCCTGTCCATTATGATACTGGCCGAAGTTACCGTTCCGGCTCCGCCGAAATGATTCTTCAATTCATCTTCCGATGTATCATAAGAAAGGCCTCCCACATATAATTTATTGTTCATTGTGTTTGGTTTTTTACTAATAAAATATCTGCGGTAAGACCTTTGTCGCGCACTTGATTAAAATGATAAAGCGAACACCTACAGATTTACCTCGTTTCAAGCGAGATACAAAAGTATTGTAACAGCATTTCACAAAAAAACAATAATGTGTATAATTATCATATATGCCGTTAAAAACAATAAGTGATAATTACAAGTTAAAACAAAATAATAATATGGACAAAAAAATTAAAAACCATCTTGGAATAGGCGCTCTTGTTTCCATGGTTATTTTGGCAACATCTTCTTTGATATTCGCCAATATTTATTCCAAATCAATCGAACCTTCTTCCTATAGAAGCTTTTCCGTCAGCGGAGAAGGAAAAGTCGTGGCTGTTCCGGATGTCGCTCAATTCTCGTTTAGCGTCATAACCGAAGGAGGAAAAAACATCGGCGACATTCAACAGGAAAACACCCAAAAAGCCAACCGCGCCATCGCCTTGCTCAAAGACAGCGGAATTGAGGACAAGGATATAAAGACCGCCAGCTACAGCCTGCAACCGAGGTACCAATATTTTTCCTGTCCTGTCAGCAAAAATTCTTCCGCCAAACCCTGCCCTCCGCCGGAAATAGTCGGATATACGATAAGCCAAACCGTGTCCGTGAAAATCAGGGATTTTGAAAAAATAGGCGAGATATTATCCGGAGTCGTTCAAAGCGGGGTCAATTCCGTTTCCGAACTTTCTTTCACGATAGACGACAGGACGGAAATTGAAAATCAGGCCCGCCAGGAAGCCATCGCCGTTGCTATAAGCAAAGCGGAATCAATCGCCCAGGCCGGAAACTTCAATCTGGGGAAAATATTGTCCATAAATGAAAACTCTTTTCCGGTGTTTAACCAATATAAAACATTGGGTATTGGCGGAAGCGAAGACTTCGCCGTTTCAGCGCCAGTCATTGAACCGGGCTCTCAAGAAGTATCAATCGGCGTAACGATAAGTTACGAAATAAGATAAAAAGGTGAGAATTTCCGTCAAGGCAAAAACCAACGCCAAAAAAGAATTGGTGGAAAAAACAAGCGACAAAGAATTCGTCGTTTCCGTCAAGGAACCGCCGATAGACGGGCGCGCCAATTGGGCGATATGCCGAGCCGTCGCCGATTACTTCGGAGTATCCCCTTCACGGGTCAACATCATCTCCGGCCAATCGGCAAAAAATAAGATTGTGGAAATAAAATAAAATTTCAACTTACCGCCTCCAGGAAATATACTGAAATTTTAAATTTAATCGCTGCAAGCTACAATAGTTTTGCATATTCTTTTTTCAGTTTTTCCCAATTGCCGGATTTGCCGGAATCAATCGCCTTTCTTATTTTATCAAACAAAGTTTTGTAGAAATAAATGTTGTGCAAAGTCGCCAATCTTTGAGCTTCCGGTTTATTTTCTAAAAATATTTCGCGCAAATCTTTTCTTTTCATACCCGAGGCGCACGCTTGGCATTTACAGCCTCTTTCTATAGCTTTTTTATCTTTAGCAAAAATTCCCTTTTGGATATCCAATCGGCCGTCTCTGGAATAAAGAGCGCCGTGCCGAGCTTCGCGAGTGGGTATGACGCAGTCAAAAGTGTCTATCCCGTTTTCTGCGCCGATAAAAATGTCTTTGATGGCGCCAATGCCTAAAAGATGCCTCGGTTTGTCTTCCGGCAAGCCGGACAACGACCAGCCTAAAACTTCTCCCATCTGCTTTTCCCCGAAAGACCCTCCGATGCCAAAACCGTCAAAAGGAAGCGCGCCGATAACCGCGGAACTTTCTTTCCGCAAATCTTCAAAAACACCTCCTTGAACGATGCCGTAAACAGCTTGACCGTTTTTCTTTTTCGCCTTTAAACATTTTTTCGCCCAACTATGCGTTTTTTGCAAAGACTTTTTATTGTAACCGTAATTATGCAAAGGCGAAGTGCACTCGTCAAAAGCGAAAATTATATCCGCCCCCAAATCTTCTTGGATTTTTACGGAAATTTTGGGGTCAAGTTTATATTTCTTCCCGTCATAAGAAAAAACAACTCCGTCCCGCCCAATCTTGACCGGATTTTTGCTTATATCGACATTCGATGTCGATAATTTATTTTGCGAATCCACTTTGCCGATTTTATGGACTTTTCCCCAACCAAGGCTGAATACTTGAAAGCCGCCGCTGTCGGTCATTATCGGATTTTTCAATCCGAACCTTTTATGCAATCCGCCGGCTTTTTTTATTTCCTTCACCTTGCCCGTCACAAACAAATGAAAAGTATTGGATATGATCAATTCCGGGGACGCCAAGCTATGCTCTTTTTTATCCAAAGATTTTATCGTCCCGTGTGTGGCGACAAAAGCGAATCCTGGCGTCAAAATTTCCCCGTGAGCCGTCTTAATCACCCCCGTCCTCGCCTTCCCCAACTTATTTTTGATTTGAAAAAACATTAATAACTCTTCAGCCTCTCCGATTTTTCGTGCTGGCGGATTTTTTCCAGCGCTTTGGCTTCAATCTGCCTGATTCGTTCTCTGGTAACGCCGAATTCCTTGCCGACTTCTTCCAAAGTGTGGATTATGCCATCGCCCAAACCGAACCTCATTTGAAGAATTTTTTGCTCTTTCGGCGTAAGGTCGTTTAGAATTTCTTGGAACTGTCCCGTCAAAATCTTCTGAGCCGCCTGCTGGTCGGAAGAAAGTATCTTTTCATCGGCCACGAAGTCGCCGAGCGTTGAATCGCCGTCATCGTCGCCGACCGGCGCTTCGAAAGAAACGGTGCTTTGGTCTATTTTCTGAATATGGTGGATTTTTTCCACTTCCAAATTCATTTCGGCGGCGATTTCTTCCGGCAGCGGCTCCCGCCCCAAATCTTGAGACAGCCTTCTTAAAACCTGTTTGTATTTGGAAATCGTTTCCATCATATGCACCGGGATTCTGATGGTTCTGGCCTGGTCGGCGATGGCTCTGGTTATCGCCTGCCGTATCCACCAAGTGGCGTAGGTGGAAAACTTGTAACCCTTTCGCCAGTTGAATTTTTCCACCGCGCGGAACAGCCCGAAATTGCCTTCCTGAATCAAATCCAAAATGGACAAATCCGGGCTTCTGCCGACATATCTTTTGGCGATGGAAACGACCAACCTCAAGTTGGCTTTTATCAAAATATTTTTGGCCTCCTCGTCGCCTTCTTCAATTCTTTTCGCCAAATCCCTTTCCTTGGCGGCGTCAATCAGAGAAATTTTGCCTATTTCCCGAAGATACATCTGGACGGCATCTATTGATTCTTTGTCCAAGCCTTGCTCAAGTTTTTTCCCTTCAACTTCTTCCGATTCAATCATATCCTTGCTCTCAATCACATCAACGCTTGACTCGCTGAAAGTGTCGTAAATTGTGTCCAAAAGCGCCACATCTTCTTCAATATGCGGAAATTCTTTGATAATCTCGCTGTAAGTGACAAAGCCTCTCGCCTTGCCTTTTTTGAGAAGATTGTCTATTTTGATTTTTGTTTCTTCCGCCTTTTTGGATTTACCCGCCGAAGAGGCGGGCTTTTTCGCTTTGACTGTAGGTTTATTCGATTTTGCCATTTTTTTTATTTTTTTCATTTCATTTCATTTAATTTTTTGGTAAGCTTATGAAAATCGTCCAGATATTTTTTTAATTTCGGCTCGTTATTTTCGTCGGACTTGTTAGCCATTTCCAATTCTTTTATTTTTTCCGTCATATTTTCCAGTTCCGCTTTTATCTCTTCTTTTTCAATTTCTTTTTTTATTTTTAAAAATTCGTTCGCCAAAGACGCTTCTTCGGAAAAAAACAACTCCGCTTCCAATATCAATCTGTTTTTTTCCTCCGGCAGGCAATTTTCAATTTCATCTTTTTTAAAAGCGATAAATTCGTCAATAATCGGTTTTAAGGACTGGTCTTTGGTTTCTTTTTGCCAAAGCGCCATTCCTAAAAGCTTGTTTCGCATAAAATTCAGTCTTGTCTGTTTTGGATTTGGAGATGCCTCAACCGACTTACGAAGCCGGTTCACAGAACCGGCTTCGTAAGTCGGTTTTAGGCTCGCTTTCTTCAATTCATCCCAAACGGCATCTTCCTTTATTTTCAATTTCTCGGAGATTTTTTTTACCCAGCCGGCCTTTTCCATTTCGCTCGGCAAAACGGCGATATACGGCAAAATTTTTCTCTCTATGTCTTTCCTCTCATCAAACAATTCCAGATAAAATTCTATGACATTTTTGGCTTCGCTTACCGCTTTCAGCCATGACTCCGGATTGTCCAACACCGCATCGGCCGGGTCTTTGCCGGAAGGAGAAACGGCGATTTTGACTTCAAATCCCTCCGCCAGCGCCATATCTATGCCCTTGCTTGACGCCCTAGCTCCGGCTTCGTCCTTGTCAAAGGCCATTATTATTTTTTCGGTCAGTCGTTTTATCAACTTCAAATGTTGAGAGGTCAGAGCTGTCCCCGACACGGCGACGGCGTTGGCCGCTCCGGCTTGATGCGACATCACCGCATCCATCTGCCCTTCCACGATAATACAGACATCTTTTTTTCTTATCTCATTTTTCGCCTTGTCAAAACCGTATAAAATTCCGGACTTGTCATAAAGAACGGTCTGGGGAGAATTGATGTATTTACCGCCCGAATCAGTTCCCTCTTCGCCGAAAATTCTCCCGCTGAATCCGACGGCTTGTCCCGAGGCGTTTAAAATAGGAAACATTATCCGGCTCCTGAATCGGTCATAATATCCGGCTTGCGTCTTGGCCGACTTCACCGCCATTCCCGCTTTTTCCATCTCGGACTCGGAGAAGCCTTTGTCTTTCAAATAATCGCGCAAATTATTCCAGCCGGCCGGAGCAAAACCGATGTTGAAAGCTTGGGCTGTTTCGCCTTTCATTCCTCTTTTTTTAAGATATGCGACGACATCGGCGTTTTTTCTCAATTCGGTTTCGTAAAATTTTACGGCCTCATCAATAAGCCGAAGCAGTTTCAATCTTTCGTTTTGCCGGTTTTTATCTATTTTTTCCACTTCCACTCCCGCCCTGTCGGCCAGTATTTTCAAAGATTCCAAAAAATCAATCCCTTCTATTTCCATAACGAAACTGAACATATCGCCGCCTCGGGAACAGCCGAAGCAATGCCACGATTGCCGGGCGGGAGAAATAAAAAACGACGGAGTTTTTTCATTATGAAAAGGGCAATTGGCTTTGAAGTTGGCGCCCGCTTTTTGGAGTTTGATATAGCTCTGGACAACATCCACTATGTTGAGACGAGATTTTATTTGTTCAACGGTAGACATAAATTAGGTTGTAGGAATTAGGTTGTAGGAATTAGGGGGATTCCTAAAAAGCTACAATCTAATTCCTAAGAAGCTAGTTTCTCTTCCTCTTCTTTCACGTATTCCTTCCTAAACCCCGTCCCCGCGGGAATCAATCTTCCGATTATGACATTTTCTTTCAGCCCGATGAGTTTGTCTTCTCCGCCCATAACCGCCGTTTTTATCAAAACTCTGGCCGTGTCCTGGAAAGATGCGGCGGACAAAAAGCCCGCGGCGGACAAAGCCACTTTGTCTATGGACATAACCGTTGACTCAAGTTTGGCGGGATTTTTCCCTTCGCTTTCCGCCCTTTCGTTTTCCTCCAAAGCTCTTTGGCTGTTAACAGCTTCCCCCGCGTTAAGATCGGTGTCTCCCGCGTCAACGACTTTAAGCCTTGAAAACATCTGTTTGATTATGACTTCAATGTGCTTCTCATTGATGGAAGCGCCTTGCATGGAGTAAACCTTGTCCACTTCTTTAAGGATGTATTCCTGTGTTTTGTCCCGTCCGGCGATGGCGAAATATTCTTTTATGTTGAGCGAACCGTCCGTCAAGACGTCGCCCGCTTTCAGCTTGTCTCCTTTTTTAACCGTGACGAATCGGCCGAAAGGGATGTAAAACTCTTTTGACTCTTTGTCTGTTTTTGCCGTTTCTCTGTCAATGAGGACGGTGATAATCTTGTCGGTCGCTTTCAAATCAAGCTCTTCTCCCGCTTGTTTTATCTCCAGCGCCTCTCCTCCAACATCGCAGATTACGGCCGGATTTTTCGGAATTCTCAACAAAAAGATTTCTTCAATGCGGGGAAGACCCATAGTGATGTCTCCGCCGCCGGCGATGCCCCCTTTGTGGAAAGTCTTCATCGTCAGCTGGGTGCCCGGCTCTCCGACGGACTGGGCGGCGACGATGCCGACAGCCTCGCCTATTTTAACCGGAACGCCAGAACCAAGGTCGTAACCGTAGCACTTTCGGCAGACTCCCCTTTTCGCCCGGCAAGTTATCGGGGAATAAATGTTGGCCTCTTCAACGCCGGACGATTCCAATTCTTTGGCGTCCGCCATTGTTAAAAGATGGCCTTTTTTGAAATTGCCGGCGGACGAGGCGAGAGTTCGGCCGAAAATCCTGGCGGAAAGTTTTTTGCCGTAACTTTCCACCATTTTTCTGAAAACAACAATTCCTTCTTTGTCGGCGCAGCTCTCTTCGGTAACGACGACATCATGAGAAACGTCAACCAGTCTTCTGGTCAAGTAACCGGCTTTGGAAGTCTTCAAAGAAGTGTCGGCCTCGCCCTTTCTGGCTCCGTGAGTGGTGATGAAATATTCCAAAATTCCCAATCCTTCCTTGTAGCTGGACCGGACCGGAAAATCAATAATCTTGCCGGCCGGATTTATCATCAAGCCTTTCATACCCGTCATCTGTCCCAGCTGGCCGAGAGACCCTCTGGCTCCGGAAGTTACCATGGCATGAACCGGGCCCATTTTATCCATTGTTTCCGGAACCAAATCTTCAATTTTATTCTTCGCTCCCTGCCAAATTTCTATGACTTTATTGTATCTTTCCGAATCGGTCAAAAGACCGTCTTGATATTGGCCTTTGATTTCAACGGCCAGCTTTTCCGCTTCCGCCAAAATTTCGTTTTTCTTTTCCGGCAATTTAAGGTCGTGATAACCCCAGCTTATGCCGGAAGCCGTCGCGTATCTGAATCCGAATTCTTTTATTCTGTCCAATATGTCCGGCGTCGCGTCAATGCCGTATTTCTCAATCAGGCGGGAGACAATGGCTGACAGGATTTTTTTGCCCGTCTCTTCATTGATGTAAGGAAAATCGTCCGGCAGGGTGCCATTAAACATCAACCGGCCGACGGTCGTTTCAAAAACTTCTCCGTTGAAAATTTCGTATTTGGGCATGTCGTCCGGAAGAACTTTTATCTTCGCCCTTATGTCCACTTTTCCGAAACTGTTGGCCAAAATGGCGTCGTCCGGAGACGAGTAATAATTTCCTTCTCCTTGGGCGGACGGCTTAATCTTGGTCAGCCAATAACAGCCCAAAACCATATCTTGAGAAGGATCCACGATCGGCTCGCCGTTCCCGGGCCTTAAAAGATTTTTCACCGAGGCGATGAGATCTTTGGCTTCCGCTTGAGCTTCGGGGCCGAGCGGAACATGAACGGCCATCTGGTCGCCGTCAAAGTCGGCGTTAAATCCGTGGCAAACCAGCGGATGAAGCTGGATGGCGTTTCCGCCGATTAAAATCGGCTGGAAAGCCTGGAAGCTCAATCTATGCAAAGATGGAGCGCGGTTGAGCAATACTCTTTTGTCTTTAATGACCTCTTCCAAAATAGCCCAAACTTCCGGAATTTTCTCGTCCACCAGTTTGCCGGCGCCCCGGATATTGTAAGCGATTTCCTTTCTAATGAGTTCGGCGATGACAAACGGCCGGAACAATTCCAAAGCCATATGTTTGGGCAAACCGCATTGGCTCATCTTGAGTTCCGGACCGACAACGATAACCGATCGGCCGGAATAATCCACTCTTTTCCCGAGCAAGTTCTGCCTGAATCGCCCTTGTTTGCCTTTCAGCATTTCCGCCAGCGATTTGAGCGGCCTTCTCTGTCCTTGGGCCAAAGCGGTGTTTTGGCTTTTTCTCATGGTGTTGTCCAGCAAGGCGTCAACCGCTTCCTGCAAAATTCTTTTTTCGTTGCGGCAAATCACTTCGGGCGCTTTTATCTCCACCAATTTCTTCAAGCGGTTATTTCTGTTGATGACTCTTCGGTATAAATCGTTCAAGTCGGAAGTGGCGTGCCTTCCTCCGTCCAAAGCCACCATCGGCCTCAAGGCCGGCGGAATGACGGGAAGCGCGGTCAAAAACATCCACTCCGGACGGATGCCGGCGCGCTTCATTGATTTCACCAGGTTGATGCGGGCGACAATCTTCGCTCTGTCTTGAGCCGTGGCCGTTTCCAGCAATGGTTCCAGTTTGTTTTTAAATTCATCCAAATCAACTTTTTTGAAAATGTTGTAAATGGATTCCGCCCCCGTTTCCGCTTCAAATATCTCGCCGTATTTCATGCTCAAACCGTAATAATCAAGCTCGGAAAGCACTCGATATAGAACCAGCGCATCAAGCTCGCTTTTGGCTTTCAGCATTGAGTTTTTCAAAGTGTCTTTTTCTTCTTTGGTTTCAACATCCTTAAGCTTTGTCTTGTATTCCGAGTCCAAGTTTTTGTAGGCGGCCGCTTTTTCGCTCTCCACCACCTTGGTGATGATATAGCCGGCAAAGTAGATAACCTTGTCCAAATCGGTTGACTTTATATCCAAAAGCATGCCGATTCGGGAAGGCGCCCCTTTCAAAAACCAGATATGAGAAACGGGAGCGGCCAAAGCGATATGCCCCATTCTTTCTCTTCGCACGATTGAGTTGGTCACCTCCACGCCGCACTTTTCGCAGATTATGCCTTTGTATCTTATTCTTTTGTATTTGCCGCAATAGCATTCAAAATCTTTTTCCGGTCCGAATATTTTCTCGCAAAAAAGGCCGTTTCTTTCCGGGCGCTGGGTTCTGTAATTGATAGTTTCCGGCTTGGTCACTTCCCCGCGCGACCAGGACAAAACTTTCTCGGGAGAGGCGAGCTTGAGAACTATTGATTCAAAATCGGTTACTTTTGTATCCATGTTTCAAAATAAAAATTAAAAAATAAAATCTAAAAAATATTAAACGATTAATTTTGAGTTTTCTTGATGTCTATGTCCAACGCCAAGCCTCTTAATTCGCTGACCAAAACATGAAACGACGCCGGCAAATGGGGGCTCTTGAATCTTTCGCTCCTGATTATGGAATTGTAAGCCGAAGCTCGGCCGGTGATATCATCCGATTTGATGGTCAGCATTTCCTGCAAAGTGTGCGCGGCGCCGTAACCTTCCAACGCCCAAACCTCCATTTCTCCAAGCCTCTGGCCTCCTCCTTGGGACTTGCCCCCCAGCGGCTGCTGGGTAATAAGCGAATACGGCCCGATGGACCTCATATGAATCTTGTCCTCCACCATATGGTCAAGCTTCATCATATAAATTTGGCCGACCGTCACTTTCTGGTCAAAAAATTCCCCCGTCCTGCCGTCGCAAAGCTTGACTTTGCCGTCTTCGGGCAGGCCGGCTTTTTTAAGCTCCTCTCTTATCTCATCTTCCGTGGCTCCGTGGAAACCGGGCGTAATGGCATGATAACCGAGTTTTTCCGCCGCCCAGCCCAAATGAGTTTCCAAAATCTGGCCGATGTTCATACGGGAAGCGACGCCCAGCGGATTAAGAATGATGTCCACCGGCGTGCCGTCTTCCAAATACGGCATATCTTCCAAAGGCAGTATTTTGGAAATAACGCCCTTGTTGCCGTGCCGGCCTGCCAACTTGTCGCCGACGGAAACTTTTCTCAATTTGGCGATTTCAACATGGACCTGTTTTATTATTCCCGGTTCCAGCTTGTCTCCCATATCTCTGGAAAAAATTTTGATTCCGATGACCCGGCCTTGCTTGCCGTGGTCAAGTCTCAAAGAAGTGTCTTTGACGTCTCTGGCCCTCTCGCCGAAAATTGACCTCAATAATCTTTCTTCCGGAGTCAATTCCACTTCCCCTTTGGGAGAAATTTTCCCGACCAAAATATCGTCCGCCCGCACTTCGGCGCCGATTCTGACGATGCCGTCTTCGTCCAAATCTTTAAGCTTCTCTTCGCCGACATTGGGTATATCGTAAGTGGTGATTTCCGGCCCGAGTTTGGTGTCTCTGATGTTTATGGAAAATTCTTCCAAATGGACGGAAGTGAACTTGTCTTCTTTGACCATTCTCTCGGAAAGGATAATAGCGTCCTCAAAGTTTGAACCTTTCCAGGACAAGAAAGCGACCAAAACATTCTGGCCCAAAGCCATTCTCCCTCCGTCGCTGGAATAATTATCCGCCAAAACATCGCCCTTTTTAACCTTGTCGCCGACATTGACAATTGGCCGGTGATGCGTGGCCGTCAAAGCGTTGGACCGCAGGAAAGTGGCCAGATTATATTCCCTCTTTTTCTTGCTTGCTCCGCCGCGAGGCGAGCCTTCTTCTTTGATTATTATTTTGGAAGCGTCAACATATTCCACCGTCCCGTCATTTTCGCAGAGCGCCATCCTGCCGACATCTCTGGCGGCTCTCTCTTCCATGCCGGTTCCGACCAGCGGCGCTTCCGGCAAAACGCATGGCACGCCTTGTTTTTGCATATTGGAACCCATCAAAGCTCTGGTGGCATCGTCGTGGTCAAGAAACGGAATCATACTGGTGGCCACGCTGTAAGCCTGATTGGGCGTCATATCCATAAAATGAACATCATTTTTCGCCACCAATCCGGGCTGGGACATAACTCGGGCTTCCACTTCTTCTTCCAATATTTCTCCCGTTTTTTGATCGTATTTCGCCTCGCTATGGGCTATGTTGTAATTGGATTCGTCCAGCGCGTTAAGGTAAATAACCTCGTTAGTAACTTTTCCTTTCACGACTTTCCGGTAAGGAGTTTCCAAAATGCCGAACTCGTTGAGCCTGGCGTAGACGGCCAGATGGACAACCAGACCGATATTGGCGCCTTCCGGAGTTTGAATCGGGCAAATCCTTCCGTAATGGGACGAGTGCACGTCTCTGACTTCAAAACCGGCCCTTTCCCGGGTTAATCCTCCTTGTCCCAAAGCCGTAACTCTTCTCAAATGCTCCATCTCGTCCAGCGTGTTTTTCTGGGTCATAAACTGGGAAAGCTGGTTGGTAAGGAAAAAATCCCTGACCGCCGACATAAAAGTCCTGTTGTTGACAATCTGCGCCGGCGCCAAAGTGGCCGGGTCGGCCGTGGACATCCTGTCTTGGATGTTCCTTTTCATCTTGGCCATATTCGCCCTCAATTTTTGCTGCAAAAGCTCTCCCACGCACCTTATTCTCCTGTTGCCAAGGTGATCAATGTCGTCCGGCTGGGCCAAAGGATTATTGTTCAGCTCTATGATTTTGGAAACGATGCCGACAAGGTCTTCCAAAGTGATGACTCTCGGCTCTTTTTTGATGTTATCCGTCGGCTTGCCCAGCCTGTTGTTCAGTTTGTATCTTCCTATAAAAGAGAGGTCGTATCTTTCTTTGTCAAAAATAGCGTCAATGTAAGTTTTGCTGTTTTCAAACCCGAGCATATCCGTCGGCTCGCCCGGCCTTAATCTCCTGTAAAGCTCTATGTAAGATTCTTCTATCGTTTTGGCATTATCTTTCTCTAGGGTTTTTTTGATAAAGGAAACTAGTCCAACATCTATTTTGGAAAAAGTTTTTTCTATGTCGGCGTTGCTCTTCAAGCCGAATATTCTGAAAAGCGAAGAAACGGGGATTTTTCTTTTGTTGTCAATCCTGGCGTAAATAACGCCATCCGGTTCCGTCTCAATTTCAATCCAAATGCCCCGGGAAGGAATTATTTTTGAGCTGAAATATTTCTTGCCTTTTATAAGATTGGCGTTGAACTGCACGCCGAAAGACCTGGCCAATTGAGGCACCACCACCCTTTCTACGCCATTGATGATAAATGTCCCCCGTCCGGTCATAACCGGAAAGTCGGAGAAAAATATTTCCTGTTCTTTGACTTGGCCGATTTCTTTATTGGTAAGTTTCAGCTTTACTTTCAGTTGGGCGTCCAAAGTCAAATTTTTGGCTCGGGCGGAAAATTCGTCATGCTTCGGATCATCCAAAGAAAATCCGGTAAATTCCAGAGTGAACTTTTTCTTGGAATAATCATCAATGGGAGAAAATTCCTGAAACAATTCCGCCAATCCTTCCGTTATAAGCCATTGGTAAGAATCCGTGTGCATTTTTACCAGATTCGGCAAGGGCAATACCGGGTCTTTAAGTTTGGCGAAAGATTTTTTGCTCATTATTAATTTAATTATTTAATAA
>Ga0209211_10004388_pt1 | contig 21974 bp, 19 predicted proteins | sample RifGroA2_FD_183992 | JGI IMG/M metagenome (GOLD analysis project Ga0209211, IMG submission 183992) | Groundwater microbial communities from Rifle, Colorado, USA - Groundwater A2 (SPAdes) (version 2) | ecosystem: Environmental > Aquatic > Deep subsurface > Groundwater | place: Rifle, Colorado...
CTCCTTTTATGTCTAACCATCCATACAATCTTTCCAGTCTTTATATCAATCAGCCTGACTCTGATACCAACCATCGGTGTTGTTGACCTGTCTCCCTTATCACTACCTGAAAATTCCTCTACTGTCCCTACAAAGATTGCATCAATATTCAGCCTTTCCCCCAGCCTTTTTATCTGTTCAATATCCATTGCATTGACATTCTTCACCTTCTCGTTAAGTAAAAACCTCTCAATATTCCCTCTTTCCTCTACGTCAAAAATTCCACTCTTAAATATCACACTAATAAATATATTTGCAACAATCTCTCCTGCCCCCCGTTTTCCGCTTTCGTTTACAAAGGGAAGCACTCCAATCCTCTTTATTTTAAGTATTTCATTTTCTTGCTTAAGATTAGAATAGGCTACAAGGGAAGAAGAACATCCATGAAATAATAATGCCGTCGTAATCGTTGATATTAATAGAGGTGTTAACTTTTTAATCACCGCATTATTATTGGGTTTTAAATTTTTGGACTGCCTCTGCCAATCTCTCCTGAATTAATTTAAGCTTTTCAATAGGGAGATTTCCATTAGCGGATGATAGCAGCGATAGGTCGTTAGAGATAGTTTTTACATCCCCTATCTTTAAATTAAGTTTTTCAAGCATGATATTTAAACTCTCGGCAAGTTCCTTTACTTTATCACCTTTCCTCAAATAAAATCTGGTCGTTAGATCGCCCTCTCCAATCCTCTCTTTCAGATCCCTTTCTATTCTATACAGCGGCCCTGCAAAGGAGTGCGGAATGAACATGGCGATACCAAAAGCAACAACAATCCCAAGACCACCCGATATTATAACTGCAGGCAGGAGATAATCCAGAAAATTTCTTGCCGTAACATGAAATTGTTTAAAGGAATCACCTATTTCACGATTTGCATAAAAATAGAATATACCGGTCGTAACCATAATGCTCACAAGAATAATAACAGCTATCTTCAAAAAGAGCATAACCTGAAAATGGGTTTTAATTGAATAATTTATGCTCGACCTTCTATGTTTTTCCATATATTCTCCCCCTTATACCTATAATCTATCTATGTGGCACAAAACACAGATATCCGTTTTAAAGTCTAAACGTGCAAGATATCGTTCTTTGCTCCCATGCGGCATATGACATGTTATGCATGTAATGCCATTTCCATCCGAAGTTGGAAGATTGTCAGGTATCTTTATATTCCCCCTTGACGGCACACCAACAGGATGAGAGGCGCCCTGTCTGTGGCACCTTTCTATACAGGTGTCAATACCTACTTCCTTTGCATTCTTCAATATCACTTTACCATGTATCTCCTTATTAGAAATAATACTTTTTATATTATTATCTGGTTTATTCACAGCATACTCAACAATGGATGTAACTTCGCTTGATGCGGCAAAGTAGATTGCCACACTGGACATTGAGCTATCTTTCTCTCTCATAATCCCCTCTTTTGGCTTTAACCTCATAACTCTCACTGTCCTAAAATCAGGTTTATCATTATCTTTTTTAATATCTAAAGTCTGATTAAAATTAAATGGTTTTGAAACATCAAAGGTATAACCATCAGAAACAGTCTTATTTCCAAATAAATCACTTGATATAACCCTGAAGTTATATTTCTTTTTATTCTCAAGATTATTCAATTTTATGATGTGTTTTTTTGCATAAGCATCTGAGACTGAATAATATTTGTAATCTCCGTCTTCTGTAGTCCCATATTCTACCGTTGAATCTGACAGCTCATCAGTCTCCCATCCTATTTCTCCACTTGTAAGTACCGATATATCAATCCTGTTAACCTTAATATTGCTGATTACAGGCGGAGTCTTATCATCAGTCCAAATTTCAGAGATAGAAGAAGGTATAAATTTTAATACCTCAGATTCATTCTTTCTGCCATCCTTGTCTTTTAGTATAATCTTAACCTGATAGATACCATCCTTTGATAAATTATTTAAGATGGCAATGTGTTCCTCGTCATAATTTCTAATATTGACCTTCATGGTCTTGGTGTTTCCTGAGATATTTGCATCGGGGGAACTGCTTCTTTTAGAGATATGACAACCTACACAATCTCTCTGTATAAAATCAGGGTGTTTATATGATGATTTCATTATTTCATCATAGACCTTTTGATGACACTTTAAACACTCCAATTCGTCTCCAAAGGCAGGCATATTTAATAAAATGACATATAGTAAAATAACTATAATGCTTTTATTTTTTTTAACCACTACCTACTTTCCAAAAAGTGTTGTCAGCACCTTTTTTGACAATTCGCGGCTTAATTCAATCTCGTTTTTCTGCTCAATTCCAAATACAGACCTCATTAAGCTGCTCCCCTTTTCAGAATCGAAACCCCGCCACAATGTTATACCTGAATTAGATTCTACCAGCCGAAGAGATAGGGAAACTATGGCATATTGTGATCCCCCTCCTCTACCCTGTCCATAGGAGTCCACCGAACCGATAAAAATCGCCTGAACACCTAATTTTTCAGAAATTCTCTTGATACTCTCAATGTCCAATGCCACAAGTTCCCCCTCTCTAAACCCCATTTCTCTAAAAACATCAGCTACCGCCTTATTAACCTCTCCCTCCTCTGCCACTTCAAATGCACCGCTTTCAAGTATATCCATTACAATTATGCTCTTAAATTTCTCGCCTGCATACTTGTCATCCGTCAGATTATTGAGCGGGAGCACCGCAACCTTTTTAATATACTGAAAGTTTACATTAGCTCTGATATATTGTTTTGGAGCCGTGCCGCATCCAATCTGAATTAATATAAAGAAAATTATGAACCACAGAGGCACGGAGACACGGAGGGGAAAAATCTTCTCTGACATTACACATAAAATATGTGTGTGGTTTTCAGTATCTTTATCCTTTTGCCCTTCTCTGTGACTCTGTGTCTCTGTGGTTAAATTCATATTTTTGTTTTGCATTTTGGTAATTTTACCCCCTTATATTCTTCTATGTCAAGGAACTATGCTCATTTGCGTATTGATAGAGCCACACTATATAAATTACTACTGTCCCCTGTACTATTGCGAATCTGAGTTGTGCTATAGTTTGAAGATATATATATATACCTGCTGATGTTCCAGTAAATACTGCCTCCCATTGTCTCTGCCCCTGTTTCTGAAACATTGTAATTAATATTTACTTGCAGACTGCCCGGCAGCCGTGTATTTATAGAGTAATTCTGCTTCGTCTCAGGGAGATGCTGAATATTGGCTGCCAAATTTACAAACCGTGATGGAGTTATATTTATCGTTGACCTTAAAGTCTCGGATTTAGAACTGCTCGATTCTCCACCGGTATCAGATATTGAAGATGAAAATGACCCATCAATAAGAATGTTTATGCTTTTCCTCGGTATTAAGGTCAAATTTCCATTAACTGAATTAGTTGCAGTTTTTGTTCCCCTGCTAATATCATCCGTGTTGCTTAATGTAAAACCTGTTCCAAGGTCAATACCAGAATACAGATTAAGGAACATATTTATATTCCCGGAATTTGTTTCTGAAGTTTTATCACCACCGAGAAGGGATTCAAAACGGCTGAGGGCGACTGAGCCATTTATAGTTTCCATCGGGTTTGTGCTTAGTGAAAATGTATAGTTATTTGAACCGATAGTTTCACTTAATGTCGATTCAGCTTTCTGACTTTGATAGTTTAGAAAAAAAGATGCATATTTAGACATTGCATAGGATAATGCTATTCCTTGATTGATATTCGTATCTTTACGGTCAGCAGGGGACTGTTTCGATTGATCATAATTTATATTGTATGTAATACTCGTCTTCTCCGTTGGCCTAAGGCTCAGCTTCATACCACCGTATTGCCTGTCATTGATTGTTTCAACTGTAACGCTGGTCTCTTTAGAGATTGATCCTATCGCTTCTATCTCGGTAACATTTATCTTCTGGGCTGAAGAGTCGTAAGTTGTGTTCACCGCCTTAATAAATATAGCATTTATAGGCACAGAAAAGACAAGGTTAAACCTCTTATTAACCTCATCATAGGAACTGCTCGACACGGTTACAAAGCTCCAGTTGATGCCTGAGGTTTCATTGCTATAATAAACATTCCATCCGAAATTCATACTTGCTATATTATCATCCGATGTATCCACATATAGATAGATACTATTTATTATATCTGTATTTTTCAATTTCAAACCTATATTCCTGTAAGAGCCGTTCAAATCAATACCTGTTTCCGAAGATTTGTTATCATCAATTAATGCCGGGTAATCGGATAATTGTCCATCACCCGGCAGTGTATCTACTTCATAAAGCCCATTGCTTGCAACCTTCTTTTCAGGAAAGTCCTGAGGTGTACCGGATAGGCTTATATTTGTAGTGGTTGACCTTATTACACCAAGATTCGTGCTAATATTCAACCTGTTATCAAAAAAGGAATTGTTATAACTGACGATTCCCAGATGTGTTGGATTCTCCTGTTTTATCTCTGTGATGAGATCATTCAATGTTGAGTTGGTGTAATTATACAATAAGTTGATACGTTTGATTGTATAATCTGTGCTGGCATTTATATATGACTGCCTTGTATCAACCAGAGAAAATCTATCTTTTGATTGCAATTCATTGTAATTAAATCTCAGAGAAGGAAAACCAGCAGGGTCTGTTGAGAAAGTGGCATTTTTTGAGGTGGTGTTTATCCTGTTCCCGGTTGAAAGAAAACGGTCATTAATCTGATACCCCAGAGAAGAATTAAAATATTCATTATTCATATCCAGAAACAAAGAAGGGTCAATTGAACTGCTTTCAGTTGAATCTACCCTATTCTGGGATGCCCTGACATCCCCGGAAAACCTAATTGTCTTCGTTAATCCTTTATTAAAAGCAAGTGAATAAATCTGAGATAAACTTGACTTCTTTGTCATCTTTCCTGCAAATTTACTCTCGTTCACTGTATAAACTATATCTCCATTCAAAGATAGATTATCCGCCGAGCTTTTGCCCGATGAAACCGTTAGCAAAAAAATAACTATTCCTATAAGACGAAAGGGAGAACAGGGAGAAATGGAGAAAGAAAAAAATTCTTTTAAAGAATACTTCTTTTCTCCCTTTCCCCAATTTCCCCATTTCTCCTTATCTTTTTCCTTTGTTCTTATCTTCACTCAAATTATTTTTTCTCTATTTTACTGAAATAATTCCATAGGGTCTTTTCCCTACCATGATTGTCTTTTCTATCACCTCTGAAACAGAATTTATTACCACCACCTTATTGGAACTGTAATCGGTGATGTAGAGACGGTTTCTGCTTTCATCAATCGCCAGTCCAACAGGCTTTTCTCCTGCCTTGATACTCCTCGTAATAACTGCTGATGACGGTATCAAAAAAGATACCTCCCCACTACTATAATTTGAAAGATAAACTCTGTTATACTGCTCGGAGTATATCCCCTTTCTTGGGTTTATCCCAGCCTGTATTCTCCCCTTAACAGCCTTTGTAACGACATCCAATATAGTAATACTGTCTGACCCGGAGTTAATTACATATATAGAATCCTTTACAGTGACAATATCTATAGGGATACTGTCAACATTGATTGTAGCCTTTACCGTATCATTTATTGAATCAATAACCGAAATAGAATTTGACCCGCTATTGGCTACATATACCTCCTGCCTTGATGGATTGGCAGATACTCCAATCGGGGTATTTCCAACCTTTATACTCTTCAACTGCGACTTCATAAATGTGTCCACCACTGTAACATCATTAGACCCACGATTTGTTATATATAGTTTCCCATGGTTTCTCTTATCACTGTATGGGATCATTGCCATTTCAACCGGTTCAATCCCTGAGGCAAACTGTATTCTATCCCGAACATAATCCTGTGATGTATCAATAACTGATATACTGTTTGATTTAGAATTTAAGACATATAGTCTTTCCTGTTCCTTACTTAAAGCCATGCTGGTCGGATTTTTCTCTACACCGATAATCCCAACTACCCTGTTTTCAAATCTGTCAATGACAGATATATAGTTTGAGCCGCTATTTGTAACATATAAAAGCAGGGTCTTTGGAGAGACATCCTGAGGTTCAATATTAATTGAAGGATTGAATAGATAGTTATTTGATATGGATTTATCAGGATTCCATATTAAAAACAGGGCTATACTCTCCCCGTGCCTGATATTTACAATGGTTCCCTCTAACTCTACTTCCCCACCCGGTTGTGGAAGTGCCAATGAATGATATTTCTCATTTCTCCTAACGGTGGCATCAGAGACCCGTATCTTCACCCTATCATACTCCCCTTCCCTTACAGCAGATTCGGTTAGCAGAACCTGATTGTTTGCTATGTCAAGAGACCTTATTGTTAATGGTTTTTCTGATAATTTAATCCATTCCCCATCCTTTTGTTTGATTTCAAGTCCATCGACTGTGAAATTTATATCCTGCTGGTTACTGCCGGAATAGAGATAAACTATGAGCGTCCCATCCAATCTCCCTTCTTTTTCCACCTTCATCTCTGCACAAGAGATTATGAGAGGGATAATCATCAATATAATTCTTGTTTTTAACAGTATCATTATATTAATATTTATTATTTCTGGATCTTAACATCTTCTATCTTTGGCTCACGCTCCATATGACACCTGTAGCATTCCCTTAGAGGAAAGGCTATCTTCCCGTGGCACCTGCCGCAATATTTCCCATCTAAAATCTTCCACATAGTCATCTCCGGGTTACCACCCTTCTTTTGAATAAAGATATCGGGGTGACAATTTTTACAGCTTAACCAGTATGTGTGAATACTATGAGGAAACATGACATCTGTCATAAATTCATTCTTAGCCTTGATTGATATAAGCAGGTCAATCGGGTCATTATCTTCCTGCAGTCCATCAATTGATGAAAGCGGTGAGATTATGCCGCTCCTGACACTCCCTGCCCAGTCAATAATTCCATATTTATCCCTTGGTAGAAGGGTAAGTGGAACAGCCATTTTTTTTGTGGCATATCGTGATGATATATTCGTATCTTCAACTGCAAAAGATGGCGGTATTAAACAAAATAGCAAAAAATCAATACATACAAATAGAAAATAAAAATGTCTCACTTTTAAAAGTCTCCTCTTTCTGTGCGAAAACGCTCAAAAAATGAGCTTTTTATAACATAAAACTATATTAAAAGCAAGAACTATACCTATTTTGTTGAATTTATTCAGCCAACAGGGGCAAAATCAAATGTATAATCTATTGTAAAATCTTCTACATCGTTTAACTCAGAAAACCTCCATCTATATATTCTGTTAATAATTGCCTCTTCCAATTCAGGAGAGCCAAGTGTAGATGATACAACCTCCGATTTAACAACCTTGCCATCTTGAGAAATAACTATCTTTACAGTTATTTTTCCTTTCAGGGATGGATTTTTTCTGAGTGTATTATTGTATAAATATTTAAGCCCCCCTATATATGTGCTAACTATCCTATATACCTCTGCCTCGTTCCTCTTCCTATCGGCAGAAGAAATACCCTCCTTATTTTTATTCAGTTCCTCTTTTATGATTCCTCTTTTTTCAGCTATTATTTCACTGGTATCCCTTTGTTTTATTTTTCGCGTGGTCTCATTAATCTTCTTTGACAAATCATCAGCCTTTACTGAACCTTTTATATCAAGCAAACCCTCTCCCTCTTTATCACCACTCCCTTTCTCAATACCCTTTACCATCTTATCAACATCTCTAAAGACAATATCACTTGAGATTTCATCCGGCAAAGCCTTTGCCATTATGACGCCCAGAAGCCCCTTAGTCTTCACTTTTTCCCTCACCGCCTCTCTATTTATTGATGATGTAAGTTTCTCTGGAGGGTTAAGCATGGCAACTTCCTTCTCAGAATTCTCTTCATTCTGTATCTCTTCTTTATCTTTTTTTACAGTTTCAACCTCTTTAATTTCGTCTGACGGTTTTATTTCTTCCTTTTTAATTTCTTTTTCCTTTTTATCCTCAACCATTTCTTCCTTTTTTTCCATTGGCAGTTTGTTTATAGCAGTCTTTAAAACCTTTTTTTGAGGCGGTTGAAGTATGAGCTTTGCAAACCTCTGGGGTATTTTTTGGATTACCTCTATCTGTGTTTCTTTTTTTATCTCTAAAGAGTTTAAATAACCAACTGTTGAGAAATGGATAACAGTGGAGAGTAAAAAGATTACCAGAAAAGAATAATCCTCTCTTGTTATCCATGGCCTCTTTAATAATTTATCAATTTGTGCAGGCTTTTTTTCGGGAGGGACTATTTCTTTATAGCCAAAGGTAAAAGTGTGGTCTGTTAACTTTAAAATACATTCTTCTGTGGTTAATGGAAAGATATAGGAATTGCCTTTTTTCTTTAAAAAACTAAACCCAATAATCCCCTTAAGGGGAAGGATAATCTCCCCTCTGGTAATAGTTCCCTCTAAATCTGCGGGAATTATAAGGTTATACCCTGTTTTAGACTTCTCAAGCAATCTATGTCGTTCAGGGAATCCATGTATGGGATTAATTTCGCAGTCAGGTTCTTTCCCAATGGTTAGATTCTGCCCGGGAAAAAACTCCTTAACCCCTTTATCTGTTTTATAAAGAGATACAAAAAAGACATTCCTATTTTTAGCCACGAGATATAACTGTCAGAGATATACCGCTGTAACCTGCCTGTCCGCAGGTATACATAACCTTCTCGAGAAGGATAAATGGTATTCCCTTATCACCCTGAATCATGACCTCCCCCGTAAACTTAAAGGAAGGATTATTTTTTTCAATAAATTTCACCTTCTTCGTGTTTTCGTCTAATGCATCAAGCAGTGGTTTTATAATGTAGTCATGGTTATCCTCCGCCTCTTTTACATCCATAATCTTTGTCCCTTCCACTATAATATCTTCCGTAGTAATCTGAATATCAAGTTTCCTTGTTGGTGTCTTCCGGGATGTGGAGATTGGCAGGTTCAATTTTTTGGGGTCGGTAACTACAATACCCTCGGCAGAATAGTTGACCAGAAGGAAAAGCAGGATGATGGTAAACATATCCATCATCGAGGTGAGTGTCAATGTTGCCCCGGTAAGCCTTGATCTTCTCTTCTTTTTTTTAGATGGTTGAAAGGACATATGTAAATAATTTTCTCTATTTGTTCTCTCCGAGCGAGATTGCTGGAAAGAGTATCTTTTTTATACCATTTTCAGTTGTTGTTTCCCTCGCGGCATCCATTATCTGAACTACATGGTCATAAGGTATCTGCGGGGGAAACAAAAGAACCGCCTCTTCTTCATCAGGATGCGAATTTTTAAGCCTCGCCAGTTCTATAGAAAGTTGTTTGTAATTCAAATTCCCTTCAACACGGGGAATAAAAATTCCTTCCCCTATTCCTCCAAGCTCAATCCCCTTCTCTGTTGCTTTTACAATAAGTATTTTGGGGGCAGCAGTTTGGCTCACTCCACCACCTCCACTCTCTTGTGGTAAATATGTATCAATTACTGCAGTCTTTGCAAAGACTGCAGTAAGGAGGAGAAAGGGTATGATAACCATAAAGAGATTCATTACAGGGGTCAGATTGAGATCCATATCTGATATAGAATGGCGCCTTCTCTTACTGGGCTTGTATGCCACTCTTCCTCCTGTTCAAGAGATTGATAAATTTTACGGAAAACTCATCTATCTCATCTATTAATCTATGCGCCTTTGCCTGAAGAACTGTATACATAGCAAGTAGCGGTATGGCTACAATAAGACCAAAGGCGGTTGTGTATAGGGCTACGGAAATACCGTTAGCAAGGAGTGATGCTTTTTGGGAAGGGTCTGCAACTCCAACTGCAGCAAAGGCCTGTATCAATCCCTGAATAGTGCCAAGCAGTCCTAAAAGGGTTGCAATATTGGCAAGGGTAGAGAGGTAAGAAACCCTCTTATCTATTGCAGGCACTATTTCCAGCGCAACCTCATCTATGGCATTTTGAATTTCCTTTTCCGGCCTGTCAGATACTAAAAGACCGGCATATAATATCTTGAAAAGGGGTGCGTTGGAATCTTTGCATAGTAACCTTGCCTTTTCTATATCTCCATCCGCTATAAATTTGCCGACCCTGTCCCATAGGATGCGGGCATCTACATTATATTTAAATAGCAAAGTAATGCCCCGCTCCACCACTATGGCTATGACCCTCTTCCTTTATTGAAAGTTTTGGATATACAGGCCTCAATATATCCGCAACAAAACTCTTTTTAAAAATGTCATCTCTCCATAATTTGGACCTCGGCACAATAAAAATAACCCTCGGTTTTTCAACACTCCCCTCTATCTTTATAACGTGCTCAACCACTGCAGGTTCATCTCCTCTCGTTATCCCCTTATTAGCACTATATACAGGGGTAACAATTAACAAAAGAGGGATGAATGACAAATGACAAATGACAAATGATTTACACTTCATTGACCCTCCTTCTTTGCCATTCTCGCCTTTACCACCTCTATCCACGACTCTACATCTTTAGTCTCCCCTCCTCCGTTTTTTATATACGCAGTATAATTATCATATGCCTTTGCCATATCTCCAAGATAAATCTCATATATTATACCCATATTTATATAAGGGGCAGGGTCAGCAGGGTATTTGGCTGCTATTTTCTTATAAACATTCAAGGCATTCTCATATTCTTCAAGCATCAGAAGAGTCTGTGCCTGATAATAAAGCACTTCTATATTTTCCCCTCCTTTTTCCAACGCCTTATTAAACTCATCCCTGGCACCTTTAAAATCGCCCATCTTATATTTCAAAATGCCTATGTTATTATGAAGAGGTAGATTTGAATTATCTACAGTCTCTATCTGATGATAGAACTTTATTGATTCCTCCGTCTGCCCCATATTCTGATAAATGTTTGCAATATTCATTATTATAATTGGCGACCTTTCCAAAGATAGTGCCTTTTTAAAATACTTAATTGCATCTCCGTTTTTTCCCATAGATTGGTATGTTACTCCAATGGCATTATATACCTTTAATTGCGGTGCATTGTATTTTAATGCAGTAGTGTATTCCTTTATTGCCCTCTCATAGTCATGAAGCTTCATATAAGTAATGCCTAAATTATAATAAGCCTCCCATCTATCCGGCATAAGCATTATGCCCTCACGGTAAAGTGCATTTGCACTTATCGGGTCATTATTTATAAGCTGAAATCCGTTATTGAACAGTGATATTGCCTTCCTTTGTCTTTCATCATCCTGCTGTTTTTTTACCGCTGCCTCTGATTCAAGACGAATCCTGTTTTTTAGTGAATATCCTTCCTTCTGATTAGTTACACATCCCGTAAAAAAAAACAGAACAAAAGAAAAAATAAGGAGAAAAGGAGAAGAATTTAAACAGGGATATACAAGATAAACAGGATAAATATAAATCCTGAACATCCTGTGTATCCCTGTAAAATTAGTTATTTTTCCCTTATTCTCCATTTCCTCTTATTGTTTTCCTCTGTGTTCTCTGTGAACTCTGTGGCAAATTTTTATAATTTCCTTACTAATTTTTACTGTATCTCTGTTCAGCATGGCCTGCCTCCATCATTACAGGTTCGGGATATATGAAAACAGGTTTTATATCTTTAAATGCAAATCCTCTTTTATATAGCACAGGTCTTAGATTTGCGAGTCTTTCCAGACCCTTTTGCATCCATTCGTTATACACCTTATATTCCCTGCTAATCTGCAGGCTGTTTTCATATGCCCTGACAGCCTTTTCATCATAGGGATATGCCTTTTCTTCCAGCAGGAAGTTATACTCCTCCAGCTCTTCTTTCGTTAAATCTGACGGCCTTTCAGAATGAAGGATGGAATCTCTGAAATTTTCAAGGGCAATCCCCATTGAAAAAAACATCTCGGTCAGAAGCTCCGGCATTTTATAACTTGCCATATCAGAATAGTCTTTAATAAGGCGATTTAAAAGTTCTGTCTTTTTAATTAGTGTTTCTTCAAAGGGCTGTGTAATTTTCATACCGAAATACACATTTAGCCTCTCCTTTAAAATTAAAAACTCTGCCTTTGCAACAAAAATATTGTCCGTTTGCCCGCTCCTCTCTTTTAACCTGCTAAAGGTTTCCATACCTTCTTCTTTTTTACCAGATTTAATTTGTGAATAACCTAACCTGTATCTCGCTTCCGCCTCTCTATCAGGCGGTATTTCATCTTTTAATAAATATTTTTTAAATATCTCTGCCGCCTTATTGTATTCCTTATTTTTTTCATATATTATACCTGCTGCAAATAATAGTTTCTGAATATTTTTGGAATCGGATGTTATAGAGGATGCCTCCTCATAAAGCATTGCCGCCTTCAAGGGATCATCATTCTCTATCTGCTGTCCTGCCTCTACAAGCAGGGATAAAGCCCCGGATGAGTTTGGATATGCCTTCCTAAATCGTCCAACCGTTTCTCTAATGCCATTTATATTTTTTTTCTGAATATGAATATGTCCTATCTTCATCAGGGAACCCTCTCCAATATCAGAATCAGGATAAACTGTAAATGCTGAATTAAATTTCTCAACCGCCTCATTCAGCTTACCCGCCTTCAGATACCCATCACCAAGCCTGTAGCGGAGTTTTGCAAGAATTTCCAGCAGCTCGGGATCTTTTGATACAGAGAACAGCTTTGAATATATATCTTCAGAGGAAGCAAGGTTGCCCTCTTCAAGATGAAGTTCAGCAATCCTCTTATAGGCATTGACAGAATCCTTCCCCTTTGTCAGAGGCATAAGAATTTCCCTTGCCTTATTATATATCCTTATTTGGGCATACATATCAGATATTGTGTAGTGTGCCTTCTCCAGCTTACCGCTCAAAGAAAAATCTTTTCCGTATGCCTCCAATATACGAACCGCATTGTTTATAACCGCACCCCTTTCACCTTCAGTCTTGTTAAATATTACTGCATGAGTCAATAGGGCGGAATAGGCTATATCACCTCTTTTTAAAGTTTCCTGATAGAGTTTGGCAGTTTTTTCATATTCCATAGCCGCCTCATTATATGTCCCGGCATCAAACATTGCCTCTGCAAGCAAAAGATTTATCTCTTTATAATTTTGAGACTTCGGAAAGAGCAATAAAAAATTACGATAACCATCAATTGCACTCTGCAGATACTTCATGTCAGCCTCACTCTTCCCTTTCAAATGGTATGACTTGGACACATCAATAATCGTTTTGGAAATAAGACTATCAATCTTCTCTGAGCCATCCGGATGGTTTTTCTTGTACCAGGCTGTTGTATAGTTATATTGATGTGCCAGTATCTCTCTTTTAGCAATAGCAGTTTCTTTATCCCCATTTATTTCAAGAAGGTCAGCCATTTTTTCATACATAAACGGGGTATTTGGATTATCAGGGAAATTTTTTATCAGGAAATCGTAAACATATATGGCATTTTCATATCTCGTCTCCTGTATAAGCACCTCGCCAATCTTTTCCAAGACTGATGTTGAGTATCCCCTTACCCCTTTAGATTGCAGATATCCCACAGCCTCATCTATCTTACTAAAATGGGTTAAGCTCATTACAAGACAGGAGATAGACTCTTCAGTCAATCCTGCCTCCTTAAACTTACCTTCCCATGTCCTATCTATTAGTGACATGAATAAATCCGATGCATTTTTAAAATCATCAATCTTATAATAGACCCAGCCGAGTTTATATACTGCCTTATCATAAAATACAGACTGAGGGTAATTTAATACCCTCATGTATGAGTCTCTTGCCTCCCCCATCTGTCCGGTTTCAAAATAAAACTCTCCAATCCTGAAATTCATTTCAGGCAGGTAGATACTCTGGGGGTAGTTTCTTATAATCCCCTCAAACACCTTTACAGCCTCATCCCTTTCCCCCAGCTCGTAGAGGGCAAAACCAAGGGCGTAGTGAACTGCATCCGCCCCCTTTCTATAGCGGTACTCATCCGATAGAATCCTGAAATGCCTTATAATAGAGCTATAATCCTGTTGGGGATACCTCAATTCTTGTTTTAACGAACCTTTCTCAACAGCCAGTGCCTTCTCATATTCCTCCATCTCCCTTTTATACAAAATATCCTTTGCCTCAAGATAACCCTCTGTAAGCCTTAAAATTGTATCAAGTGAAAGGTCTTTATGCCCTGTAAGATTCATATACTCTTCCCACTCTCGTACCCGTTCCTTTAAAAATCTATCTTCTGAAGAAGTTTCTTTAAGATTGATAGCAGATTTATCTGTTTTCCTCCCTTCCATTGTCTTACAGGAGGAGATAAGAAATATGAGAATTAATATGTAAATGAACTTTATACACATTTCTATCTTGTAGTTATTACCTGCCTTTATCTTTTGCCAACTTTTCCACATTCATTTTTACTATATCCGTTCCTGCAATAATATCATCCTTAAAATCTGCAAGCTCATACTTTATTTTTGTAAATCTCTCCGTCACATGATTATCCAGTCTGTTCATCGTCTCATCCAATGCCCTCTCTGTATCTTTTATATCCTTATTGAGCCTCTCCTTTATCATTCCCAGTTCCTTCAGGTCTTCCCGCCCCTTACCTATCCTTTTTTCAAAGATTGGCATAACCTTTAATAAAGCATTCTCAAATTCTATCTTATCTTTCTTCTGTATCTTATCTATATCCCTTCCAAACTTCTCAATTGTCAGCACTATCCTCTTTAAATCTTCTAAAGTATCATATTTAACCATTTTAACTCCGCTGTCTATTGTATGGTTAAAAATAGGACATGTTACTGGAGAATTAAGACACTCCATTGCCTCTGCAGCTTCATGGAGAATAGCTTCAACAATCTTTTTTTCAGTCTCAGTCATCTGGTGCTTTACTGTTTTCTGCCAGTAGTCATTTAGCATTTGGATTCTGGCTATCTCAACTCCTTTTGCCGAGAGTATCTTTTTATTTTTCCCCTCCTTTCCAATTATAGCAATCAGATTGTTTTTAACATCTTCTATATCTTCCTCTATCTTCTTCTGCATATCCTCCATCCATCTTATTATGTTATCTATATAAATCTCTCTATCTACAACCTCCTCTTTCTTTCTTAAAAAGCCGTTCTTCAGTATATTTAAAAGTTTGTATTCTTCTACAATGTCAGTTAAATCCGCATTGCTGCGTAATGCTGATAGATAATAGCTTTCCTCATTACTCAAAGATGCTGAGTTTCTCTCAATAAGATTGGAAATATACTCTCTTCTTATAGATTTATCACTAATTATCTGTTTCAATCTGCCCTCTGTCTCTGAATATACATTTGATAAAAATTGGAAATGTTCAACAGCTTCCTTAACCATGCCCGTCTTAAGATAACAGTAACCTAAGACTATCTGAATCTCCTGCTCTTCCTGATTATACGGAGGTAGAGGTTTCATCTCCTTAAGGATAGGAATTGCATTTTCATAATAACCCAGTTTTATAAGGCTCCATGCCTGCCCGGTAATGGCTTCCTTATAAAATTGACTCTTTTGTGATACCGATAAAAACTCATTCAAGGCACTGGAGAAAGACCCCATTTCAAATAAAACCTGACCGAGCAAGATATGAATTCTTTCGGAGAGATTTTCTTTTTCTATGACAGGATGATTGAGAGAATCTCTTAAGATATTCTCTGCCTCTTTATAATTCTGTTTCATTGCCTCTATCTGGGCAATGGAAATTCTGGCATATGGATAAAGCTTATTATCTCTTGAAATCTGCAATAGCACTCTTTTTGAATCAGTTAGCCTGTTCAGCCGTAAAAGGCTTATCCCCTCAAAATAGTTTGCAGTACCCAGATTATCCAGCTCTTTACTCAAAAACAACCTCTCATATTCACTCATTTCGTAAATAACATCCAATAATCTCACCCTCTCAGATATTTCCTTGGGAAAGGATTGAAATGAAAACATGGGATACTCTCTCATTTCAGACAATCTGTTTATATCTGATTGCTTCAGGAGAAGAATTGCCTTATCCTTAATTTTAGAAGGATTATTTATAATGTTCCTGCTCAATATTGATGAGGAGAGATAGTCACCTGTAAGATAAAGATAGAGGGCATTTTGATACTGATATTCACTCAAAGGAATCCGAACCTCTTCCATTTCTGCATAAGATGAAGTTTTTAGTAATGGCAGGAAATCCGCCGCATTTAATATCTGTGGAAATAATAAAACAAAAAATATTTGAAAATAATAAATTATATATTTCACTGATTTATCAAATAGTTATAAGATGTTGCTTGAAATTACACTTTACTTATTAGTCATCCATCAAATTCAAACTTAGTGACCCGCAGCTCTACTTTATCTTTCCTCTTTTCAAGTGAAAGTTCTATGTAAATATCCTTACCTCGTGGCATATTCAGAGGGATAAATAACTCCCCTTTTTGCTGGGGTTTATCTTTTTCTGCCCAGAAATATATTATTCCAAGATTACGATTCCCTCCTGTTATCTCTTTATTGTAAAGCTGATGGCGGCCACCAGAATTAAGTGCCTCGTTTTCAACAGGTGTATAAACATGCCCCTCTAACAATTTATTATTATCATAAATTTCTATAGAAGTTATCTTTATATCACTGCTCCGTTTTATGATGGATAGATTTAAAATTGTGGTAGGAAAATCCCAAATATTCTTCTCAATTTTTTTTAATGACTCCTCAAGAAAAATATATTCATTATCTAATCTGATTATTAACTCTCTTATGGATTCCTCCTTTTTCTGAGAGTTCACCTCCGCAAAACAATTACCACTTGAAAAGATTATTATTATATTTATTAAAATTATAATTTTTCTCATTGTATAGGAAATTATAAAATCTTTAGCCACCAAGACACAAAGGCTCAAAGAAATAGGGAATAATTTTTACTTAGCGTCTTCGTGTCTTTGTGGCAAAAATTAGGTTTTTGTTCTTTTTAAAATTACATGTGCGAAAATACCCAAAAGATAAACATTTTATAACATGATATTAATGTATAGCAAGAACTATTCCTTTCTTGATAAGAATGACTACCTCATTGACATTGACATTAATCTTAAAGTTTTTTATACTTATTTTATCGTAATAATTAAATCTTTCCAAAAAAAACCAATGGAACACGAATTACACGAATCAACGAATAGCACGAATAGATATAAGATACAAGCCCAGTTAGAAATGGCGTATCACGCCGTGATATTTCTAACTGGGCAAGCATCTGGCTTCTTGATTCTTTCCTTTTGCATCTTACTTCTTCCATCTATTGTTAATGGGGAAAAAGGAAAGGATGTCCAATTGTCTATAGAAATGGTTTTTGTCAAAGGCGGGTGTTATCAAATGGGTGATACCTTTGGAGATTCAGAGAGCAATGAAGATTCTATGCATAAAGGGCGTCATTATAAAAGGAGCAGTGAAAAACCTGTGCATGAGGTATGTGTGGATGATTTTTATATGGGAAAGTATGAAGTAACAGTGGGTGAGTTCAGGGAATTTGTAAACGTTACAGGATACATTACGGAAGGTGAAGTTGGAGATGGTTGTTCTGTATATGGAGGAAGAGAATGGAAAAAGGATGCAGGAAAAGAATGGAAAGAGGATAAAGGCAAGGACTGGCGTAATCCAGGTTTTTATCAGAATGACAATCATCCAGTATGCTGTGTATCATGGAATGATGCTGCAGCATATATTGAGTGGTTGTCTGGGAAGACAGGAAAGAGTTATCGTCTGCCAACAGAGGCAGAATGGGAGTATGCAGCGAGGAGTGGTGGTAAGGCAGAAAAATGGGCAGGGACGAATAACGAATCAGAGCTTTCCGATTATGCATGGTATAGTAAAAACTCCGAAAGCAAAACACATCCCGTAGGGCAGAAAAAACCAAATGGATTGGGATTATATGACATGACAGGGAATCTATGGGAATGGTGTTCAGACTGGTATGATGAAAATTATTATAGTAATAGCCCGAAGTATAATCCAAAAGGTGTGGATAATAGTGGATTTCGTGTCTTACGCGGCGGTACATGGTACAACGCTCCGCGCCGTCTACGCACATCAGTCCGCGCTGATCGCAATCATGATAAGCGGTCTAACAGCAGTGGATTTCGGCTTGCAGCCCCTGTGAAATGAGTGTCAAAAAGTCAGAGTAGAAGCAGAGAAGAGGTTACAAACTGGTGCTCTGGTGACTTATGATTCATAAATTACTACCTAAATTGCTCATTGCTCATTGCTCATTGCCCATTGCTCCATTTGTAATGTTTTTTATCATCACGACTATCCCAATCCCCGTCCTTGCTTCCGAAAAGCTTGCCTCCGAAGCACAAATTTTTGTGCAGATGGGGCATTCAGGCTCAGTTCTTTCTGTAATATTTTCCCCTGATGGACAATATGTATTATCAGGGGGCAAGGATAAAATCCTCATACTCTGGGAAGCATCCACAGGCAGGGAGATACGGAAATTTGAAGGACATACTAATAATGATATCAATTCAGTTGCCTTCAGCCCTAACGGAAGAACTCTGGCATCAGGAAGTAGGGATAAAACCATAATCCTCTGGGATATTGAAACAGGCAACGCCATAAAGATACTCAAAGGACATATTGCTTCTGTAAGATCAGTCGCCTTTAGTCCTGATGGAAAAGTTCTCGCATCAGGAAGCTGGGATAAAACCATAATCCTCTGGGATGTGGCAGCAGGCAATGTCATAAAAATACTAAAAGGACATGATGACTATATTGATTCGGTTGTCTTTAGTCCTGATGGAAGAAGCATAGCGTCAGGGGGTCAGGATAAAACTATCAGACTATGGGAAGTATCTACAGGTAAAGAGCTTCGTAAATTTGAAGGACATAACGGTCATGTCAAATCAGTTGCCTTCAGTCATGATGGAAAGATTCTCGCATCAGGGATTGATAAAACCATAATTCTCTGGGACATTGAAACAGGCAATGTCATAAAAACATTTAAAGAGCACACCGATATAGTTTCATCAGTTGCCTTTAGTCCTGATGGAAAAGTTCTCGCATCGGGGAGTTTTGATAAAACCGTAATCCTCTGGAATATTGAGATGGGCACTGCTATAAAGATACTCAATAAACATACAGACTATATTAGTTCAGTTGACTTTAGTCCTGATGGAAGGACTCTGGCATCAGGGGGATTTGATGACACCATAATCCTTTGGAATACGGCAACAGGCAGTGCCATAAAAACTCTAAAAGGGTATGCTTTTTATGCCAAGTCAATTGCCTTCAGTCGTGATGGAAAGATTCTGGCATCAGAGAGCTATGACACCATAATCCTCTGGGATGTGGCAACAGGCAGTGCTATAAAAACACTAAAAGGGCATAATGAGTGGGTCTCTGCAATAGCCTTTGGTCATGATGGAAGGACTCTGGCATCAGGGGGTTGGGATAACACCATAATCCTGTGGGATGTGGCAGCAGGCAGTGTTATAAAAACGCTTAAGGGACATACTTCATGGGTCAAATCGATTGCCTTTAGTCCTGATGGAAAAACTCTGGTATCTGTGGGTCAGGATAACGCCATAATCCTCTGGGATACAGCAACAGGCAGTGCTATAAAAACGCTAAAAGGACATTGGGTCAAATCAGTTGCTTTTAGTCCTGATGGAAGAAGCATAGCGTCAGGGGGTGATTACAACATAACCCTTTGGGATATTACAACATGGAATGTGACAAAGACTTTTACAGGACATACTGATTGGGTTGTGCCTGTTGCCTTTAGTCCTGATGGAAAGACTCTGGCTTCAGGGAGTGTTGATAAAACCGTAATCCTATGGGATGTGGCAACAGGGAGTGCCTTAAAAACTCTAATAGGACATCATAGTAATGTTGTAACAGTTGCCTTTAGTCCTGATGGAAAGACTCTGGCTTCAGGGAGTGTTGATAAAACCGTAATCCTATGGGATGTGGCAACAGGGAGTGCAATAAAAACACTAAAAGGACATAATGATATACTCCTTTCAGTTGCCTTTAGTCCTGATGGAAGGTTTCTGGTATCGGGGAGTGGTGACGGCACGAGCAGGTGCTGGGATATAAATACAGGCAGAGAGATTGCTCAGTTTATAAGTTTCAGAGATGCCGAGTGGATTGTGATTACGCCTGAAGGCTATTACAATTCCTCTTTAAATGGTGATAAACTCCTGAATGTCCGGATTGGCAATAATGTGTATGGAATGGACCACTATCGCTCAGAATTTTACAACCCTCAGATTGTGGAAACTGCATTAAAACTTGGTGATACACAGAAAGCCATTTCAGAAGTTATTGGAAAACAAAAACCTAATCGTTAATAACGACCTGCGAATCTCCCCTTTTCAATCGCCCCATTCCATGCCTTCATGTTTCCCTTAAGGGCATACATATTATTATATCCAACCGCCCATTTCAGCACCCTGCATCTATGCAGAGTTTCTGGCTCGGTATATCCTACAAAAACCACAAGACCATCCTCCTGAACCGCCCTTGAGAATACACCTGTCAAACATAAATTTTCCCGACTGAATGCCCCTTCGCCTACTGCACCGGGTATATGTCCTTTCACATAATCTTGCAAGGAACGCATATCAACATATTCAATTTTTCTATTTGAATTATTCAGTCCTGATATCTCTAATAAGTCTATCTCTTCACATTTTACATCCTCAAAATTCCCTGTAATAACAGGCCCATTCCATGCATTCATCCCCCCCTTTAAAACATAAATATCATCTATTGGATAATTTTTCTTTAGCATGACTTTGCAGAAATTCTCTGTTGATTCTGTATCTTCACCTACCAGATAGAGGTCTTTCCCTTTCCAGACTTCTATCTCATAAGTAAGCTCATTTTCAAGAGACTCATAAGTAATAGCCATTGACATCGGAATTCGTTTCCCCTTATTTGCTGTTATATAAGGGCGAACATCAAATATGAACATATCATTTAAAAGAATTGCTCTATCTTCATATCTCATCTTCATATCTTCAGGTTCAATAAGAATACATTCCGATGCCTCTGATGATGAAGGGACAAAAACTTGATTAACCACGAAGAACAGGAAGGACACAAAGAAAAAGGCTGAAATTATATAAAATATCTTTTTCATATTTACCACCTCCTAATAAAGTGTCAGTGATTAGTGTTAGTGTCAGCAAAAGACCTTTAACTGACACTGATACTGACACTTACACTGTTTTTTACCCATTATTTGGTTTTAAAATCTGTGTAATCTGCGTTAATAATAATGTAATATCTTCCAATTTCAAGGGTTTTATTTCACCACCGCTGACCCTTCTTATAAGTGTATATTCCTTTTTTTTAGAATCTGGATATTGATAAACCTCAACAACCCCTTCCTGAAGATTTACTATCCACACCTCTAAAACCTTTGCTCCAGCATACAAGGGTAATTTCCTATCCCTATCATATTTTAATGATTTATCTGCAACTTCTATAATTAGAAGAATATCATTTTCGGGATCGGGATACCCCTTTACATAAAAGTCATCTTTAAACTTAAGGATGGTTATATCAGGATAAACTTCTATGTATTCACTAAGTCTTATCCCATCCTGAATGCCTACAATAAATTTGTCACCCGCCTGTTTACTAAAGAACATCCCTAACCTCTTAACCAGTGCCATATGCCTCAAACCTATTGGTGTCATCTCATACATCCTCCCTTCTATAAGCTCAACTCTATCATCCTCTTTAAGCATACCTACATCTAAAAATTTATGAAAGGTCTGGGTATCTATCTTTACCTCAAGTTCTGTATCTTCTGACAAATCCCTTTTACTGGTTAAAGTGGTCATTTTCCCCTCTCTATTTAAGTCTCTCCTTAACTCTCTTTTTCAATATTTCCAGATAATCTCTTTTTACTTCTCCTTCCCATACCCTCATTCCACCACGAAGCACATAAATATTTTTTTTTGCTATCTCTTCACCATGAGGATACCATGCAG
>Ga0209211_10004389_pt1 | contig 21974 bp, 17 predicted proteins | sample RifGroA2_FD_183992 | JGI IMG/M metagenome (GOLD analysis project Ga0209211, IMG submission 183992) | Groundwater microbial communities from Rifle, Colorado, USA - Groundwater A2 (SPAdes) (version 2) | ecosystem: Environmental > Aquatic > Deep subsurface > Groundwater | place: Rifle, Colorado...
TGCGGTCGTTCCTGAAGTTTGCTGCGCACCGCGACGTGGCATCACTACAAGTGATCGAACGCGCATTGGGTGTTCCGGTAAAACGTTTCGAGCGCCCGATGTTCGGCTATCTGTCCCGCGAGGAGATGCTGGCGGTGATCGGAACGCCGGATGAGTCCTGGATAAGCCAACGGGATCATGTACTGTTTCTGCTGATGTACAACACCGGGGCGCGCGTGTCGGAGATCATCGGGATCAAGGTCAGCGATGTGGTTCTCGATGAACATGCTGCCTGCGTTCATCTGCGCGGCAAGGGGCGTAAGCAGCGGAGCGTGCCACTGTGGCATTCAACTGTGAAGGCAGTGCGGGCCTGGTTGCGTTTCAATCGCCAGTTCGTGGCAGCATCGACCTTACTGCCAAACCGCGACGGAAACACAATGACGCGCTCGAATGTAACGAAGCGGCTGGTGCTGGCGGTACGAACGGCCTCGGAGCACCATCCGCGTCTGGTGCAACAGCACGTCTCGCCACATACGATCCGCCACACTACGGCGATGCACCTGTTGCAGGCCGGTGTCGACATCAGCGTCATCGCGCTCTGGCTCGGCCACGAGAGTCCGGTTACCACTCATCATTACGTTGAAGCCAATCTGACGATGAAGGAACGCGCCTTGGCCAAGCTTCACGAGCCAGACGTCAAGATTCAACGCTACCGTGCGCCTGACTCGCTGATCGACTTCCTAAAGACGTTGTGATTATGTGGAGAACAAAATACGCGTCGGCCACTACACATCAGCGGTTGGCGCGTATCCACAGGATCAACTCCACATAATCGAGCAGTCTACATAATCGGCCATAGAAGACGGTCACGCCCGTCTAGGCTCAATTAACTTTGAGCGACCGCTTCGGGGCAGGCAATTCGAGAAGTTGACCGAGTACAATGTGCCACAATCCGTCACTCGCATATCAATAATTGAATTACTGGTATCGGTATAAAAGCTGTAGTTGGCGAGTAGAATGTTTACTGGCCGTTGTCGGTCATTCTAATTCTGCGTTCCAAAAAATAATTTCTTTGAAAAACTTATAAGGCGCATAAATGATCAATGATGCTGAGCGGAAAAAAAGACAGTCGGCTTATAAAATTGCCAAAAATAATTCAGAGAGCCGAGGCGTTCCTCTGACGCATGAAACAGAAACAATCATGAAAAAATATATCAATGGTGAAATCAGCGATCAAGATTTTTTTCAATGAAGTTTCAAAGGTGGCAGCGAAGGAGCTGGGCCACCCTGTCCGCCACTAGGCTGTCCGAAGTTGGTTGTGCAGCGGATAATTGATTAGCAATAACGAACGAGCGTTAACGGCCATTTGCGAAAATACGCACCGTGTATCTAAAACAGTTCGTTGTTAAATATCAAAAGACAGGATGCCATACTTAGAGAGGTAAGCAATGAAACTCGATAAAAACATGAAGCTGGCTGACCTTATGTACGGACATGGGGAAAAATACATATGCTTTCTACACGGGAAATTTGACCCTGATACATACCCTGATGCTCCCCACATACAAATTTGCGAGATGAAATGTGGGTGCTGGGTTGTGGCGGACGGAAATGACAGGGTTGGACTTATCCTGAAAGATAACCCGGAAGCTACCCTAGCGGATATTCCCAAAAGGCTGATTGAAACGAACCGATACGGCAAGTGGGACGAACAACTGATGGACTGGTGGAATCCGTGCGCTAAATCTTTCGGGGAAGTTATGAGTAACAGAGGTAAGAAAACGCCTGAACCCAAAGATGCCATTTATGGAATGATTGAGAGAAAGGATGATGGTGAGTTTTTCGCCGTATGTATGAGCGTGAAGGATGGTGCATCTTTCACAGCCGCGACTGGGCATACTGTTAATGAAGCCAAGGTACATCTGGAGGATAAAATCAGAAATGTTTTGAAGCGTAAAAAAGTGTCTTTAGTTTTGATGCCAATGTCTTCACTGGAAACTCATCTTTGCAGTTCTCTTTAAAAATAATGGCCAATATCGGATTGGGGCGTTAAGAGTCATTCGAGCCGCCTGATTTACACCCGTTTCAACGTCCGCTTACTGGAGTATTGAAGTCACTCAAATATTTTACTTCCAATAGCGGATTTGTGTCGTTTGTGACGGTTGGCGAAAGTCTGCTTCAGAGCAATGAAAATTTCCTTGAGCACAAAAAAATGAGTTGCCCGATTGCGGACATTGGCGACCTCACACAACCGACACATTACCGTACTTCGATTTGCCCTTAATAAATTCATCTTCATCCCAAGAACAGCACCGCTCACGCCTGCTTCAGCAACTCCTCAAACTGCCCGAGCGGCACTGGCTTGCTGAACAGATAACCCTGGAATGCGTGGCAGCCATGCTTGTCGAGAAAATCGCGCTGTGCTTCGGTTTCCACCCCTTCGGCAATCACGTTCAGTCCCAGTGCCTCGGTCATCGCGATAATCGCCTGCACGATGGCGGCATCGTTGGCATCGCTGGTGATGTCGGTCACAAAGGATTTGTCGATTTTGATTTGATCCAGCGGCAGACGTTTCAGATATTGCAACGAAGAGTAGCCGGTACCAAAGTCATCCATCGAGAAGCTCACACCAAGCAGTTTTATTTCGCGCATCTTGGCGATGGTGTCCTCGACGTTCTCCAGCACGGTGCTTTCGGTCAGTTCCAGTTTGAGCTGCGAAGGCTTGGCGCCGCTTTCCAGCAGCACGCGCTGCACCTGTTCAACAAAATCAGCCTGGTGGAATTGTTTGGCGCTGACGTTTACTGCCAGCGTCAGGTCTCTGGTCAGCGCATCGTGCTGCCATGCCCTAAGTTGAGCGCAGGCGGTTTCCAGCACCCATCGGCCAATCGGCAGGATCAGTCCGGTTTCCTCGGCCAGCGGGATGAATTGGTCGGGAAAAACAAAACCGCGCACGGGGTGTTCCCAGCGCAGCAGCACTTCCGCACCCATCGGCTGGCGCAGGCTGCCTATCTGAATTTGGTAAAACAGGCGGAATTGCTGCTGGGCGAGTGCCGGGCGCAGATCAGTTTCCAAGGCAGCTCGCATATCCAGTAGCGCCTGCATCTGCGGATCAAAAAAGCGGATGGCATTGCGCCCGGATGCCTTGGCCTGGTACATCGCGACATCGGCATGTTTGAGCAAATCATCCTGACTCTCCAGGTGACCACGGAACAGGGTGATGCCGATACTCGGCGTGATGTGACACTGGTAATTTGCCAGATGATAAGGCTGAGACAGTTCGTTGCGTAATTTTTCTGCGACCAGTTCGGTTTGGGTGGCAGCCTCGCTCTGCTCGCTGCCCAATTCTTCGAGTACCACCATGAATTCATCGCCGCCAATCCGCGCCACGCTGTCATTTTCGCGCACACAATGTTGCAACCGGCGTGCCACCTCGATCAGCAGCATGTCGCCCATGGTATGGCCTTGCGTGTCATTGATCACTTTGAATCGGTCCAGATCCAGAAACAGTAATGCGCCATGCCGCCCGCTGCGCACGCTGAGTGCCATTGCCTGATGCAGGCGATCCAGCAACAGGCGGCGATTCGGCAGTTTTGTCAGCGGATCGTAAAAAGCCAGTTGTTTGATTTCATCTTCTGCTTTCTTGCGTTCCGTGATGTCAAAAAACGAACCGACGTAATGGGTAGCGGCGCCATCCGGCGTGGTAACGGCAGTGATTGTCAGCCACTTCGAATAAATCACGCCGTCTTTGCGTTTATCCAAAATTTCTCCGCTCCACTTCCCTTTGCTGAGGAGATCGGCCCACATTTCCTCGTAAAACTGCTTGCTTTTCCTTCTTTCCCTTACACTAAGTATGTTTGGATTCTGGCCAATAACTTCCGCTGCTGTATAGCCGGTGATTTCTTCAAACGCTTTATTGACCCGCAGGATTTTCGGCGTGAGATCGGTAACCACTATCGCCGCCTGCATTTCAAAGGCAATGGCAGCAATGCGCAATTCTTCCTTCGCTCGCTTGCGCTCGGCTAGCAGGGCAAATCGGGTCAGCGCATAAGAAATATCCGTTGCCATTCCAACCAGCAGGTTGCGCGCAGCTTCGTCGAAGGCATTGACCTCGGTTGCATAAAGCGTAATAGCACCGATCACGACGCCATTTCTGTGCAACGGCAACGACGCAGCGGCGCCCCAGCCGAAGTGCGCTCCGCGTTCATGCCATGGCGCAGTTGCCGGGTCATGCTGAAAATCCTGACACCAGAACGGCTGATTTTCGCGCATGGAAATTCCAGTCGGACCGCACCCAAACGGATCGCTGGCATCCACCGAAATGTGGATGCCGTCCAGATATTCCAAGCCAGACCCAAATGCGGCAACCGGATTGGCTTGCTTGCTTTCCTCATCCAGCAAACCAATCCAAACCATTTTCAACATGCCGAACTGCACTGCGTCTCGGCACACTTGATGAAACAATTCATCCTCGCTGGTGCAGCGCATGATGGTCTGGTTGCATTGGTTCAGTGCGGCGTAGAAATTGATCATCCGCTGGATTTTTGTTTCATTTGCCTTGCGACTTGCCTGCAACGCAAGCACCATCAACCCGATCGATACCAGTGTGGTCAGATACAACCACAGCAAGAGCAGGCCTTGCCGGGTGTCCTCGATGTAAAAGGGGCCCAGCCCATGGCTGGTTGCCAATACGGTAATGATGGCCGACAGCAGCAAGCCCAGAGATGAGCCCAGCATCTCAAAGCGCATGGACACCCACACGACCAGCGGTAGAAGCATGAAAACCAGCGGCAGTGAATGCCCGTTTGCATCGTTGTTGAGAATAAATATTCCCCAGCCCGCCGTAAGCATGACCAGGAACCAGGCCAGAAACTCCATCCGCCGTTGCACTAATTTGGCCAGTTCGGCGCGGGAAATATTGAGCAGCAGCGATGTTGCAAGCAACACGCCGACGAAATCGCTTGCCCACCAGGACAGCCAGGCCACGCCGGCATTCTGCATGGACATCACGCCGAACATTACCAGGGTGGCCACCCCGCCGCTGGCACTGACCAGCATCCCTATGGCGGCAGCCAATCCAAGAAACGCGATGTCGTATATACGGTCAACCGTGCTATGGAATTTCAACCACCGCAGCAGCCAAGCAGCAAGCAGCGGTCCGAGCGTATTGCCCACTGCAATGCTGATGTCCAGCAACGGGGAAGCGTCAATGGAAAACCGGGTAGCTGCCGCGCCCAGGAATATCCCCGGCCAACAGCCATAACCCCAGCGCAGCAAAGCCGCCACGGCAATGCCGGAGGGCAGCCAGATCAGGGTGGTGTGAGTGCCGAAATAAGGAATCGCCAGGCCAAGCCAGCCGCTGACAAAGCAGGCCAGTGCGAGGAGCAGAAGCTTCGTGGCAAACCGGGGTTCACCCTGAAGTTTTGTGTTGTTTGTTGGCGGAAGATTGAGTTCGAAAGTACTTGCAGATAATGAATTCGGCATGGCGCTATCCCGCATGCCTGCATTTTCGCAGTTTTTCCGCTGAGTCATGCCTGCTCACCCCGTGGCTGGCTGACCGGCAGCCACACCCTGAACGTCGTGCCCTTGTCCAACTCGCTCCGCACCTCGATACGCCCGTGATGCTTCTGGATAATTCCGTATGACACTGATAAACCCAGCCCCGTCCCTTGGCCGATAGGCTTGGTCGTGAAAAATGGATCAAAAATTTTCTTGATATGCTCCGGTGCCACACCTTTGCCGGTATCGCTAACGTCCACCCACACCTCGTCGCCTTGACGCCCGGTCCGGATGGTAATCGTCCCGTGCTTCTCGATGGCATGCGCGGCGTTCACCAGCAGGTTCATGAATACCTGATTGAGCTGTGATGGCAGGCATTCCACCTCGGGCAAACTACCGTACTCCTTGACTACATCTGCCTTGTACTTGATCTCGTTTCTGATGATGTTAAACGTGCTGTCCAGGCCGTTGTGCAGGTCGAAAAAAAGCCATTCGTCGCTGGAATCGACACGGGAGAAGTCTTTCAGGTCTAGCACGATCTTCTTGACCCGTGCGATCCCGTCCTTGGATTCGGCGATCAGCTCGCCCACATCCTGTTTCAGAAAGTTGAAATCCAGGCTTTCCTTGAGCTGATGCACTTCGTCAAACCGTTCGGCCATAGCCGTCGCGCCACCAGCCTTTTCAGCCGTCGCGTAGCTATCTGCCACTTTCAGCAGATCACAAATGTATTGTTCCATTGTGTTGAGATTGGAATTGACGAAGCCGATGGGATTGTTGATCTCGTGCGCCACACCAGCCGCCAGCTGGCCGATGGCCGCCATTTTTTCCGATTGCAGCAGTTGCGTCTGCATGGCCTCTAGCCGTTGGTTGAGCAAGGTCAGTTCATGGATGCGCTCATGCAGCTCGCGCTTGACGCCCAATTGCTCCGTGATATCCATGAACGCGAGCACAACGCCCTGAACCATCCCTTCGTCCACAATAGGCGTAATGGTGAGCTCCACAGGAAAACTGGTGTTGTCTTGCCGCCATAACACATTGCCGCTCACTTGCCGTGAGTGGCCGTCGTGTAATGCACAGTAGATCAGGCACTCGTCTTCACCATAAGGCGTGCCATTTGGCGCGCTATGATGTATCTCGCGCAGCGGTCGGCGGAGAAGTTCTTCCACATTCCATCCGAGCATGCGTGCCGCCGAAGGGTTGACAAAAGAGATGCTGCCTGCACAATCAGTGCCGAGAATACCCCAGCCCGCAGTATTTAAAATGATCTCATACTCGCGCGACAACCGCTCCACCGACTGCTCGAAATACTTTCGATCCGTTATATCCTCAATCACCCGCACTGTCCCGGTGGGGCGACCCGCTGCATCTGTCAGTAAGGACACGGTCGCGCACACCCAAACCTGGGTTCCGTCCTTGCGGCGGTAGCGCTTCTCCGAGCGATAGGAGTCGATACGACCGTCAAGCAGTTCCTTCGTTAACTCCCTGCACTCATCCAGATCATCGGCATGCATCACCTCATAAATCGACCGGCCTGCAAGCTCTCCCTCCCCGTAGCCCAATATTCGTTCGAGCGCAGGGTTGGCCCGTGTGAAATGCCCCGCAATATCCACCTCTGCCAGCCCGACGGCGGCATGTGCGAACACCGCATCCACCCCGGTTCCGGCTTTATGTGCGCCCACAACTGCATCGGTCTCGAACGCCCTTATTGCATCCGTCATCATCGAATCCCGGGCATCCTCACGCTCACACATAGTGCATGATCTCCGCCGGAATCGCCTGAAGCGGCGCGCTGCGATCCACCCCACCCAATTTCACCGCCTCTTTCGGCATTCCATAGACCACGCAGCTGGCTTCGTCCTGCGCCACAGTAGCGGCACCCGCGTCATGCATCTCCTTGAGCCCGCGCGCGCCATCGTCTCCCATGCCGGTCATGATGATACCCAGCGCGTTCTTGCCCGCGCTTTTGGCCACGGAGCGAAATAATACGTCCACCGATGGGCGATGGCGGCTGACCGGCGGACCATCCACAATATCGACGTGATACTGTGCCCCATTGCGCTTCAGCAGCATGTGCCTGCCGCCCGGTGCGATCAGCGCCCGCCCGGGCAATACGCGATCACCGGTCCTGGCTTCACGCACCTCGATCCGGCACAGGTCATTGAGCCGCGCCGCGAAGGCGCCGGTGAATTTCTCCGGCATGTGCTGCACGATGACGATGCCCGGGCACACCTGCGGCAGCGCGGTGAGCACAGCCTCAAGCGCCTGCGTCCCGCCGGTAGAGGTACCGATAGCCACCACGCGCTCGGTGGTTTCTGCCATGGCTTGCGAGGCGACAGAAAGAATTGCATCGGCGGTCAATTTTGGTTGCAGAGCAATCGCCGCCACCGGTGGCAATGGCACAAGCTTGCGGGCATTGGCACGAGCCGCAGCCTTGACTGTGCTGACCAGGTCGTCCGAAGATTCTTCCAGAAACCGTTTCAAGTCGATCTTGGGTTTGGTAATCACGGTAAACGCACCCGCTTCCAGCGCCTGCATGGTGGTTGCGGCGCCTTTCTCGGTCAACGTGGAGCAGATCACGACCGGCGTCGGGCGTTCGGCCATGATTTTTTTCAGGAAGGTGATACCGTCCATGCGCGGCATTTCCACGTCCAGCACGATCACATCCGGCCACTGCTTGCGCATACGATCCATGGCGAATACCGGGTCGGAAGCTGCGCCGATCACCTCGATGGCCGGATCTTCGGCCAATGCGGCGGACAGCACCTGACGCACTACGGCAGAATCATCGACGATCAATACTTTTATGGTTTGCATATCGTTCCATTATTTATTGTGATCACGGTTTATCAAAGATTGATGGCGCACCCAGACATGGCCGCTCCAGATATCAAAAAATACGTTGCGGTAACCGGTATCGCCCAGGTGTTCAGCGCTGATCAAAAATCCGTGTTTTTCTGCCAGGTAATAAGCCACCTGCCGGTTTCGGCAAGACACTTTCGGACAGACGCCCTCCGGTCTGTGATAGGCAGTTTCCAGCGTGCAGCTCCGGCAATCCGGGTGACTGGTGAGGGGAAACATGTTGCCCGCGCCGAATAACTTCACCTGGTATTCGGCGGGTTTGGTATTCGCTGCGCGTATCTCGCGCAGAAGCATATCCATCGCTTCGTCCGCAAACTTGCCATCCAATTCCCCGCCGGGGTGTTTGCTGCGGGCGGGCAGCATATAGTGGCACATGCCGCCGATCAGCTTTTGCGGGTGCCATACAGTGATGGAAACGCACGAGCCGAGCAGCGTGCGGATACGCGTATCGCGCTCACCGAAATACACTTCGCCCGGTTGCAGGAAAATCTCGATGACATGCGCCGGTTTATGCATCAGGTTTCCATCATTCTGGCTTGCGGTAAATGGCCGGTAAAACCAACTTCACATCTTCGGTAACACCATTCAGGCTTTCGGAATGCCCAACCAGGAAATACCCTCCCGGGCGTAGCAACGGCAGCAGCCGTTTCACCACCTGTCGCTTGGTTTCCTGATCGAAATAAATCATCACGTTGCGCAGAAAAATCACATCAAACTCGCCCAGCTTGGCCGCTGTTTCGGTCAGGTTGTGCTGCATGAAACGCACCCGATCACGCAGAAATTGCTCTATCAGTAATGTGCCGTCATGCTCACCGAACCCCTTGAGACAGTAGCGGCTCAAATAATGTTTTGGTATTTCCGCAATGCGTTCGGCGGGATACAGGCCGCTGCGCGCTTTTTCCAGAATGCGCATGCTGATATCGGAGGCCACCACTTCCCATGGCTCGCTCCCCAGCATTTCATCCAGCATCATTGCGATGCTGTAGGGCTCTTCCCCGCTGGAGCAGGCCGCGCTCCAGATACGCAGCCCGCGCCCTGTCTTGCGCGCGGGAATGACGTGCTGGCGCAGGAAATCAAAATGTTTCGGTTCGCGAAAAAAATGCGTCTCATTGGTGGTAAGCAAATCCACCGCTACCTGCAATTCAGCCTTGCCAAGCGGCGAAGTGATCAAGCGCAAGTAATCGCCATAACTTGCCATACCGTGATGCTTCAGCCGCTTTGCCAACCGGCTGGAAACCAGCGGTTTCTTGGCAGGTGACATGCTTATCCCGGCAATGCGGTAAATCATGTCGCGGAACTGTGAAAATTCCTGATCGAGCAGCACGACATTGGTATCCGGCGGGCTTCCGCCAGGTCTGTGTTTTGGTTCATGATGCCCTGTCGTGTTGTGCATTTTTACCTCTATCGATCAGATGTTTCGCAATCCGCTGCACATAACCAACACAATTTCATTTTTCACTTGAACGAATTCATTCTTCAGGCAGCGCGGCCAGCGTGGACATCTCCTCCACCGACAACACCTGATGGATATTGAGGATAATGACAAATTTGCCGTTGATCTTGCCCATGCCGTCGATGAAATCGGCGCGGATGTTGGCGCCGAACGAAGGTGATGGTTCAATTTCGCTGGCGGAGATTTCCAGCACCTCGTTTACCGCGTCTACCACCACCCCGACAACCTGGGTTTCTTCGCCATTTTCCACTTCGATAATGACGATGCAGGTGCGCCGGGTGATATTGGTAGTGTGCTTGCCGAAGCGTGCGCCAAGATCGATCACCGGCACCACAGCACCCCTGAGATTGATCACACCGCGAATGAATTCCGGCATGCGCGGCACCTCGGTCAGGTTGCCGTACTCGATGATTTCCTTGATGGATAGGATGCCCATCGCATAGGTCTCGCCGCCCAGCATGAAAGTGAGATATTGTTGCTGGTCCCCTTGTGTGACGGTGTTTGCCGCGACAGGCAGCGTCTTGTTTATTTGCGCAACTGCGTTCATATCTTTTCCTTTCCTGTTCTTGTTCCCTCTCCCACTTGCGGGAGAGGGTAACCGCGCCCTAAAACTTCTCGTAGCCGCTCCCTCCTGCCGACGCCGATGCAAGCTTGGGCACAGGCCTGCTTGCAGCCGCCCTGTGAGCTGTTGTATGGGCAACAGGTGCGCTGTTCGCTCCCCCATCGATCTTGAAGAACGCCATCAGCTCTTGCAGTTGCGTTGCCTGGCCGCTCATCTCTTCCGACGTCGCCGCCAGCTCTTCGCTGCTCGATGCGCTCTGCTGGGTGATCTGGTTGAGCTGGCTCATCGCGGTGTTGATCTGGTTTACGCCCGCTGATTGTTCTTCGGAGGCTGCAGAAATTTCCTGCACCAGATCGGAAGTCTTGCTGATAGAGGGCACCATTTCGCTCAGCAGCTTGCCTGCGCTTTCTGCCTTTTCGACAGAGCCTCCGGCCAGTTCGCCGATTTCCTGCGCGGCCACCTGGCTGCGTTCGGCAAGTTTCCTGACTTCGGCGGCGACCACCGCGAAGCCCTTGCCGTGTTCTCCGGCGCGCGCGGCTTCAATCGCGGCATTCAGCGCAAGCAGGTTGGTCTGGTAGGCGATGTCGTCGATGATGCCGATCTTGCCGGCGATTTGTTTCATGGCTACCACAGTCTGGGTCACCGCTTCGCCGCCTTGTACCGCTTGCTTGGCCGCTTGTGATGCCATGCCATCGGTTACCTTGGCATTCTCGGTGTTCTGGTTGATTGAAGCGCTCATCTGTTCCACTGATGCGCTAGTCTCTTCCACGCTCGCAGCCTGTTCGGAAGTTGTCTGGCTCATGCTCTGCGCGGTGGCGCTCACCTCCTCCGACGCACTGGCAAGGCCTTCAGCCGCACTGCGCACGTCGGTGATGATTTGGGATAGCTTGCCCACCATGTTCTGCATCGCGGTCAGCAACATGCCGGTTTCGTCCTTGCTGGTCACTTCGATTCTGGCGGTCAGGTCGCCTGCCGCCAACTGGTTTGCAACGCCCACCGCCACGTTGAGCGGTTTGGTGATGCTGCGGGCCACCCAGAATGCAACGCCGGCACCAAACAGGAACGCTAAAATAGCCATGGCAAGCATCAGCGTGCGCGCCTGCTGGTACTGCTCGGCCGCAGATTTTCCGGCTTGATCCATCAGTTCAGCCTGAAACTGGATCAGCGCATTGACGCGCTCACGATACTCCACGGCAATTTTCCGGAAATCCGTCGCGATAAAAACTCGCGCTTCCTCAAGCTTGTTTTCTTCCACAAGCTTGATGACCTGGTTCTGTGCCGCGATAAGGCTCTCCCGTTTATCCAGAATCTGCTGCATCATTTCCTTGCCCTTGGGGAGAGTCAGCTTGGGTTTGAGCGTATCCCACGCTTTGCCAATGTCGGCGCGGCCTTTCAGGACCCGATCCTTTGAACCCTGTTTGGCATCCGCAGTAGTGGCGAGCACCAGGTCGCGGATTCCAATACCAATGTCGTTCACACCGGCCAGGCCCTGCTGGAGCAGAACCACTTTATTCCATTTATCGTTGACAATATCATCAACGGTATCATTCACTGATGCCAGGCGGCTGATGCCGATGAAGGCAATAACCGACATCAGAATTAACAACAGACCAAACCCCAATCCCAAACGCATGCCGATTTTCATATTCTTGAACATGTTTTACTCCTCTCTAAAAAATTACCGGGCCGTCGCAGGAATATTTACCTGCTGCGGCGAAACCTGTTGCATCCTATTGCCAACCACTTGCCCCATCAGACCTGGCACATCAAGAATCAAGGCCACCTCTCCGCTGCCCAAGATGGTGAAGCCGCCGATGCCGCTGATCTGATTGAACACTTTGCCGAGCGGTTTAATGACGGTCTGGAATTCGCCCAGCAACTTGTCCACCACCAGCCCGACCTTGTGCTCGCCGTACCTGACCACAACCACGTTCTCACGCCGTGCCGGTTCACCTTCCATTTCGAAATGTTCGCGCAACCGCAGGTAGGGCAGCACTTCACCGCGCAGGTTGAGATAACGGCCATCGCCACCGGCGTTTTCCCAGGCGGCACGTTCTATGCATTCCACCACCATATCGAGCGGAATAACGTAAACAGCTGTGCCCACACCCACCATGAAGCCGTCGATGATTGCCAGCGTAAGCGGCAGGCGGATGCGCACCGTGGTGCCTTTGCCTTCTTCGCTATCGAGATTCACCGTGCCGCGCAGTGCGGCAATATTGCGGCGCACCACGTCCATGCCGACACCGCGGCCGGACAAATTGCTGACCGCTTCTGCCGTGGAAAAACCGGCTTCGAAAATCAGGTTGTAGATTTCCTTGTCGCTCAGGTTGTCGTTCTCATTCACCAGTCCGCGTTCGATGGCCTTCTTGAGGATGCGCTCCTTGTTGAGCCCGCCGCCATCGTCGGAAACTTCGATGACGATGCTGCCGGAGTCGTGAAAGGCGTTGAGTTTGAGTGTGCCCTTGGCCGGTTTGCCGCGCGCTGCTCTTACCTCTGCTGGCTCGATGCCGTGATCCATCGAGTTGCGCACCAGATGGGTGAGCGGGTCGCCGATCTTTTCCACCACGGTCTTGTCCAGTTCGGTTTCCGCGCCGCTGATGACGAGTTCGATGTCCTTGCCCAGCTCCTTGCTGACATCGCGCACCACGCGCTGGAAGCGGTTGAACGTTCCACCGATCTGCACCATGCGCAGCTTGAGGGCGGAATCGCGCACTTCTTCCACCAGTCTGGACAGTGTAGCGGTTGACTCGAGCAAGTCGGCATCACCGTTGCGCTGCGCGATCAGATTGGTGCCGGCGCCGGCGATGATGAGTTCGCCGACCAGGTTGATGAGCTCGTCGAGTTTGTCGGCATCGACGCGGATCAGATTGGCTTCGCTGCTCTTGTGCTCCCTGATCTGCTTCTGTTTGTCCAATGCGGCTTCCATCACCGGTTGCTGCACCATCTGCGCATCCACCAGCACTTCACCAATCGGGCGCGCTGCTGCCTTGCCGTCACCACGCTGCAGCAGCAGTGCGGCATCCAGTTCGGATTGGGTCAACGTGCCGCAGCGCAACAGCATTTCGCCCACGCGCAGATTTTCTTCCGGCAACTCCGCGATGAGCTGCAAGTAATCGGCAATCTTGCTGCGTGGTGGCATGATGCGGATCAGGCAATCTTCGCGCACGAATTCGAATACGCCTTCGATGGTGGCTTTATCGGCGTTGCTCTTGAAACTGATTTCGAAGCCGATATAGCAGCTTTCCGGGTCCATCTCTTTGGCTGGTGGAATACTGTTCAGCAGCGTGACAATATGATGGATGTCGCCAATTGTGCCCAGGTAGCGGATAAAGGACAGCGGATCCATGCCGTTGCGCAGCACATCGATGCCGAAACGCAGCGAGATATGCCACAGGTCGGTCTCGACTTCTCCGCCGCCTTCGGTTGTGCAGGAGTGCTCATGCACCGCTGGTGTCGCCGCCTTGCCGGCCTTTGCCGCGCTTCCCAGATAGTCATTCAGGCCGGTGATGAGCGCCTTGCTCTTTTCCTGTATTTCCGCCGTCGGGCCATCGCCGCCTGCGGCCAGATGTTCAATCAGTTCCGCGATGTGATCGCAACTGGAAAGCAACACAGCTACCAGCTCTCCTCCTATGTGCAATTCGCCGTTGCGCACGCGATCCAGCACGCTTTCCGCCACATGGGTGAAGGAAACGATGTAGTCCAGACCGAACAACCCTGCTGAGCCCTTGATGGTGTGCGCGGCGCGAAATATGGCGTTGATCAGTTCTCCATCCTCTGGCGTCTGCTCGATGCGCAACAGCGCATCTTCCATATTCTGCAAAAGCTCGCGGCTTTCAGCGATAAATGTTTGTAATGCATCGTCAAGATTCATAAATTATTTCCTTTCAATCGTAGGGCGGATGAGCGAAGCGTTATCCGCCGAATGTGGTTCATACGGCGGAAGGCGCTACGCTTTTCCGCCCTACATGATTTATTCAAGCTTTACGCAGGTGAAATCACCACCGGGTCGCCAAATACACCCGCCAGATTGCACAAATCCAGCATATCCAGCACTGCCTTGCTATGCGCGACAAAATGCAGCGGTTTGTTGCTGTCCGCCGCCTCACGCTTGGCCAGTGCCAGCAACTGCAATCCGGCTGTATCGATTTCGCTTACCTGCGCCAGGTTCATCTCGATTTCGTTGCAGGCAGCCATTGCGGAAAGCAGGCTTTCCTTTGCCTGCAATGCGGAATAAATAGTCATTTCCCCATCGATGCCGATGTGACAGATTCCATTTTCATTTGCGACATTGATATTCATAATGCAGCGCCTTTCCGCCTTACGGCATGATGAGTTTGGATACGGCAACCAACATCTGCGCGGGCTGGAATGGTTTGACTATCCACGCTTTGGCGCCGGCCGCCTGTCCTGAGGATTTTTTACTTTCGCCGGATTCGGTCGTCAGCATGATGATCGGGGTAAATTTGTAACTCGGCAGTTTCTTTGCTTCGGTCACGAAGGTGATGCCGTCCATGTTTGGCATGTTGACATCGCTGATAATGAGGTGGATTTTCTGCCCGTTCAGCTTGGCGAGTGCGTCGTTTCCATCGCAAGCCTCGATAACATCGAAACCGGCCCCCTTGAGCGCAATGCTCACAACCTGACGCAAAGTAACTGAGTCATCTACGATTAAGATTGTTTTTGCCATGATTTACTCCATAAGAACTTGGTTGATAAGGTATTAAAAAAAAGTAATTTCCGAATCGTTCGCCGTGGTGGTTTTGCCGCCGCTGTGAATATTTCGCTGCTCCGTCGTGGTGTAGGTTTTGGATAGTTCGTCGAGCCATTCGGCCGCATGGATGGGTTGGCGCTGATCTGCATTAAGGCTCTCGTCCAGATGCTTCTCCAATTTGCCGATACCATCGCAAATGTGGGAAAGAATCTGGCTCACGCGATCCTGGAATTGTAGCGAGACCAGCACGTCGGCGATCTCGCTGCGAATGTCATCGCTCGCCTGGTGCATGATCTGGGAGGACTCTGTCAAACAGTTAGCCGAGTCGTGAAAGCGCGCAATTACCTGGCCAATCAATGCCTCGGAATGTGCAACCGATTCTGCGTCCTGTTTTGCCGACAGCTTGGAAGCAGATATGGTGGCCGCTATCGCGGCGTTGATCTGTTTCACCCGTGCGCTGATTTTCTTGCCGGTATCGCCGGACAATGCGGAGAGCTTGCGCACCTCGTCCGCCACCACGGCGAAGCCGCGCCCGGCATCGCCAGCCCGCGCCGCCTCTATGGCTGCGTTGAGCGCAAGCAGGTTAGTTTGTGAGGCAATGTTTCTGACTTCGGTCGCCATCTGCTCTAATTCATCATTGAATTGCGCAAATTGATTTACCTCATGCAGAAGGCTTTCCTTGGTCTGCGTCGCGGTGCGCAATGTCCCGATGACCGTGCTCAACTCTTGTTGGCTTGCCGCGAGTAAATCCACAATTCCGCCATGGTTCCCGGCCACACGCGACCCTCCGGCAGCCGATTGCGAGACTGATACTGCGGTTTGCAGCCGCTCAGACAGACTTGAAAATCGCGTGGCAAGCGCCGTGATCGCATCCTCGGTCTGCACTCGGCTTGATTCGATTTGGCGAGACCAGATGGGCAGTACACTGGCGCATACTTTGTAGAGCTCTGTGATCTGGCCGTGCGCGCCGTGGTTGGCATGCTCAGCCTCAGCGCGCAACCCTGCAAACAATTCCAGGTTGGCGGCGCGCACGGCTTCGCGGCGCTGTTGTGCGCGCCATCCACCTGCCGCGCCGCAGGCAAACACCAACGATGCGAGCGTCATGCTCACCGCGCTACCACCGCCAGCCACCAATACCAGAATCGCACCCAACGCGCCCAGACTGACAGGCAGCGTGCCGCCTATGCCGATTGCCATATCCTGCGTTTGAACATTATTAGCATTGATTTTCATGATCACTTTTCATTTGTTGATACTCATGCCTGCGTGTGCAGTTGAAACGCTGAGTTGCCTCACCGTGCCCAATAACTGCTCTAGCTGCAAAGATAGGTCAAAACAGTAATCGGCTCCTGCAAGCCGCCAGCGTTTTATATATACCTCCGACAAATTCAAGTCGCTTACCACAATTACGCATGCCGACGAACATTCAGACTTCACCTTCGACAGCGCCTCAATGCTGCCTCCATCTGGCATCCTTGCACGCAAGATCACGATCTCTATCTCCGGGCGAACGGCGCGTATTGTTTGAATTAAATCTTCCCGCGTACTGACGGTTTCGACCTCTACGCAGTCAATGCTGGACAGCATGGCCCCCAACCGTTCTCTGACTAAAACCAATGGATCGAGCAGCAGTAATTTCATTTGCTTCAGCACTAAATCGGGTGCCTGATTATCTGTTTTGGATGGCATGAAAAGAAGTCGGCGCAGTCTGATTTTAAGTAGGCGAGCGACTACATGGCACGTAGGACAAGTCCTACGCGATGTGCTGATCTGCAAATATCTGGCGTTGCGGGTTGCGCGGCAAAGACGCGGCAACGGGCTGCGGTTGGTGGTGGGGCGGGTGTGCTTGCCCGGGGATTATTCGTTGATCAGTTGATGGCGGATAGCGTAGCGAATCAGATCGGTTTGCGTCTGAATGTTCATTTTCGCCATAAGCCTGGATTTGTGCGTGCTGACAGTCTTTATGCTCAGGAACAGATCATTGGCGATTTCGGTTACCGTCCTGCCGGAAGCCAGCATGAGCAAAACCTGGCGCTCCCGCTCTGACAGAAATTTATGCGGGGCGGTACCTTCCGGGTTGCTGGCAAAAACGAGAGTATCCACCAATACAGGATCAATGAATTTTCCGCCAGAGGCCACCTTACGAATGGCCTCAACGAGAATTTCCGGCTCGCTATCCTTGGTAAGGTAGCCGGCGGCACCGGCCTTGAGCGCACGGTTGATGATCGGGCCTTCGACGTGCATGCTCAATACCAGTATGTTGATGCCCGGGTACTCCGTGCCTATCCGCTGAATCAGTTCCACGCCGGAAAATCCCGGCATATTGATATCGAGCAGAACGATATCGCAGGCAGTCCGCTCAAGTGCGTCCAGCAGGTCGTCACCGCAGCAAAACTCCCCCACAACCTTGATGTCGGGAACGAGCGCCAGGATTTGTTTGAGCCCGTGCCGGACAATGGCATGATCGTCAGCAAGAATGAGTCTGGTCATGGGAATATGCGATCTTTGGAAATAATTATGATGTCACGGGTATGCACACACGAATGCGTGTACCCTGGCCCGGTTCGCTGTCCAGCACGAGATCGCCTTGCAATATCGCTATTCGCTCACGGATGCCGGCCAGCCCGAATGTTTTACGGCTTGCAACTTTATTCGGATCGAACCCTTTTCCGTTATCGCGCACTTCGAAGCAAAGGTCGTCATCGTTTCTTGTCACAATAATCTCCGCCTGCGTCGCCTCAGAATGGCGGGCGATATTGGTCAGCGACTCCTGCACGATGCGGAATATGGCCGCCGCCGCTGATTCATTGAGTGCAATATCTCCGTCACCCAGCACCAGTTCGCAGGGTATGCCGGTATAGCCGATGAACTCTTCCACCAGCCATTCGATGGCGGCGAGAATGCCGAGATCCAAAGCACCCGGTCGCAGGCTCGAGGTGATGTGCCGCGCGATCTCCAGGGTGCGATCCACGAGTTTGGTCATGGATTGCAGCCGTTTCATGAGCTGCGGATTGGCATCCCCAAAGCCGATGCGCGCCAGCGAGACATCCATTTTCAACGCGGTGAGCGTCTGCCCCATTTCATCGTGAATCTCGCGCGCGACGTGCTTGCGCTCTTCCTCTCGCACACTTTCCAGGTGCGCGGCCAGCTCGCGTAACCTGTTTTTTGAATGAATGAGCTGTTCTTCATTGGCTTTGCTTTCGGAGACATTGATCGCGACGCCTTCCCACATGCAGACACCCCTGTCATGGGGATGCGGCGTGGCGCGCAGGTTGATCCACTTGAGGCTGTCATCGGCCGCAGTCATGCATCCTTCCCAGTTCCACAGGGTCAGTCCAGACTGCGACTGAGCCATGCTGTCGCAGAAGGAACTGACATGGTCCCGGGCTATGCTACCGATAAACCTGTTCTCATCCATCAGGATAGCTTCCGCATCTATACCCAGCAGGTCATTCACGCCATGGCTGACGTAGGTGAATATGAGTCGATCATCGCTACCGCGCCGGTAGCATTGGAAAACCATACCCGGCATATTGGATGTTATGGCACGAAATCGCTCCTGGCTTTCGCGCAAGACTTTCTCGGTATTCTTGAGAATGGAAATGTCGCGCGCAATGGTCAGTGCTGATTCGATTTCTCCATCTATACCAAACTCCGGTACTGCAATGGCTTGGTAGTGCTTGACGACGCCATCTACCGCAGGAAATCCGAACTCGAATATTTGAGGTGCTCCAGTGGCAAACATCTGCTGCAACGAATTGGTCCAGATAGATGCCACGTTGTCCGGCATCCCAAGCTCGGCATGCGTTTTACCCAGTGCAGATGCGTATGGCATGCCGGTGCACTTCTCGAACGCGGGGTTGACATAAATGCGGCGTAACTTGCTGTCGAAGCGGGAAATAATGTCCGGCAGGTTCTCGACCAAGGTACGGTAATTTCGCTCTAGGCGCCGGATTTCCATATCTATCCGCTTGCCATCAGTGATGTCCTGTGTCGTGCCTATACCGGAAATCGCACGGCCTTCCGCGCCCCTCTCGATGACGGCACGTTCCCTCACCCAGCGAATTTCACCGTCGGCTACAACGCGATGCTCGATGTCGTAGGGTGCGCCCGCAATAGCCGCGTTCCACGATTTGAGCACCATCTCGCGATCATCGGGATGGACGACTGAAAGGAAAGTCTCCAGATCAACGGCTTCTTTTTTTGGGACGCCAAATATGCGAAAGGATTCCGCCGTCCACTCCAGCCGGTTGTTGAGGATATCAAAATGCCAGCTGCCGATTTGCGCAACGGCCTGTGCCATCGTTAGACGTTCCTCGCTCAAGCGGAGAGCCTCGGTCGCTTTTTTCATTTTCTGAATGGTGTGGCTCAGTGCGATATGCGTCCTCACGCGCGCGATGACTTCTTCCTTCTGGAATGGCTTGGTGATGTAGTCGGCGCCGCCCGCCTGAAAGGCTCGCAGCTTGTCTTCCACGTCAGAGGCAGCGCTGATGAAGATCACAGGGATTTCCTTCAATCGCACGTCTTCCTTGATTCGTCGGCAGACTTCGAAGCCGTCCATGCCTGGCATACGGATATCCAGCAGAATCAGCTCTGGCGCTTCGGCCATAATCGACCGCAATGCCAGTTCACCGTTGTTAAAGGGGCGCACCACATGCCCATCAGCCGCCAGGATATCCTTCAGCAGTTTCAATGCGCCCGGTTCATCGTCGACAATGAGAATATTACCGATCATGGCTGTGCTTCCTTGTTGTTGGTATCCACAGCTTCCAGTGCTTTCAGGATGGGCAGGTAATTGAACAATGCTACATGGTGTGTCAGCACTCTGGCGAGCACGGCATCTTGTTCCTCGATACGCAGTATAAGTTCGGTGATGTGCTTGATATTGCCATGGATCAATGCATCTGCCAGTTCCTGGCGCCGCAATTCGGAGAGTTGGGCTAGTGTCCGGGAGGATAACTCCGCATCGACCGTGGAAGTTTTACTTTGCTCATAGAGGTAACGCACTCCAAGATGGCGCTTCATGCATTCAAATATTTCTGAAGAACGGTAAGGTTTGCGCACAAAATCGTCCGTGCCTAGTGGCAGGGTGTCGGAGTATTGCTCGCCGAACACCGAAGCAGAAACGGCGGCAATCTTGACCTCCTTGCCGCCGTCGAGGGCACGGATGCGCCGCGATGCCTCAAGGCCATCCATGATCGGCATACGTCTATCCATCCAGATGAAATGCGGGTGGAAGCTCTGGAACAGCTCGACACCTTCTGCGCCGTTTTCAGCCAGTTTTACCGTAAAACCTGCGTCTTTCAGCAAGCGCTGCAATAACAACTGGTTTTCCAGCTGATCTTCGACAATCAGGATGCGGTATTCGGGTTGCCCCGGTTCAAGGCCAATGACCCGTTCCTTGCTAACCTCACGCGGTATGACATCGATTTGCTCGGCGCTTTGTACCGGCACCGTTACACGGAACAGCGAGCCTGTATTCGGCGTGCTTTCGACCTCAATGTTGCCGCCCATCAATTCAACGTACTCACGTGCGATTGCCAACCCCAGCCCGGTACCCTTCTGGGTGCCTGACTGACCCAATTGTATGAAAGGCTCGAAGATACGCGCCTGGTCGTCCTTGCTGATGCCGATTCCGCTATCCTCTACCTCAATGAACAGTTGGTGTACACCGTTTCCCGGTTGGTCACTCAGCCGCAGGGTCACGCTGCCGTGGTTGGTGAACTTGACGGCATTGCTTACCAGATTGACGATCACCCGGTGCAGCTTTTCTTTATCACTTTTGATAAATTGGGGAAGCTTAGCAGAGAGGGTGAGACGCAGCTGCAATCCCTTCTCCTCGGCGTGTTTGCCCAACATATCAGCAATGTCTTGCACCAGAACGCCCAGATCAAATGTCTCTGCCTCCAAAACAGCCCGGCCAGCCTCTATTTTGGCCATATCGAGAACATCGTTAATGAGGCGGAGCAGGTGTTCGCCGCTGCGATTAATGATATTGAGGTTCTCAAGCTGCCCCTCGGTAATAGCCGGATCGCTGCGCATCAGTGCGGAAAAACCGAGAATAGCATTCATAGGCGTGCGCAGTTCATGGCTCATGGTGGAGAGAAACACGCTCTTGGCCCGGTTCGCGGCTTCGGCTTGTTGCTGTGCTTCAATTGCACGAGTCTCGGCTCGCCGCATGGCCTCAGCCACGCCAGAAATCATGCTGCAAGTCATGACAAAAACAGACATGCCCAGCCAATCAGCAGAATTGTTGATGAATGGCTGCGCAACGAGTATCGACCACAGGAGCGTGACCGTAAGGCATGACAGTGCCGCTGCCAGCAACCCAGCATAAAGGCCACCGTAAATTGCGGCAATCATCACGGCCGGATAGAACGTCAACCAGGTGAGGCCCGATTCAAGCGCCTGTAACGGCCATATTCTCAGCATGGCGGCAAAGACCACAAGGGCAATTGCAGCGATATAGCGAAGCCATGATTGGTGAATTGTCTGTGGGCTCATATTCAGGTAGCAGAAATGTGCGGACGATGGTGAATATGCACGGCTCGATGTGCGGAGGGCGTCCTGAATTTTGTGTAAACGGAATTTGTTAATGCTGCGCATCCTGTCACCGATCTGGATAGTAATACGGTTCAGCGCAGCTTTCCAGTCCCCTTATCGGTCACCCATGAAATACATACTGAAAACACGACCGTCTGCAATTGGCACGCAATGGCTATAGCACTTTGCGAATTGCCTGCTGCAAAGCCGTCACTCATTGAAAATCGAACTCTGGCGAGGGCGACCGGCCGCAATGGCCGATTATGTAGACTGCTCGATTATGTGGAGTTGATCCTGTGGATACGCGCCAACCGCTGATGTGTAGTGGCCGACGCGTATTTTGTTCTCCACATAATCACAACGTCTTT
>Ga0209211_10004390_pt1 | contig 21965 bp, 22 predicted proteins | sample RifGroA2_FD_183992 | JGI IMG/M metagenome (GOLD analysis project Ga0209211, IMG submission 183992) | Groundwater microbial communities from Rifle, Colorado, USA - Groundwater A2 (SPAdes) (version 2) | ecosystem: Environmental > Aquatic > Deep subsurface > Groundwater | place: Rifle, Colorado...
TTGGATAATAAATGCAAAAAAAGCCCTTTTTTTGACAGAGACCGCTATAAGGCTTAATGACATGAAAATCGTTTTTCCCGAGAAAGAGCTTACGCTTACGTCTGAAGGGGGCTTGTACGATGTCAAAGGCAGGACTTTGAAAATAGACGGCAATATTAAGGCATCAACAAAGGATTATGACATAATAGCCAGGTCGCTATTCTGGGATTCATCAACAAACGAAATAACTTCGGATTCCGGGGTGCAGATCAAGGGCAAGAGATTTTCTGTAGAAGGTGACAGGTTGACTGCGACGTCTGACAAGGCAAAACTGACCAATAATGTAAGGGCGGTGTTTGATGGAAAATAGAACAGCATTCACCAAAAGAAGGCGAGCCTACGCTCCTACTGTTGGCGTAAGCGGCATTAAACAATTCTTTTTTGTTTTGTTTCTTGCCGGCTTTTGGCTACTGGCTACTGACTATTGCAGTTTTGCAGAGGACAAAAAAGACGGAAAGGTCCCGACTATAATAACCTCCAGGACCCTTAGTGCCGACAATAAGGCAAGGACTGCTCTTTTTGAAGGAAACGTTATAGTAAAAAAAGGTGAAATGACGATGTTCGCGGACAAGATGCTTGTGTATTATGCTGAAGAAAAAAGCGGCAGCAACATCAAAAAGATAGATGCAGAAGGCAACGTGAAGCTCATCAAAGGGGATAGGGTCGTAACCGCCCGATTCGCTGTTTATTTCGCAGAGCCCCAGGAGCACATTGTATTTACCGGAGAGCCGAGGGCAACAGAGGGTGAAAATGTAGTGACAGGTACCAAGATGACAAACTTTATAAAGGACGACCGTTCTATAGTCGAAAACAGCAAGGTCTTTTTAGTAGAGAAAAAGAGCGGAAGCGGTCCTCGCTAATATGGATTATGAATAATCATACCCTTCAAACAAGAGGACTTTCCAAGGCTTACGGAAAGAAAAGTGTAGTTAATGACGTCAATATCTCAGTAGATACAGGCGAAATAGTCGGACTTCTGGGGCCTAATGGCGCGGGGAAAACTACGACCTTTTACATGATTGTGGGCATGATAAGCCCTGAGCACGGTGATATTACCCTTGATAATGAAGGGATCAGAGATCTGCCGATGTACATGAGAGCGAGGAAGGGTATCGGATATCTGCCCCAGGAGCCCTCGATATTCAGAAGGTTGACTGTAAGGGAAAACCTGAAGGCTGTCCTGGAAATCAGGGACACTGAATCAGGGGACCGTAACGTTGATGAAGACGTTGACAGGATACTTGAGGAGTTCAGTCTGAAGGAATTTGCAGACAGGGAAGGATACAGGCTTTCAGGGGGGGAGAGAAGACGCACCGAGATTGCAAGGGCCATTGCCTTGGGGCCTACCTTTATGTTGTTTGATGAACCCTTTGCCGGTATAGATCCCATTGCGATAATTGAATTAAAAAAGGTGATGAATTATCTGAAATCAAAGGGGCTTGGTATTCTGATAACAGACCATAATGTAAGGGATACATTGTCCATAACGGACAGGGCCTATATAATAAGCAACGGAACGGTTCTAGCCGAGGGTACGCCTGATACTTTGATAAGCAACGCGTCAGTCAAAGAGGCATATCTTGGCGAGGGGTTCAGATTGTAATGGCATTGGAATCCAGACTGGATTTAAGACTTTCGCAGAAGCTTATCCTTACGCCACAGCTTCAGCAGGCGATCAAGCTTTTGCAGATGCCGCAATTGGAGCTTTCCCAGGTTTTAAACCAGGAACTGATAGAAAACCCGTTCCTGGAAGAAGCTGCAGAAGAACCTGAGATTGAAGAACATACAGGCGATGAGCCCGCTGCTCCTGCAGTAAGCGAAGATGCTGAAATCTCATTTGAAAACTTTTCTAACTTTTCCGTTGATGATTACTTTGATCAAAGGAGCAGTGATGGCAGGGACCTCGGTTATTTTTCCTCCGGGGCTGAAGAACAGCCTTCCTATGAACTCTTTTATTCAAAGAAACCTGACTTATACGATCACCTGTTATGGCAACTGAGGCTTTGTACCGCAAATGACGATGTAAGGAAGGTAGCGGAAGCAGTTATCGGCAGTATTGATGACGATGGATATCTCAGGGCGACAGAAGAGGAAATCGCTGTAATTTCAGGGGCGGACATCTCCACTGTAGCCGCTGCGGTTGAATTGGTCCGGGGCTTTGATCCTCCCGGCGTTGGGGCATATAATCTGAAGGACTGCCTGCTATTGCAGATCAAGGCATTAAATCTGTGCGGGACCCTTGTCGAAAATATCGTTCTCAATAATATGGACGACCTCCAGAAAAAGAAGTACAGCGTGATTGCTAAACAGTATAACTCTTCAATGGACGATGTAATGGCTGCTGTAAAGATAATAGAGGGGCTTGAGCCAAGGCCTGGCAGGATTTTTTCAGGAGGCGAGACCAATTACATAGTGCCTGATGTATATATAAGCAGGACTGACGAAGGGTATCAGATAATACTCAATGACGACGGGATGCCGAGGCTGAGGCTGAACAGCAACTACAGGAAGCTGCTTCTCAGGAAGGATATGCTGACAAAAGAAGAAAGGGAGTTCCTGAGGGAAAAACTGAAACTGGCCACTGAACTGCTGAAGAGCCTTGACCAGAGAAACAAAACAATATACAGGGTCTCGGAAAGCGTGCTCAAATTCCAGAGGGAGTTTTTTGACGGCAATGTGCAGGACCTGAAACCCCTGAATCTCAGGGACGTGGCTGCTGATATAAACATGCATGAAAGCACGATAAGCAGGGTAACATCAAATAAATTTCTTGCCTGCAATCAGGGTGTTTACAGTTTCAGGTTTTTCTTCAGCAGCGCGATCCAGTCGGATGCAGGGGATGTGTCATCCACCTCTGTAAAAGACACTATAAAGACCCTGATTGCAGGGGAGTCTCCCCAGGGGCCTTTAAGCGATCAGATGATCGCGAATAAACTAAAGCAGCTTAACATAACCATAGCCAGAAGGACAGTGGCAAAATACAGGGAAGAAATGAAGATCCCGCCGCAGAACCAGAGGAAGAAATACGAATAAAGACAACTTGTAGTTGTCTGATTGCATTGATTACGAAAAGTGACTGTTTGATTTGTGAAATCGGTTTTTAATATGTGCAATAAGGTATCGAAGATACCAGGAGGAAGATTATGAATATCATTGTAAATGGCCGTCATCTTGAAATTACACCAGCATTGAAGAGTTACTCTGAAGAGAAAATCGGAAAGTTTGAGAAGTACATATCCAGCATTACGGAAGCTATTGTTACCCTGAGCGTTGAAAAATACAGGCACAAGGCAGAGGTGCTTTTAAAGGTCAACGGTATCCTGATACAGGCTGAAGGGATAACAGGGGAGATATATTCTTCAATAGACCAGGTTGTTGAAAAACTCGAAAAGCAGGTTGTCAAATATAAAGAACGCCAGCATTCGTACAGGAAAGGTGATAAGAAATCCAAAGAAACTGCTGCAACTGCAACCGAGACTGAGGCTGAGGAAAAAGGGAGGATAATAAAGAACAAGAGGTTTGACATGAAGCCTATGGCTTCTGATGAGGCGGTCAGCCAGATGGAACTCCTTGATAAGGATTTCTTCGTTTTTGTCAACGATGCGAGCGGCGACGTTAATGTTGTTTACCGCAGAAAAGACGGTAATTACGGGTTGATCGAGCCAACAAGATAAGTATATTTGTCCGGGCTGAAAATTTATTTTGGACAGTAGTGATTGTAAATAAAAAATCCGGCACTGTGCTAACATTTGCTATATGACTGAAACAGGCAGTATAAGAGTTATCATTGTGAGCGGGCTTTCAGGCGCAGGCAAGACTGTTGCCCTGAGGGCCCTTGAAGATAGCGGTTATTTCTGCATAGACAACCTCCCGGTTATTCTTATAGGGCCTTTTCTCTCTGCAATCAGGTCTGCAAAAAACATATCCGGAGTGGGCATAGGCGTAGACATAAGGGAAAAAGAGTTCCTTTCCGACGCGTACCTGATTTTGTCCACGCTCAAAGACCAGTACAAAATAGAGATATTGTTCCTTGAAGCGGATATTGATGTGATGGTGAGGCGATATAAAGAGACGAGACGGCCCCATCCCATGCTGTCTCGTCATAAGGCGACAGGCATTGAAAAGGCCATAGAGGAAGAAAAAGGGCTGCTGTCTGTGGTCAGGGACGCAGCCGACAAAATAATAGACACATCCAACTATACACCCCACCAGCTGAGACATATGATTGCCTCCACATACGGGAACGCCGGAGCAGCACAGGGCATCAGTATCTCAGTTATGTCTTTTGGTTTTAAATATGGAGTGCCACAGACCCTTGATCTTTTATTTGATGTAAGGTTTTTGCCAAACCCATATTTCATACCACACCTCAGCCCCTTAAAGGGCACGGATGCTCCAGTATCGGAATTTGTTCTGGGACAGGATGAGTCAAAGGCGTTTATGGCCCATATTGCTTCATTGCTGGATTTCCTGGTCCCCCTCTATATTAAGGAAGGCAGGACATACCTGGTAATCGGCATCGGATGTACTGGCGGAAGGCACAGGTCCCCGGCAATTGTTGAAGAGATTGCCAAACATATCATGAATACTCATAAACTGGAACCGACGGTCATACACAGGGACATGGAGTGATTTATCTTGACCATAATGCAACAACTCCTCTTGATGAAGAAGTAATAAAAGCAATTTCCGGGGCCTTTCCCGACTTCGGCAATCCATCAAGCAGCCATATAGCAGGCACGAAAGCAAAGGCCGTAATAGATAAAGCAAGGCAGAATGTCGCAAGCCTGATCTCTTGCCTTCCTTCAGAAATGACATTCACATCCGGCGGTACCGAGTCAAATAACCTTGCGATAATCGGCACCGCATATAAACACGGCAAGGGACATATAATAACATCTGCTATTGAGCATCCCGCTGTCCTGAACCCTGTAAAGTGGCTTGAGAGCAAGGGCTTCGAAGCTACTTACCTGCCTGTCGGTCCTGACGGGAGAGTCTCCCCGGAAGATGTCAGCAAGGCATTGAAGAAAGATACTATCTTGATAACCATAATGCATTCCAATAATGAAACCGGTGTTTTGCAGCCCATTGCAGAGATCGGCAGGACCGCCAGGGAGAACAAAGTGACATTTCATTCCGACGCTGCCCAGAGTGTCGGCAAAATGGATGTGAGCGTTGATGAGCTTATGGTTGACATGATGTCTGTCGTATCTCACAAGTTCTACGGGCCTAAAGGAGTTGGGGCGCTCTATATAAGAAGCGGGTCTGAGCCCATGCCGATAATGTTTGGTGCCGGACATGAAAGAGGGTTGCGGCCCGGGACAGAAAATACTATCGGCATTGCCGGATTGGGAAAAGCCTGTGAAATCGCACGCCTGCACATGTCTTCCAGATATACCCATGCGTTCGAATTGAGGGACAAACTTTTTGATCTTTTGAAGGACAGGCTCGACATTAAACTTAACGGACATGAGACCTTAAGGCTTCCCAATACTCTGAACCTCTCGATAAAGGGGGTAATCGGAAATGACCTTGTCGAAAAGTTAAAAACCAGCGTCGCCTTTTCCGCCGGTTCCGCCTGCCACGCCGGAGTGTGCAAACCTTCCGGCGTCCTCAAGGCCATGGGCCTGTCGGATGTCGAGGCTATGTCAGCCGTCAGGCTGAGCATTGGCAAAGACAATACCCTCAGCGAGATAGAAGAAGCCGCGGAATTGATAATCGGGAATGCAAAGTCTTAAGTGAGTCTGCATTTGAGTTCATATCCTATTGATGACGTACTGCCGGAACTGAAAAAAACGGTACTCGACAATAACGCTGTTGTCCTTCATGCTCCTCCCGGAGCCGGAAAAACTACGCGCGTTCCTCTTGCCCTGCTGGATATCATGCCTCCTGAAAAAGGCCGCATAATCATCTTAGAGCCGCGCAGACTGGCTGCCGTGTCTGCTGCCGGATGGATGGCGAAAATCATGGGAGAACAGGCCGGTGGAATCGTTGGGTTCTCTATCCGTTTCGAGAGCCGCATCTCTGCTTCTACACGCATAGAGGTCGTTACCGAGGGCATATTAACACGCCGCATCCAGTCAGACCCCAGTCTTGAAGGCGTTGCGATGGTGATCTTTGATGAGTTCCATGAAAGGAGTATGCAGGCAGACCTGGCGCTCGCGCTCTGCCTCGATATCCGAAAGAACCTGAGGGAAGACCTGAAAATAATTGTCATGTCCGCTACAATGGATTGCGGCCCTGTCTCAGCCCTTTTGGGCAATGCCCCGGTGATAACTTCTGTAGGGAGGGCCTTTCCGGTAGAGGAGCATTATCTTGAGGACAGAAATGAAGCTCCGCTCAGGAAGAGGGTTGTTGACGCTGTTTCGACCGCTCTGAATAAGACTGCCGGGGACATACTCGTTTTTCTCCCCGGTTCAGGAGAGATACGGGCTTGCACCGAGGCCCTTGCCGCTATAGTTGGACGTATGCCCGATATATCCGTTCACCCTCTGTATGGAGACCTGTCCTTTGATGAGCAGGAGCGGGCAATACTCCCGTCAGAAAAACGCAAGATAGTGCTCGCTACAAATATAGCAGAAACCAGCCTGACCATAGAAGGAGTGCGGGTTGTGGTTGACAGCGGACTGACCAGAAGGCTGCTTTATGAACCGTCCTCAGGCATGAACAGGCTTATAACTGTTTCAGTTTCAAAGGCATCTGCTGAGCAGCGTAAGGGCAGGGCAGGCAGGCTGGGTCCGGGCGACTGTTATCGTTTATTCAGCCGCTACTCCTTTCAGTCCATGACATCCTTTTCAGCGCCTGAGATACTTATGTCTGACCTTTCTTCGCTAGTGCTGGAGCTGGCGGCATGGGGAATAAAGGACCCTTCTGAACTGTCATGGCTCGACACGCCACCTGCCGGTGCATGGAATTCAGCACAGGAACTTTTAATTGAGCTTGGGGCTATAGGACAGTCCGGTAGTGTTACAGCAGAAGGTAGAGAAATGGCCCGCATGCCGGTCCCTCCCAGACTGGCCCGTATGATGTTACGGGCACGCGAACTGGGATGTCCTGGCCTTGGGACAGATATTGCCGCTCTGCTCTCAGGCCGGGACATCCTCTATCGAGGAGCGGCGGGGAACGCATTATACCAGGGCGATCCGGGAATGGAAGGAAGGCTCGATGTCCTGCGCGCATGGCGTAAAGACAAAAAACGTAGCGGTCGATCGGAGCAATGGGCAGAACAATGGGCCTTGCGAACTGCTGACATGACCTCAAAACAACTTGTCAGGCTGTTGCACACAGACCGAAAAATCCTGTCAGAAGATATTGCAGATCATGACATGACCTCAAGGCTCCTGCTGCGGGCTTATCCTGACAGGGTTGCCATGCGGCGTGAGGGCAGTGAAGACCGCTTCATCCTTGCACTTGGAAGAGGTGTAAAGCTGTCGCGTGAAAGCGCTAATCGGGACAGCCGTTTTATCATAGCTGTCAATGCAGACAGTGGTGAAAAGGGAGAGGGGTTGGTACACCTTGCCGAACCCGTTACAGAAGATTTGGTGCGTCAGGAATGCGGGGGAAGCATAAAGACCGGGAAACGTATTGAGTGGGACAGGAGAGAACTGAAGATCATTGCAGCAATAGAGGAACGACTTGGCGCCCTGCTGCTTTTTTCCAGACCTTTTAATCCAACTGATGATGAGGCAATCCCTATATTATGCGAGGCCATACGATCAGGACCCGGCATGATTTCCTTCAGCAAACAGGCCAGACTTTTGCAGGGCCGTGTCAGCCTTATGCGCAGGACTTTTCCTGAAGAGACCTGGCCTGATCTTTCTGACGAGAGGCTTTTATCAGCGCCTGAAGACTGGCTTGCGCCTTATCTTGGCGGCATTCGCAATAAACATGATCTTGCCGGCCTCGACACTTTTGCTGCACTAAAGGCCCAACTTGCCTGGGAACAGGCGAGGCTGCTTGATGAGCGGGCGCCTGTATCTATAGTAGTGCCGAGCGGCAGCAGGGTAACGCTGGATTATAATGCTGGGGAAGTGCCGGTGCTGGCTGTAAAACTTCAGGAGATGTTCGGTCTTGCCGACACCCCTGTAGTTGCGGATGGCAGGGTGAAGGTCCTTATCCACCTCCTGTCGCCCGCCAGGAGACCTGTGCAGGTCACATCAGACCTGAAGGGGTTCTGGGACAATGGGTATCAGCTGGTCAAAAAAGAATTGAAAGGACGCTACCCAAAGCATCCCTGGCCTGACAACCCCTGGGACGCGGCCCCGACAAGAAAGGTAAAGGCAAGCAGCCCCAATAGAAGTAAACCCTGAAGCCACTATACAGCCGTCTCAGGGACACATCTCCTGCCTTGCACTCTAACTGCGTCCCGTAGTCATATTTGAAGTGAGAGCGGTTATCCTATAAACGGCAGTTAAACCACAGAGTTCACAGAGGAGATAAGAGTTTCACAGAGTTTTTCTATTCACCTTTTGGGTGATTACTCTGTGCTCTGTATTCATTTGAAAAGCAAGCCCTTATCTCTGTGTGCTCTGTGGTAAATGCTTTTTTAGGGTTATTCGTTGTGATGTTCGTCACAGACTCAAAGTCGGGACAGTCCTTATACTAAAGTTAGGGCGCATTGAATTTAGCTGATTTTTTTAGCAGGCTATCTAAAGGAGAACAAAGATGACAAATACACAGGAAATAACAATAAAGCTCATGATGCCTTCCGCTGAGGCAATGCAGAAATTAGATAATTTGAGCACTGAATGGAAGGCTGTCAAAGACCTCAGGATCGATAATGAGAGCAGTCTCGAAAGAGCGAAAAAGATGTGTATCAAATGGTCCGATTACCAGCGTGCTTTAATGAGGCGCGTATTTGAGAACAAAGAGATTGCTGACGAGTTTTCGGGGCCTGATTTTGATCTGGAGTTACCCGGCTCTACTTTATATGACAAGCTCACGAGCCTCGATTCCCAGGTTGACAGGAAGCTTGAAGGCATCGAAGCCATCATGGACCAACTGAAATCAAAGGCGGATTCCACGACTTTTTCGCTGCCACCTTCCGCCTTAGTCTTAGATCCCCCGGCTATTTCCAGGGAATCATCACATCTAAAGAGTGAAAAAAGTACATCTGGAGTATTTATTTCCCGCGGATATAATGACCCTGCAGGAGAACAAGTTGCCAGATTTATAGAAGTCCTGGGTTTAAAGCCGACCATGCTGGACAATATGTCCGGCGATAACAGCACCGTCACTGAAATAAATGGTGGTTTTGGTGTTGTTCTTTTGACTCCTGCCGACGAAGGAAGAAAGAAGGGTGGGCCCGATTTGCGCGATCGCGTCGGACAAAATGTTCTTCTCGAACTCGGGTACCTCATGGGACGTCTCGGAAAGAATAATGTATGTGCCCTTTACAAAGGCTCTCTTGAAATGCCTACTGACCATTTGGGCGTTCTTTTATTGCCCTTTGATGACAGCGATGACTATTGGCAGCTTAAGCTCGCAAAAAAACTGAAGACTACGGGATTTCCGGTTGATATGAACAAAGCAGTATAATCCCATTGTTTATATATGGCCGCCCTAGTTGCTGGCAACAACTAGCCCCTGAATTACATCCGCCCGGCTCATCCTACTAAGTCCAAAACGGGCCTTTTTTCGGACAGACAAATCCATGATGATTTTGCTATGATTGAGCGGGAGTGCGGGGACAATAAAATAATAGTTAAGGCAGGAGGAACAGCAATGAATGTGAAACAGATGGCGAAAGGACTATTAATTGTAATGAGTTTTGTAATGCTTTCTGTAACCGGCATTACAGCAGAAGAAGTAAAGATCAATCTGCAACAGAACTCCACGTTCAAAGACATCCTTTCAGCTCAAGTCGGCAAGCGGGTCGCGGTAAGGCTTGATTTAAGTGAAGAGATGGAAGGCACTGTCGTTGCAGTCGGAAACGGGCTGGTCCATATTGCAAAGCTGTCCGGCAAGGATTTCTATGATGCGGTCATACGGATAGACAGGATAAGCGCGGTAAGGATAAGGGTGCGGGACCGCTAAAAAGCTATTCTGATGTTCTTTTCTGCTCGTGCTCAAGACAGAGGACGGCATAGCCGGCCAGTTCTACCATAAAAAGGACGGCAAGTATTTTTTGACTGGAATGCCCTTTTCTTATGCAGCAGACACTCTCGGCAAGGTGCTGACCATGATACAGGATGGAGAGGTCAAGCTGTAAACACTACCTGGCTGAATGAGCAGTCTTGGAAAATAGATCGGCAACCCACTGGTTCAGACTTTTCCCTGATGCGCGGGCCATAACAAGGGCCTTGGCGTGCAGTTCAGGAGGGATACGAAGCATCATCTTGCCGGAAGCAGGTTTTTCAGGCTTGCGTCCCGTTGCCTTACAGTCTGCCAGATAGTGGGTTATTGCGATAACAAACTGTTCTTTAAGCTCGTCAACTGTTTTACCGTGAAAACTAATACTGTCATCCATTCCTAAAATATGTCCCACAAAAATATTATCGCGTGGATCAAATTCCACACGGGCCTTGTATCCCTTGTAAGTCATTACGTTCATCATGGTTTCACCTCCAACTTAATCAGCCATTCCCTAAGTTCTTCAACCTGGTACTTTTTTGCCTCTTTCCCTGGATGGGGGCGATGCAAATATTTCCTGCTGCTTCCTATTTCAAAAACAACACGTGACCCCTCCCCTTCCCTGACTTCGCCGCCGAGTGAATGGACAAGGGCCTCTATATCTGAAAATACTATGCCCCTATGAGTTGGAACGGCTAAAATGGCATCAAGTGTGCGACGATGTTTCGCCTTCATTGATAATATGATAGCATTATTTGCTATCACATGCAATACTGTTATGCCGCCATGACAGCTTATTGAGTTCCATTGAGCTATAACAAAATAGATTGGGTGTTTTATAAAGGTTGGATGAAAAAAGGAATTATAAAGTGTGCTTGAATTAAGGTGGCTGATGGTGGGACATTATGATTGAAATGCAGGCAAATGCCATAATCCAGCCTGACCCCGCCACTAAGAGGTTTTAAAGAGATTTGCCTAAGGTTATTTCTATTGCCTTTAAAATAATGAACTGATCCGCTCAAAATCCATACGCAGGAACTCATCGGTCCCTATCCCGTCCCCGCCCACCAGCAACAGTTTCTTTGTGCGATAGTTTTTTGAAAAAGCGTCCAGTCCTGGCAGGTCTTTTTTTGCCCTTCCGCTTTTCACTTCAATAGCGATCAGGTCGTCCCCTTTTTTGAGGACAAAATCAACTTCCAGGTTTCTGTCCCTCCAATAAAGCACGGAAATATCAGTCCCGCGAGTAATATTAACAAGGTGCGCGCCGATAGCCGACTCCACAAAGCGCCCCCACTTCTCGTGATCAACCCTTGTACCTTCAAACCCGGCATCGGATTGGGCGGAAAGCAATGCAGTATTCAACACCTGAAGCTTTGGGCTCGAAGCCTTCTCGGTTATTTTCTTTAGCGAATATTTCTGCAGACCTGTGAGCATTCCAGCGCCAGACAGCAGATCGAGGTAATGCGACAGGGTCGTAACGTTTCCGGCATCGTGCAGTTGCCCCAGCATCTTGTTCAGCGAAAAGACCTGACCTGAATACGAGCAGCCTATCTCAAAGAGATTTTTGAGCAACGCGGGCTTGTCCACCCTTGTCATCATAAGGATGTCCTTTGATATTGTGGTCTCTATCAGTGAGTCACTAATATAATGCCTCCACCGGCCTTCGTCAGAAACAAGCCCTGCAGCACCGGGATAGCCCCCGAAATAGATAAATTGATCAATAGAAAAGCCGAAGGCTTCCCTTATCTCGGGATACGACCAATGGGGAACCCTGATCAGCTCAAATCTGCCTGCAAGCGATTCCGTTAGTCCTCTTTGCAGCAACAGGGGAGCAGAGCCGAGAAGCACAACCTTGATATCGAACCCGCCGGCCGTGTCCTGGTCCCACAAGAGTTTCACCGTATCGCTCCAGCGGGGGACTTTCTGTATCTCATCAATCACAAGAATAAAGCCTTTTTTATGGCGGCCTGACTTGAGTTTGATCCTTGCCGTCTCCCATTGCTGCTGGATCCAGACAGACGAAGCCGCTGAAACCGCGTCAGCCGAGACATAATGCCCCGGAATGCCGCTTCCCTCCATCACCTGCTGGATCAAGGTGGTCTTCCCCACTTGCCGTGGCCCGGAAAGCACCTGGATAAACTTCCTCTTCCCGGTGAGGCGATTTAGAATGGTTGTATATGTGGGTCTTTTAAACATACATTTTACTCAGCATCTTGAGTAATTTTACTCAGAATGAAGGGTAAATGTAAAGAGGGAAGAGGGCGAGCCCGCTCTTGTCCTGGCCCGCTACCGCTACCATTTGCCGCTAATAATGGTTTTTTGAGGAAATCAAAATAAATATTGGTTTTAATTGACCCAATTAATCAATAAGTTATCTGCCTTGTCCGTAAAATTTACGGACAGACAAATTCATAATGATTCTGCTATGATTGAGCCGTGGGATGCGGGAACGAAAAAGAAGATGTTATTAATGTAAAATACTTAAATTAAAATGGCTGAAGTGGGGATATCGGTTATGATCAATCAGCAAGCAAATGCAAATATCCAAGGGTTGACTCCACCATGAATTTTATCACACGCATTGATTTCTCAAAAACATACCATTAAAACGGAAAGGAGATTTGAACATGACATGGAAGACATATGCTGAGGATATGGCCGACAAGACCAGAACAGTAGATGGATTCAAAGATTTCTCACTATTGGGAACCAAAGAAAAAGTTAGTGATATTTTAAAAATGATAGGACGTGTCAAAGGTATATTCTCCACGTATACATCTCATGACATCACGCATGTTGAAGCTATGTTATCAATGCTTGATTGGCTCATTCCGCCGGAAACCAAGTCTAAACTTACTTCTCTTGAATGGCTGCTGCTAGTTTTGGCGACCTATTTCCACGATCTTGGAATGGTAGTGACGACAGCAGAATATGACGGCAGAGAAACAAACCCTAATTTTCAAGCCTTCAAAGCTTCATTAGAACAGGACTCTGAAAGCAGAGATTATCTAGATAGACTTCAAAAGATTGCAATAAATGAAAGGGATGCATTTCTATATCAGGAATTCGTCAGAGCAAACCATGCGCATAGAATACGCGAATGGATAACCGGTGACCGGACCACAACCTGGGGCCCTGACTTACAACCTATTGCGGATGATATAGCATCAATGCTACGTGGTTTGCCGTCTCGCTTTAAACGTAATCTTGCTGACATTTGCGAAAGTCATCACAAAGAAACTCTGGAAGACCGTGGTTATTTCCCTCTTTGTCAGCGTTATGGAGCGCCAGATGCGTTAGCAAATACTCAATATGTGGCTCTGTTACTTCGCACGACAGACTTGTTGCATATAACACAAGATCGAACACCATCTATCATGTTCAGAACACTTAAAATCTCAGATCCTATGGGTGTGGATGAGTGGAAGAAACAAATGGGTACATTTTCCGTACAAATGAAATGTCGTGATTTTCGACCTGCCGAAACAGAGTCTCATGTCGTTGTCGTAAGTGCAGATTTCGATGAAGAGCGCCCTTTCTTCGTTCTCACAGAATATATTGCATACGCTAACCAACAGATCGAACAAACATTCCGGTGGGCAAAAAAAAGCCAACTAGAGCCTGATGCGGAACATTATTTTTTCCCATGGCACAGAGTGGAAGGCGATATCAGGGTTCAAGGTAATGAGCCTATGCCTATGCGATTTGAATTGGATAGAGGGCGATTACTGGATCTACTGGTTGGTCACACAATTTATAATGATCCTACAGTAGCAATCAGGGAACTGTTACAAAATGCTGTTGACGCTGTTCGTTATCAACACTATTTGGAAAAAAAGGCTATGCCTCAACCAAAAGTGGAACCACTTATTGGCCAAGTCCAAGTAAAATGGAACCCTGCGAAGCGCGAACTAGTCATTTCTGACAATGGGATTGGCATGGATCTTGACGTTATCAGATATCACCTAATGACAGTTGGCGCATCATTTTATGACACACCATCCTTTAAAGCTGACTCTGCTGATTTTATTCCTATTTCAAGGTTCGGAATCGGCATCCTTTCTTGTTTCATGGTGTCAGATAACATTGAGATACTTACTCATAAAAAGGGGAAAGGATACAGGATTAGAATGAGTTCTGTTCAAGCCGATTATCTCCTTAAAAGTCTTGAAAAAGGAGACCCCAATTTGGGGGACTTGGGAGAACATGGGACAAAAGTAACTCTCATTCTTCGCCCAAGCGTAGACCTTACAAAGAGGACAGTGCTTGATATTGTTAGACATTGGGTAGTGATGCCAGCTTGCAATGTCCTTTACGAAGAGGTAGGAAGTTCTGTTATTCAAGTCGGCTTCTCTACGCCAGAGGAAGCGCTGCGCTACTTCCTTTTTGAACAAAAAGGGGACGATGGAACAACCCTCTCTTCTGAGAACATTGATATAGAAAGTAGATATATCAGCTCAGATGGGCCGGTCTATGAGTTAGCTTTTGCTGTCAGAAGGACATTTACTCCCGATCGAAACTTCGTTACTAATATGCCTAAAGGAGCGCCAGGTACATGCTTAGAAGGGATTCGTGTCGATGCCAACTTGCCAGGATTTCACAATATTGCGGCAATCCTATCAGTGAGGAACAATCGTGCTTTTAGGACGACGGTATCTCGTGATCAACTCGAACGTGACGATGAATATGTTCGTATTGCATCCGTCTGTGCTGAGATGCTTTCGAGATACATAACTGATGAAGTACAACGCATTCAGAATGCAGAAGGGCATCCATTGTCGCAGGCTTCTACGGCATCACGTTGGCTATACTCTTCACTTTTGCGTTGCTCCAACCTTAAAGATACCATAAAAAGGCTACAGAAATTGCATGAGACATTACCTCAGATTGTAATCGAAAGTCAGCAGCTTGACACAGTTTGTAAGCCATCAAGAGAGTTGATTAGTAATAGCCAAATTTCAACCACTCCATCTTTTTGGACTATTGAAGCCAGAGTCGTGGATTACCTTGGCGTTATTTCACGCGATCTAGGGCGAGAACTAAGCTTTACTGAGTTCCTTTCTGGTATTGCACCGGAACTTCATGATCCAAATATCAATCCAATAATCTCTGATGCACATCATTACAAGTACAATATTCTGTCCACTCATGAGCCTGAAGTTGCCCGCTTTAGCAAGAGGCACCAACAAACAGCAGCAAAATGGGTCCTTCGGAGTAAGCCCCCTATGATAATCAAGGCTTTGGACAATAGTGAAATGAATTATTTACGACCTAAGATAGCTATTCTTGACGAGTTTGTAAAGTATGGTTATGGTAATGTGTTTTCCTTCAATACTGAAGTGTTTAGCGAGATTGTCGAGTCAAAGATCGAAGGAGACATTTCTGGAATACAAGCAGTAAGAATGCGGCTTGGAATCCTCTTAGATCCTGCTAGCAGTTTTGCAATACTTTGGCGCAAATTGATGGCAGCGATTATTACACTTCAGGAAGGCGCAATAGCCCCAGAACGAGGCCTCCTTGTAGCAATTGCTTCAAGCGTTTATTCTGTGTTCCGCGATGGAAGAAGTGATCGTGCTCCATGGGATCCTAGTGGTAGTAGCAACAGTATGTTATGGAAAGAGCTTGTCACAAACGCTGAAACTCAAATAATACTAGAACGTTTTGATCTGACTCTGCCACATGACGTTAGAGAACTTCAAGGTGACAGCGCAAAATGGTTCGATGCAACGAGGTATTGGCTAGATTGGAATAAATAATCACTTAAGGAGGTCATGTGAGGGAGTCTACCAGGGGAGGGTCAGGCCTGTCATCCTGTCATTTGATGGAGTAACTAGAACAGGTTTTTTGAGTAACACGCCCAAGGAGTAAGGCGGGCATTTTTCCTGCTTAAGCCAGCATCTCATCGTCTATTACCCAACACCTCATAATCCCAGACATCCTGCCTGACTCCACCCCATTAATTTTCCACTTTTCCCCATCCTCAGAAATTGACAAATAGTAACTAATAGGTTACCATTGCTTTAATGAACAAGCGGAAAGCAACTGAGTATCTGGACGCCGAAGGAGTATCTTATGGCACTTACACGTGATTTCAAACATGGCGGGGTCTGGCTTGGCATTATGGCATTTGATAAGTTTCCAGCCTTGTTGGCCCTGTCATGATCCGCGCCCTACGGTAATATCCCATTAGTCCAAAAGTCTTTACCCTCAGGTGATCGCCTGCAGTTGAGGTTAATTCTATAAATGACTATACTAATAACAACAAGTTCCCAGGCATAAGGAGGTAGTAATTATGCATACAGTTTTAAAAAAACAGATAGACGATATGACAGAGGACGAGTTAAAAGAAGTTTTGCGGAAGGACTACCTTAGAAAACTTACCCGCTACAGGATGACGGATGACACCCTGAGGAAAAAATACAAGGTGGATTATGCTGCCTTTGAAAAAGAAAATATTGTTAAAAAACAGAAATACAGTTTTGAGGTTGAATCCGATGCCCAGCAGTGGGAACTCGCAATTGACGGCATCAAGACAGTTGAGAAAAAATTGAAGGAACTCCTTGGTGATAATTGACTCGGTTATTAAAGAGGCCTCCGCAACTGCTGCCCAATATGGCCTTGAACTGATTGAGATAGACAGGACTGACAATATTATTAGCCTTAAACTCGTAATCGACAACGACCTCTTTATACAAATCTATGGGAACAGTCCGAAAAACAAATTAAATCTGGCCCTTGTTTTTAAATCAAAACGGTTATATGGATATGATTCCGAAGGCGGCACCCCACATTTACATCCATTTGACAATCCTGATGATCATTTATTTGTTGATAAACCAATATCAATTCAGGAGTTTGTTTCCGATTCATTCCGGTTTCTAGAAGAAAGCGAAATATTATAGCGCGAGGGGAAATAATTACCTGATTTCAAACAAACGGCCCTGGCCCGTGCGGTTAAAGATACAAAATTTCGCAGAGGCTGCTTAGCTGCGATAACCTTCTCTCGCCCAAGGCGGGTACTTCTTAATAGTATGGCTTCTGCCCCAGTTTTAATGAAATAATCTTCATCGTCTCTCTAAGGAATGCCGGCAGGTCGGAAGGCTGTCGGGAAGTGACGAGGTTCCCGTCAACAACAACTTCTTTGTCCTCATAAATTGCGCCCGCATTTTTTAATTCCTGCGCAACTGACTTGTAAGACGTTGCGTGTCTGCCTTTTAGCAGACCTGCTGTAATCAATATCTGCGGGCCGTGGCAAATGGCGGAAACGGGCTTTCCGGCCTTAAAAAAGTCTTTAACAATTCTGATGGCGTCCTTTTCTTTTCTGACAGTTTCAGGCGCTTTCCCGCCCGGCAGGATAAGAACATCATAAGCCTCGGGATTGACCTCTTGAAGGGTCTTGTCCACTATTACCTCATAGCCGTGTTTCCCTTTTATTGTGGGCTTTGCCAGGGAAGCAACGTCTACATGTATGTCCTCTTCCTTAAGCCTGTAATATGGGACAAGCAGCTCCAGGTCCTCAAAATTGTCCGCACTTATTATTAATGCCTTCATTATCTTCCCCTCCTTTATAATCCAAGTGTAGCAGGTACATGCCTTCTGTCAAGGCATGATACAATCGAAATAGGAGAACATGCGACATGACCGGAACTCAAAATAAATCTGGACGTGGGGGTGTCAGGCTGGATCCCTGGATTTGATGGAGTAAGGGTGAAGTTCGCATATGCGCTGAAAAAGATTGTCGACTTCCCCAAAATGCTCTATACTCTATCTAAGATCTAACCACGGCCATAAAGGAGGCATCAAATGAGTAAAGCCAAAGACAAGAAAGCAACAAGCGACAAGAAAAAACCGCAGCACAGCCTGAAAGAGAAAAGACAAATGAAAAAAGAAAAAGCAGGGTCAGGCCAAGCCTTCCAGCTAGGCTCTCATGGCGCATAGAAGCGTGTGTCGGGACAGACACGGACAAATAATAAAATAGCAGTTGCCTTGGGTAAGGTTACCAGCTATCTCTTTTGAAATAATCTTACCCGAGGCAAAAGCCTGGGGACTTCCTTCATATAGAGAAGGTATTCCTCTCCGAAATAACTAATGTATCTTCTCTCTTCAATAAAGGCCCCGAAGATGAAATAGAGGTCTGAGAGCACGCTTACTGTGATCCAGTTCCTTGTGAATGTAGGGCTGAAGGTCATTATTACAATCCCCACGAAGTATAGCGGATGTCTCACTACCCCGTATACCCCTGTTTTCACAAGCTGGGTCTGTGTCATTCCTTCCAGATCTCCGGCAGGCTTTTGTCCGGTTATCCTTCGCAGGACCTGGCTTATGCCTATGAACTCTATAAGGTCAAGGGCCTTGAACGCGATCAAGGCGAATACGACCGCTGCAAGCTGTATGCAGCGCATTGCTATGACAAGCGATAATGGAGGATGAAAGACAGTGGCGTCCGGAACTGCCATTATAAGGGCGACGGTTATGGCAACGGTAACAACGCTTATGACGGTGAAGAGGAAGCGATACCAGGTCTTTACAAATCCTTCTCCGAAAAGTCTGGAGGCAAAGACCTTGAGAGGTTTTGTCACAAGGATGCTGTGGACAAAGGCAAAGCCTAAGCATATTGCTGTAACTGCAGCCACTGACTCAACTCCGTTCACTTACATTCCTTGCGACAATGTGCGGGGCAAGACTCCAGGGTGCTTTCTTGATGGGAAGAGGCGATGTGCGCGGCTTTTTTTCTGGCCTTGTCGAGCTTTTCCATGAATATGTCCGGCTCGAAGTATCCTATCTTTCTGAATATTTCATTGCCGGCAGAATCAAGTACCAACATTGCGGGCTTGGCTGTTACGCAAAACCTCATGAACTGGTCGGAATCTTTGCCTGATTCATATTTGACCGGTACAAAATACTTATTGATATATTCCATGACGCTTTCAGTAATCAGGGTGCACCTGTTCATTCTAAGGCAGGCCTCACAGTCCTGACTGAAAAAGGCAGCAAGCACGAGTTTATTTTCGGCCCTTGCCTGCTCCAAAGCGCTTACAAGACTTTTACCCCAGACAATTTCTTCTGTCATAAAAACCGGCCTCCGCGTAACTAAATTTTAACATGAACCTATATCATTAGTATGACATAAGACTACGGCAAAGTATGGATAAAAGACCTGTCAAGGTGCGCCAGGAAATGCCTCACAAGGTACTGCAAGCTTGAAATGATTTATTGGCGGGAATCCTTTTCCTCCTTGCAGTTTATTGCTGTATAAAAATTTATAATCGCCTATTCCTTGACAAAAAAAGGGGGGCATGTTAAAGTTTTTTCCAGTTTTTAAAACCATCAGAATTAAAAAGGTGAAGACATGTTAGATTTTAACGGGTTTTGGTTTCTGATTCTTCTCGCAAATTTTCTTGTATTGCTTTTTGTCCTGAATTCAATTCTCTTCCAGCCGCTCGCAAAGATATTTAAGGAAAGAGAGGCCGCTACAAAGGGGGCGCTTGACGAAGCAAAGGCGATGATCGTGCAAAAGGAAGACGCGACCGCAAAAATGAACGCCGAACTCCTGGCTGCCAGGAACAAGGCAAAAGATGCGTTCAATGCATCCAAGGATGCAGGACAGGCCGTGCAGAAAGAGACGATGTCCAAGGCAGAGGCAGAAGCGCTTGCGATGATCGAAAAGGCGAGGAAGGAATTGCAGTCTGAAGCGGAAAAGGCCAGGGCCGCATTAAAAGCCGATATTGAGAAATTCTCTGAAGAAATCGTAAACAAGTTGGTGAAGGCATGATAATAAATAAAAAGTCAAAAAGCAACAATCAAAATAAAGTGAATTCCAAAGTTTTTAATTTTTCTTTTTTGGTCTTTAATCTGGCGGTTGCTTCGTCTGCTTTTGCTTCCGGGGGCGGCGGCGGAGAACACGGCAGTTCCCCCATGGAGTGGGCTTACAGGATACTCAATTTCGGTATCCTTGTATTTATTCTTGTGAAATTCACAGGCAAGCCCTTAAAGGATTTTCTGGCGCAGAGGAAGGAACTGATCGAAAAGAGCATCAAGGAAGCGCAGGAAGCAAAAGAGCTTGCCAAGCAGGCCCTGGCCGAGGTTGAGGAGAGGCTTAAACTGAAAGACAAGGAAGTAGAAGATATCATTGCCTCTGCAAAGGCGTCCGGCGAAAGAGAAAAGACAAGGCTTATCGAAGAGAGCGAAAAGCTGAAGATAAAGATATTGGAGCAGGCAAAAAACAATATAGATTTTGAAGTAAAGAAGGCAAAGGAAGTGATCAAGGCGGAAGCTGTTGAGGCTGCTATGCAGCTTGCCGAGGAAAAGCTCAAAGGCAAGCTCACAATACAGGACCAGGACAGGCTTATGCAAGAATCCATCAAACTGTTAGAGGGTAAAAATTGAAAAAGGTAAAGGGTGTAAAAAAATACGCTAAACAATATTTGAGCAGTGTTGATTTAGGCGAGATCCCGCAGGGCATTGAACAGATGAATGCCGTTTCAGGACTGATGGCCAGGGACAAGAACTTCAGGAACATGATAGTAAGTCCTATTTTCACCGATACTGAAAGCAAACAGGTCATCACCCATATCAGCCAGACCCTGAAGATGCCTGAAAAAACCGCCAAATACCTCCAGTATCTTGCGGAGACAAAGGCGATCGGGGCCCTGCCCGAGATTATTGAAGCGATAACAGCCATGTATCTTGAGATGAAAAAACGCGCCAGGGCGGTCGTTACAAGCCCTGTGCAGGTAAGCAAGGACGATGCAGCCAAGCTGGCCGGTTCATTAAAAAAGATCACAGGACGCGAAGTGGACCTTGAATTTGTTATAGACCCGTCCCTGCTCGGCGGCGTTAGGATAAAGGTTGGCAGCACCATGTATGACAGCAGCATAAAAGGACAATTGGGACTTTTAAAAGATAAGCTTATAAAGGGGTGAACTAATGGAAATCAAAGTAGATGAGATCAGTGAGTACCTTAAAAAACAGATAACCGATTTTGAAAAACGCGTTGATGTCAGTGAAGTAGGCGTTGTTACCTCAGTCGGTGACGGTATAGCCAGGGTCTATGGTCTGGACAACTGCATGTCGTCGGAACTTCTTGAATTCCCGAACGGCGTATTCGGCATGGCCCTTAACCTTGAAGAAGACATGGTTGGTACGGTCCTTTTCGGTGAGGACACCCTTGTTAAAGAGGGCGATGTTGTCAAGAGGACAGGAAAGATCATGTCAGTGCCCGTAGGCGATGAGATGGTCGGCAGGGTCGTTAACGCTATCGGGCAGCCGATAGACGGCAAGGGCCCGATCAATGCCAAGACCAGCAGGATAGTTGACGTTGTCGCCCCCGGTATTGTTGACAGGCAGCCTGTCAGGGAACCTCTTCAGACTGGAGTTAAGGCCATTGACGCCATGATCCCAATCGGCAGGGGCCAGAGAGAACTCATCATCGGCGACCGTCAGACAGGTAAAACAGCTATAGCTATAGATGCTATCATAAACCAGAAAGGCAGCGGCGTTATCTGTATATATGTGGCTGTTGGACAGAAGAGGGCGTCTGTTGCCCGCGTTGTCAAGACACTTGAAGAGCACGGCGCAATGGAGCATACGATTGTTGTTTCTGCAACAGCGAGTGAACCGGCCCCGATGCAGTATATCGCTCCTTACACTGGCTGCGCAATGGGTGAATATTTCAGGGACAATAGCAGGCACGCATTGATAGTATATGATGACCTCAGCAAACAGTCCACTTCATACAGGCAGCTTTCACTTATCCTGAGGCGTCCTCCCGGACGTGAGGCTTTCCCCGGAGACGTTTTCTATCTCCATTCAAGACTGCTTGAAAGGGCCTCAAAATTGAGCGACGAACTTGGAGG
>Ga0209211_10004391_pt1 | contig 21963 bp, 22 predicted proteins | sample RifGroA2_FD_183992 | JGI IMG/M metagenome (GOLD analysis project Ga0209211, IMG submission 183992) | Groundwater microbial communities from Rifle, Colorado, USA - Groundwater A2 (SPAdes) (version 2) | ecosystem: Environmental > Aquatic > Deep subsurface > Groundwater | place: Rifle, Colorado...
ATATTTTGTCATTGTTGACCAAAACATTAAACCAGGTTCTGCTGTTTTGTAATTGCTTGCGACAAACTGGTTCCAGAACTCTCGTGCTTTTATCAATCGCTTGATCTCTCCAGTTTGGTCAGAATTAAAATATAGCATAAAGTCTCCAGCATAATGTAAAGCAAGAGCCTCTGTTTTGTTGATATTTATTACATAATCACCAAAGATATTTCTTTTATTTTGATTCTTCAATTCTTCTTCATTAAGTATAACACCATAGTTTTGTAAAAAGCCACTTACTTCAGTCATATCTGATGATGCAAACAACAATTGGTAATTACTTAGCTCCTTTGAAGGTATTCCTATAGAATAATGTATCTCTCCTTGTTTTGTTTTTAAAGGAGTATCATCATGCAATCTTTTGTAAACACAGATTGTATTTACGCTATTATGAAACTGTTCATCAACTGCCAGCATAAATTCATCGCTCATCTTTAGGCTGATATTAGCAAACCTTACTTGAGTATTTTCTCTAACTTGCTTTTCTACTTCTTGCAGTTGGGATTTATTAAATTGTCCTGACCAATTGCATTGATCTACAATCTGACGTGTCACCCAATTAGGTATTTGTTTGATATTGATAAAATCAAAAATATCTGGATGCTTTACATCTAATGTAAGCATCAATGCTCCTCTTCTTCCAGATTGTCCAATTAATCCTGTTGTTAATGAGAATAATTCCATAAAAGAAACACTTCCTGTTGAAAAGTCAGATGCATTATGCACGACAGAATTTCTTGGACGCAAAGATGAAATATCTACGCCGATTCCTCCACCATAGGAATATGTCCTTGCACATTCATATGCAGTTTTATAGATTGATTCTATATTATCACTGTCAATCATAGATACAAAACAATTTGCCAATGTTTTCAATCGATATAAATCTCCAGCGCCAGTGATTACTCTTCCACCTGGCAGATAATGACCATAATAAAGATGATTATAAAATTTAATTGCATATTCTTTTCTATTTTCTTCTGAATCTTCAACAGTAGCCAAAAATGCAGCAATTCTTGCAAATACATCCTCTGGTTTAGTTTCAATCTGTTTTCCATTAAGATCTTTCACATAATATTTTCTTAGATAAATATCCTTTGCTAAAAGATTATCACTTAAATAATTCTCATGTACTGGCAAAACACCTTGTTTTTGCATTGTTCTCAACATAAATAATAATTCTTTATATTTGCCAAGAACTTCTGAGGAGATTATTTTGAGGATTTTCGTCTTATGTGCAAACATCAACTCATAAGGATCATCTTGTTCAGCAACTATTCGTTCTTTACTATCTATCACTTTAGATTCTTGAAAAACTTTATACCGCTCTTCTCGAAGATTTTTCTTTTCATTTCTATAAAGAATATATGCCTTAGCTGTCTTTGCATGCCCCATTTTAATTAAAACTGTCTCAACTGTATCCTGTACTTCCTCAATAGAAGGAGTATTATTTTCAAATGACTTAAGATTAAGTAACTCTATGACATTATCAGTAAGCTGTTTTGCAATTTCAAGATTTGTTCCGCCAACTGATTGAGCAGCATTGAAAATTGCTTGCGTTATTTTAATTTCATCAAATGCAACAATTGTACCATTACGTTTTTTTATATGTGTAATCTTCATATTTTTATGTTGAGAAGTTGCTGCATTTTCCATTCTATAATCACCCTTTTTTTTGATTGAAATCGATTAAGATTATAAATAAAAAAGTTAGGTAGGTTAAAGATATATAAAGATTATTATAATGAAAAATCTATCTTTTAATCTATATACTAAATTGAGACATTACTACTAAGAAAGGAATCGTGCATGATTTACATAAAATCTTTAATAATCTTTTCCATCTTACTTTTAGTATCAATAGGTTGTTTCACCAAGACTTGCTTTGCTAAAGCTGGAACTTGTTCCTCATAAGTTATCCTTTCTTCTTTATAGAAAACACCTATTGGAATCTTATCTCCACATTCCTGCGCTTTTTCAAATGCTTTTGTTTTATTAGAAAAATCAAATTTCTCTTTCTCTAATTTATAGACTCGCTTCTTGAAATAATCATAAGTATTCAGATGATTAAAGGTTACACATGGCTGTAAAACATCAATAAATGCAAATCCTTTATGTTTTACACCTTGTATGATAAGCTCTCGCAAATGTGCAACATCTCCTGCAAACCCTCTTGCAACAAACGTTGCGCCTGAAGCAATTGCAAGTGCAACAGGATTCACTGGTTCTTCTATAACAGGATCAGGTGTTGCTTTTGTCTTAAAATTCTTCTCACTGGTCGGAGAAACTTGTCCAGTTGTTAATCCATATACTTGATTATTATAGACTATATAAGTCATATCTATGTTTCTTCTGCAACTATGCATAAAGTGATTCCCGCCTTCAGCATAACCATCACCATCTCCACCTACAACAATAATTGTTAATTTATGATTAGCTAATTTTAATCCTGTTGCAAAAGGTAATGCTCTTCCATGCAGACCATTGAAACCATATAATTTAGTCCAATAAGGTGTTTTACTTGAGCAACCTATTCCTGAGACCAAAAAAAGCTCATGCTGAGGAATACCTAACTCAATAACTGCATTTTTTAGAGCCATCAATATACCATAATCACCACATCCTGGACACCAATTTATTTTTGCAGATGTTGATAAGTCATTTAGAGTGATTACATGTAAAGATGGTTTTGTATTTTTTTCAAATGTTTTAATCTGACTTTCTATTTTTTGTTTCATTTTTCAGATAAACCTCTTATTATTCATAACATAATCATTGATTTCTTCTGGAAAAAATGGTCTGCCATCATATTTTCTAAGATTATGTTTTATCTCAATGCCTGTCTTTTCTTTGATTAATGCAGCTAATTGTCCTGTATAATTACATTCAACACAGACAACATTCTTTGCATTCTTTATGATATTTATAACACTCTCTGTTGGAAAAGGATCTAGATATTTTATTTGCAGAAAATTTGCCTTGATTTTCTTATCAGCTAAAAAATGCATTGCTTCAAAAATTGCTCCTTTTGTTGAGCCAAAACTGATAAATGTTAACTCTGCATCTTTCTCTCCAACTAATTTTGGCTGCGGAATATCTTTCATAGCTGTTTCTATTTTTTTGAAACGTTTATGCATCATCTTTTTCCTATTATCAGCATCCTCGTAAAAAAAACCTGATTCATTATGTTCATCACTTGAAGCTATAAACAAACCATGTTCTTGTCCAGGCATGACACGAGAAGAAACACCATCATCAACAAATGCATATCTCTTGTATTCTTGCTTTGAAACTGCCAACTCTTTTAGTTGTTCATCTGTTAAGAACTTGCCTCTTTCAATTCTAATAGTTTCAAAACTGAATTTCTTCAATGATTTGTGAGACTCATTCAGATGTTTGTCTGTCAGGACAATAACAACCAATTGATATTTTTCTGCCAAGTTAAAAGCATCTATCATAAGATTATACGCATCATCAACATCTCCTGGTGCAATAACAATCCTTGGAAATTCTCCATGACTTGCATGTAAGATAAATTGAAGATCTCCCTGCTCTGTCCACGTTGGTAATCCTGTACTTGGACCTCCGCGCATGCCATTGATTACAACTAAAGGTGTTTCAGTCATTGCAGCTAAGCCTAATCCTTCTGTCATCAAACAAAATCCTCCACCGGATGTTGCAGTCAACGCTCTAACTCCAGCATGCCATGCACCTATTGCCATATTTACTGCAGAGATTTCATCTTCTGGCTGTTTGACAACAATAGAAAACCGCTGTTCATAATGTTCCATTAATGAAAGGATTCCAGAAATAGGTGTCATTGGATAAATACTTACAAATTTACAGCCAGCTGCTAAAGCACCAAGAGAACAAGCTTCATTTCCTGTGAGAAAGATATGCTCTTTATTTTCCTCAACCTTTTTTAATTTATTTGGAAACTGTTTGATAACTTCTTTATAATTTGTAGTAATATAATCATATCCCGCTTTAGCCAAAGCTATGTTATGATTGATGACAGCATCACCCTTACTCTTAAAAAAGTCCTTAATAATATGTTCAACAATTGCAAAATCATAGGAAACAACTGCAAATGATGCTCCAAGCAGAACATTGTTTCGCATAACACGTTCTCCTTGAATATCTCTAACGATTTTTGATAATGGAATATGAAGATAAGAAATATCTTTTCTTAATTTTGTTTTATCAACAGGAGATTCATCATTGTCATACAATAATACACCATTTTTGGTCAATTGATGAAGATGAAGATCAATTGTTTCTTTGTTTAACGCTGCAAGAATGTTAGTTATCTGTATCTGACTGTGAATCTCTTTATCCTCAACACGCACAGTATAACTATTATGACCACCACGAATTAAAGAAGGATATTCTGTGTAATCAAAAATATGAAGATTTCCTCGTAAGCAGGCTTTTGCAAACATCAAACCAGTTGACATGATTCCATAGCCAGCTTCGCCACCAATTTTCCAAACTAATTTGTTAGTTTTTGTCATTATTACCTTTTTTCATTCAATTGACATTCAATTTACATAAGTTTTGTTCAAACATTTAAATTGTTTTTGGATTTTCAACAGATACATATAACAATTATGTTCTTATACTAGTTCTTATTTCTTAATAATATGCTAGAAATCCTATATGAAGATGAAAATCTTCTTGTTGTCAACAAACCTGCGCAATTAGCAACGCATCCAAGTGGAGTCTATGAGGATAATTCTTTATTTGATAAACTCAAAGAAAAATACACAACATTGCATTTGATAAACAGATTAGATTTTGACACTTCAGGAATCATTCTTTGCGCAAAAAACAAGCAGACAGCTGCAAAGTTGAATAAACTAATGTTTGAAAAAAAGATTCAGAAAAAATACAAAGCAATAGTTTTTGGAGAGTTAAAAAAAGAAATAACTGTAAACAAACCAATTGCAGAAAGAAGAGGAACACACATTAAATGGAAGATGAAGATTGTCAGAAAAAACAGCAGAGATGCAAGAGAATGCATTACCTTTTTCAAGCCATTGCAGACAGTTGAAAAAAAAGGAGAGAAATATACACTTGTAGAATGTACACCATTAACAGGCAGACAACATCAGATTCGAGTTCATTTATCATACCTAAAACATCCAATCGTAGGAGATAAGATTTACATTCGTGATAGAGTGTTTAAGTATTATACTACTCATGATCATAAGTTAAATACAGAATGCTTAGAGATTATAAAGACCTCACGTATGTTATTGCATAGTTATTATCTGAAATTCTCTTTGGATAACGATGAAAGAATAATCACTTGTGATATGCCAGAGGATTTTAGAAATTTTCTTAGTTGAAAAAAGAAAAACCAACTAAGATTATTTAATAGTAGTTACAATCAGAAATCTTTAAATAATCATAAGAGTTATTAGCCAGATATGACGCAAATCTGTGATTTTCTGTCTGAAACAGTAGACCTAGAGAGCATAGTTAGAGCAAGTGATGCATTAAAATATCCATTCACCAAGAATCAACAATCTTGGGATAGGTTTCATATTGATTACTTAAACATTGTTGGACCAGTTGTTGGGATAAAAAGAGATACACCAAACCAAAACAAATTGAGTAAAACAGAAAGAACTGTTTTTGCTCAGATTTTTGAAGCATATAATGATAAAGCATTTCCTAAAGACCTGAAAAATATATTCAATTCTTACGAAGGTTTTTTTTATTCATTTTTTATAAGACCTTATGGTTTTTCATATAAAAAAGGAGAGTATATTGATCTTCTTCCGCAATTATATGATAAATACAAAACTGAAAAAGAAAAAGAGGAGAAAAACCAAAAAGAGATTGATATGTTAAGAGAGCAGATTAAAGCAATAAACTTTGCAAGGAATATAGATTTAGCTAAATTATTTGTAAAATCTCTTGAATCTACAAAAAAGAAGATAAAAGTTTCTGCTAATGAGATAGATATATCATACAAAACTGATTCAGGAGAGACTATAAACACAAGATTAACTCCTGAAGCATCCTCTTCCTTTTGGGAGAGCATATTTAGCAGTGGAGAAGATTGCATATTTATCAACAAAAAGCATAAAGAAGATAAGATAGTATTTGAGAAATACTGGTTTGCATCACTTCTGCATTCTTATCATCCAAAAATATTTTATCTAAATTTTAGGACACAAAACTCAAAAACACCGCAGCCTATGTACAGGATAAAATTCATGGAATCTGTTGATGAACATAACAGGAAATATTTGATTGTTGGAGGTATATTAGGAGAAAATTTTAGAAGGATAAAAACAATAAGAGGAACATGCATAGAAGAGCAGATAAATAAAGTAATTCAAGAATTCTTCAGAAGAAATTATTCAAAGAATGACTTTTTATTATATAATTTTAATCATATTGCAAATGAAGATAAGCCTTACAACCAATTTATTGATTATATAAAAAGAAGATATTCAATTGATGAAGAAAAACTAAAAAAGATTGGTGAGGTTAATAATAAAAGCTGCACCCATAGATTAAAAGTAAGATATGATTATGTTCCAGAGAAAGAACTGCAGATATTAGCTGCAATATCAACATTTGATGATGAAGGCAATCCAAAATACAACGGCGAGCAATATTCTGAAACATTCGAGGTAAACAGAGACAAGAACACAACAGGAGCATTTGTTAGTTTAGATGGATTGATCAGAGGATATGAGATGAAGTATAATAAAACTAGAAGAGAAAATACATTGAAATGTTTGACAACTGTTAGTAACGGTATTTTAGGTCTTTTTATGATATTTTTAGCAGCTAGGATAACTTCTATAATAGATAATTATAAGATAGATAATGATGAGTATTATATATCACAAAAGTATTATATATCACACAAATTAGCTCAATTCAGATTTCGTCTTGATACTTCAAACTTAAAATCAGAACAACCAACTACAGAGAATACACCCTATAAAGGAAAACTTATTGACATAATATCTGAGCAAGCCAAATATCATAATCATGAAGAAATAGTAAAAAAGGTTAAACATTTGTTAGAGGAATTATGTGAAATAGATTCATCTTCTCTTGATAAATGTAAAGCATTAACTTGCTTATCAATTAATAGTAATGGTATATGTGAGAATGTCGATAGTAGAGAGTTAGATTTAACAATAGAAAGAAATATTGAAAGAGAAAGAACTATATTAGTTGCAGAAAAAGGATACAAAATAAATAAAGAGATTACTGATATAAGTGGGTATATCATAAATGGTAAACCAACTATCTTAATAGAGAGTTATGAGGGAGAGATTGTTTCTAGAATAAAACTTATCAAATGGATTATACTCAATTATGGCATTAGACATTTAGCACCTGATGCAGATTATTTAATCTTTGATAATATTGATAGTTTGATTGAGTTTTCTTTTAGACCAGAGACTGCATTTACCATACGACATTTTTTCCCATTGATACCTGAATTACTAAATGAAGAAATACAACAATATATAGTTAGTGTTAGTAATGATAATTTATCAAGAAAACAAGAGAGTTTCATTTCTGAACCATACCCTTATCAAACATCAGAAAATCAATTCAAGATTAGCATAACTACTAAATCTGGAAAAACAATTATTATTCCATTAAATGAAGAAAACAGTCATTTTATGAAATTATTCCATGAAACTATCCAGAAAGATAGTATTTATTTTAGAGAAATCGGTAAATTATTAAAATGGGAAAAAAGTAAAAAAACATATCTTTTACAAGGTAGAAGACAAATATATAATAAAGATAATTCAAAAGCGATTATAATAGAAACATTAGATTTGCTAAGAACATTACTTGTACATAGAGACGAGATGTTTCTGCAGTCAAAAGAAGCAAGAAATAACTTCGCCGAAAGAGTAAAGCAATATGCCAAACAACATCAAGAAATAGAGTCAAGAGATTTATTAAGGCACACCCAATCAATAGTTGAAGATATTTTTGATATTCCATTTTTAGATAAATTATCATTATTAGTAGATAAATATAGTTCAACTAATTATATACCAAATTTAGTAGAAATAGTAAGAAGAGGACGATTTATTAGTCATGATTCAGTTGAAGCAGAAAGATTTTTCAGCTTATTCCTATATAATGAAGAAATTGTTAGTAAAATACAGAAAATACCTTATATTGAAGGTTTAGTTGGAGCTTTAGATAATTATTCTACCATTAGTAATCAATATCATATGAATTTTTATAAACAAGATATTGTTTTTATCCTTAATCTTTTAGAGAGATACTATAAAAGAATACAAATTCCTGAGAGTAATAAACAATCTGCACTTAATAATTTTTTTCGTTGTTTAGATATATTTTATAATAAATGTCCAGCAATGCTTAAAGAATATTCTGATTTAGTTGAATATGCATTAGATAAAGGTGAATATGGATGTACTCAAGATAAAGAAGTTAAAGGAAGTGTTTTACTTGAATCAATTGATACTGTAATCAGACATTACACAATAGGAGATATATCACTTAATCCAGCTCTCATTACAAATATATTTCCGAGAATTAGCCATCAATTAGATGCAATAGCAAAATGTTTTCCAGAAAGAGATTGAATAAGGCATTGTAAATAAGAAGATCATTAAACTCACAACATCTTTATCTTTTTTCTAATCTCCTCAATTTCAGTTTGTCTTAATTTAGACAATATATTTTTTATCTTGCCATAAATACTTTTATTATAATCACCTAAGAATTCTCTGATTATTTCAAAATATTTATTGTGTAACATATTACTCAATTGTGTAGAATATTACTCATTTATAAATGTTTCAAACCAACTTAAATCCTAATCAACTCTCTGCACATACTTAAACTGATTAAACACAATAATTGTATCATAACTGATTATGTTATCTGCAAATTCTACTCTTATCTCATCAAGTATCTTATGGAACTCTGCATTGTCTTTTGCAAATATACTGAATTGATAATCCCATTTGCCTAATAATCTCATGTACCACAGAATATTTGGATGGTATTTTAAAAATGCCAGAAACTTTGATTTGTTCAGACCTCTGAACTTAAAGAAAACCTTCCACCATTGGTAGCCTAATTTATTCAGAGAAGCCAAAGGCATGAACCTCTTGATAATCCCATTTGCTACTAATCTCTTTATTCTGTTCTTTACAGCAATCTGCGCAATCCCTATCTTATCTGAGACCTCTTTGATGCTTATTGAACCATCAAGCCTTAGTATATCTAATATTTTTTTATCTTTATCATCTAGAGAAACATTCTCAATAATCTGCGTGCTTGCAAACTCTTTTTCAAATGTTGAGCCTTTGTGTTCGCATAAGAATAATTTCTTTGTATCTTCATTATCTAGAACAATACCTAATCCAAGAAAATCTTCCTCTAAAATCTCAAGAATATCATAACTGTTGATATTATTATGATATTTATTTATAATTGTTTCAAAACAATCAATAAACTCATCCTCTTTTCTTACTGTGAGGACTATCTGGATGTCATAGCTGCCTGAGCAATTCTTGATCCTTGAAACCTTCTCAAGATTAAGTAAGAAATTCAGCAGTTTTTTCTCATTAAGAACAGTCTTTAGTTTTATGTACACAAGATAATTCTTAAATCCAAGCTTTCTGTGATCTAGCAGAGCCAAAGTTCCATGCAAGAAATCTTCATCATTCATCCTTTTTATCCTGTAGCTTACTGTCTCTCGTTTTATCCTCAATCTTTTTGCTATAAATGTATTTGAAAGCCTTGCATTCAAAGATAATAGATACAATATTTTTCTGTCGATCAAATCCATCTTAAAATCACCAGATTCAATATTCCCATATCTATTATACTCTTTAACTTGACCAATAAATTTATTCTTAATCATATTTCTACAGAAATGACATTAAATATATAATAATTATGTTTTTTGTAGAAAACCAAACAATATATTTCTTATATTTAGTATGCTTAATTATAACAATGGTGATGTTAAAATGCTAGAAAACAAATTAGATATGAAATAAATAACAACATTTAAATATATGTTGAGAGTAAAGTAGTATACTTATGACTCAACAAAAGTTCATTAATCGAAAAGAAGAGCTTGCATTTCTTGAAAGAGCTTATGCATCAAAAAAATCTGAAATGATTATACTTTATGGTAGAAGGAGGATTGGAAAGACTGAATTATTGATAAAATTTTTAGAAAAAAAAAGTGGATTTTATTTCCTTGCTTCAACTGAAAGCGACCAGCAGAATATAAACAATTTTAAGACAAAACTTTCTGAATTTATTAATGATGCTTCTATTGCTGAAATTAATTTCAAAGATTGGTTTTCACTATTTGATACTGCTTCAAAAAATATAAATTTTATTAATGCTGCAAAAAAAAATAAGATTATAATTTGTATTGATGAGTTTCCTTATCTCATTAGCACAAACCCAGCAATAACATCCCTATTTCAGAAAGCATATGATTTAATACTGAAAAATAATAATTGTATGCTTATTTTAACTGGATCTTCTATTATGATGATGGAAGAAAATGTTTTAGGAGAGAAGAGTCCATTGTATGGAAGAAGAACAGGGCAATGGCTGTTAAAGCCTTTATCATTTGCTCATATTAAAGATTTTTTTGATTACAAAATTGAGGAGAGTATAAATGTATGGTCAGTACTTGGCGGTATCCCTGAGTATTTGCTGCACTTTGATAATTCTGCGAGTTTTTGGGGAAATGTTAAAGATAAGATATTAAGCAAAGGAGAATATCTTTATGATGAAGCAGAGGTGCTTATGAGAACAGAATTCAGAGAACCAAGAAACTATATGATTATCTTCAAAGCAATTGCATTTGGTAAAACAACTCTCGGTGAAATTTGTTCATTTACTGGAATGGATAAAAGTATGGTTTCAAAATACATAGATGTACTTAAAACACTTCATTTAATTAAAGAAGAGATTCCTATCACAGCTTCACCAAAATTCAAAAGACGATTGTATTCATTAAGTGATCATTACTTTACATTTTGGTTTCGATATGTTTATTCTAATAAAATTGATTTAGAAGCATATCGAAAAGATGAGATTGTAGCAAAAATTAAAAGAAATTTTAGTGAATACTCTGGATTTATGTTTGAAAAGCTTATTGAAGAACTTATCAGAGAAAAGATTTTACTAAAAAACTATTCATTCACAAAAATAGGCAAGTGGTGGCATGAAGAAAAAGAGATTGATATCGTTGCTTTTAATGAAGAAACAAACCAACTATTGCTTGGTGAATGTAAATGGCAGGAAAAAGTGGATGCATATAAAATAATCTCTTTATTAAATGAAAAAGCAGATTCTGTAGCATGGCATAATTCAGATAGAAAAGAAATATATGCTGTATTTGCAAAATCTTTCTCAAGGAAAATTGATTTTTTTAAAGGAAACAAAGTAGTTTGTATAGATCTTCTTGATATAGAAAAATCTATCAAAAAGTAAAAATCCCAATCGCAGCAAGCTGCGGGGCATTCAATAACAAAAAAGGGATTTTTACTCTTAAAAATGGGTCGCAGCAGAGCTGCGGGGTATTAAACCCATTTTTTTTGAATAATTTCTACAGAAATGACATTAAATATATAATAATTATGTTTTTTGAAAAAGTAAAGAACACAGCAAAGGAATTATTAGCGATTGGAGCAATGTTAGGTGTAACATGGTATGTTCTTTATTATCAACCTGGCTGTAGCTGTGGGACTGTAACATTAAATAGCAGCACAGTTGTTGCAAAAAGAGAAAGAGAGATATCTGTTTTTGACGAGTACACTGGTAATTCTTATAAAAGGAAAGAGATATTTATAGCTGGTTATGGCAGCTGTCTTTATTTCGATTGCAACCATGATGATGTTAAGATCGGCGATGAATTAAGACATGTTAAGATAGAAATTATCCCTTTTATTGTTGATAGATGCGATGCAATTTTATGTTATCAAAAACAAGAGAAAGAATAAAAATATTTTCTTGACCAAAAACTACATAAATCACTGCAGTTTTCAGCAGCATATGGAAAAAGAGGATAGAGGAGATAGTCTGATTTCTGCATATATGCAGAGAAATACAATCACCGAAACAATTGCTGAGAAAAACAAACATAATGGATATTCTTTACAAGAATCTAATGCAAAAGGATCTCTTGTAAAAGAATCTCCAATGCAAGAATCCTTAACATATCATATCTTACTAAGCTCACTGCATGAGCTTCCTTTTTCTGTCGGTAAAAAATTATTGTTTGATTTTCTGCATGGCAATAGGACAAATGAATCAATTGAAAAGCATAAGCTCTATAATTTAGGCTCTTTTAGCGCATTAAATAACATTAAGATAAATGAACTTGAGAATGCATTGCAAACAAACATAATCAATAATTTTATTGAGTGGACGCCATTGCAGTCAAACAGATTTATCAAAGTATTGACATTGACAGCTCAAGGAAGAAAAGAGATCAACAATCCTACTTTGTCAAAGATGAAGAAAAGCATACATGCTGCAATACAGCAGACAGAGATAACTGAACAAGACAAGTTTCTTTTTGAACAATTTGATTTCTTCCTTAATAGATATAATGATTTTCAGAAAAAAGCAATACTTTCTCCCGCAAAAGAGATACTGTGCATTGCTGCAGCTGGCTCTGGGAAAACTACAACAATTACTCAAAGAATTGCTTTTCTTACAACATATAGATCAGTACAGCCGCAAAAGATTCTTGCAGTTACATTTACACGAAAAGCAAAGCAAGAGCTAGAGAAAAGATTAAGCCAGAACCAGATAACAAATGGAGTGCAGATTGAGACATTTAATTCATTCTGTGAGAAGATATTAAAGCAGTATAATGATAGGATTTATTCCAAACAAGTACGGGTAATCACATATGGCGATAGGATTAGACTTGTAAAATATGCTCTCTCAAAGAAGAATCTGATCTTAGAAAAAGCAATAGCAATGTATTTCAGCACAGCACAGCAACGAGGAAAATCAGGAGAAGAACTGGCTGCAATTTTTGTAAATGACTGTTTTTTTATCTTAGATCATTACAAAAATGAAAATAAGCATCTGGAGGACTTTTCTAAAGAATCAATCAGAGGAGAATATACTGAATATTCGCTGAAAGAGATAAACAATGCAAGAATGATGTATGACATCTGTAAGATTATAGAAACAAAGATACATGAAGAAGGACTGCGGGATTTTGCTGACCAGATAATGGAATGTATTAATTTTCTGCAGCATAATAAAGAATGTATTCCGCAATTTGAACATATATTGATAGATGAGTTCCAAGACATAAACAAGATCCAGATGGAATTAGTTGAGCTTCTTCACCCTGATAATATATTTTGTGTTGGCGATCCCCGACAAGCAATCTTTGGCTGGCGCGGAAGCAAGATCAAATATATTCTTGAGTTTTACAACAGATATCAACAGGCAGAAATAATTACATTGACAGAGAATTATCGTTCAAGTTCAGCGATTGTCTCTATTATTAACAAAACAATCAAAAGCATGCAATTACCAAACTTAACAAGCGGAAAAATATATATTGCAGACAAACAAGAACTGCAGCAGAAAACACAAAGACCAATTGTGCTGCTTGAGTTTGCCTCCATAGATGAAGAATACCTGTTTATTCAGCATTCATTACAAAGCCTGCTTGAAAAAGCAGAGATTGCACCGTATGAGATCTTCGTGCTTGCACGCACAAACAGGATACTTAAGGAATTAAGCCAGCGATTGCAATTGCAGGGCATAAAACATATCTTAAGAACTGACGAGATAAGAAATCCAGCAGCTGCAAAAGGAGACGAGATAACGCTTGCAACAATCCATGCAATCAAAGGATTAGAAGCACACACTGTCTTTGTGATTGGCTGCACAACAAATAACTTCCCTTGCAGAACAACAGATCATCCTGTAATGGAAATGATCAAAGTTGATGAATATGATAAAGAAGAGGAAGAAAGAAGATTATTCTATGTTGCATTAAGCAGGGCAAAAGAACAATTGATTCTTACATATAGCGGAACAATGAGCTATTTTATTACTCCAGAAATGCTGCAATTGCTTGATAAGAGAACAACAACAAAAACTGAAGACAAAAAAGACAAAGATATTATAAGAGAATTAGATACTAGTTATAACACAGCTTATAAAACAAATAAGAACAATGCTGGATACGCAAGATTAAAACAATGGAGATCAGAAATCGCAAGAACAAATGGGATTCCTGCGTATATGGTAATAAATGATAGGACAATCCTTGATCTGCTTGAAAAGATGCCAGCAGAACTGCGTGATCTAGAAGATATCTACGGGCTTGGACCAAACAAGATAAAGAGATATGGAAGAGAATTGCTGAGGTTGGTTAATGATAACTAGAATTCCAAAATAATTGAAAATCTTTATTAACACCAATTATTCTTAGCGTGTATGAACCAAAAACAACTAGGAATAATTGTTTTGATATTTTCTTTACTGTTAGGAATTCTGTTTTTTTTCCATTATCTCAATAATATTAATAATATTGTAGAATTTATGCGTTTAAGCAATGGCACTTGTTTCAATGAACAAGGAGAATGTTTGCATGCCAAACCGGATTATATTGCATTTGGTGGATTTGCTGTAGCTCTTTTTTTGCTTGGATTAAGCATCTATCTTATCTTTCTTGACAAGACTCAACGATTACTTGTAGAACAGAACAAACAAGCAGCAGATGTATTAAGAAAAGCAAAAGAATTAAAAGAAAGTAATCAGAAAAGAGAAAGATTTGATGCATTTCTGCAAGGCTTTGATGAAAAGAAAAGATTAATTCTAAAAGCAATCCACGAACAAGAAGGAATCCAGCAATCAACATTAAAATACAGGACAGGAATGTCAAAGACTGAACTTTCTCTGCTTTTGAAAGATTTAGAAGATAAAAAAATAATTACACGCGAAGATTCTGGCAAAACTAAGAAAGTATATTTGAAAAAAGTGTTGTAACCGATGAGAACTCTTTTAAATCATTAGCAATTCCATCACTATATGAAATCAAGAATACCACTAATAGCTATCCTTTCAAGCTTAGCAGTAATTTGTATTACTACAAATAAGATTTATGAAGAAAGAACAGTTGATGTTCAGACACATTATGTCCAATTATCTCCAGAAAAAGAAAAGATTACACTTGCAATTGCAAAAGCAGATCCAACAAAAAGACAAGCATATATTGATGGATTAGTTGCAGATACAAAAATACCTTTTTGCAATGGAATTATTTATGAGATCGAAATACATATCAGATTGATAGTGATTACAAAGCAACAATTAGCCATGAAGCAAGACATTTATTGCAGCATGCAAAAGGTTTGCCATTTGAATATCTTTTAGGGGAAAAGAGTGGAGATGAAAGTAAAATAAAAGAACTTCTATTCAAAGAAGAATTAAGGATTGATTGTTTTGAGATGGTCGGAGAACTTAGAGAAAGAATTAAAAGAAGTGCAAAGTCTCCTGCTTCCTCTACTGAAGAGCTATTTCTTACAGCAGCATTAGATAGGATGGGAAAATTATAATATATAATAAAGTACATAATAGTCTAAACGATTATAAACAGTCATAAACAATTATACATCCTCTTTAGCCTTTTTTAGCATATATTTCTGTTACATAAGGTATATATAATATAATCTCTACAAACTAACATGGCGATTATTTTATGAAAATACAATTAACAATAGATGGCATGCATTGTAAAAGCTGCAAGATGCTTGTGACAGATGCATTAATTAATTTGGGTGCAAAAAACATCAAGATAGATTTAGACGAAAAGAAACAAGTTGCGCAATTATCATTAGAATATAATGATAAAGATAAGATTGATATAATCAATGCAATCAGAAATGAAGGGTATAAGGTGAGAAAGTGAAAACTACAATCTATTGTCCAGACATCGAATGTGACAGCTGTGTAAAAGTCTTAAAAAAAACTTTTGATGGGATGCAGGGCATAAATAATCTCAACATAAAAAAAGAACACTTGGATGTTGAATATGAAGAAGCAATGATCAAACCTGAAAGTATAGTGCAGATGATCAAAGAAAAAGGCTACAGAGCTGCATTACAACCATTTACAAGAAAAACATTCAAAGAACGTTCCAGAGATTTTTTTGCAAACAAACATAAATATGAACTAGAGCATCGAATGATAATATTTACTGCAATTACATTTGTCTTGCTGATGATCATCGAATATTTTACTTACTTTTTACTGTTTAGAGATGATCCTGTATTTTTGACAAAATATGGGGTCTGGTTTTTATATGCAACAATTTCAACAGTATTTCTTTCTGCAGCTGTGTGGCATATTAATGCGTACAAAGCAAATGTTACACACATGGTTGGTATGATGATTGGCATGACATTTGGAATGCAAACAGGATTATTGATAGGTTCAATCATCGGAGCAACAAATGGCATGTTTATAGGTTCAATTGTTGGTATGCTGTTTGGAGTATTTGTTGGCTGGATGAACGGAAAATGCTGCGGTGTCATGGGTGTAATGGAAGGAACAATGGCAGGAATAATGGGGGGTACAATGGGAGCAATGATTTCAGTTATGATGCTCTCTGATAATCTCTTGCTGTTTATGCCTGTTTTTATTATTGTAAATATTTTTGTATTGCTTGGATTATCCTATATGCTTTACGAAGAAGTAGTTGAAAACAATGAAAATGTCAAAAAAATACCAGCAGATTTTGCAGCATTTTTTAGTTATTGTTTTGTTGTTTTATTTTTGCTTGGATTAATTATTATATATGGATATAAATCTGCATTTGTTGCATTATAAATTATTTGATGGTTATTTAAATGATAAAGGTGATTAAAATGAATGGAAACATAATTATTAAGATTATCGCAGCTGTTTTATTGGTTGTTTTATTAAGCGCAGTAATACTTGCGCAGACAGGTGTTTTTAATAAACAATATCAGCAACAAAATAACTTACAGAATAATGGAATAGCTAATAATAATAAACTACCACAAGTTCAAGGTGGAAGTTGTGGTGCAAGTGGTGGAGGTTGCGGGTGTGGCGGAGGAGCTTCAGCGAATAATGTACAAGTTGCTCAACCAATTAATATAAATGAAGCAACAGCATCAGAAAATAATGGAGCGCAAGAGATAGCAATCTCATTTCAAAACAATGGATACTATCCAAATATAATCAAACTAAAGAAAGATGTTCCAGTAAAGATGATTTTTGATTTAAACACAGTTCAAGGCTGTATGCGCGCTGTACAGATAAAAGCATTAGGTGTCAACAAATATCTCAAAGAAGGAGACAATGTTGTAACATTTACACCAAAGAAAACAGGAACATTTACAATGGTTTGTTCAATGGGGATGGGAAAAGCAACTATTGTTGTAGAATAAAACTAAGAACAAAAAAGTGGTGAAAAAGAATGAATTGGAACAATATAATTAAATATAGTGCAGTAACTATAGTAATAGTTTTAGCAGTAACATTTATTTTAACGCAAAATCCAACAATTAAATCTCTTATCACATGGAATAGCATAAAAGAAGTTCAGACATCAAAAGGATTAGAATTACCAGAAAAAGAAACAGAGAAACAGATTGATAATCTAAAACAAATATCTGTTTCAATTAAAGATTACAATTATTATCCAAATGTAATTAAATTAAAGAAAGGAGTTCCAGTATCAATGATCTTTGATTTAAAAACAGTAACTGGCTGCTACAAATCAGTTAATATTTATGGATTAGGAATAGCAAACAAAGTTATGACTCAAGGAAATAATGTACTAACATTTACTCCTGAAAAAACAGGGAAATTTACAATGCAATGCGCAATGGGAATGGGAAAAGCAACAATTATTGTTGAAGCGTAGGAGAATTTTGCAAAGCTATCAATAGATTTCTAGAAGATATCTTCTTGATTTATTTTCTCATTCTTTATTCAATCACATACACATGAGCTGTTTTATATTTATCTGAATCAGGAAAAGTGCCAACTTTCCATTTTGCTTGATTATCTAACCAATTAGTACCTGTTGCTTCAGTATAATAATACTTTCTTCCATCAAATGGAAAATAGGTTCCATTGAATTTCCCAACAACACCAACAGCCATATGTCCAGATTTCTCACCAGGTGGTGAATAAAAATTAAGCAGTGCAACATCAATTCCTTTTGCTTTCATCAATGCAGCTGCTAATATTGCTAAGTCTTCACAATCACCGCTTCGTTCAACAAGTGTTTCAATTGGATATTTTATATAATCTTTATTGTCTTCTTCTTCAGTAGCTGTTTGATCATAAAGTTGCTGGTGAACAAATTTCATGATTGTATTTACAGTGCATTCGTTTGTTTTGCAACCATTTGAGATAGATGTTGCAATATGTTTTATTGTAGCATCATCATATGTTACATAATGAGTAATATCAGTATCTGAAACACGATCATGCCTTTTCATTTTATAATAATGAAATAATTTTAATGGAACATAAAACTTCCATTCATGTCCTTTAATATTAGAAGCGTAGATTGTAAAGTATGAGTCTTTATACTCAAACGTTGTTTCAAGATTAGGAAAAAGATTTGATGTATCTTTTACACATTCTGTTTCAACAATCTTCTCAACAATTGTTTCAATTGGTTTAGCTTCAGGACATTTTTTAGTTATATAAGAATCTAATTGAAGAGAATCTGGTTTTGTTTCAGCTGTTCTTTGAGCATTTACTGAATTAATATAATCTAATTGTTTATGAAATTTAGTTCTTACTTCATCCTTACCTAAAAAGTAGCCAACACTAGCTGAAACAAACAATGCTGCTGCTACTATTACACCAGTTAATGTCCTTCCCATAAATTCATCACATAAATAACTAAAAATTATCGAATAAACGCATCCAGATTATATTTCCATAATGGTTTAGTTGCAAAGAATGTTGCCTCATGGCCATGTTTAATTACTCTGCCCCATGTCAAGATTTCTTGCTCTGCTTTATTCAAAGGATATAATTGTTTCTTTCCTTTTTCATTTGTTCCTAACATCTTTATAATGATGGAATTCTATTGGTTCAATAGCTACTTTTGCATTTGAATGCCTCCAATAATATTGCATTAATGCAGCTTGAACACATTCAACTAATGGAACATGCCTTCGTTCTGCATTTTCTCCAACAATTAATGCTCCTGTTTTACAATCAATTATTGGTGTGAATGTGTAGCCTGAAAAGTAATATTGTTTACTCTCTTTTAATGCATCAAAAGCTTTTTGGCGAAATGCAACATGCAACCCTTTTTTTTGTCGTGTATAATCCATTAATATAATATCAGTTATTTTTTCTAAGTCAACATTTGGACCATGTTTAATAAATTTACGAGCTGCAAATGTTCTTCCTCTTCCAGTTATATCATGCTTTCCTTTTAATGTTGGATAATACTCTTTTGGAATCAATCCATATTCTCCTCTTTGAATGATTAAACAATCTTTTTGCTGATTTTAGGTTTATATCTTTCAATTTTTAGCTCTTCCATAATAATGAGAATATTTTCTCATTATTTAAATATTCTGTTTTTTAGTAATTGTTAGATATTAAAAACGAAATATGTCAAGAGCCACCTGTCAATAGACAAGTAGAATTCGTCTTGTTTAAAAAGAAGTTAAAAGATCAAGTGATTTCTGAAAAATTAGTAGTTAAGCTTTTTTTTCGTTATTATGATTATAATTGAGAGAAAATCAAAAATAAACAAACCCTTCATCACCTAAATCAAAAGTTTCATCTTTAGACTTTTTAGAACTTTCTTTAAGAGTCTGGCGCTTTTGATTATTCCAATGTTTTTTGTTATGTTCTTTCATACGAACAAATGGAAGGAAATAATATTCCATATTATTTTCTAGATGATTGCTTCCTAAATTATATTTTTTAGTTGTTGTTGTCATACTATCACCTCACTTATTTATGATTTGATTACCTCTTCTAAATTTATAACCAGTCAAATGTTTATATATAGATGATGAAGCAGCAGTAAAGAATTCTTTTCCATAAGTTATTTAAATGAAAACAATCATTTAATAATAATTATGTTAAAGTTTTATTTTAGTCCAGAATGGTTTCATGGTATTGATTCAATATTTGAGATTGTTTCTATTATTGTAGCTTTATTGATAGCTTTGTATGCATATAAGATCTACAAATTTTCAAAAGTAAACAAGTACAAATTCTTCAGCTGGGCATTTTTACTGATTGCAATAGCGTATATTTTCAAAATATTAACAAACCTTACTTTATACAAGCAGAATATTATTGAGAAGACAATAGGAAATTTAACATTTACTTTTCTCACTGTACAAAAAACAGAATTATTTCTTGTTTGGGGCTATCTCCTATTTCATTTTTTTATGATTATCGGATTGATTGGGATCTATTTTAGCATTTCTCAGCGCAATATTAAGTCATTTTTATTTTATCATCTTTCACATTACAAATATATTGGTATTATCCTTTATAACAATGATATTTTATAATAATTGCAGAAAAAAATGCACAAAAGCAACAAAACTTATCACTAGCGCATTTTTCTTAGTTCTTATTTCGCAGATATTTTTCATCATGATACTTTTTAATCCAAACTATTATGTTCTTGGTGAGATTGTCCAGCTTATAGGATTCATCATATTACTAATCAGCTATTTTATGGTGTTGAAAAAGTGAGTAAAAAGTGACTGAACGACGAAATCGGATGGAAATCATCAATGACATGCTCATTGCCATCCAGCAAAAAGAGAGAATCAAACCAACACACCTTATGTATAAATCAAATTTATCACATAAGCTGTTGAAGAGTTACTTAGAGGAACTTATAGACAAAGAATTTGTAAAAGAAGAAGTCACAAAAAATAATTATAAATATCTTTTTATCACAGACAAAGGCCATGAATTCTTGCAGAACTTCAGAAAAATGAAAGAGTTTACTGATTCGTTTGGATTGTAGATTGTATTCAGTTATTGAATACATTGCCATCCAGCAAAAAGAGAGAATCAAACCAACACACCTTATGTATAAGTAAAAATCCCATTCACAGCAGAACTGAGGAATATTTAATAACAAAGAAGCAAGGGATTTTTACTCTTAAAAATGGGTTGTAGCAGAGCTATGTGATATCAAACCCATTTTTTTTGAATCAAATTTATCACATAAGCTGTTGAAGAGTTACTTAGAGGAACTTATAGACAAAGAATTTGTAAAAGAAGAGCTTACAAAAAATAATTACAAATATCTTATCATCACAGACAAAGGTCATGAATTTTTGCAGAACTTCAGAAAGATGAAAGAGTTTACAGATTCGTTTGATTAGAAATTGTTTATGTACTCAGTTACTGAATATTCAGTAAGTGAATATAATGCCATAACCATATTGAGAACAACTGTAGCCATATTGTTGTTCTCATTACAGCTATGGTATCTGTGTATAAACCCCCACACTTCAAAAAACGAAAAAATATAAAATCATCTCAAGTCATCTTTGTCCGAATTGCCTAGCTTAAGAGAATTTTGCTTTTCAGCAAAATTCTCTTAATTAAAAAAACGATTGCAATGACACTTGATTTCTCAAAGCTGCAAAATGCTGTGTTGAAAAATGCTGCTGTGAAAATGCAAGATCTCTCTGTAGTTTAAATTCAGGTGATAAGTACACTGCAACTATCTCAGGTGCAACAAACCTTCTTAATACAGGAATTCCTTTTGCAAGCAGTCCATTAACGCTTTCAACAGCCTTTTGCTCAGTGATTTCAAGCTCTACAGCAATGAAATCTATTTGTTGTTAGGGGTTATTTTGACGCTTTTATTTATACAGGAGGTAGCACTTGTAG
>Ga0209211_10004395_pt1 | contig 21945 bp, 27 predicted proteins | sample RifGroA2_FD_183992 | JGI IMG/M metagenome (GOLD analysis project Ga0209211, IMG submission 183992) | Groundwater microbial communities from Rifle, Colorado, USA - Groundwater A2 (SPAdes) (version 2) | ecosystem: Environmental > Aquatic > Deep subsurface > Groundwater | place: Rifle, Colorado...
TCGTGGTCGTGGTCGTGGTCGGTGTCGGGGTCGGGGTCGGGGTCGTGGTCGGGGTCGCTGTCGGGGTCGCGGTCGTGGTCGCGGTCGCGGTCGTGGTCGGTGTCGGGGTCGGTGTCGGGGTCGGGGTTGTCATGCTGAAACTAACCCAACACGAGGCATCCCGTGCGCGCATCTACGGCGTGCGCGTGGTGCGGTTGGGCACACGGTGGATGGCGTTCCTCCGGGGCCGGCGGTGGTTGAGCGAGTTGGGCGATGACCCTGCGGCGGCGGTGCGGGCGGTGCTTCGCGAAGGGAGGGTGTCATGAGCTACGATGTCAGTTTTGTTCTTCGGCGTGTGGAGCGCGACATGAGCACCAAGGGAGAGCTGGCGCGGCGCCGGGCGGTGGACGGGATGCGCAGCGACTACGCGGAGGCGGCGCGGCGGTTTGGGTTGTGCCCGTCGCTGCATGCGTTTGCCAGGCTGCGGGCGGCGGCGGCGGCGTTGCTGGAGAATGGCGGGCATGATGCGTGCGGGGAGGTGTGCGATGAGAGCGGCACGGACACCTTGTACACACAGATGTGCGGGCGCGCGGTGCGTATGCCGTTGCCGTTGAAGGCGAGGTGAGCGGTGATCGCCGCGCTGTTTGTGGAAAAGAAGGGGATCTACTCGTCGGGGTCTGGGTCGCGCGTGGCGTCATGGTCTGCATGGCACCAGGTGTGGTGATATGACCTACTCCACCGCCGAGGGTGCCTCATTTGAGAAGCTGCTGCGGGTGCTCCGTGAGAGCCCGCCGCATCAGATCATGCGGCACCTGGAGACGGCGACCGTCCGCAAGGCGCTGGAGGAGATCGGGTTGCCCGCGAACCTTAAGGTGGTGGCGACGCTGATGCGGAGCCCGCGGTGGAAGGAATGGCTGCGGGACTACGAGGAGGTGCGGGCGGCGGCAACCTTGCGGGTGGCGTTGGAGCTGCTGCCGGCGGAGGTGGCGCGGGTGTTGGCGCTGGAGGTGGCGCGCACCAGGCGGGGAAGCGAGGACCAGGCGGCGGTGGCGGCGCGGGCGGTGGCGAGCGTGATGGCGCCGCCGGCCGCGGAGGTGGAATCGGACCTTGAGATCACGCCCGGCGAGGCGGAGGACACGCCAACTGAGGCATTGACAGGTAGCCTGCGCAATGTTAATGAGTCGCCGCTACCCGATACAGACTACCCGGAGCCGCCAGCGGTGGCTCCTCACGAGGAGGCGGAACCATGGGAGAGGGAGGAGTGAAGTTTGACAAGGTGGACCTGGAGGTCATCGGAGACACGGGCCACGCGCCCAAGCCGGTGGCGGAGGAGCTGGAGGAGTTGATCCAGCGGGCGTCGCACGACGTGGCCAAGGATGGGTTCGGCAACGAGGCCACCATCACCTTGACGGTGAAGGTGTCCACGCCGGATGGTGGCGCGAGCTTCAAGGTCAGCCACGACGTGAAGTACGCGGCGCCGCGGCGGAAGCGGAACGTGATGGTGGCGTTCCACAACCCGGACGGCGTCATGGTGACGCAGGACCACAAGCAGATGACCATGACCAACGTCGTGGCCATCGGTGAGAAGGGAGGCGCCAAGTGAGTTTCTTTGACGAGGTGAAGAAGGTGGTGGACATGCTGGCGGGGACCAGCAAGCCGGACACGGTGGAGGTGAAGTACGGGCCCGGCAGCGGGCGCGCCGGGCAGTTGGCCGGTTACCTGTGCCGCAACCGCGGGGCCGGCGGCGCGGAGACGTGGAGCTACGTCCAGCCTCCGAAGAAGGTGGACGCCGCTGAGGAGGCGACGTCGCGCCTGCACATCACGCACGCCTTCGATGACCTGACGTCGCTGAAGGCGTGGGCCGGGTTCAACGCGCTGGAGACGCACGAGTGCTGGATTGGCGACGACAACCGGGTGCAGGTTCTTTCTCTGGAGGCGCCGGAGCGCGGGACCATGCAGATGGCGCTCACGGTGGCGGAGGTGACGCGGCACCTTGAGGCCACGTGCGAAGATGACCCGGCCGTGGTGTTGTCGCACCAGGAGTTGTCCGAGTTCTTTGACGTCGTCGAGGACTTCCTGCTCAGTGACAGCAAGATGCTGGCGAAGATGGTCCGGGTGTTCCAGTATGCGCGGAACGTGTCGGCGGAGTTGAACGCCAACGGGTCCACCATGCTGCGCACCACGTTTGACGCCAAGGCGGGCGATGCGGCGCCCATGATGCTGCCCGACGAGTTCTCCCTCTACATCCCGTACTTCGACAACTTGGATGACAACGAGGCCAAGCACGCCACCTACCTGGCCAAGGTTGGCCTGCGGGTGGTGCCGCCGCGCACGGCGGATGGCCAGCCCACGTTCCGGCTGATGTGGAAGAACCAGGATGCGGTGCTCCGCGAGGCGCGGCGTGACGCGGTGGCAGCGCTGAAGAAGGCGGTGCCGGCGAACTGGCGTGTGTACGTCGGCGTGCCTGCCGTGACCAAATACGCGGTGGACTGAGCGATGGCACGCAACGCTTTCCTGAGGGCAGAGGTGTTGAGGGCGGAGCGTTGCTTCAAGCGGCTGAAGGCCTCCCAGGCGGACGACGAGTTGATCGTCTCCGCTTGGGAGCGCCTGTTGGCCGCGCGCGCCGCGGTGGAGAAGAACGAGAAGGCCAACCTGTACGTGGCGGTGACCCGTACGCTGGAGTAGTAGGTTAGGGCACAGGAGGACGTCATGGCCAACTACTCGCGGGGCCCCTACTCGGCGCAGGACCCCATGGAATACCTGCGGATGGGGAAGCGGTACCGCGCGGTGGAGGCGGGCCTGGGCGGCGGCGGAGGCGACCCGGGCATGGTGGAGCCGGGCCCAATGCTGTTTCCCGCGGGCCCGTTCGGCATGGCTGCGCAGCTGGGCGCCACGGCCGGGCTGGAGGCGGCCCCGGAGTCCGTGCGGCCGGAGCTTGGCCTGGCGCTGGCCATGACCGGGGCAGGTGCCGGCGCCGCCCGGGCGCGCCCCTTTGCCCGCACGCGCGCGGACGCCCCGCTGCCCGCCCTGAGCATGGAGTCCGCTGGCCCGCGCAACCTGGGCGGCGTGGGCCCCATGGCCGCCGAGCGTCCGGCCTACGTCCCGCCCGCTCCCCTGCCGCGCACGGACCTGCCGCCGCTCCCGCCGCTGTCCAGGCTGCCCGGCATGTCCGCGGCGCCCTCACCGGCGGAGGGCTGGGGCGGCACGCCGAAGGGCATTGGCACGGACCGCCTGGCGGAGATGGGGTGGGACCGCTGGAAGGCGGACGTGGCCGGCAAGAAGGCGGAGGACAAGCTGGGCGCGGCGTGGGTGCAGCTGCACTCCCGAGCCACGGACAGCGAGATGGCGGACGCCACGCGCCGGCTGGTGGGCGCCTTCGAGCGCGGGCAGCTTCCGGACAGGCTGCAGACGCAGTCCGTGTGGGACGTGGTGCAGCCGTACGCGCCCATCCCATCCACGCCCGGCGCGGGCGGCCTGTCCAACTGGCCGGGCGCCATGTCACCGGCGGCCCCGCCGCCCATGTCGCGGGCGCCGATGGCGGACCTGCTGCCCAGTGTGCCGGCGCGCCCGAAGGCGAAGGCGGCGCGTGCCGGCGGCGGCGGAAAGAAGTGACCGCGGCGCTACTCGCCACATGGCTGGACACCACCGCCCTGCAAGCGGCGCTGGACCAGGAGGACGCCGCGGCGCGCGTGGCCGGCGAGGAGGAGCGGAAGTGGAGGCGGGCGGGGGACAGGGAGATGGCGGCGCTCCACGGGGTGTGGCGCGAGCACCATCTTCAGTGCGTTGACGAGTGCCTGGCAGAGTTGGCCCGGCGCAAACAGGGAGGCAGTCATGAGAGCGACGCTGGAAAACGGGAGGTGCATGATCCTCCCGACCGAACGGACACCGGAGGAGCTGGACAAGCTGCGCGCGCAGTGGGCGCAGCGGGAGCAGTGGTCGCTGGAGGACCCGGTCACGCAGATGTGGCGCAGCAAGTCCGGCCAGTTGGCCACCGCCCGCGCATTGCACCACGTCCTCGTTCTCCGTGGGCGCACTACTGAGCAGGCGGACGCGCTGCTTGGTACCGGGGGCGTGCTGTGGCTGTGAAGCACCGCCGCTGCGACACGCCCATCCTGCGGCTGGCCGTCACGCTCATGATGGCGGGGACCTACGAGAAGTGGCGCCGCAACCCGCTGCCGGCAGAATACGGGTCAATCCGAACGGCTGCGTGCCCACCGCGCCCGATTCCACACGGAGAAGTTGGGAGGTTCTGGATCCATGAGCGGCGCCCTATACGACGTCATCCTGGCTGACCCGCCGTGGAACGAACGCGGCGGAGGCAAGATCAAACGCGGCGCGGACCGCCACTACCACGTCCTCACGCTGGAGCAGATCTACAACGCCATTGTGCTCGGCTCACCGTGCGGGCGCCAGCTACTCACCGGGTGGACGGGCTACTTCTTCCTGTGGTGCACATCCAACCACGAGCAGGACGCGCACGAGCTGGGCAGGATGCTGCGCCTGCGGTACGTGACGGACTTCGTGTGGGTGAAGACCAACGCGGACGGTAGCCCGGTCACCGGCCTCGGGCAGTACCGGCGCAGCGCGCACGAGCGGCTGCTGCTGCTGGTGTCCGGACGGCCGGATATGCCTCGCAAGGCGTGGCCATCCAGCGTGCACCTCGGGCCCCGCGGCGAGCACAGCGAGAAGCCGGAGTGGCAGTACCTGGTGGCGGAGCACATCGCTGGCGCGTGCACGCGGCGGCTGGAGTTGTTCGCGCGGAGGGAGCGGCGTGGGTGGGACGGGTGGGGCGCGCAGCTGGTGGCCGGCACGGAGGAGGTGGAGGATGGGTGAATGCTGGTATTGCCACTGGGGGTGGCACCCGCGCGTCCAGGCGGTCTACGATAGGTATGCCAGACTTATCGACGACGCGAACGACAAGTTCCACGGGGTCCGTGATGGGGAAAATGCGCTGAAGTACGGCAACGGCCACATCGTTTGGGCGGACGAGAACTTTGAGCGCCACCATGTAGAGTGGAGTGCGAAGCAAGCATTCAGACCAGAAGTCGCACTGTTGGAGTCAATGCTGGTGCGTCGCTCGCTGCGAGAGTTGCTTCGCCTGCCAGACTCCGTGCTTGAGTCCAAGCCGCTGGATTACGACGGCAGAGACCCGGAGAAATACCCTCCACCGTGGGCACAGCGCGCCGTCAGTCGTGCCACCACCAGGTGACCACCCGGCCGCCGAAGGCGTTGGGCAGGGGGATGTGGCGCCCGCAGACGAGCCCGGCCATGGCGATCTCGGGGATGATGTCCCGCGGTAGCGGTTCCAGCATACCCATGTGGCCGTGCCCGTGCGGGTTCTTCCACAGCGCCACCACCGGGTGGCCGCCCGCCGCCATGACGATGGCGTGCGCCTCGTTGCAGTCCTTCCACCCCCACGCCGGGAGCAGGTCCGCCAGCTTGTTGGCTGACGTCTCGTGGGCGATGGAGGACGGCCAGGTTGGCGCGCCCTCCCGCGTCAGCCAGTGCGGCATCTCCGCGCCCATGGCTGCAGTCACGTCCCAGCAGAAGATGTTGCAGAACGTCTTGCCGTCGCGCGGGCGGTATCGGGCGCTGTGGTCAACGTCAAACTGGTCGAGGCTGGCGTCGTAGTGGGACGCCGACCTCTGACCTGGTTGGCTGCGCACGGGGAAGGATGAGAGCGGGCGCCACTGGCCCTGCGGGTCACCCAACTGCTGGATGAATGACTGCGGCGCCGTCATGGCGGCGCCTCACTGCACCGTGGGGAACTTGGCCTTGGCGATGGACTTGGTCAGCGCCTCCAGGATCTCCTTGGCCTTGCTGCGGACCAGCTGCTCCAGCGCCAGGCGCACCGCATCCTCGCCGCCGTAGACCTCCAGGACTTGCTGCAGGAGGCCGTGGTCCTTGAGGTGCTTGAGCCCCACCCCGCTGCCCACGTTGATGATCCGGTTCAACTCCTCCTCCGTCACCGCGCGGCCGGCCTGCGACTTGGGGTCAATGGCCTTTTCAAACTCCACGCGCATGGCACGGCTGGCCTCGTTGGCGGCCAGCAGGCCTGCACGGGTGACGTGGGCGAACGCCTGCGCGTGGCGCTTGTCCTTGATGAAGCCGGTGAAGATGGGGAGCAGGATGGGGACCAGCGGGGTCAGGATCCCGAGTACGGTGGCGGCGGTGGCGACGAGTTGTTCCAACACGTGTTGCCAGTTCATGGTGCTCCTCTTTCAGCGCGGTCGGCGCTGTTTGGACAGGTTGGTGATCTGCGTTCCGAGTTGCTGGACTTCGACCTGCAGCCGGGTGACGGCTTGAGTGAGGGCCTGCAAATCATCCCCCTTGGCGGCGTCCTTGTGGTCCAGTTTCACCTGGGCCAGTTCGGCCGCCAGCTCCGCGATGCGCTTCTCCGCCTTCTCCATCTTGTCGTCGGCTGCGCGCACGCTGCGCGCCAGGGACCACCCGAGCAGACCGATCAGCACCGTGAACCCGATGCTGACGGCTGAGAGGATGACGGCGGCTGCGTCCATCAGTTCAGCCCCGTTTCCTCCCGGATTGCCGGGAGCACGTACGTCTGGATCAGCGCACCCACCGCGGTGACGGCGTCCGCCGGGATGGGCGAGGAGCCCGGCACCGCGCCACCGTCAGCGTCCACCGTGGCTGGCGTCGGCGCCAGCTGCACGATGCGCCGGAGCGGCGGCACGCCCGGGATGAGCGACGGCAGGACAATCAACGCCTCCAGCGCCGGGTAGCCGGTGGGCGTGGACAGGCGGGCGCCGTCCACTCGCAACACAAACGACGCCCACTGCACGTGCTCCAGCGCTGGCGTCGGGTACACGCCGGGGACGGAGAGCGGGCCGGCGAACGCGGCCTGTGCGGCTGGCAGGACCACGGCCTGCACCAGCGCGCTCACCTGCGCCACGGTGGCCGGCGTGGTGCGGCTGCGGTGCGTGGCTCCGAGCGGCGGCAGTTGACCGCTGACCGACACCACGGACCATGGTGCCTCGGTCTGCCAGCACCCGCCCGCGGGCCCGGGGGTTGCGCCGGGCGTGCACTCACCGCCGGGCAGCACCGCGACGTAGGACAGGCTGGCCTGCGTGAGCGGCTCGTACAGCGCGGGCTGTGCGAGGCGGCCCCCTGCGAAGGACGCGGCGGAAACGGAGAGCAGTGCGGCGAGGCGGAATGCGTTCATTGGAAGAGCCCGTAGACAGCGACGCCAGTAAACGTCGGCTGTGTGGTGGTGCAGCCCGTCGTGTACGACGTCTTGATCGCCGCGTTCGCAGCGTACACGCAGCCCGTCCCTGCGCCGTTAACGCACGCAAACGACGTGGGAGTAGTGTTGGAGAGCGGACACGCGAACGTACACGTGCAGGTGTTGGTGCCGTCGCTGACCGTGAACACAGCGCTCCCTGTGCCAACCGAGGTGGAGGCCAGTGCAACCATCCGTGTGACGGTGACAGGCTGCGGGTACACCCAACCGCCAAGAACAGAAGCACCGGCCGTGAACGTTGCAGCGACGCGAGCAGAGTACAGGCTGAACTCTGTCACCGTCGTCTTCAGCGTCGGGACCACCACCTTACCGGTCCCGTTCGGCGTCAGCGCCAAGTCTTCATTTGTCCCAGTGGTGAAGTCCACAGCCACCGCACTCGACTTGATCGTCTGCGTCGTGGTCAACGCGCCCGCAGACGACACAGCAAACGCGCCCGCAGCGATGGACAGCGCATCCGTCGTCAGCGTAAGCGCGCCGGCCCCGCTGTTCGTCGCGGTCCACGTCTCCGCGCTCGCACTGCTGCGGTCCACGCCCGTCTCCGTGTACGACGCGTTGGTGCCGGCAGCCGTGTTGCTGACCATGGCCCCGGTCATCGTGCAGTCCGCACCGCCGGTGAGCAGACACGCCAGGCTTGCGGCAACACCGCTGCCGCCACCGAACGGGTTGTCCGGCATCACCTGCGCGGTCACCACCCCGGCGGCAATCAGCGCGCCGCCGAGGACGCCCCAGAACGCGCGCTTCACAGCGGCCCCCCGGCGTGCACCGTCACACGCGAAGTCACCGTCGTGTCCACGCCGCCGTCGGCATCCAGGCCCGTGGGACGCACAACCCACACTGCATCCGGTGCCGCGCGCGCGCTGTAGTAGTCGAACCGGCACGACGCGGCGGTGGTGCAGACCGGCCAGCACGTGCCGCCGGCATCCACCACGGTGTCCACGTCAGGCCCACCGAAGCACACCGGGGTGGTGCTGGTTGTCCACGCCATGAACGCCTCCGCCGGGAGGGGCGCGCCACACGCGGCCACCGCCAGCGTCTGGAGGGGCGTGGCCGTCGTGGTGGCGGTGATGGTGCACGAGCCCACCTTGTTCATGGGCTGCCCAATGGCCGCCATGAGCACGCCCGCCACCGCCATCAGACCGATCACAATCAGGGGTCGCTTCATGGCCGAGCCTCCTTCTTTCCTGCGAGGCGGCGCTTTAGGTTCGCCTGCCTCAGTGGTGTTGGCATGTTCTTTCCTGCCCTCGATACCGTGTCAAGCGCGGCGCGTTGCGGATCCGTCCGGCGGAGGCGCACACCCACGCTCCAATTGGGGAGCGCGCGCTCAATGGCGCCCACGTCATCCTCCGCCACCGGCTGCGCCGTGCTGCCGCCCAGGTGCGCGCCCACCCGCAGGCCCAGGTCCACCGGCGAGGTGAGCCCCGGCGTGCCCGGCGTCCACTTCGCCATCAAGTAGGCCGCCTGCCCCTCCGTCAGCATGCCGTCACGGACCGCCTGCATGAGCTGCTGTGGCAGCAGGCCGCTCAGCCGGCTGGCCTGGTCCTTGTCCACGCCCAGCACGGACCGCCCGGTGGCGATGTCCTTGCCGGTGAGGAACGCGCCCGCCTTGGCGATGGACGGCCCGAGGAACTGGCCCACACCGCGCCGCTCCGTCGGGTCGCCGGTGGCAGCCACCGCGTCAACGATGTCCGCCACGTCCTGATACGGGTTCTCAAACCGCAGCGTCGCCGCCCGCCCGCCGGACGTCTCAAACCGCGGGCGCATGGAGATCTGGTCCATGGGGTCCTTGGTGCGCGGGTCCATGGCGCCGCCCTGCGTGGCCTGGTCCCACCCCTCCATGTACCGGGCCACGTCCGCCAGGCGGAAGAAGCCGCGCGGGTTGCGGCGCGCCATCTCCAGCGCGCCGGCCATGCCCTGCGACCAGAACTTGATGAACGGCACGGCGGGGCGCAGGCCCTCCTGCAGCGCCGTGGTGTTCCCAAAGTCCACCATGAGGGTGCGCATGCGGTTGCCGGCCACGCGCGGGTTCACCCCCCGGCGCATCATGGCCAGCATGTTCAGCATGCGGATGCCCTCGCCCGCGGAGAACGTGGGCGCCAACCGCGTGCCGCCCACCCGGAACATGTCCCGGAAGGCCGCGTCCGCCGCCGCGCTGGACGCCCGTCCCGCGGCGTTCATGAGTTCCTGCGTCCGGTTGTAGATGCGGCTGCCGCGCTCCCCGATGACCGTCTCGATCAACCGGCCGGCGCCTGGGCCGCGCGCCTGCTCACGCCCCACTTCCGTGGCGAACGTGTGGCTGATGTCGCCGTACTTCTCCAGCGCTTCCCGCAACTCGCCCAGCGTCCACACGCCGCCGCCCGGCTTGGGCACCAGGTTGGTGGTGCGCGCGGCCGCCGCCGAACCGGGCCGCACGTGGGACAGGTCGGCCACCAGTTGGCGCAGCTCCGGCCGCAGGCCCTCCCGGCCCTCGGAAATGGTGTGCCGCATGAGGTCGCCGGTGTTGACGCGCCACGTGAACCCGGGGTTGCCGCCGGTGATCGCCATCTTGGACTGCGTGAGCCCGAGCGCGTGGTCAATGTCGTGGGCCCAGCGCTTCACCAACGTCTTGGACTGCGACGGGTTGGCCATCTGCCGCATGGCCTCGCCGTACCAACGGTCAACCACCATGTTCTGGTGGTCAGCGAACGCCTCCGGGAGGGACACGTCGTGCGTGCCCCACGTGGTGCGCGGCGTGTCAGCCTTGCCGCCCTCCACCCGGATGACCACGAGGTCGTTGTCGCGCAGGTAGGCCTCCTGCGTCTCCGACATCACGCGGTCCTTCCCGCGCAGGTTGCCGTAGGCGTCCCGGCCCACGTGCGGCATGGCCTGCGGGTCCACCCGCTGCAACATCGTCTCCAGCTTCTCGTACCGCTGGGGCGCCACCTTCTGCAGGTCCGGCAGCGCCGCCGCCAAGTCATCCGCCGCCGCCTTCCACGCCAGGTTCTGGTCACCCGCCACGTGGCGCGCCGACCGGGCGAACGCCTCCGGCAGCGACATCTCCTTGAACTGCCGCGCCACGTCATCCAGCTCCGCGCCGGTGAACGCGTTGATGCCGCCGCGGGACTGGCGCAGGCGCTCCACCACGTTCCCCGCGATGTCCGACATGGGGCGCATGCTGGCCACGCCCCAATCATCGGCGCCCGTGAGCGCGTGCGGGCCCACGCCCACCTTCTCGTAGTCCACGCCCAACAGCTTGCGCAGGCCCGGCACGCTGGCCAGCTCGTCAGTGAGCGGCACCTCCGCCGCCTTCCAGGCGTTCTCACCCACCGCCTCGGACGCGCGCGCCGCCGAAGTTTCAGTCATGCGCGCAGCCTTCGTCGGGTCCTGCCCCCACAGCGGGTGCAGTGGGTTGTACGTCTGGCCCATCTCCTTCAGGCCGCCCTGCTCCCACAACTGCCGGTGATACGGCTGGGCCACGTCGATGATGTCCTGCACCAGCGTGGGCGCGGCAACCCGGTCCTCCACCCTGCTCCACCGCTGCAGCGCCTCCCGGAGCGCGGCGCCGCGGGCCGCGGGATCGGTGATCCCGTGCTTCGCCCACACCGGCTCAAGCTGCTCCATGATGGTGTCCCGGACGCCTGCCTCGTACCGGCCCGGTGCCGTGCGCGCCGCGGTGGCCGCGCCCTCCAGCACCTCGCCCGCCAGCGGGTCCCGCACGCCGTGCCGCGCCGCCACCTCGTCAACGGTGGCCCGACCCAACTCCGTGGTCAGGATCTTCTTGCCCAGGTCCCGCGCGCCCCGGGCGCCGGCCACCACCGTGCGCGCCACCGGCGTGCGCTCCGCCACCGCCAGCGCCGCGCGCCCCGCCTTCCCCGCGTACGGCGCCGCCTTCGCCAGTGCCTTGCTGGCGAGAGGGCCGCCGACCATGCCGGCCGCCGTGGGCGCTGCGATCTGGGCCACCTCACCGACGGTGCGTCCGAACGCCTGGCCGCCGAGCTGGGCCACCTCCTCCTGCGGCAGCTCGTCCACGGTGCGGCGGAAGTTGGCCAGATCCTCCGCGGTGCCCGTCTCCCGTGCCGCCTCCGCCCGGTTCTCCGCTGCCATGCGGTTGAGCACCGGGGTGTTCTGCAGCCACTCCGATCCCACCGCGCGCCCCAGGCCCTGCAGCGCGCCGGCCGCCCCCTCCTGGAGGGCCGCCTCCCCGCGGTCGATGGCGCTCAACGCGCGCGCGCCGGCCTCCAGCGGGGCCGCGGTGGCCTTGGCGCCCAGGTTCCCGGGGATGAGCGGGGCCACGCGCTCTCCAATGTCGCCGCCCAACTCGCGAAAGCCGTAGCCCGAACGGGTGCCGCTGCCTGCCCGCTGCCCCAGCGTGCTGGTCTTGTCGAGCCCGGTGGCCTGTGCGATCCCGCTGGCAATCCCGCCCTGCAGCGGGTCAGACGTCCCGGTGAAGTAGCCGGCGACGGAGGCGCCCTCGATGTCCTTCGGATCGTAGGACGCCTGCGGACTGAGCATGTACCGCGGGTTGTTCCCCGCATCCACCGCCGTGACCTGCAGGCCGAACCCATGCCCGGGCAGGATCAGGCGCAGGCCCTCCTTCTTGGCCAGCGCCTGCAGCTCCCGGAAGTCCTCCCCCACCGGGAACCTGGTGGACGTCCCTGCGGGGCCCTGTTGGTCCACCGGGTCCTGCTCCATCCGCGCGGACCTCGGCGTGGGAACCTCCCGTCGGTAGTCCTGGAGCGCGCCCTCCACCACCTCGCTCGGCGGCTGCGTGCCAGCGGCGATGGCGCGCTCGTTCTGCCGGGCCTCCGTGCGCAGGCGCTGGTAGTTCTGCCGGAGCCGGGCATCCTGGCTGCGCACCTGCCGCTGGCGCGCCGCCTCTGCCGCGGCCTCCTGGCTCACCTGCCCTGCGCCGCGGATGACCTTGGCGGAGAGGGTGTCGTCGTCGTCGCCTGCCACGGCGGGGAAGATCTGGCGGAGGTGCTGGAGCGCGGCCGCACGTTGGTTCGGGTCGGCCACGCGCCGGGAGATCTCGGCGTTGAGCACCTGCGTATCCACGGCGCCGTACTTCTCGGGCGCCTGCTGCTTCAGGAGTTCACCGAGGGTGGCCACGTCGTCACCTCACTGAGATCCCGGGAGGAAGTCGTACTCCGCGCCCACGTCCTGCACCTGCGGGTCCACCTGTTCCGGCTGCTTCTGCACGCGCGGTGGCCCGCGGCCGGACAGTTCATCCGCCCGGGACTTCCAGATCCGATGCGCCTCTTCCAGCTTCGCAATCTCATCCGGCCGGGCGCCATTGGCCTGCAGCGACCCGATGGCCTTGGCCAAGTCGTTCACCCGCGAGTGAACCTTGTATGGGTCGTTCCAGTCTTCCGCCTGCTGCCGGCGCGCCTCCTGCGCCTCCACCTGCCGCCTCCGCAGCCCGAGTTCCGTGTTGGCCCTGGCATCCGCGGACCGGGCGCGACGCTCTGCCGCGCGCTCCCGCGTCTCCTCCCGACCCATCCGCTCCGCCTCGCGGCGGTCGGACCGCCGGTCCTGGTACTGCGACATGGCCAGCTCGTGGGCGCGCTGCTGGAAGCGGTTGGCCGCGTCGGACTGCGCGCGCTGGGCATCCAGCGCCAACTGGTTGCGGAACTGCTGGTCCAGCTTTCCCTGGTCGCCGCGCGCGGAGATGAGGTGCTGCAGCGCGCCGGCCCCGGACTCGAAGATCTGGCGCGCAATCCCCTCCTTCTGCGCCTCGTCCAGTTCCGCCTTCTCGCGGCGCCGTGCCATGGCGTCGAGGGCCCTATCGGCCCCCCACCGCAGCGTTGCGCGACCGTCGTTGCCGGGCATGTCAGCCTCCGTACGGGTTTCTGAGCTTGCGGGGGTCCATCGGGTATGGCGTCACGGGCGGACGCGGCGCACCCGCGCCGAGCGTGGAGATCCCGGGCGGCACGCTCATGGGCGGCATGGACATGTACTTCTGGTCCATCGCCTGGTCAGCACCAGCGGCAGACGGCATGGGGCGGAAGAAGCTCGGGTCGAGCGGGAATGGCATGGACTGCCCGCCGCCGCCTCCGCCGAGCGTGGAGATCCCAAGCGGCGGGGCCTGCGGAGGAGGAGCGGCGAACGACATCCCGCGCGTCGCAGCCGGTGCGGGCGCGGGCGACGGCGCAACCCCACCGCCACCACCACCCGGCGCCAACGCCGCGCGCGCCGCGTTCATCAGCGTCTGCACCCCTGCCACGTTCTTGTCCGGCGCCGGGGCGCCACCACCGTGCGCGCCACCCGGTCCCATGGGAAACCCGCCGCCCAACCGTTCGATCTGCGCGGCCGTGCCGGGAATGGACGCCATGGTCCCCAGCAACCCGCCGGGTCCCGTGCCCATCAGCAGCGCCTCAATGCCCGCCTCCGGCCCCGCGGACGGGGGAGGCAACCCACCGCCCGCGCCGGGGCCGCCACCCTCACCGCGCGGCATGGGCGGGCTCATCATCCCCGCGCGCGCCACGTTGGCCAGGCCAGCCCGCGGGTCCTCCCCGGACAGGATGTCGCCGGCTGCGCCCAGCATGCCGGCACCGCCCGCCCACCCCGCGCGGCCCAGCGCCTTGGCCATGTCCGGGGCACCGCGCATCACCGCGTCCCGGATGCCGGGCGCGGCCGAGGTCAACTGGCCACCGAGCCCGCCGGGGAGTTCCTGGGCAATGTGCGGGAGCAGCGCGTCCACTCCGCGGCCCGCCATGCCGGAGATTGCCTCCGACTGCTGGTCCACCAGCTGGTCGCCAAGCTGCGACACCGCCGGCATGGTCCCAGCCATGGCCGCGCCCCCCGCGCGCAGCGGCTGGCCGGCCATCCACCCCGGGTTGAGCGGGCTGCGCAGCGCGCGCCCCGCTGCTCCGTAGCGTCCCATGTGTCACCTCCACCCGTTCATCGGGCTGCGCCGCCAGTCACGGCCCAAGGCGGACTGGTTGAAGGCGTCGGACGCGGCCCCCATGACGTTGGTGGCCAACTGCTGTCCCGGCAGAAAGTTGGTCGGGCTGAAGTTGGTAGGAAGGTTGCTGCGTGCCATCCCGCCGCCCATCTTCATCAGCGCCTGCATCATCCCGCCGCCGCCATCGCCCCCCGCGCCCGCACCGCCACCACCCATCGGCGGCGGAGGTGCGGCCATGCCGGCGCCGGCACCTGCGGCCCCTGCACCGGCACCACCGGCCATCATGCCGCCGGCTGCCATGCCAGTTGCGGGCACGGCACCCGCTGCTGGGGCCGCGGCCGCCGCCCCTGCTGCTGGCGCAGCCGCGGCGGCGGATTGGAGCATTGCGAGAAGCTGTGGCGACATCGCTGCGAGTGCGGCGGGGAAAGGCATGGTGTCCTCCGTTCAGAACGGAATGGCTGCGTCGGCCATCTCGGGCAGGAAGCCGAGCAGCAAGCCGAGCAGCTCCTTGTTGCTGGTGATCTGGTCCATCTCGGCGGCGTTGTCGATCTGGTTGCCCATGGTCTGGGCGCCGGCCAACGCACCGCGGGCTTGGCCGAGCTGTCCCATGCGGCTCATCTCTTCCTGGTACGCGCGGTCGTTCAGCGCCAGCTCCGCTTCCTTTCCCGCGCGCATGGCGCCCGAGTAGACGCCAGATGCGTCGCCCGTTCCCACCACGCCACCCCGCCCGGCGCGGCCGGAGATGTTCCGCAGGGCCGCGTCCCGCTCGCGGGAGATGGCGTCTTGGCTGGCCTGGCGTGCGGCGTCCCGGGACCACGTGCCGAGGTACCCGGCCTGCGACAGGTCACCCACCTGGTCACCGAGCCCGCGCAGCGCCGCGGAGTTCCGCACGTTGAACGGGTCGATGTTGTCCCGGAGGTTCTGGATGTCCGTGCGCGTCCAGAACCGGGAGAGCGCGGACGTGGGATCGTGGCTCAGGCCGTTGGTCTGTGCCTGGATGCTGCCCGCCATCTGGCGCCCGTCGGGGCCGGTGGCGGTGAGGCCAGACCCGCCCTTGGACATCGCCCCGAAGTTCCTCTGCGCGGGGGGAGCGCCAGCGTTCTCGTATCCGCCCACCGCCTGCGACGGGTTCCACGGGTACGCCATCCCGCCGCCCCCGCCGCCAGCCATGTTTCCTGGGCTGCTGCCGCCACCACCCATTCCGAGCGCCGCGTTGCTGGGGAAGAGGCCCATCTGCTGGAGCAACTGAAAGATGTTGATCCCGCCGAGGGAACCGAGTGCCGCGCCGGGGGAAGGGAAGTTGAACCCGAACCCACCACCGGGCGGTGCGATCCCGCCGGCCGGCGGTGCCAATCCGCCCCCCGCCCATGCGTTGCTGAAGGTCGGCATGGGCGGCGGTCGCGTCGTCAACACCGCGGTGGGGGAAGCCGAGTTCCCACCACTCTGCGCGCCACCGGTGACGCCGCCCGGGTAGCGGTCCTTCACGTCCTTCACCACCGTGTCCACGCCGCCCTTCGCGGCGTTGATGGCACCCGTCACCATGCCCGGCGCATTGAGGCCCAACACGGGTTGGGGGGGGGAGCCCGTGGCTGCGGCACCGGACGCCCCAACCCCCTTCCCGCTGAAGTTGACCGGCCCCTGCTGGGCCATGCGCCCATCGAGCTGCAGCTTCCTCTTTGCTTCCAGTTGCGGGTTGAAGCCCGCCCGCGCCTGCCCGATGGTCGCCATGGTGTCCTCCGTGTTGCTGTCAATGCTGCGTCACCGCGATCAGGGGGCCACGTCGCGCAGCACGTAGTCCACCACCCACTTGCCGATGGGCACCGTGTCGGACGCGCCCGGGCTGGTGGCGTAGAAGCACAGGCCCGTCGGCGCACCGTGCGTGCCGTCCACCTCCAGCACGGAGTCCGCGGCCAGCGTCAACTCAAACACCGTGCTCTTGGCGATGTCCGCCGCCGCCAGCGTCTTGGTGGCCACCGCGGTCAGGCCCGTGAGGTTCCCGGCCGCCGACGCCGCGGCGATGGCCGCCAACGTGCCCTTGTACACGGCGAGGTCGCTGTGCGCGCTGTCCGCGCCGGCCGTGTTGTCCACGGCAAACTGCACCTTCTTCACCTTGATCTTCCGGGTGAGGGGCAGCACCAGGTAGCTCTTGCCGTTGGTGACCACGGCGGACTGGTAGCACACCAGTTCCTTGAGGTTGTCGCCGTACATCTCGCTGTGCTTCTTGGTGTAGTCGTTGGGCATCTGGTCTTCTCCTGCGCCGTCCGGCGCTTCAGTAGTTGGTGATGTGCTGCGCGCTGAAGAACAAGCGCAGCGTAACATCCGTCAGCGTCGGGGCGCCACTCTTCACGTACACGATGGTCCAGTTGTCGGCGGTGGCTCCGGTTGCCGCGGCGGCGGCCGTGCCGGACTGCGGCACCCCCGCGGCCAGCAGCGACAGGTCCACGTCCTTGATGGTCGTCACGCCGTTCTTGATGCGCAGGTAGTTGCTCCCCGCCGCGGACGCCGCGCGCGCGAAGATGCTGAAGCTGTAGAACTTCCACGCGAGGTAGTTGGCCACGTCCAACTGCGGCAAGGTGAACCCATCCAGGATGTCGTTGTTGGCGTGGCCGGACAGATCCTCAATGCGCGAGTCGAACGTGAAGATGGCGCGCTGCTGCTCCAGCCGGTCGCGGGTAACCGAGCCCGCCACAATGGCGGCGCCCGGGATGGACTGGAGATACGCCTTGATCTTCGCAAAGCGGTTGTTCAGCGCGGTCCTGCTGATGGCGCCAACCGGAAGGTCTGGGATGTCAATGGCCATGCGCGCGCCTCAGAAAAACAGGTTGATGTTGAACGCCGGGTTGTTGAAGCCGGCGAGGTAGCTGGTGGGAAAGCAGTAACCTCCAATCATGAACTCGGCGTCGCGCGACAGTGCGTTCCCCGGAATGACGTCAGGGAACCCGTTGGCGCGCGTGACGTCGGAGTCGTAGTAGAGCCCGTAGACGTTGGTGGCGTTCTCGTACGCCAGCACGTACGTGTTGGGCGACGCTTGGTTGGACACCGCCGCGAAGAAATACTGCTCGCCGCGCTGCAGCACCACGGCCGCGGCGGACAGGTCGTCGCCCCCCTCCACCGTCTTGGGGCCGTCAAACCAAGCGCTCCACACCCGCCGCAGTTGGATGCCGCCGGCCGGCGTGAACTCCGCGCGGTAGATGGCGTGTCCCACGTTGGACCCGGCGGCACACCCCAACCCGAACAGCGCATAGCCAACGCGGAAGTCAGCAACCACGCCTTTCAGCGCGGCGAGGTACATTCGATTTGGCGTGTACGCCTTGGCGCCGTTGATGTTGATTTGCGGCACCCAAACGGTCTGGGGCATAGGCGCAACCTCAACGAGCGGGACGGCGTACTTCTCCTCCGCGCGTCCAAGCTGCTGGGCCTCAGACGTCCCGGTACGGATGGGATGGCGGCGCGTCATCGGCCACCCCGCTCGCCCTGCCGGTTCACCTTCAGTTCCATGGCCACCAGCGAGAGGGGCAACTCCTGCTCCTGCTCAAATCCCACCTGGATGGCCCGGCACTTCTGCGTGAAGGACACCTCCCGGATCAGCGACACGTCCTCACCGAGGACGGTGTCCGTGTTGTTGACCAGGGTGGCGTCGTCAACGAGGCGCGCATCGGCGGCAACATAGGCCGAGATCGCCACGTCCCGGTCCTTCCCCTCGTTCATGTCCGGCCGCACGGTCACGGTCAGCGCCACGTCGCCGGTGTTCTCCAGCGCCACGTTCACCCACCGCACCACCACGTTTTGCGCCGAGTCGAAGTTGATGGGCGCCGACCGCAGCTTGCGGTACACCGGCGGCCCGTTGTCGCAGTCACCGACGTCGTGCACCCAGATCTGATTGTGCGCGTCACCCACCAGCATGACCGGCTCTGACGTCCGGTTGTCCATCACCACGCACGTGGCGTCAAAGCCGTAGTCCGTCGGCTGCTTCCGGCCCTGGGGCCAGAACGCGCACGCCGCCATCTGCACTCCGGCTTCGCGGTACTCGTACCCCTCGGCGTTGAAATACAGCGCCTCGTCGAGGATGGTCCGCTCCTCATTGGACGGGTAGAACAGCCGCACCTGGTCGTATCCGCCGTGGTAGATCATCACCGCACGGGACAGGCGCCCGGCCCGGGCCGACTTCCACCACTCGTTGATGGCGCCGCTCTGCTTGACGATGGCACCGGACCCGTCCATGGCGTAGACGCCGTCGGTGTTCAAGAAGAACACCACGTCCCCCACCGCGCACGCCGCCCGCGGGCCCACGCAACCCACGCCGTCCAGCATCTTCTCCACCACGTAGCCGTCGGCGCTGCCGTCGTTCACCACGCGGTAGCAGGCGCGCTTGCTGAACGCCGCCATCCAAGTCTTGGTGCCCACCAGGCACACAAGCGGGTCACCGACGAACCGCTCAAACTCATTGGGCCAAACGTCCGGGTAGACGTCCGACGCGCCCCAGCGCAGCCAGCCATCCTCCCCTGCCCACAGGCGCCCCTCAAACAGGGTGACGGGTAGCGGCGCCGGGATGGCGGGGCGCAGGCCGCGGTCCAGCGACTCGTAGATGGTGCCCTGGCCCGTCGCGTCCATCTGCTCGATGGTCCCGCCCCCGCCCGGCATGGCGAACCACCCGACACCGGCAACGCGAAAGTACACGTGGTCCGTGGCCTCATGGTAGACGGCCCACACGTCGGACGTCTCGTCCACCTTGGCAGAACGCACGATGTCTGTGTCCCACGTTTGCTCGGTGCCGTCGAGGTAGATGTAAAAGTTGGCGTTGGTCTTGTCCCCGCTTTGAAACGCAACAAACTGATGCCCGGCGCCGTCCCGCCGGTTGTACGGCAGGATGCAAAGCACACGCTCCGGAGTGACGGCGGGGTCGTGAACCGCGCTGCCGCTCGCGAACACCGCGTCGTTACCATTGAGCGTTGCATCCAACGTCACGCGGAGGATGTAGAGCGTGTCTCCGTCAATCGTTTGGGTAGCCCAATCCGAGGGTGGATTGAATGCAAACGAAAGAAGGTTCCCGGTTCCAGGTTGCCCGTCATCCGTTCCGGCAAGGCAAGGACGGGAAATGCTCGTGTCCGACCCGCTGATGATTGCGTAGGTTGGAGCCCATGCGCGCGCCACCTTGATCTCCGTCCATGCACTGCCGTTCCAATATTCAACTTTGGGAAAAGCGGTGTACACGTCTCCGTCATCCGCGAGTGATGACACCGTACCCGTGACACGAATGCGGTCAAATGGAGCGGTGTACCCAAAGAACAAATACCGCTCGCCCGTGCACGTGAAAGGCAGCGTCGTGGTGAGCGACGCCGGGGTGGACCCATTCGACGTGGCGGCAAAGTACGCCAACCCGCCCAATCCGACCACGAACCGACTGGCGTCCTCCACCCAACCCGCCCCCCCGCGTCCGATGATGTTGTCACCGAACTCGAAGACGTTGAGCGCGTCATGCACGTGCTTGGGCGTCGAGCCACCGACGCCCGTGTGCAGACCGCGGGGGAACGAGAGGGCCACCATGGGTCAGTCGATGAGCGCTCCCGGCGAACCAGGCTGGAGCTTGGTGCCCTGGGGCGGCTGCGCCGCGGCCGGCTTGGCGGAGGTGGCCTTGGCCTTCTCCACTCGGGCCGCCAGCTCCTTTTGCGCGTCCTTGTCGCCGTGCTTGGCCTTGATGACCAGCAGCTCCGCCTTCTGCTGCTCCACAATGGTGAGCAGCTGCTCGATGCGGGCTGCCTGGTCCTGCTGCACCTTCTGGGACTGCGCCAGGTCCTCCTCCATGCGCTGGAGGTGCCGGATGGACGCCGCCCGGTCCGCCGTTGCCGTGAGCAGGGCGGTCTTGTTGCCCGTGTCGTCGGACAGCACGTGGAGCGCGCCGAAGAAGCCGACGAACTTGTGGCCGTCCGGGGCGCCCGGGCCACGGTGGAACGCGCCGCCGTCCTGGTCGGCATAGCCCCACTTTTCCTTGGGCACGCCCAACCGGATGGCCTCCTGCGGGTCCGAGCAGTTGAAGAAGAAGGAGTCGCTGTCCCCCTTCATGGTGCGCCAGATGGCGCCGGTGGGGTCCGTGAACACCGTGTCGGCGGGGATGTACACCCCGATCCCATGGATGTCCGTCGCGCGGCGGCCGCCGATGGCCTCCGCGTTGGAGAGCACGCCCAGGTCTGCGCTGTGCGAATGGTTGCGGATGAAGATGGGGCTACTCATAGAAGTCTCCCAGGTTGTCGTCGTAGTTGACCCCGGTGTCGGGGATGGATTCTGCCAGGTCCGCGACCACCGCGGCCAGCATCTCGTCGTAGGTCTGCTGCAACCCACGCGTGTCATCGCCCAGCACGCGCTTCCGCAGCAACACGGCGCGCACCGGGATGATCTCGTGGTGCCGCGTCGGCAACCACGTGATCGTGGCATTGTCTGCAATGGCCGAGTAGTCCGGCACGTAGTCGATGATGAAGTCAAACGACGACGCCGGCTTGGGGCGGACATACAGCAGGTCCGCCAGGCGCGCGTACACCTCCGGCGTGCCCTCGGCGGGCAGGTTGAGGAAGGACGTCTGACGCACCGCGCGCAGTTGGATCGGGTCGGCCGACGATCCCGTGGGCCGGCACGCCACCCGCGCGATCTTGGACATGGCGCCGATGGAGGTCAGCGTCACGTAGTCGGCAGTTCCCGCCACGGTGACGGTGGTGCGCGTCAGCAGCCGCTCCGGCATCGTCCCGGAGATCTCCGTCATCATGTGGCGGGCCGCCGCGTGGAGGTCAGCGTTGATCACCGAGTTGGGCGGGTCACCAGAATCCGCAGCCGGGTCATCGTCGCGGATGGCCATGAGCTGCTTGTAGGTGCGCCGCATCTCGGAGAAGATCACAGCCCCATCTCCTTCAGGTCGTTCTGCTGCCGCCGCTTCTTGAGGTTGTAGCGCCGCTCGTACTTCACGGCTTCCGCGCGCTCCACTTCCTTCGGCGGCGACGGCAAACCCGCCGCCTCGCGCACCCGGGCGTACCCGCGCTGGATGTGCTTGTCCCGGCCCAGGGAGTCGGCCACGCTTTCCTGCCGCGCCCAATCCTCCTCGTAGGCCTTCCGGTGGGCCGCGTCCTTCTCCCGCTTGATGGCGTACCCGCGGTGGACGATGTCCGAGTAGTTCAGCATCTGCGCGACGTGCGGCCCGAGGCCGAACGGCATGCCCATGTTCTGCAGCCCGTCCAGCGACAGGATGGGGGCCAGCACCTCCTCGTCGGCAAAGACGAACTCGCGGCCCGTCTCGTCCGCCGCCGGCACCGGGCACCGCACCTTGGCGAACACCGTCCAGCAGCCAAGGTGCGATGCGACCGGCGGAGGGTGCAACTCCCGCTGGTCACCAGGCAGCGGGTGCTCCACATCACAGAAGAGAGGGGCACCGACGTCCCAGAGAACGACCAGCCGGTCATTCCCTGTGTCCTCTCGAAGCTGCGCGGTGAAGTCCTCCGGCCCCGGGTGGTACCCGTAGCCCTCCACCGCCACGACGTCAGTGCCCTGCTCCTCGTTCAACATCACGCCCTCCTGTCAGCTCAGGTGGTCACCCGAGGCGTCCACAATCACGCCCGACTTGCGGCGGTGCCAGTTGATGATGCCGGTCTGGTACCACTTCCAGCCGGCAAAGAAGGAGTCCGTCCCTTCCTCCATGCGCAGGGTGAGCCCGTCGTCGTCAATGAAGCCCGGCTGGCGGTCCTGCAGGATCATCATGGTCTTGGTGTTGGCCAGGTACAGCCGGTGGGTGGGGGCCAGCGGGTCCGTGTACAGCACCTTCTTGCCCGTGGACCCGATGGTGGTGATC